>Ga0233438_10000311_pt1 | contig 64790 bp, 65 predicted proteins | sample SI_123_September_FD_182720 | JGI IMG/M metagenome (GOLD analysis project Ga0233438, IMG submission 182720) | Seawater microbial communities from Saanich Inlet, British Columbia, Canada - SI_123_September2016_10_MG | ecosystem: Environmental > Aquatic > Marine > Inlet | place: Canada: British... | reverse complement strand
TTCACAATTAAAGGAAATTTACACTCGTTAATTAAGTGTTATTGTTGAAGCAGAATTGGATGTCGTCCAAGGCGAATAGATCGCCTAAAGAAGAAGTTGTGCTGCAACTTTGAATAATAGGGGGAGCAGAACAACCCTTTATATCATTGATTTAGAGGGTTTTTGCTTATATGGGGTTTTTAGTGGACTCTCCCAACTCTAATTTGTTTAGAAAACCTCCTAAAAGGTTTCTATTTGTCTGACAATAAACATCTCAAATAACACTTTAAAATTACAAAAATTGACAGACAATTGACAGACATTCGTGTTCTTTTCAACTTTTAGTAGTTTTTCAAACAAACGTTGTACCAACACCTCTGAACTAAAGAGGAATTTATTAAACACAACAAAAAAAACACCCTAATTAAAGAGTGCTTATTTTATTATTCCATTAGACCATTCTCCGCCAAAGTATTTATACACGTAGTGTAGAGCATCAATTCTTTTTTCCAATCCTGCTAATTCTTTGTGGGTTGCTTCAATCTCCATTGCGAATGTATCCTCAACACTTTCAAGCAGAAAATCATAATCTGCTTTTGTATACTCCATTTCTACTAAACAAGCATCCGCAATAAACTCCCGGCCCTTTTTTTCATTTTTAATTTTTTCTAATTCGAATAATCTTTCAACTTCTTTATTACTCATCGCTATAAGTTTTTAAGGTTAAATAAAACAATATGGTTTTTAATAAGACAAATTTAATCCTGAATGAGAGAGTACTGTATGACATTGAATGTCTTGTAAAAACAACTTTATCAGAGCGTGCTATTTCTGAGCTTTTTAAATAAACAGATATTGGCTATATTTGTGTTATGAAAGAAAATGATAACAATCCCTTAGGTCTAGAAGACAAACAATTTACCATTGAAGAATTTGGCGCTGATTTAAGAGATAAATTTGGAGGAGATAATTACATTTCTAATGTTATGTTAGCAGAAATCTTTCTTGCTAAATATCCTATTTATTCGTGTAAAATAAAAAAGCCAAAAAATCACATCTCTCAGAAAAACTGTGGTTGTTGTTAGTATTTAAAATCATAGATTAGAACTAAGGCATTCGCTAATAACAACAACAAAACACCTTGTTATATTATTTCTAATTTTATAGTATATTTACTTTGTTACCTATCAATACAGATTATATAGTTTAAAATTACAGAAATAATAATAAAATAAATTTTTTAACAAAAAAATCCATTATGAAATTAATAAAAACTTGTGTAGACTTCATTATTATTAATCGTGTTTTTTTTACAACACGAAATACACTTCTTCTGTTTTGCCTTTGCTTTTCCGTGACAACAACAGCTCAAGATTGGCATGACCTTAAAGGTGAATGGAAAGGTCAAACACGCTCGGTAATAGTTGGAGGTGACAATGGTCATTTCATTGATATTGAAACTAATAAACCCACTTTTTCAGAAGTTGAAATAACACTTATTTGGAACGAACAAAGCAATGGAAGATACATAGGTTATCATACTTCTGGTGATCATGAAGAGATTATAATTGGAGTTGCCTCAGCTTATAATCCCAAAATTTTTCATACGGTAGATCACAACGGATACTCAATGGGAACCATTATAAACGATAATCAATTTGAGCTCTGTTACACAGAAACAAATAGTGAGAATGGTAAACAGTTAGCATCTTGTGTCATATTTAAACGTCAGAAATAGTTTATTGACTTCTCATACTTTAAAATAGATGTAGCTTTACATTATTTTGTAGGAGTTTTATATTAAAAGTATAGCTTTTTGAATTAATTCAGCTATTTCTATTCTTTTCAAATTGATATATCTCTCTCTTCCTAATACTGCTAATAAAGGAATTACTAAAGCATCAATTTCATAATGATTATCATTGAAAATTTCATTTTCATTTGTCAATATTGTACCAATTAATAAAAATTCTATTCCGTTAATATCTTTTATAAAAAGCGACTTCAGTAGTTGTTCCGTATGCCACTCCTACTTTATTGTTCATTCTTATTTCGTAACTCATTAGACCTTTTGCATCTCCATAAATAATAAGTTTACAAAAGAAAATGGATTTGAAATTGAATACAGAGATTCCATTGGCAGTTTTGTTTAAAGATAGTAATGCCATTGCACCTTGAAACTATTTTGATTCAGCAATCTTTAACGTTTATTTCATCAGTATATTTAATATATTTGAGAGAACTAAAAATTTAACAAAAATGAAGAAATTATTATTTACGTTACCAATTCTTTTATTGATCGCTTGTGCACAACAAGAAAAACCAAGCGAACCTACTAATGGATTTGGGCCTTACGAGGGACAAAGTGTTTATTTAGGAGATCAAGCTACCGTAGAGGCTTTTAAAAATCTTGATTTAGCTTGGGGAGCTCGCGACTACGAAACAATGAAAGGGATGATTCAAGACGGAGGAATGTTTGTTTTTGAAGACGGATTCACAGCAACTACAGGGCAAGAGTTTGTCGACAAAATTGAATCAGAATATCAAGAATCTCTTGAAAAAGAACAAGAATGGGGTTGGAAAACAAATTATGCTTTTTCGGTTTATCCGAAAGGCTCCGAAGATCCAAAAGCTTTAAATCAAGAGGGACAATGGGTTAATGCTCAGTTTACGGGTACCGATGGCACTTACATCGAATGGTATCAAATGGTAGATGGGAAGCTTAAAATGTGGTACCAAACTAAAGGGAACTACGTAATTCCTGAATAAATGATTGTAAAAACATCTTTAAAAAAACCCCTAACACAAGCTAGGGTTTTTTTTTAAATAAATTATTGAAAACTACAATAAAGGATGTTCCAAGTCGGATCCAGTCGATTAAAGTAGGTTCAGTCGTTTCATTAATTCGGGTCTATTAGAGCGACTTACCGGAACAACATCTTTTTCGATTAAAACGCTGTTGTCTTCAATATCAATTATTCTATTAATATTAATGATATACGAGCGATGTATTTTTAGAAACATGTGATCGGGTAATTTTTCCTCGATTTTTTTTAAGGTAGAATGTACCGTATAGTTTTTGTTATCGGTTTTTAAATAGATATAATCACCCTTAGCTTCTACCAAATAAATACTTTGAATATCAATTTTGATAAGTCGTTTATTGATATTTACGTAAAAGTCATCGTTTGCTGAAGGATTGTTTTTTTTCGAAGTCGCTCGAGAAATTTCTTCATTAAATTTAGCCTCTACTTTTTGTATGGACTTTGAAAAACGTTTTGGCTTAATGGGTTTTACAATATAATCCACGATACAGTCATACTCAAAGGCATTGATAGCAAAATCAGCATCACCAGTTGTTAAAATTATGATTGGAGGATTTTTTAAAGTCCTTATAAAATCAAATCCATTAAAGTCTGGCATGTGGATATCAAGAAATATTAAATCTGTTTCATTATGATTTAAATATTTTATAGCCTCGATAGCGTTAGAAAATACTTCTACTACATTAAGATTGTTGTAGTTTGAACATAATTCCCCAATTATAGTTCTAGAAGTAGCTTCATCATCAATAATTATACAATTCATTATAATTTATTTAGATAATTTGTTACTTTATTCAATATGTCAGAAAATCTATTTTGCAGTTCGTAATTCCCTTCGCGTAAATTATTTTCGTACCGCTCTGCAATTTCATAACTCTTTTCAAGGCCCAAAATACTAATTTTATGTTTAATTTTATGTACATTTTCTGCACATAATTTAAAATTATCATTTTTCATATTATTATAATATGTGTTTTTTTCCTCCTTAAATTCTTTTTTGATGATGTCTAAAATCTTCATTTCAAATGATTTATCTCCTTCAGATAAGCTATTGATATAATTTAGATTTGGTTGATCTTCCACGATTTTTTTTATTTTTTTAAAGTAAAATAAAAAATGGTTCCCTCGTTTAATTCGCTTTCTAACCATACATCTCCTCCGTGTAAATTGACAATTTTCTTTACAATGGAGAGCCCAATTCCAGTAGAATCTTTACTTCTGTTTAACGTGTGAAAAATTTTGAAAATTTTGTCGTGGTATTTTTTTTCAATACCAATCCCATTGTCTTTTACAGAAAACTCGTAATGATTTTCTTTTGGAACAAAATCAATCTCTATATGTCCTTTACTCTTATCCGAAAATTTAATCGCATTGGTAATCAGGTTTAGAAAAACCTGTTGAAGCTTTGTTTTGTCTCCCTTAAGGGTAGGGAGCGGTTTATTAATTTTGATATTTATATTATTTGGGATATAAAGAACAGTTATGATATCTTTTACGATATGGTTTAGATCAACATCTGTTTCTTCTGTAGCCTCAACATCCACCCTAGAGTAATGCAGTACATCCGAAATAAGTTGTTCCATTCTCTCCAAAGTAGTCTCTATGAGTTCAAAATTTTTAAGACTATTTTCGTCAAACAAGTCTTTATTGTCCTCTTTTAACCAATTTACCAAGGCATCTATAGACCGTAAAGGAGATTTTAAATCGTGTGATACTATGTGAGCATACTCTTGAAGCGCCTCATTACTTTTTTCCCATTCTTTAAGTAGTTCTTTGTTTTTAACTTCCACTGCTTCACGTTCTCTTATGTTAAGGGCTGTTTTAAGACTAATTGCAACTAAATTAGCAATATTTTCTAATATTTTCACCTGTTCTTTAGAGTAGTGATTTTTATTTTTATGTTCAGAGTCGATAACCCCAATTACCTTTCCATTACTAATAATAGGTACGGTGATTTCTGATAAACGATTTGAATCATCAATAATATATCGGGGATCTTTAGAGGTATTTTTTATAATTTCAGAAATCCCAGATTGAACAACAGTTCCCACAATACCCTCAGAAATTGGAATTGCTAATTTGTTTTTTATTCCATAATTATCACCTAATTTATCTCCATAAACCGCTATTTGCTCTAAAATGTTTTTTTCCTTATTCACAAGATAAATTATACAATCGTCGGTGTCAAGATAATCTGCTATATAACCCACAATTGCCCAAGCGATTTCATAGATGTTGGTTTTCCCGAGTAAGGCCTTTGTAATTTTATCGATAGTCTTAATAATGGCTTTGTTTTCTCTTTCAGAAGTAATATCCTCGATAAGTCCCAACTGGTATTTAATATCACCATTCAGATCCTTAATCGCATTCATTTTAATCTTTACCCATAAAACAGTGCCATCTTGTCTAAGATATCTTTTATTAATTGTAAAACTATCCAATTCATTACGGTTCATCTTTTTCAGAAGTTCTTTGTCTCGATCAGATGCTAGTGCAAATTTCATCATTGAAGAACCTAAGACCTCTCCTTTTTTTATTCCCATTAATTCATCAAACTTCGAATTTGTTCTGATAAATTTGTCGTTTTTCCCCAAAATAATACCCAATGGGACATTACTAAAAATAGTATCTAGTTCCATTTTTTGCTCTTCTAACAATGCTCTATTATTTTTTGCTTCCGTAATATCTAGATGAATACCTATCGACCCAATTACATTTCCTTTTTCGTCAAAATTGGGAGCACCACTCACTAACCAGTGTTTTGTTTCCCCTCCTTTTATTTTTACTTTTAATTCGTATTTACTGGACTCTCCCTTCAATCGGCTATCAATCGTACGGTAAATTTTCTTTGAATCATTGGAATCTAACAGTAAAAGTTCAGAGCATTTTTTACCTAAAAGTTCACTTTCATTGAATCCAGACATATCTATGAAACCTTGATTAGCCATTAATATTTCATCCTGATTATTGACTTCAATTAAGCCAAGATTCATATTGGCAATAATATTCCCGTACTTTTGTTTTTCAAACTCAACAGCTTTCTGGTACTTATCCTCTGATGTAATATCTCTCAATATTCCTTGAGCTCCAAAAGCGATTCCGTTATCATATATAATACTACCGTTTATGTGTACTAGCTTAGTTTTTTTAGTTTGGGTGATCAGTTTTACTTTAAAATTGGTTATCGATCCTTTACTTAAGAGCTCTTTAAAGTTGGGAGCAATCATTTCAACATCTTCCGGATGCACCAAATTTAAAACGTTGATTTTATCTGATTGACTTTTTAGACCTAGCAAATCAACTGCAGCATTATTCATTTGTAGAATGTCCCCGTTTAAATCTATTTCGACATAAGGGTCAACGAGGTTCTCAAAAACCCCTTGTAATTGTGAATTAACTTTATTGTTTAAAGAGGTTAATTTTACATTTGATTTTTCTAATTTTATATTGAGTTCATATAATTCCTTGGATTTTTCCTCTAATATTTTTTCCGCGAGTTTCCTTGATGCTCGTTCTCTGTCAAGAGCCCTTTTTAATATATCTATTTCTTTTTGATTCATTGACTTTTAGAAATATTGAATTCAACTCTGGTTCCTTGAGGGTTTAATTTTTTTAGTTTAATCTCACTAGAAACATTAAAATATTCAAAAGTTTTTTTCATCAATCCTAATCCAAAGTGGTGCATAGCTCTGCTAGATCTATAAATCATGATTAATGAGTTTGCCGTTTTTTCTTTTATCTCGAATGAAGGTAACTCGGCATCTGGATATATTTTTTTGACCTCTACGTGAATATGATTTTCAATAGAAGAAATCAGTTCCATCGGATCGGTGTAGGCATCTAGTAATTCAGGATAATTATTTTTTAATACCTCAAAAAAGTGTTCTCCATAAATTAATAATAAATCGTCAATGGATATTCCTGTTTTTTCACTCAAGTGAGTTAAGAGTTGTAGCATTTCAGAAAAACTATAAGTGCCAACGGAGGTATAAACCCCATTTGACTTTAAATTTGAATTTAAAATAATAGTATCTACCATTTCCAATCCAAATTTATTTTCTACCAACTCTAAAAATTCTGTAAATACAATTCCTTTCATGATGATTTTATGAGTTCATTGTCGCTCCAATAGGATAATAATGAATTGATTTTAGCTATGTAATCCTCATATTTTAGTGGTTTAAGAATATAGCCCGCAATTCCAATATTATAACACTCTTGTAGATCTTTTTTGTTACTGGAAGTCGTTAAAATTATGGTGGGAATAAATTTTAGTGATGTATTATTTTTAATGACACTAAGAAATTCAATCCCATTAATTTTAGGCATATTGAGATCTAATAAAATGATATCCGGACAATAGTCTTCTTTTAACAGTAGTTTTAGCGCTTCCTCACCATTATTAGCTTCTTTAACGTTATGACTCATATTTAATGACAACATGGCCCTATTTAATTTCATAATTTCAATGGTATCATCTTCAATTAATAAGATTTTTAGTTCTCGCTTCATTTTAATTGCTTAATGTAAAGATATAAGGTGTTTAATTTTTTTTAAAGGTATTGTTTTTTTAAAACAAAACACGATGAATTGCATTTTATTGTAGCTAAGTGGGGATAAAATGATTTTAGTTTTGTTAAATGAGACCTGTTAAATGTCTAAAAGTTGATTCAAATCACAGCATAAGACTAAAAAAAACCTCCAATTTTGGAGGTTTTTTTAGTTAAAAAAATGCGTTTAACTTTTAATAGACACGAGTCAAATTACAAGTTGCTGTAAATGCAACTCCTTTTGGACCTGAAACAGTATACTCATAGTAAGCTTGATTTGGATCTTCCGGCATTGTATCTATTTTCCAAGAAGTTACGAACATATCTTTAGCAAGAGATAGGTTGCTTAGCCCGGCATCAGTTGTAAACTCAAATACACCATCTTTGCTGCTTTCCAAACGCGATACAGGACGGTTTTTTAATCCACAGTAATGAGTTAGTAAAAGCTCATCATTTTGTAGGTTAAAAATGGTAAGCATCTCGACGCCTCCAGTAAAACTTTCTTCCAATAATGCACTACCATTTGAGGTAATGCTGTATTCGATATTAAAACTATCAGAGGAGCCGTTGGTTCTTTCTAATGTTCCAATCCATTTTCCTTCAAGAGTTTTTAGCATTGCAAAATCATCTGCAGGGATTGGATTAATTACAGGGTTGATACCTGCCGTACAAATTGTAGTGCATAAAAATAACACACCGAATAAAGTCAATAATTTTTTCATGATTAATCTATTTAATTAAATTGTTTTAAAATACGTAATTCATAATCTTTTACATCTTCTAGAGGCCCTCTCTCTTGGATGAGTTTCATAAATTTAGCATCCTTTTGAAGTTTATCGTACAACATCATATGGTCCTCTTTATCTTTTCCTGATAAAGCAACCCAGTGGGTAGCTCCATTTGGTCTCCCAAAATCGTAGGTGCCAAAACCAACGGCTCTGCCTTCAAAATCATCTTTAAACTCTTCAACGATTTTATCATGACCTGCTTTAAACATAGTAGGATCATCAATTTTAATATCCCAAATATGAACCACACGATTTTCTTCTGCATTTCCGTTTTGCCAACTTAATACTCTACCAGAATAGGATGCTTGCCATTCGTCGACATAATTGACCATGTTTGCCCATAAAGCATCATTTTTATCATCGCTGACAGCATCTTCAGCCATCATTTCTTCTCCCATAGTCCAAAACCAAACTAAGCGATGCGTCGCTCCGTTTGACCTCCCGTTTCCGAGTCGTTCTAAAGTAATGCCTCCCTGATTCATTTCAACTTCCCCGAATGTTTCATTAAAAACATTCAGAATATCTTTCTGAGTATGCGGTTTGGCTTTAAATTCGACCACACTATAGGCCATTGTTTGTGCGGTAAGTGATAGGGTAGCAAAAAATGCTACTACTAAAATAATTTGTTTCATTGTAAAGATTTTTAATTGTTAGTAAAAATTAAGAGCTTCCTGCAATTAGTGCATTAAACTCGATTTAAGTTGATATTAATATGCGGTATAGTTACTATTTGAATGAGCTACAGTAAGACCGTTAGCGCCTCCCTTCATATAAGGGATCATTTTTTCAATAATTTTGTATTCATCTGCAGTTTGTCTCCATTCAATATATTTTAAAAATAGATCGTTGGATGCCCAATCTTCGACAATCCAAACGGTGTTTGTCTCACTATTGTAAACCATCTCTGTAGACATACAGCCCTCGTATGCTCGGGTAGCGGCTAAGCCACCTTCACTATTTAAAAGAGCCATGATTTCATCGGCTTTACCTTCTTTAATTTCGATTGTTGCAAAAACTTTTGTTTTAGGATAAACAGCATTATACATTCCGCCAAAGTCAAAGAAATCTCCTTGAGTGATCACTTTTCCGTCTGCATCGAAATTAAAATACCAGTAGCCCATTAGATTTAATTGTTTTCCCGTAGCGATATTAGTTCCCGTCCAAGTTCCATAGGTTCTTACACTTCCGTCTAGTACCCCCTCTGGGTTTGTTCCCGGAAGCCAAACATTTGCATTGTACTTGATGTCATCAAAATCTTTGTGGTACCCCGCTAGCATCGCTTTGTACTGTTCAAATCCTACTGGTTTTGAGCCGTACATAGAAGAAATTGACTCTATTTCTTCGCTTACTAAAGCCAATTGTTCTTCAAGACTTTCTTTTTCATGAAGTTGAAATAATTTTTGAGCAGTTGCTAAATTTTTTGTGTAATTAGGATTGTTGTTACAACCAGTGAATACGATGGTCATTAAAAATAATAAAATAAGTTTTCTCATTGTTTTATTGATTTGTTAGTAAAAAAATTAAAAATGTCCTCTCTTTTGTTATCGAAAACCAAGAGCAATAAACAGTGGTAGTTATTATATTATCAAGATAGGATGGATTTTTTCTAAAAAAGTGATAAAAAAAATTCGATTAAATAAACTTTTCAAGCATTTTGATGAATTTTTCAGTCACTATTATTTTTTTGGTAAAAATAATTAGAACCTTACTCCCCTTTAAGCATATTCTTAAAGTCTTCTAGATCGAATTCATTTCCATAAAATAGCGTACTCATTTTCATAATATCTGCAGCAATTAATACTGCTGTTTTGATTTCTTCGTCACTAGCACCAAGTCTTTTTAACTCAGCTACGTGATAAGGAATACAGTATTGACATTTGATGGCTGCAGAAGTTGCAATAGCTACAAGATGCGCTTCTTTTTCAGGAATGGCACCTTCTTTGTATAGCCCCATTTGTGCTTTAAAATAAGTGTCTGAACTTTTTAAAATTGATGTTGGGTAAACAGAACTGAAAGGGTTCGTTGCTTCAATGGAAGCTTTTTCCGCTTCTCCTAAAGGCGCATCTTGCGCATTTAAGACCAAAGTGAGAACGAAGAAGAAAAATAGGGATAAATATTTTTTCATTGTTGTTATATTTGATAATAACGAATTTAAAAAAAAATAAAACTAATTTTACAAAAAACAAACAAATAATTATAAATTTAACAACTAATTTAAATTAAAACTATAAAACAATGAAAACTATTTTAGTATCCCTATCCCTAGTGTTTATCCTTTTTTCTTGTGAAAGCGGAAATCATGTCGATTTTAGTAAAAATGTTGAAACCGTTAAAGAGTTGGTCAATCTCCACGGTCTTGAAGAAGCTGATGCTATCAGTGCTATGTTCCATGAAGATCTTGAATGGCAAGGTCCTGCGTATGGATCTGATCCGTTAAATAAAGCAAATCATATGGCTGCTATTGTGATGTATCACGATATGTTTGATAATTTAAAGTTTACCGCAAACAACTGGTTACCAGGGGTAAATGCAGAGACAGGCCAATTGGACGGTAGTGTAAGAACGTACGGTGTTTGGACAGGAAATCACACTTCGACAGGAACTCCTCTTGAGTTAACCTCCTACCATACATTTGATTTTAAGGACGGAAAAATAATTGCAGGGGGCGATTATTTTGATCTTGGCGGAATGGTTGCTTCCTTTCAAGTTGCTCCAGAAGCAGAGCCAGCAGAAGCAGAGTAAATACTTCACAATTTAACAAATATTTGATACGGCGTTATTTATTCTTAGATATCGCCGTATTATATTTGCATCAATAATTTTATTGATGTATCTAAAACCATATTTATTATTGTTATTTAGTTGTAGCCTAGTTATTACTAATGCACAAACATTCTCTGCAAGGGTTTTAGACACGAAGACTAAAGAGCCTATTCCTTATGCTACCGTTGCCACAGGATTAAATCAAGGTTTAATTACCAATGAAGATGGAGAATTTACTTTTTTGTTAGAAAATGTGAGCCACCCCCAAGATTCTATTTTTATTTCGTATATGGGCTATGAAACAAAAGGCGTTTTATTTTCGAAGACAGAAAATCTAGAAATTTTAATGACTCCAAAAACATACGAACTTAACGAAGTCTTTTTATCAACGAGAACACTTGATGTAGACGACATAATTGATAATGTAAAAGAACGTCTGAATAAAAACTATGCGGTAGGTTTAACAAAAAAGAAAATATTTTTTCGTCAATCAGAAATGGGAACGATGAAAAAATTAGATTTTGGATTTGAAAAATCAACTATTGTAGAACTCAATAAAAAGTTAATCGACAGTATTACCAGGATCATTCCTAACAAATCATCTTATTATAAAGAAACAGCAGCTGACCTTTACGGAAATTATGAGAACTACAAACTAAACATTAAAAAAGCCGCTGAGCTGTATGATAAAAACACTGATATTTCAGCAGAGGGTATTGGTAAAAAATTAGAAAAAATTTTTAATGATAACATCAAAAAGGACTCTTACATAAAAATTAAATCAGGAATATTTAGTACCAAAATGGAAGTAGATTCGATTTTGCGTGAAAATGAAGATGCTAAGATAAAAGTTGAAAAAAGAAAGGCAGAAGGAGATTCTAATTTTCATCAACAAATAGAAAATCAAATAGCGTATTTGTATGAACAATTATTTTTTAGTGAAGACAGCAAAATAGATGTTATTGACAAATCAAACAGGTACAACTTTAGCCTAGAAAATTATACAGTGATTAACGGAATGTCAGTATATATCATCCCGTTTAGTCCTAAAGGAGGAAAAGAGTTTAAAGGAACGCTGTATGTTAATACACTAGATTTTGCCATCGTAAGATTGGATTTTGAGAATGTAAAGCCCATAAGTAACTTTGGGCTTTTAGGGATTAGCTATAGCAATGATGTATTTAAAGGTAAAATGCTATTCGATAAGGATAAAAATGGCAATTACAGTCCAAAGTATATAGAACTTAGCGATGGAGGTTCCATGGGCTTAGAAAGGCCTTTGAAAGTGATTGAAAAAAACAAATACGTTAAGGGAAGAAGAAAACAAAATGAACTTTCTTTAAACCTCAACATACAAGGAAGTCAATTAATGAAATATGAGTTTGTTGTTTTTGAATCTGAAGCTATTCATCAAAGTTATTTTGATAAAATTGAAGAATATAAGGTGGTAAAAGCAACTTATTTATCGCAATACGATCCTACTTTTTGGATAAACCACACCATTATAGAGCCTAATCAGGCTATTGAAACGTTTAAAGTTGTCGAATAGAATTACTACTGCCGTTTTACAATTAGATAAAAATCGTTTTCCAATGCTAAATATCCTTGATCGTACAAATAAAAATAAACAGACCCAGTTTTAGTGGTATAAACGTTGGTAAAAAACTCAAAATTAAATCCTAACCGCAGTAATTTTTCCTTGGTTGTTTTTGTTTTTCCATTTGGATTTAAGGATTCTAAAATCCGGTAATTTTTTCGCAACCGATTATTGATATTTCGAACAAGATTTTTACTGTCTTTGTTGAGTGCATTATTATGAGTATTCCTGCAAGCGTCACTGCAAAACTTTTTATCAGCCCTGCCAATTATTTTATCACCACATTCTGGACAACGTTTATTCATTTTATAAAATTACCAATTATATTTTAGACGTAGCATTATTTTTTTTGAAATGTATTCTGTAAATCGCCTCAAATTTTAGAAAAATACTACCTAAAATATCGGGATTTAATTGGGTTCTGTTATCTCCAAAGCTAAAAGCAGAAACCCTATAATTTAACTGATCTCCTTGTTTATAAACCTCATTTGTATTGCTCGAAAACCCTACTTTTGTTCTTAGTAAAATACTATTTTCTGCTAGACCAAATTGAATATAAGTACTTGCTTCAATTGGACGCTGGTCCACATAAAGAGGTGTTGAGGTTTCCTGGCTAATATTATAACTCCTTCCGATGGCAAAATAATCAAATCCGACAGTCACACTCTCAAAATGATAATTAATAGCCGCAGTAATTGGCAAAGAAGCATCTATTTCAAAACGTTTATGGGGACTCAAATAGTAGGCGCCAATGATAGGGGTGGCAAAAACTCCAAACAATTCAGTGGAGGCGTACAACCCAAAACGGAACTTAAAATGTTCGCTTTTTTTAAGTTTTGCAATGGCATAGATTCCAAAATTAAAATCATCTCCAGAAATTGTTTTATAATCAGAGGCAATTTTAGGCAATAAAACAAGGGTAGTACTCCATTTTTCCGTGAAGGTTGTTGCAAGGCCAACTTTAACTATTGTATTGTATATGGTTGTCGATTGGTTGTATTCAGGAGACAACCACAAGTTATGAGAGCTAAAATCGACACCGGTTAAAAAAACATGCTTTGAACTTAATTCAATGGGGAGGGTTACAGCAGCGTTAAAAGCGTTAATAGAAGTGTTCTCGTTAGTGTCTTTAAATTTTGCTTGATCACTATAGCTATATCCAAACTTAAAAACATCAACATATTCTTGTGCGATTAACGTTATGGGAAGAAATACTAAACAGAAAATGAGTTGTTTCAAAAGTAAAAAGATTAAAATTTTGTGTCTAAGCTACTGAAAACAAATTATATTTGATAAAAATTTAATTAATATATAAAATTTATGAAGTTGTTAAAAAATTTAGTTGTTCTCGTTATGATTTTTTCGTTGAACGCATGTAGTAGCGATGAGGATTCAGACCAATACGTATTAAACAATACCAATTTAAGTGCGGGGAGTTTTGATATAAATTACTTAAGCTTTGATGATATTGAGACAGTTAATGTAAATGGATTAGATATTGTTACAGAGGTATCAGGCACAGGAGAAACCTTCCAACTTTCAACAACCTTCTTTGAAGATGGCAATTATATTACAGAAGGTGAATATGTTCTCAACTACTCAGTAACTGTTGCAGGTGAAGTTGTTACCGAAATGACTTCAATTGAAGTTGTTTCAGAAATGGGGACCTATGAAGTTAACGATACTTCAAACCGAATAATTCTAGACGGAGGAGATGAGTTTTGGGACGTAACACTTTTTAATGCAAATGAACTTAGAATTAGTATAAGCGATATGTATACAGAAGAAGGTGTAGACTATTCGGAAACAGGTGAAATTAGAATGGTGCGATAAAAACCAACTAGTATTAACTAAAAAAGCTCTGTGGTTAATTCCACAGAGCTTTTTTAGTCGCTTAATTTTAAGGAAATAAGCTATTGCCTTATCTTAACAATTTATTAAATTCGCAGCATTCTTTTTAGTGTAAAAAGCAATTTGCAAAAGCAAAAAATAATGAGTACAAAATTTGAAACATACAAAGGCTTAAACCTCCCAAAAATAGGAGAAGACATTCTCAAATTTTGGGAAGAGGAAAAGGTATTTGAAAAAAGTATTACTTCTCGGGAGGGGAAAACTCCCTATGTTTTTTTTGAAGGACCGCCATCGGCTAACGGTTTGCCCGGGGTGCATCATGTTTTGGCACGTACCATTAAAGACATTTTTCCTCGTTATAAAACCATGAAAGGATTTCAAGTAAAGCGAAAAGCGGGTTGGGATACTCATGGTTTACCGATTGAATTGGGGGTAGAAAAAGAATTGGGGATCACCAAAGAAGATATCGGTAAAACCATCTCGGTTGAAGATTATAATGCAGCTTGTCGTAAAGCAGTTATGCGGTATACTGATATTTGGAATAACCTTACCCAACGAATTGGCTATTGGGTAAACATGGAAGATCCCTACGTGACCTATGAGCCAAAATACATGGAAACGGTTTGGTGGCTATTAAAAGAAATATATAATAAGGGATTGTTGTACAAAGGATATACCATACAGCCGTATTCCCCAAAAGCAGGAACGGGCCTTAGTTCACACGAATTAAACCAACCGGGCACCTATCAAGATGTTACCGATACAACCGTGGTGGCACAATTTAAAGCTATTAAAGATTCAATGCCCGCTTTTCTAAAAGATGTGGAAGGAGCTATTTATTTTTTAGCTTGGACGACTACCCCATGGACACTACCTTCAAATACAGCTTTAACGGTAGGTAAAAAAATTGATTATGTTCTTGTAAAGACATTTAATCAATACACCTTTGAAGAATCACAAGTAATTTTAGCAAAAAATTTAGTTGAGAAACAGTTTTCAGGGAAGTATGAAAAAGTAGCATCTGAAGATGAGCTATCCTCTTATGAAAAAGGCGCTAAAAAAATTCCTTACTTTATTTCTAAAGAATTTAAAGGGAATGAAATTTTAGAATCCAGATACGAACAGTTGATGCAATTTTCATTACCAAATGATCATCCAGAAAATGCATTTAGAGTTATTGCAGGGGATTTTGTAACTACAGAAGATGGTACAGGAATTGTTCATACAGCCCCTACATTTGGAGCAGATGATGCGATGGTAGCTAAGTTAGCTCAGCCGGAAGTTCCTCCGATGTTGGTGAAGGATGAAAATAGTAAGTTAGTCCCTTTGGTAAATTTACAAGGGAAATTTAGACCGGAGATGGGAGAGTACGCCGGTAAGTATGTAAAAAATGAATATTATCCGGAAGGAGAAGCGCCTGAAAAATCGATAGATATTGAGATTGCGATTCAATTAAAAACAGAAAACAAGGCTTTCAAAGTAGAAAAATACACCCACAGTTATCCAAATTGTTGGCGAACTGATAAGCCTATTTTATATTACCCGTTAGATTCTTGGTTTATTAAAGTTACCGATTTTAAGGATCGTATGTTTGAGTTAAACTTAGGGATCAATTGGAAGCCTAAAGCTACTGGAGAAGGGCGATTTGGTAATTGGCTGGCCAATGCCAACGATTGGAATTTGTCCAGATCGCGATACTGGGGGATTCCTTTACCTATATGGCGTACTGAGGATGGAAAGGAAGAGATGGCCATTGGGTCTATTGAAGAATTAAAAAATGAAATGAAAAAAGCAGTAGCTGCTGGTTTCATGCAAAAAGATATTTTTGATGATTTTGTAGCAGGAGATTTTTCTGAAAAAAATTATGCAAAAGTAGATTTACATAAAAATATTGTAGACGAAATTACATTGGTTTCAAAAAATGGAACCCCTATGAAACGGGAAGCTGATTTAATTGATGTTTGGTTTGATAGTGGAAGTATGCCCTATGCTCAATGGCATTATCCATTTGAAAATAAAGATAAAGTGGATACTATTTGGCGAAAAGCTGATTTTATTGCTGAGGGAGTTGATCAGACTCGAGGCTGGTTTTATACGTTGCATGCTATAGCAACTATGATATTTGACGATGTGGCCTATAAAAATGTTGTTTCAAATGGGTTGGTTTTGGATAAAAATGGGCAAAAAATGTCTAAGCGTCTAGGAAATGCCACCGACCCATTTGAAACTATCGATAAGTTTGGTCCCGATGCCACACGCTGGTATATGATTAGTAACGCCAATCCATGGGATAATTTAAAATTTGACATCGCAGGTATTTCAGAAGTGCGAAATAAATTTTTTGGGACCTTATATAACACCTATAGTTTTTTTAGTTTATATGCTAATTTGGACAATTTCAGTTATACAGAAGACGACATTGCTTTAGAAAAAAGGCCCGAAATTGACCGTTGGATTTTATCTGAATTACATACTTTAATTGATAAAGTAGATCAATACTATAGCGAGTATGAGCCTACGAAAGCTACAAGAGCCATCTCAGACTTTGTGCAAGAAAACTTAAGTAATTGGTTTGTGCGTTTAAGTAGAAGGCGTTTTTGGAAAGGAAGCTATGGTGAAGATAAAATATCTGCATATCAAACCCTACATACTTGTTTACTCACCATATCAAAATTAAGCGCACCTGTCGCTCCATTTTTTATGGATCGATTGTACAGGGATTTAATAGGAGGAACTATAAAAAAAGGCAAACTATCTGTTCATTTAAGTAACTTTCCACAAGCTATTTCGACGTATATTGATAAGGCATTGGAACATAAAATGCAAAAAGCACAAACCATTTCATCGTTGGTATTGTCATTGCGACAAAAAGAGAAAATTAAAGTACGTCAGCCATTACAGAAAATCATGATTCCCGTTTTAAATAACAATCAACGAGATGAAATTCTTGCTGTTTCGGACCTTATTAAATCGGAGGTAAATGTCAAGGAGATTGAATTAATAGATGAAGGTTCTGGTATTTTAGTAAAACAAATAAAACCAGATTTTAAAAAGCTGGGCCCTCGTTTTGGGAAGGACATGAAATCCATTGCACAAATAATTAATAATTTTGGTCAGGAAGAAATAGCTGTTCTTGAAAAAGAAGGAGAAATTAGTGTTTTAATTAACGAAAAAAATACTACATTGTGCAAAGATGATGTCGTTATAAGTTCTCAAGATATCGAAGGCTGGTTGGTGGCAAATAGTGATGGCGTTACAGTGGCATTAGATGTAACTATTAGCCCAGCATTAAAAAGTGAAGGAATAGCAAGAGAATTGGTTAATCGAATCCAAAACATTCGTAAAGACTCTGGTTTTGAAGTGATGGATCGAGTTCAAATAACAATCCAGGACGACGAAATATTAAAAATAGCAGTCAACCAAAATTTAGAATATATAAAACGTGAAACACTAACAAACGATTTAAATTTTGAACTAAAATTAGAGGAAGGAACTGAAATAATTTTTGATGATATAATTAGTAAGTTGGTTATAAAAAAAGTATAGAATGAAGCAAGAAGTAAACACAAGATACAATGATGCTGATTTGGAAGAATTCAAGCAGTTAATATTAGAAAAAATAGACCATGCAACGACTCAATTGCATTTAATAGAAAGTGCTTTTAGAAACGATAGTGATAACGGTACTGATGATACGTCTCCTACATTTAAAGCTTTTGATGAGGGGAGTCATGTAATGAGTAAGGAGGCAAATTCTCAATTAGCAATTCGTCAAGAGAAGTTTATTCGAGACTTAAAAAATGCTTTAATTAGAATTGAAAATAAAACCTATGGTGTATGCCGAGTAACTAAGAAATTAATTAATAAGGAACGCCTGAAATTAGTTCCTCACGCAACGCTTAGCATTGAAGCTAAAAATATGCAATAAATAAATAAATCAATAAGAGCTAAATTCCAAATTCTTTTGTAAAAAAAACTCAAGAATTTGGAATTTATTTTTTCTAGAGTTTTCATTTGAAAAATTTTATTTTAATATTATTACTATTGGGAAGTAAATCGTTCTCTCAAAAAATAATTGAAAAGGAGCTAGACGCTACCCTATACAACAATATTGAAATCAGTTCCGATGAAATTCATCATATTAATCTGATTTCAACAAACCTTAACACGATATCAATAAATATAAGGATCGAAGGTAAAGATCACGAAAACATTGTTTTAAGCTTACTAGAAAAAAATAAGACATTATTTATTGAACCAGACACCACTCCTTTTTTTAAATCTATAAACGATAAATTAGCGGCTCACAAAGTACAATCTATAGAAATTGAACTTAAAATTCCGAAACGATTCGGTATTTCTGTTATTTCTAAAACAGCTTCGTTGAACTCTTCCGGAAGCTTTAAGTCGATATTTACATCCTTAGAAAATGGAAATTGTACCCTAACAAACTTTGAGGGAAATGCAAATTTAAGCTCAAAATCAGGGTTTATTAATGTTTCCGCTAAAGCAAACATTAAAGGGGATGCTCGCTCAAAGTCCGGTTTTATAACGAACGAACTTTTAGATAATTTAAGAAGTAATTATAAAATAATTGCAGAAACAAAAGATGGGGATATCTCTTTAATTCAAATTCATTAAATAATATTATTTTTACCAACTATATAAACTAAGATGTCTTTAAAAAAATCCATAATCATAATTATTTTGATCTTGTTAATAGATCAGATTTCCAAAATATATATAAAAACACATTTTAAATTAGGCGAGAGTCTCATGGTTTTAGAATGGTTTAGAATTGCTTTTGTAGAAAATGAAGGAATGGCTTGGGGTGCAAAAATACCTGGACCATATGGAAAACTAGCCCTTACCTTATTTAGACTCGTTGCAATTGTAGGTATTGGTTACTGGTTGTGGGATTCTATTAAAACCAAATCTTCCAAAATTTTAATTATATCAGTTACTCTAATATTTGCTGGAGCATTGGGGAACATTATTGATTCTGTTTTTTATGGAGTTATTTTTAATGATAGTTCGGGTCAATTAGCCTCTCTATTTCCCGAAGGTGGCGGCTACGCAACTGTATTTTACGGGAAAGTTGTCGATATGCTTTATTTTCCGATCTGGGAAGGTTTTATACCAGAATGGATTCCTTTCTACGGGGGTAAATATTTCACTTTTTTTGATCCTGTTTTCAATATAGCAGATATGGCTATAAGTACTGGATTTGGTTTGATAATAATATTCAACAAAAAAGCATTTCCAAAACAAAAAAAAGCTAGTCAGTAGGTCTCTACCAACTAAACGATATTTCTAATCACTGTAAAAATCAACAATAAGATTAAAATTAATAGCAGCCATTTAGTTGAAATCAACAGGTCTGGTAAATAAATGCGAAACGGTTTTAGTGCTATTTTTAAAAAAAGAAAAAGCAATAAGGGGATAAAAAAATAAATCGTTATGTTGAGTTTTGCAGCGCCTATAAAATTACCATGTAATAATTCATGAAAAGCTCTCTGGGAACCACAACCTGGACAATCGAAACCACTGATAGTTTTGGTCATGCAAACCATAAAAATAGGTTCACTTTGCGCGGGATTATTTACATAGAAATAATGAATTCCTATTCCTAGAAAAATAAATCCAATGATAGATAATAGTTTATAAATCAAAAATATGGTTGTTATTACAGATTATAAATTTCTAATATATCTTGATAAGTATCTATACCTCCCAAAAAATATAAATAGACGATATTAAAAATTAGTAATCCAATGGCTATATAAGCAAGAGTTTTTGAGTTTTTAGCTGAAGATAAAGCCCCTGAAAAATCTCCTTTTTCGAATTTTGATTTTACTTGACTAGAAAAAATAATAGCTATAATACCAAGAATAAAACCAATACAACATGGAGAACATAACCCTAAAAAAGCAGCCACAATCGCCAGTGTCATTTGATTATCGGGCATTGAGTTTTCTAAATTGTACGTCTCAGACATGATAAATTATTTTATAAAATTATTTTTAAAAGTATAAATTTTATGTGGTGTAACACAAAAATTTAAAGGTATATCTGTTTTTTCAAAGGGGATAATTGCTTCAGGTGTAAAAAAAGACAATCCAATAAAAACAGTATCTTCTCTACATGTTGTTAGAAAACGATCATAATACCCTTTTCCATAACCCACCCTATTTCCTAACTCGTCGAAAGCTAACAGGGGTACAAAAACAACATCTATTTCTGAGGGGGCAATTTCTATTCCTGATACTGGTTCTGGGACGCCATAATTAGAAACCCTTAAAGAGGTATTGTCTTGTAATAATAGATGCTTCATTTCAACACTTTTATCCAATACTTTTGGAACCACAATAGTCTTGTCTTTCCCGTGTAAGATATGAAGTAAAAATTCAGTATTTACCTCTATTTTATCTTCAATGGGTAAAAAAATATGATAGTTAGATAATTCCCAAATAGGAAGTTTTAAACAATTATTTGCAATATTAATGCTATCCTCATCTCGTTCGCTTTCTGTTATACTGGATCTTTTAGATTTATATTTAAGGCGTAATTCTCGTTTATTCATTTAGCATCTCCCTTTCCTCTTCTTTTGGCTGATTATCTTTAGTTGATATATGAAAAATGGCATCGCCTTGATGAACAATAGGCGCTTGATTAACATTAATAATATACCCTTTGTTTGGAGCCATAACATTAAATTTCATTTTCCCGTAGGGATCGGTAATCGTAGCCAAAATAGCGCCCTTTTCGACCAGTTGGTTGCATTTTATTTTTAAGTGAAACAAACCGCTTTTTTGGGCTCTGATCCATCTCGATTTTTCAATTACAACGGTGTCTCTACTCGGATTAGTCACATTAAATTTAGAGTCTAGCATATCTAGGTAATACAACAATCTTTTAGTTCCTCTAACGCCATAGTTTACAATTTGTGAATTACTCTCTAGAGATTTGCCTCCCTCAAATAAAATAATTGGAATGCCTTTTTTATTGCAAGTAGTCCGATAGGTTTTTTTTAAATTTTTGGATAAAACGGAAAAAGGAACATTAAAAACCTTAGCTAGTTTTAATAAATTTTTATCTCCTGGATTTATTCTTACCTGCGGCGCATTAAAGCGACTGGCTCCTCCTGTGTGAAAATCAATGCAGTAATCAGCATGTGGTAAAACTTCATTTGTAAAAAAGTAAGCGACTCTACTTGCCAAAGACCCCCTACGATTACCGGGGAAAGATCTATTTAAATCTCTGCCGTCAGGGAATGCGCGATCCGTATTTAAAAACCCGAAAACGTTTAAAATTGGAATACTTATAATAGTCCCCCTTTTAGGTTTATTAATTTTTCGTGAAATTAATTGTCTTACGATTTCTACACCATTTATTTCGTCTCCATGAATTGCCGCTGTAATTAATACGGTAGGCCCTGGATGAATGGATCTCTCAATAATGATTGGAATTTCAATATTGGTAGAAGTATATAACTTAGCAATATTAAAGTCAATAGTTCGGCTTTCACCTAGTTCTATTTTTTCTCCTAAAATTTCAAGCGTTTTTATAAATTCACTCATGAACGTTTATTTCTTTCGATATAACTGATTATTTTTTCTGAGATGTCAACATCAGTTGTTTTTTCAATTCCCTCTAAACCAGGTGATGAATTTATTTCTAAAACAAGAGGCCCTCTTGAAGATTGTAGTATGTCAATTCCGCAAACGCCCAATTTCATTGCTCTAGCTGCTCTTAATGCTATGTTTTCTTCCTCGTCAGTGAGATTTATTTTTACAGAAGATCCTCCTCTGTGTAAATTTGATCTAAAATCCCCCTCTTTACTTTGCCGTTTCATTGCAGATGCTATTTTACCATTAACAACAATTACTCTTAGGTCTGTACCGTTTGATTCTTCGATATATTCTTGCAATAAAAATTTGACACCAGCAGTTTTTAGGGTTTCAATAGTTGATAGCGCGCTTAAATAGGTGTCAGCAAGAATAACACCATTACCGTGTGTTCCTTCTAATATTTTTATGATGACGGGTTGATCTTTAAAATTTGAAAGTAAATATTCTAAATTTGATGAGGATCCCAATATAGTTTTAGGAATGGGGACGTTGAATCTAGAAAGTAATTGTGAGCAGGTCCACTTGTCTCTTGTTTGTAAAATAGCTTCTGCAGATACTACAGAAAAAACATTCATGGCATTAAAATGACGAACTAATGTAGCTCCGTAATAGGTGTTTGAAGCTCCAATTCTAGGAATAATAGCATCTAAGTCGTCAACAATTTCATCATGAAACCGTACAATAGATTTTCCGTTTTCTATTGATAAGGAGCAATGTGATGGATCTAACACTTCCATCACATGCTTTCTTTTCGTTCCGGCTTTAAGAAGGCTTTGTGTTGAATATAGCGTTTCCCCTTTTGATAAAATAGCAATGTTCATTCGTGATATAGTTGCAGCTAATTTAGTAATTTATCTACAAGTACTTATTTTCTCATTCAATAAACATCAATTATCTTTGACCGATGACATTTTTGCCGATTAAAATACAGTTAACTACGATACCCACCAAGCCAGGAGTATATCAGTATTACGATAAGGAAGGGAAACTATTGTATGTTGGAAAAGCAAAAAATCTAAAAAAAAGAGTGTCTTCTTATTTCAACAAACAGCATGAAATAGGAAAAACGCGGGTATTGGTAAAAAAGATTGTTAGCATAAAGCATATTGTAGTAGAGACTGAAACGGATGCCTTACTGTTAGAAAATAATTTAATTAAGAAATATCAGCCACGGTATAATATCATGCTTAAAGATGACAAAACCTATCCGTGGATTTGTATAAAAAAAGAACGATTTCCTAGAGTGTTTTCGACCCGAAAAATGATAAAAGATGGCTCTGAATATTTTGGCCCATATACCAATGTAAAGACGATTTACACCTTGTTAGAGTTGATAAATGGGTTATTCCCTCTAAGAAATTGTAATTACGATTTAGCCGATAAAAATATTAAATCGGGAAAGTATAAAGTCTGTCTAGAGTATCATTTAGATAATTGCCTAGGCACCTGTGAAGGAAAACAAACGGAAGAAAATTACAATAAAAATATTGCTGCTATCAGAAATATACTAAAAGGTAATTTTAAAGACTCATTAGCAGCATTTAAAAAACAAATGGATGATTTTGCTGACAACTTATATTTTGAGGATGCTCAGAGAATAAAAGAGAAAATGGCTACGCTGATGAATTATCAATCTAAATCGATGATTGTAAATTCAAAGATTAATAATGTAGATGTTTTTTCAATCGTAACCGATGAAGCCTACGGATATGTTAACTATCTTCAATTGTCGTATGGGTCGATTATTCGCTCACATACAGTAGAAATAAAAAAGAAACTTGAAGAAACGGATGAGCAAATTTTACAAATTTCAGTAATTGAGTTAAGACAACGGTTTCAGTCTTTATGCAAAGAGATCTATGTTCCGTTTAAAATTAACGTTGGAGAAAATTTAAAAATTTATATACCTAAGCTTGGCGATAAAAAACGAATTTTAGACCTATCACTTCGAAATGCAAAATACTACAGGATGGAGCGGTTCAAACAAACAAAAATTACAGATCCTAACCGTCATGAAAATAGAATCATGTCTCAAATGAAAAAGGACTTGCGCCTATCTGAAGAGCCTCGCCATATAGAATGCTTTGATAATAGTAATATTCAAGGAACCAATCCAGTCGCTGCTTGTGTGGTATTTAAAAATGGAAAACCTAGTAAAAAAGAGTATAGAAAATTCAATATTAAAACCGTTAAGGGGCCCGATGATTTTGCTTCCATGGAGGAAGTGGTATATCGAAGGTACAAACGGTTGCTTGAAGAAAAGCAACCCTTACCTCAATTAATTATCATTGATGGAGGGAAAGGCCAATTATCTTCGTCCCTGAAAAGTCTTGACAAACTTCAGCTTAGAGGAAAAATTGCTATCATAGGTATTGCAAAAAGATTAGAGGAATTATTTTATCCTGAAGACCCCATCCCTTTATATTTAGATAAAAAGTCAGAGACCTTAAAAATTATACAACAACTACGAAATGAAGCCCATAGGTTTGGGATAACTTTTCACAGAGACAAAAGGAGTAAAGAAGCTTTAAACACCACATTATTGACTATCGAAGGTATTGGAGAAAAAACAATCATTCAATTATTAAAGAATTTCAAAAGTTTGAAAAGATTACAAACTGCAAGTTTTGACGACATCTCGATGATTGTTGGCCCCAGTAAAGCACAAAAAATAATAGATCATTATAAATAAAATGTAACGATTTAGAGTTTATCTTTACTCATCGTAATATCTTAACTAGTTAAAGTGAAATTTTTAGTATTTGCAACATTTTTATTTACGTCAGGACTTGTTTTTTCCCAAGAAGAAACTCCTAAGGAAGATATTAAAGTGGGGTTGGTATTAAGTGGAGGCGGGGCCAAAGGGATGGCGCATATAGGAGCTTTAAAAGTTATAGAAGAAACAGGTGTTCGTATAGATTACATTGGAGGCACAAGTACCGGTGCAATTGTTGGCGGTTTGTATGCCTCTGGTTATTCAGCAACTCAAATAGATTCTATATTTAGAGCAGTAAATTTTTCTCAATTAATTCAAGATGAGATTCCTAGAAGTGCAAAAACATTTTTTGAAAAATATGAATCAGAAAGGTATGCGCTGACGCTCCCGTTTAATAATTTTAAAATTTCACTTCCCACTTCAATTTCTAAGGGTCAAAATATGTATAATTTATTTTCGAAATTAACTGCTCATGTAGGTGATATTGAAAATTTTAAAGATTTACCCATTCCTTTTTTCTGTATCGCTACCAATATTGAATCGGGAAAAGAAACCGTATTAAATAAAGGGTATTTACCTAGAGCTGTTGCCGCGAGTAGTGCATTGCCAACATTATTTAACCCTGTTAAACTTGGAGATTCAATTTATGTAGATGGGGGGGTTACCAACAACTATCCTGTTGAGGAGTTAAGGTTGATGGGGGTTGACTTTATAATCGGAATTGATGTTCAAGATACCTTGAAAACAAGAAATGACCTTAAAAGCGCTATTGAAATATTAGGGCAAGTTGGTAATTACAGTGCAATCGAAGCAATGATAGAAAAGAGAAAAAATACAGATATTTATATTCGGCCAAATATCACAGATTTTTCGGTTGTTTCTTTTCGTGAGAAATCAGAAATTATAGCTGCGGGATTAAATGAAGCACTGTCGGTCAAGAATCAATTAATTAAACTCGCCGCTAAACAAAAAAGGGCTCCAAGAAATGAAGAGATCGTTAATTTCAGCGATTCATTAATCATAAGCGGAATCCAAATAGACGGCAACAGTCACTACACTCGCTCTTATATTTTAGGAAAATTAAAATTAAGAATTCCCTCCACAACTTCTTGGGAGGAGTTTAGCGAGGGAGTTAACAATTTGTCAGCAACTAATAATTTTCAAAAAATTAATTATCGTTTTATCAGTGATAAAAAAGGTGGGCTTATCATAAAATTTGATGTGGTTGAAAGCGAAAACAGATCTTCCTTTCGACTGGGAGCACATTACGATGATCTATACAAGACAGCTGTTTTAGTAAATTATACTCAAAAAAGACTCTTAACAAATAATGACATCACATCTTTTGATATTATAGTAGGTGATAACCTCAGATATAACTTTGATTATTTTATTGATAAAGGCTATTATTGGAGTATCGGATTCAACTCTAATTATAATACTTTTGATGAAAACGTAAATCTAGATTTTATTAGAGCAATTGAAATGACTGATAGTCAAACGGATATCAATAGTTTAAATTTTCAATATGCAGAATTAACAAATCAGATATATTTACAATCCTTTTTCAAAAGAACTTTTTTAATTGGAGTTGGAATTGAACACAAATGGAAAGAGTATTTTTCTAAAACGATTGGGATTGATCAAAATAATGAGCCCAGAACAGTTTTTGATGATACCAATTATATAGGCGCTTTGGGATATATTATTTACGATTCATTCGATCATAAATTTTTTCCAACGAAGGGGTTTTATTTTAAGGGAAATTTTAACTTTTATTTTTATGCAAATGGGATTAATAAAAACTTCAACGAATTTTCAATTGGGAGAGCTAAATTAGGGTATGCCAAGACCATTTTTAAAAATATTTCTGCACTGATAGAGGCTGAAGGAGGTCTTAATATAGGGGGAGATGCTACAAAATCTTTTGATTTCTTTGTAGGAGGATATGGTTATAAGCTGTCCAGTAATTTAGTGCCTTTGTATGGGTATAAAGATTTGAATCTTCGGGGAGATACATTTTTAAAAGCAACAATAACCTTTAATTATAATTTTTACAAAAAAATATATTTCACCACCTCAGCAAACATTGCAAATGTTGGAGATAATTTATTTGACGATAATAAATGGATTGATGCAATTGATTATTCGGGATATGCTGTAGGTTTAGGATGGGATACTTTTTTAGGCCCGATTGAAACTAAATATTCATATTCACCAGAAATAGAGAAAAGTGCATGGTATGTGAGTGTAGGATATCGTTTTTAACAGACGGTATATCCTTAGTTAGGTTTTAATGGTCTCTTCATCTAAAAACAATAATTTTTTACGATATTTGTATTATGACTACTCGTCGTTGGAAATATACCCTTCTTGATATCAAGTTTCAAAATAAAAGAAACCCAGAATAGGCATTTAATAATTTTCAGATAATTAAGTTTAATCATTTAATAAAAAAATTATGCCACGTTACCACAACCTCGGTAAAATACCACCCAAAAGACATACAACATTCGAAAAACCTGATGGATCTTTATACCAAGAAGAACTATTTGGTACAGCAGGATTTGCAGGGATGTCTTCTCTAATTTATCATTTATACCCACCAACTGTTGTTTCTGAGATCAAAAGAGGTGAAGATGTAAGCCCAAAAATTGCCATTGACAAAAATATGAAGGCGCTCAGCTTTAAAGGGTTTTCAATAAGTCCTGAAAAAGATTTCTTAGCAAGCAGGAAAACATTGTTTGTAAACAACGATTTGCATATTGGTTTAGCAGCTCCAAAGGAATTTTCTGAAGATTACTTTTATAGAAATTCAGATGCTGATGAAATGTTATTTATTCATGTAGGCTCTGGAACCTTAAAAACAATGTATGGAAATATTAAATTTCAGTATGGAGACTATTTAATCATTCCTAGAGGGACTACGTATCAAATTGACTTTGAAACGGAAGAAAACAGACTGCTATATATTGAGTCCTTTAGTCCAATAGTAAGCCCAAGAAGGTATAGAAACAATTTTGGGCAATTTTTAGAACACTCTCCATTTTGTGAAAGAGACTTTAGGTTGCCTAAAGATCTTCAAACCCATGATGAAAAAGGAGAATTTAAAATAGTTTCAAAAAAACAAGGCGTAATGTGGGAATACACCCATTCAAATCATCCTTTTGATGTAATTGGTTGGGATGGTTTTCACTATCCCTATGCATTTTCAATCCACGATTTCGAACCCATTACAGGAAGAATTCATATGCCTCCTCCTATTCATCAACAATGGGAAGCATCCGGTTTTGTTGTATGTTCTTTTGTCCCTAGAATGTATGACTATCATCCAAAATCTATTCCTTCACCTTATCACCACTCAAATATTGACTCGGAAGAACTATTGTATTATGTAGATGGAGATTTTATGAGTAGAAATAATATTGAAAAAGGACAGATTACTTTGCACCCAGGAGGTATTCCTCATGGACCCCATCCAGGTGCAATTGAAAGAAGTGTTGGAAAAAAAGAAACAGAAGAATTAGCTGTGATGATTGACCCTTTTAAACCGCTCATGATCACGGAAGAAGCCTTAAAATTAAAAGTAGACGATTATTATAAATCTTGGATTATTTAATCCTTGAAAAACAATATATATGAGTAATAAAGAAGTAAAATCGGTTGATTACGGTTTAGAAAAAATATTTGATGGAGCACAAGATTTTTTACCCTTGCTTGGAACAGATTATGTTGAGTTTTATGTTGGAAACGCAAAACAATCAGCTCATTTCTATAAGACGGCATTTGGCTTTCAGTCCTATGCTTACAAAGGATTAGAAACAGGCTCTAGAGACAGTGTGAGTTATGCCTTAAAGCAAGATAAAATAGTTTTAATATTAACCACACCTCTTAACAGTAGCTCTCCTATCAATGAGCACATTGTTAAACATGGAGATGGAGTAAAAGTAATTGCTTTATGGGTTGAAGACGCAAAAAAAGCATATGAAGAAACCACTAAAAGAGGTGCTGTTTCTTACATGGAACCTGTTGTTGAGAAAGATGAATACGGAGAAGTTGTTAGAGCAGGTATTTATACGTATGGCGAAACAGTTCATATGTTTGTTGAAAGAAAAAATTACAAAGGAACCTTTTTACCAAGTTTTGTTCCTTGGGAATCGGAGTATAATCCAGAGCCTGTTGGATTAAAATATATTGATCATATGGTTGGAAATGTAGGCTGGGGCGAAATGAATAAATGGGTCAAATGGTACGAGGATGTTATGGGATTTGTTAATTTTTTATCATTTGATGACAAACAAATTCATACAGAATATTCTGCACTCATGAGTAAAGTGATGAGCAATGGAAATGGAAGAATAAAATTTCCAATTAATGAACCTGCAAAAGCAGCAAAAAAATCACAAATTGAAGAGTACTTAGATTTTTATGAAGATTCCGGAGTACAACATTTAGCAGTTACTACTGATGACATAATTAAAACAGTCGCTCAACTTAAAGCTCGCGGAGTAGAGTTTTTACCATCACCACCACAAGCTTATTACGACGAAATTCCAAGCAGATTAGGGTCGCACATGGATATGATGAAAGAAGATGTAAAAGAGTTACAAAAACTTTCTATACTTGTAGATGCTGATGAAGAAGGATATTTACTTCAAATATTTACAAAACCAGTAGAAGATAGACCTACTTTATTTTTTGAAATTATTCAAAGAATGGGAGCTCAAGGATTTGGAGCAGGAAATTTTAAAGCACTCTTTGAATCTATTGAGAGAGAACAAGCCAATAGAGGGACTCTTTAATTTTGAACTATTTTTAATAGCGTTATTGTTAATCAGCAGCATGAATAATTTTTGATAATAATCTATCGGTTAATGAAATATTTAAGCGCTCTAATAATATTTTTTTTCAGTTCGTATGGCTTTTGTCAAAAAAAAGCCTACGAAGACGGAGAATGGCTAAAGTTTAAGATCCATTATGGATTAATAAACGCAGGGCAGGCTACTCTTGAAGTTAAAAGTGAGCTGTTAAATAATGAAGAGGTATATCACATCATTGGCTTTGGAAAAACTACGGGAGTGACTAGTTGGTTTTTTAAGGTTGAAGATCATTATGAATCTTATATTTTAAAAAATGATGATCTCCCCCTCAGGTTTATTAGAGATATCAATGAAGGAGGCTATAAAAAAGAGATTCAGATTGACTTTAATCATTCTTCTAAAATGGCGACTATAGTAGATTTTATAAATAATCATGAAAAAACAGTTCCTTTTCCAGAAAAGGCTCAAGATATGGTTTCTTCTTTTTATTATCTTCGTAATAATTTAGACACCCTTCATTTAAAGGAGAGCGATGAGTTTAATTTAGATATGTTTTTTGATAGTGAAAATTATAAATTCAAACTTAAATATTTACGGAGAGAGATATTAGACTCAGAGTTTGGAAAAGTTCCTTGCTTGGTTTTTAGGCCCTACGTTCAATCAGGTAGAGTTTTTAATGAAAAAGAAAGTCTAACAATTTGGGTTAGTGATGATGATAATAAATTACCATTATTAATAAAAGCAGATTTGGTAGTTGGATCGTTAAAAGCTTCTTTAATAGAGTTTAAAAAACTAAATAATTCATTTAAAATATTTGTAGAATAGATTATGGCAACTCAATCAAATAGAGATCAATTGATACATCAGTTAGAGAATAAATTTAACGATATAGGTCAAGATTTAGATACCCACTTAGAGGGATTACTATACAGTGAACCAATTACTTATTGGGATTATATTAAAACAGACGCCTTATTAAATTTACAACTTCAAAGAACTACATTGCCAGATGAAATGATTTTTATTATGTATCATCAAGTAAATGAACTGTTGTTTAAAATGATCCTTTGGGAAATCGAACAGGTCGGCCATCATAAAGCGCTAACTGCAGAGTTTTTTTCCTCGAGACTAATGCGTATCAGTAGGTACTTTGATATGCTTACTTCATCTTTTTCCATCATGCAAGACGGAATGGAAATAGAACAGTATTTAAAGTTTAGAAATACCTTAACCCCAGCAAGTGGTTTTCAAAGTGCTCAGTACCGAAAAATTGAATTTGCTTCTACAGATTTAATTAATTTAATAGATGCAAGATTTAGGGAGACCATAGATCGAAACACTCCTTATGAGCATGCTTTAAATCATTTGTATTGGCAAGCAGCTGGAAAGGATTATAAAACTGGAAAAAAATCGTATCTCTTATCTTCCTTTGAAGAAAAATACAAAAACGAATTTATTGCTTTTACCAAAGAATACAATACCATAAATTTATATGCTAAATTCAAGGAGTTGCCAAAAGAGGTTCAACAAGATCCCAAATTAATCAAGGCCATGAGGCATTATGATTATACCGTAAATATCACTTGGGTTTTGGCGCATTACAATGCTGCTAATCATTATATTTCAGGAGATAATTCTTCAGGAAAAGAGATTGAAGCAACAGGAGGAAGTGACTGGAAAAAATACATGCATCCAAAATATCAAAAAAGAATTTTTTTCCCAGATCTATGGTCTGAAAAGGAGTTGAATGAGTGGGGAACTAATCTTTAAAATTAATTTATATTGAAAAATGCTCTCCTAGTTATCCCGATTTTTTTTTATTTTATTTCTTGCACTCAAAAAAGAGCGGATAATACCGCTACTACAAAAAATGTAATAAAAGCTAATTTTCAGTATGGGTATGATTTTAACGAATTCAATGTTGTAAGGGATACCATTCGGTCAGGGGATACTTTTGGCGCTATTTTAGACGAAAATCACGTGTCACAGGGAGAAATCTATGGAGTTGTTTCAAAAATTAAAGATAGCTTTGATGTTAGAAGGGTAAAAGTTGGCAACCCCTATGTTTTACTTAATTCAAAAGATAGTATTGGCAAAACACAATTATTTATTTATGAAAAAAATAGAGTTGATTTTGCGGTAATTGATTTAAGAGATTGTGTAAGCGCTTTCAATGATAAAAAGCCAGTTACCTATATAGAAAAATCAGCTAAGGGAGTCATAACGAGTTCACTCTCTCAAACTATGGAGGATCAAAGATTAAGTCCAAATATGACCGATCAATTAGCAAATATCTATGCTTGGACTATTGACTTTTTTAGATTACAGCCTGGAGATAGATTTAAAGTAGTTTACACTCAAAAGTACATTAACGATACGATTCCTGCAGGTTTAGGAGAAATAAAAGCAGCTATGTTCGAGCATCGAGGAAAACCTCTTTATGCATTTGGATTCATAGGAGATTCCGTGCTAGGAATTAAAGATTATTACGATGACAAGGCTAACAATTTAAGAAGAGCTTTTTTGAAAGCTCCTGTTAAATTCAGTAGAATTTCTTCAAGGTATAACCTAAAAAGAAGAATCAAGTTATATGGCAATAGAGTCCGACCGCATAAAGGGACCGATTTTGCAGCACCAGTAGGAACTCCAATTTTGGCAACTGCAGATGGAATTGTCTCAAAGTCTGAAAAAAGAAGAGGTAACGGAAATTACGTTAAGATTAGACACAATAGCACCTACGAAACCCAATATCTTCACATGAAAAAGAGAAATGTAAAAAGAGGAGAAGCGGTAAAACAAGGAGATGTAATCGGTTGGGTTGGAATGACGGGCAATACAAGTGGGCCTCATGTCTGTTATCGTTTTTGGAAAAACGGAAAACAAGTAGATCCTTTTAAGCAAGATTTACCACCTTCAGAACCGTTACAAAAGACATATCAAAATTCTTATTTTGAATATATCACTCCATTAAAAAATCAGTTAAGTAAACTTGTATTTTAGTTTTTAAAGTTTACAACTTTGTTAATAAAAACTAATGAAATAAACGATACATAGTTAGATTTTTGTTATACTTACTAAAGCAAATTACATTAAAATTTATTTGTTTTTTAATATCATAATTTTGTTAAAAAACAAATTGAATATGTAAATTTGCATCAACTCAAAACAATTTTAAATGATGAAAAAAATTACTTTTTATTTAGTAGTAACCTTTTTGTTTGTAAGTGTCATTTCATTTGCACAAGGAACTATTACGGGAACAATTAATGACAACGATTTAGGGGGTCCGCTTTCAGGAGCAACTATTGTTGAAGATGGTACTGACAACGGTGCTATCTCAGATTTTGATGGAAATTTTTCACTTACCGTAGACGGAAATAGTGGAAATATTACCGTTTCTTACTTAGGGTACTCTTCTCAAACAGTATCTTATTCACTTTCTAATGGAAGTGTAAATTTAGAAACAATTTCTTTAGCCATTGATGCTGATGCTCTTGCTGAGGTAGTGGTAATAGGTTCTGGAGTTATCGATTTAGCTACTAGCAGAAAAACGCCTATTGCGGTGTCAACAATTTCAGCTGAAGAAATTCAATTAAAAGGAGGTGGAAATGTAGATTTAACAGAATCTATAGCTTTTACACCCTCTGCAACAGTTACAGGGAACAATGGTTTTGGTGATTCTCAATTTTTTTTAAGAGGGTTTGACCAAACTAACATTGCCATATTGTTAAATGGACAACCTGTAAATAGTATGGAAGATGGTAAGGTTTATTGGTCTAACTGGGCTGGTATTGCCGATATTGCTACAACGGTTCAAGTTCAAAGAGGATTAGGAGCTTCTAAGTTAGCAATTCCGTCTGTTGGAGGTACTACCAATATTGTAATGAAAGCTGCAGAAAAGAAACAAGGTGGATTTGCTCGTTTTACGGGAGCTAATGATAGTTACTTTAAAGGTACTGTTGGTTACGATTCTGGTAGAAATGAAAAGGGATGGGCTTTTTCTGTACTATTAGACCATTGGCAAGCACACAGAAAGTGGGCCAAAGGTACTTATGGTCAAGGGCAAACCTATTATTTCGCCGTGGGATATAAACCAAACGAAAGACATAATTTCAACTTTTTAATTACGGGAGCTCCTCAATTACATGGGAATCAGTGGTCTCAATCTTTAGAGATAATCGCTGCTGATCCTAAATTTAATCAACATTGGGGTTACCTTAATGAAGATGGAACAGATATCTCGTCAGAAAGACAAAATTTTTACCACAAACCAGTTGCTAATTTAAACTGGGATTTTGATATTTCCGAAAACACTGAACTGTCTACCGTAGCGTATGCTTCATGGGGACGTGGTGGTGGAACAGGACCAAGAGGTAACGGAAGAATTAGAACAGCAGATCCAGATGGCGATGGACCTTTATTTGGCCAAATTGACTATCCTGCAATTGAAGCTAATAATGCTCTTGTAGGAATAGGTGGTGACTATGGAGCTGAAAATGGTGCTGGATATATTAGAAGAGCTTCTATGAATAATCACGCTTGGTATGGGATATTATCTAATTTAACGCATAACTTTTCAGAAAATCTTACAGCTAGTGCGGGCGTAGATGTTAGAACTTACACAGGAGACCACTTCAGACAAATTGCTGATTTTTATGGATTATCAGGATGGACAAACGATAGTGGAGACAACTTACCATCCGATAACGTAGTAACTAATTCATATGACGCTACTCCCTGGGCCGCTTTATTTAATTTCGCACCAGAAGAAGATAGAATTGCCTACGATAATTCAGAAACAATAAACTACCAGGGTGCTTTTGGACAGATAGAGTATGCGAACGATATGTTTTCTATTTTCGCCCAAGGGGGTGTATCAAATCAGTCTTACGAAAGAGAGGACCGATATAAACCTGCTAAGTCTGAAAAAACTAGTAAAACAGGATACAATTTAAAGGGTGGTGTTTCTTTAACCATGGCTGAAGGAAATACTATTTTCTTCAATGCTGGATACAACTCAAGACAACCTTATCTTGATAATATCTTTAATAGAAATACTGGTTTTATTACTGAATTGGTTTCACCTGCAGTTGAAAATGAAAAAATTACCAGTTTTGAAGCGGGTTACCATTTTAAAACTAATAATTTTAGAGCAAATTTCAATGCTTATGTAACTAATTGGACGGACAGAACATTGTCTAGCTTTGGTACAGATGACAATGGTACCCCTGATGATGATCAAGATGATTTTGACACTACTACTTTACAGCGAGGCATCACACAATACCATTCAGGAGCTGAACTAGATGTTCGTTATAGAGCTACTGATTGGTTGTCATTCCAAGGGTTTATTTCTGCTGGTTCATGGACTTATAAAGGAGAAGCTGTTGTTTCTACTTATAATGCGGACACAAATGAACAAATTGGTGAAACGAGTACAGTTAATCGTGATGGAATCAAAGTATCGACTGCACCACAATTTACAACAGGAATTGGTTTTGATGCCAAAATTGCTTCTGGTTTAAGTATTGATGCTCGAATTAAGTATAACGACAATCATTACGAGTTTACGAACGAAAATACTTCAAAAGAAGATTATACGGGAGCTCAGCTTGGTAGTTATGCCTTAACAAATGCAGGAATTACGTACAGATTTAGCTTAGGAAATTCTAACAGAATGACCTTCAGAGCTAATATGTTCAATGTATTTGATAAAGTTGCAATCCAACAAACCGATAGATTTGGTTATTTTACTACTGGTGGTAGAACGTTCAATGCTTCTATGCGTTACGAATTTTAATACTAGTTTAAATAAATTATCAAAACGTCCTGATTTGTTCAGGGCGTTTTTTTATGAAGAGATTTAATAATTGATATCATTAATAATTTAAATATTCTTTTATTTGTTTTTATAAGAATAAGATTATTTTAATAGATTTAATTAATTATTCTTGTATTTTTAATTCCAATATTAATTAACAAAAAAACTATACTATGAATTCAACAAAAGCTAACTTAATAAATTCTGTCTGTTTAATTGCAATTGGATTATGGGGATATATTGAAGTAATTTCACCAACTGCCCTTATTCCTGTAGGTTTTGGTGCAGCGTTAATCTTTTGCTCACCTGGGATAAGAAAAGAAAATAAAGTAGTTGCTCATATAGCTGTTCTACTAACGTTATTAATTTTATTAGCCTTAGTCGGGATGAGACTACCTAAATCAATAGATCAAGGAGGATTAGGGTTATTAAGAGTTTTGTTAATGATTGGGACCTCAACTTTTTCAATGATTTATTTTGTAAAAAGTTTTATTTCAAATAGAAAAGCTAGATAATAAGTTAAATTCTCTCTTCAAACAATACACAAAGTTACTTTATCAAAAAAAAGCTTCCAACTACAATCTTAATTGGAGGCTTTTTTATGATCTAAGCTTATTTCTCTTTTACCAAATAGATATAAACCGGGAAGTGATCGCTATAGCCCCCCGTGTAAGATCCGCTCGCAAAACTACGATAGGGGTATCCTTTATAACGGCCATGAGCATTCACTAAGTAGGTTTTATTATAGATCCCAGCCTTATAAAAACGATAACTTGAAAAATCTTTTTTTGTTAACTCTGTCGATATTATTATTTGATCAAATAAATTCCAACTATCCCTGTAAGCAAGCGAGCCATATCCTTGTTTTGCCAAATCCTCCATTGGGTTGAATAATTCTCGCATTTGCATACCATTCGATTCTCTTTGTGCGTTTAAATGATCTTTTACACTTGGGCTTGTAGGATCGTCATTAAAGTCACCCATAGTAATTATTTTTGCATACGGTTCATCACTAAATATGGAATCAATAATTTGTCTATTTAATTTTGCGGCTTTGATTCTTTTAGATCTACTTCTTTTTTCGCCACCACTTCTGGAGGGCCAATGATTTACTATTAAGTGAATTTTTTCTCCATCTAACATCCCACTGACAACTAACTGATCTCGAGTAAAAACTCTTTTTGATTTATCATTATCATCATAAATTAAAAGTTCTTTTGCTTTGTAATGAGTAGGTGTAAATAATTTTTTCTTATATAGTAAGGCGACATCAATCCCTCTTCTGTCAGGTGAATCAAATTGAATAATTCCGTAATCTTGTTCAACCAAAGTTTCTTGATTAACTAGATCTTCTAACACTTTTCTGTTCTCAGTTTCACAAACTCCTATAATTGTCGGAGTATTCCCTGAAACATCAGCTCCAATTTCAGCCATAACCTTGGCCATGTTTTTTAATTTATCTTGATAAATCTCTTCTGTCCAATGGTCTTTACCGTCTGGAGTCCTATCGTCATCATATGTTAGGGGATCATTTTCCGTATCAAATAAATTTTCAAGATTGTAAAAAGCAATCGTATTAACCTTATAAGCTTTTTTTTCTTGTGAAAAAATAGGAGTAAACGATATAAATAAAACGATTAGTAAGGATATTTTAACTTTCATTAAGTTTATTAATTAAGATTATTTGACGATAACATATTTATGTCAGTGTCAAAAGTAAATAATTCATTGAAATAATGTAGTTTTGTAAGTAATTAATTATAAACTAACAACTAAATTTAGAATGAAAAAAATCATTTTCACTTTATGTGTAGTATCATTGATGAGTTTTACTTTACTAGCTCAGGATGCGATCATAAAAGGAAGGGTGGTAGATACTAATTCGAGCGAGGCAATTCCAGGCGTAGAAATACGAATTTTATCCAGTGATTACAATACACAAACTGATGAAAAAGGAATGTTTCTTATTTCAAGCAACACGCTCCCTCAAGGGGAACAAATACTTGTCATAAGTAAACTAAATTACATTACTCAAAGTATTCCTATTACCATCCAAAACGGAGAAACCATTAACCTAGATCCCATTATTATGGATTTAGATCTAACCGAGTTAGAATCTCAGATCGGAGTAATCAATTTATCAGACAATGAATTAGATGGTGATCTTGGAGGAGCAGCAAGCAATGTTTCAGGGCTTTTGCAGGCATCTAGAGACGTCTTTTTAAGCGCTGCTGCCTTTGATTTCAGTGCCACTTTTTTTAGACCTCGTGGTTTGGACAATGCCAATGGTAAAGTTTTAATCAATGGAATTGAAATGAACAAACAATTTAATGGTCGCCCTCAATGGGGAGATTGGGGAGGTCTCAATGATGTTCAAAGGAATCGAGAATTTACGATGGGATTAAAAGCTAATGATTACACCTTTGGTGATTTAGCAGGAACAACCAATATGGTAATGAGAGCTTCTAAATATAGAAAAAGCAGTCGAGTTTCTTATGCTGCGGCAAACAGAAGTTATAATGGAAGAATTATGGCATCTTATCATAGCGGTTTATCAAAAACCGGATGGGCCTATTCATTTTTAGCCTCAAGGCGTTTTGGTGATGAAGGTTATATAGACGGGACTCTGTATGATGCAAATTCATTTTTTGCGTCTGTAGAGAAGAAAATAAATAACGCTCACAGCCTAAATTTTACCGCATTTTATACCCCCAATCGCCGAGGTCGTTCAACTGCAATAACTCAGGAGGTTAAAGATCTTAAAGGAATTCAATACAATCCTAACTGGGGATATCAAGACGGAAATATAAGAAATAGCCGTGTGCGTAATATTAAAGAACCAGTATTTATGTTAAATCATTACTGGAAGATAAATGATAAAACAAATCTCAACACAAATGCTTCCTATCAAACAGGAAGTATCGGGAATACAAGAGTTGATCAAGGAGGAACACGTCTTGTGACTATTGATGGGCAAGAGGCTTACATTGGTGGAGGAAGAAATCCATTGGGGAATTATTATCAAAGACTCCCGAGTTATTTTTTACAGGATCCTAACCCAACTCCAGGAGATTTTCAAAATGCGTATTTAGCCCAACAGGAATTTGTAAATAACGGTCAGTTAGATTGGGAATCGCTTTACAGAGCAAATGCTATCGCTACTTCTACAGGAGGAAATTCTATTTACGCAATTCAAGAGGATAGAATTGACGACACTCAATTGACTGTGAATACAATTTTTGATACTCAAATTTCAGATAATATTTTATTAAATGCGAGTATTAATTATCGCAACCTAAAAAGTGAAAACTTTGCAGAAGTAAAAGATTTATTAGGAGGTACTGGATTTTTAGATGTAGACTTTTTTGCTGAAGGTGAAGATGGAGAGGTAGATATTACTGTTGGAGATGTTGCACAAAGTGATTTACGAAATAGAAATCGAATTGCAAAAGTGGGCGACCGATATAAGTATAACTATGAAATTAATGCAGACGTATTATCTGGATTTGCTCAAGCGCAATTTAAATATAACCGTGTAGATTTTTATCTCGGAACTTCAATTACTAATACGAACTATCAAAGAAATGGTTTGTTTGAAAACGGGAACTATCAAGGAGCTGAATCTTTTGGTAAAGGAGAAAAGCAAAGTTTCACAGATTTTAGTTTCAAAGGTGGAGCTACCTATAAAATTACAGGAAGACATTTAATAGATGTGAATTTAGGTTCGTTGTCAAAGGCACCTACAATCCGAAATACTTTTACCAATGCTCGTCAAAATAATAACGTGACTATTGGTTTAGAAAGCGAAAAGATTCAGAATATTGATATCGGTTATATATATAGGTCACCAATCATAAAAGCTCGTTTAACCGGCTTTTATTCAAATTTTTCTGATGGAACGGATTTAGGGTTTTATTTTACTGAAAATTTAGGCGGTTTAGGTTTAGAACAAGACGCTTTTATTCAAGAAGTAATGACTAATGTAGGGAAACAACACATTGGAGCAGAGTTAGGTATTGAAGCACAAGTGACTCCTACCATTAAACTAAAAGGAGCGGCTTCAGTCGGTCAATATACCTTTAATAATAATCCTAACCTCTATATAACTAGTGACGATTTAGATGGCCCAATAACTTTTGGCGATGGAACCACCAACCTCAAAAACTATCATGTTGCGGGTGGTCCTGAGAGAGCATATCAAGTAGGGTTCGAATACAGAGATCCCAAATTTTGGTGGGTTGGTTTAACAACAAACTATTTTTCAAATGCCTATGTAGATGTTAACAATTTATCTAGATCAGATAATTTTACTACTGATTTTGACGGCCAGCCTTTTAATGATTACGATTCAGAGGTAGCCAACGAGCTATTAAAGCAAGAAAAGTTTGATGACTATGTTTTAGTTAATATTGTAGGAGGTAAATCTTGGAAAATCAATCAATATTATGTTGGATTTTTTGCTACGATCAATAATGCATTGGATCAAGAGTATATTACAGGTGGATTTGAGCAAGGTAGAAAATCAAACTATAGAGATTTGAGAGAAGATAGATCTCGTGAAAATGGATCTGTTTTTGGATCTCGCTATTTCTTTGGAACAGGAGCATCTTATTATGTAAATGTTTACGTAAGATTTTAATAAATAAAATAATGACGTATTTATCGTCGACTAAAAAATAAAATTTATAACAATGAAAACTATTAAAAATTATAAAATAGTAGCCTTCTTTTTTGCAATGACAATGGTATTGTCTTGTGTGAAAGATGACGACTACGATGTGCCAAATACAGATCCAGTTGCTCCAATAATCGATGGAGAAGTCATTAGTATTAATGCACTAAACTCGTTACTGGAACAAGAACAAAATACAAATGGTAATGATATCCTGAGTTTTGCAGAAAGCGATTTATACATTTCAGGTTATGTAATTTCTAACGATGAGGCAGGAAATATTTATGAAGAGTTAGTTTTACAAGATTCGCCAAACAATCCAACAAGAGGCGTAAAGGTTTTAATTAATGTAAGCCCACTCTACACAACCTATGAATTTGGGAGGAAAGTATATGTAAAGTTAGACGGATTAGCTGTTGGTTATAATGGCGGGGTTTTATCTTTAGGTTTTAGAGATGGAACTCAAGTTGATGCTATTGCAGAATCGCTACTAGATCAAACAATTATTAGAGAAACCGAATTAGCAACAATCGAAGCGATGCCTATAAATATATCCGATTTTTCTTTAGCTAAAACTAATTTATATGTTCGATTAAATGATGTGCAATTTAACAGAAATGATGCCATTGGAGACAACCGTAAAACATTTGCAGCAGAGCCAGAGGATGAGTTTGATGGAGAACGAAATTTAGAGAGCTGCACAGAAGGGTTGAGTGTAATTTTAAGCACAAGTACCTTTTCGGATTTTAAGGCGGTTGAAGTGCCACAAGGCAGGGGTTATTTAGACGGGATTTTAACATTAAACTATTTTGGTGATACCTTTAATATAGTGTTGAATACACCAGAAACTATTAATTTTGAAAGCACAGATCGTTGTGATCCACAAGAAGTAGATTGTGGTTTAGCCTCTAGTACAGGTAGCAATGTAATTTTCAGCGAATTTTTTGAAACTCAGGAAGAAGGAGAGTCTATTTCTGGTAACGGTTGGACCAATTATATCCAGGAAGGATCTAGAGATTTTAGAGCGTATTTTAACGATGGTGGTAACGGTAACCCATCTCTTGGGATTTCGGCTTCAATAGGAGCTTACAATTCAGATGATGATAGTTCAATTACTTGGTTAATTATGCCAGAGATTGATTTTGATGCACAAGATGGTGAAACAATTAACTTCAAAACATCGAATAGCTTTTCAGACGGAAGTACCTTAGAGTTTTTATTCTCAAGTGATTGGGATGGTAATCCAGAAAACATTATGACTGCTTCTTGGTCAATAATTCCTGCAGCTTATATCGTTCAAGATGATGATTTCTATGGCGACTGGTTTCCTTCAGGAAACGTAAGTTTGGATTGTATCACTGGTAAAGGATATTTAGGATTTAAATATACGGGTAGTGGTGAAGAAGACTTTGATGGAACATACGAATTAGACGAAATTATAGTTAACTCGAACTAGATTTAGGACACTCATACAAAAAACTGCTTGCGTTATTTCAAGCAGTTTTTTTTTAACATTTTTTGAAAATAGGGGATCAATTAGTACTTTAACTAACTCATTTTAATTTAGTCCAACTAAAATATGAAGAATTTACAATCTTTGTCATCCTTATTTTTAATAGCAGGCCTTGTTTATTATAGTTTTTACAGTTTAATGCCTCAAGAGGGGTCGCCGAGCTCAGTTTCTGAAACCAAATTTTCGACAGAAAGAGCTTTGATTCCACTAAAAGAAATTACAAAGGCGCCTCATTATATTGGAACAAGTGAGCACACCAGAGTTCGGGAGTATTTAATTGGTCAATTAGAGGAATTAGGACTAGAAACTCAAGTTCAAGAAGGCTTTGTAATCAATCCAAAATGGAAAAGTTTAGATAAACCAAAAAATATAATTGCTCAGATAAAAGGTTCAGAAAATGGGAAATCATTATTGTTGTTATCTCATTATGATAGCGCCCTAACTCCTTCCTATGGAGCTAGTGATGCAGGAAGTGGAGTAGTAACTATTTTAGAAACACTCAGAGCTTACAAAGCAAGTGGAAAGAAACCAAAAAACGATATAATAGTTTTATTCACTGATGCGGAAGAAGTTGGTTTGGATGGAGCTCGTCTTTTTGTTAACAAACACCCCTGGGCAAAAAATGTAGGAATTGCTTTAAATTTTGAAGCACGTGGTAGCGGTGGTCCTAGCAATATGATTGTGGAGACTAATGGAGGTAACAAAAATTTAATTAAGGCATTTATGGAAGCAGCTGTAACGTTTCCGGTCGCTTCCTCACTTATGTATAGTATTTACAAAATGCTCCCTAATGACACTGATTCCACGGTACTCAGAGAGGGAGCGGATATTGATGGTTTCTTTTTTGCTTTCATAGATGATCATTATGATTATCATACAGCAAATGATACTTATGACAATTTGGATGTAAATACCTTACAACACCAAGGAGAATACCTTTTGCCTTTGGTTCATTATTTTAGTGATTCAGATTTAAATCAATTAAAATCCTTAGACGATCATGTTTATATTAACCTTCCTTTTTTTAAAATGATCAGTTACCCATTTACGTGGGTATTTCCAATGCTACTAATAGCGATTGTACTATTTTTTGGTTTAATTATTTATGGGCTCCGCAAAAGAGTATTAAGTGGAAATGGGGTAGTGAGAGGCTTTATCCCATTCACATTAGCAATCATTTTTAGTGGTATCTTAGGGTTTTATGGTTGGAAATTAATATTATTAATGTATCCACAATATCAGGAAATACAACACGGATTCACTTATAATGGCCATACTTATATTTCATTTTTTGTGTTATTATCCCTCGGGGTATTATTTGGTATTTACTATAAATTTTCAAAAAAAATAAATGTTGCTAATTTGTTAATCGCACCGCTAGTCTTTTGGATACTCATCAATATAGGAGTCGCTACTTATTTGAAAGGAGCTTCATTTTTTATCATCCCAGTTTTTTTAGGGCTATTGTCTTTATGGGTATTGATACGTCAATACCGTCCAAATTTGATATTATTAACGGTCATTGGTTCTATAGCTATATTTATATTTGCACCGTTGGTCCAATTTTTTCCTGTAGGCTTAGGATTAAAAATGTTAGTAGGAAGCTGCTTGTTTACAGCTCTTTTATTTGGAATATTGTTACCAGTTTTTGGATTTTATAAATTTAAAAAAGTATTAGCCATATTTTTTGTAATCGTAGCAAGTCTATTTTTTATTAAAGCACATTTATCAAGTAATTTTTCCCCTGACAGACAAAAGCCAAACAGTTTAGTTTATTATCAAGACGCAGATAATAATAAAAACTATTGGGCAACCTACGATCAAGAACTGGATGATTGGACCAAAGAATATTTGGGAAATTCTCCAAAGTTAGCTTCTAGCCTTATTTCATATGCTTCAGGGAGTAAGTATGCTAAAGGATACAAGTTTGTAAACGAAGCACCTAGTAAAAACATTCCGATTTTTAAAACAGTACTTCATAAGGATACCATCATTGATAACAATAAAGAAGTCTCCTTTACCATATTTCCGAAGCGAGCTATAAATCAAATCAGTCTTTACAGTTCAGAAGAATCAAAATTTAAGTTTCTTTCATTTAATGGACAAAAATTACCATTAAATAATAGTTTAAATAGCGCTGCTCAGAAAATTAAAAGCAAAGAGTTGGTGCGTTATTATGTCTCCGATCAGGATAGTTTGGTAGTTTCCTATAAAATAGCTAAAAATCAGAAAGTCTCTTTTACCGTACTTGAGTATTCATTTGATTTACTAAATCATCCACAATTTACTATGGACAAACGAGAAAACTATATGATGGCAAAACCTTTTGTAGTAACAGATGCTATAGTTGTAAAGAAAGAAATAAACATAGAACGTTTATCCGAAAGCCAATTGAATTCTAAGTAGTATATTTATTTTTGCGATTCGATCTCTATTTTCTCATTGTTATTTCTTTGTAAATCAATCTGGTCCTTTTCTAATTTTTCATTAATTTGAACAAATAAGTTTTTAACAGAAATATTTAAGTCAATTAGCTTTTTTTCTATACTAATGGAGTCTAGATGAACTTTTCTAGCCTCTTGATTTAATAAATGAGTTCGTGTTTTAACGACTAATAATCTTGAATAAATTATTGGAGTATTTAGAGTATCCGGTATTTTTTTCAGGATAGAATCTATATGAGATACCATTCTATTCGACTTGTTTTTTAACATTTCTAGAGTGATTCCGTTTATAGTTTTAGCCTGTTCTTCAAAGTCTTCAAATGCGCCCCATTGAATTACTTCCGCTCGAACATTATCTGGTAGTGAAGGGACTATAAACAAAGTATCGCCATAGGTGCTCAAATTATAATTTTGAGTTGATAACTTTTTTTTTGCTTCTTCTGATGACTTTCCACAAGCAAAAATTAAAAGACTAAATAAAAATAAATACTTCATTAAAGGTTGATATTACTACAAATATACAAGTTCTATACACATATTAAACTAAATATAACTGAATATAAAAGTAGAGAATATCCGTATATTTACAGAAATAAAACAAATATTTTGAAAAAAAGGATACTTATTATAGGAGCTTCAGGTCAAATAGGGACCGAGCTTACACTGTTTTTGAGAAAAAAATATGGAAATGATAAAGTTATTGCTACAGATATTAGAGAAGATGATGGGACCCTTAGTAAAGAGGGCCCTTTTGAGATTTTAGACGCAATGAATTATAAAGCGATGGAAGACCTAATTATTCGTTATAAAATTACAGAAGTATATTTATTGGCAGCGATGCTATCTGCAACGGCTGAAAAATTTCCTATGAGAGCCTGGGATTTAAATATGACTTCATTATTTAACGTTTTAAACTTAGGGAAAGACCGAAAAGTAAAAAAAGTGTTTTGGCCTTCCAGTATTGCTGTTTTTGGGCCTACAACTCCAAAAAAACAGACGCCTCAAAAAACGATTATGGAGCCTTCTACGGTGTATGGTATCAGTAAACAAGCAGGAGAAAGATGGTGTGAATATTACCATAATAAATACGATTTAGATATTAGAAGTATTCGATATCCTGGTTTAATCAGTTATAAAACTGCTCCAGGAGGAGGGACCACAGATTACGCTGTAGATATTTATCATAAGGCGGTTAAACATGAAAAATATAGTTGTTTTCTTGATGAAATGTCGACTTTGCCCATGATGTTTATTGACGATGCGATAAGAGCCACTTTAGCTATTATGGAGGCTCCAAAAGAAAAAATTAAAACAAGAAATTCTTATAACTTATCGGGGCTAAGTTTTAATCCCTCTGAAATTGCTGCGAGTATACGGAAAAAAATTCCTGATTTTGAAATAGAATACACACCAGATTTTAGACAAAAAATTGCGGATTCTTGGCCACAAAGTATCGATGATTCAGATGCTCAAAATGATTGGGGTTGGGAAAATAAAACTACGTTAGATCAAATGACTTCAATTATGTTAGAAAATCTCTCATCGTAGAGACTGGAGTATATTCCTGATCTCTATTAAAACCAGGGTCGTTTTCCAACTTGATAGGTGTTATAAAAGACTTCGTCACTTTTTGTCAGGTAAATAATTCCCTCAATAAAGCCCACAATTCCAGCAATACCACAAGTAATAAATGTCAATAAAATTTGAATAAACCCCTCTTTATTATAACCCAATATAAATTTATGGATACCAATATGACCAAAAAATATCCCTAAAACTCCAGCTAATACCTTTTTATTTTCTCTAGTAGTTGTTACTTGGTTCCAACTTTCTTTAAACTCATTTGCAGTTTTTTTTGTCTCTGCTTCAAATGAACTGTTATTTTCTTCACTCATATTAATATATTTAAAGTTTAATAAAGGTACTCATTTTTCTAAAGTAAGAATATGTTATTCGTATTGATTCCCGTTAAAATTATCGATAATTTTATTCACAATAACTTGCGCTAATTTTTTTTTACTTTCAATGGTCCATCCTGCAATGTGTGGACTTAAAATAACTCGCTCCATTTGTAACAATTCAGACATTTCCAAAGGCATGTCCTCCTTAAATAACGATTCAAAAGAACTTTTTTCATATTCTAAAACATCCAATCCTGCTCCAAGAATACTACCTTTCTTTAATGCATGAATTAAATCTCTGGTAACGACACTATTCCCTCTTGCAGTATTTATAAACCAAAAAGGTTTTGAAAACTGTTTTATAAAATCAGCGTTAATTAATTGATGAGTTAGGCTGGTCAAAGGAGTGTGAAGGCTTACAATATCAACACGTTTTTGAAATTCATTTAAACCAACTTGGTTTGCATTTTCATCTCCGACTTTGTTTTTTATATCGTAGCATAAAACCTCACAATCAAAACCTCTGAGTTTTTTTGCAAACGCTTTCCCCATATTTCCATATCCTATAATCCCTACAGTTTTCCCATCCAACTCAATTCCTCTATTTTCTTCACGTAGCCAAAGTCCATTTTTAACTTCTTGATTTGCTTTATTTAGTTGATTAAATAAGGAAAGAATCATCCCTAAAGCATGTTCTCCAACAGCATTTCTATTTCCCTCTGGAGCAGAAATCAAAATAATATTCTTAGAGGCTGCATAAGGAACATCAATACTCTCTAGACCGGCACCTACTCGCGCAATAAATTTTAAGTTTGCAGCAGCATCAATAAATTTTTGATCGCATTTAAATCGACTTCGAATAACAATTCCCTGATAGTTGGCGATTTTTTTTTCAATCGTCTCTTTTGAGGAGGTGTAATCTTCATCATTTTTGAATCCAGCTTCAGCTAGTTGTTTTATGAGTAAAGGGTGGTTTTTATCGAGATGAAGTATTTTCATATTTTCGAGAAATTAGATTCCCTAAAAGTTATTGAATAGATTTTCATTTAAAAACCAAGTATGAGTTTTGCAATATAAAAAAACAAGAAGATTCCAAAAATATCGTTACTGGTAGTTATAAATGGACCCGTTGCTATTGCAGGATCAATCCCTTTTCGGTCTAAAATAATGGGAACAAATGTTCCAATTAGAGAAGCTATAATAATAACCGAAAGCATTGACAAAGCTATTGTAAAACTAACGATAAACTCTTGATCAACTAATGCGCCAAAAAGGACCACCAATATCCCTAAAATACTTCCGTTAATCAATGCCAAACCGACTTCTTTTAACAACCGATTAAACATACTTCCCTTAACAACACCGTTTGCCAACCCTTGCACAATAATAGCACTCGATTGTACTCCAACATTTCCTGCCATGGCAGCAATTAGCGGGGTGAAGAAAAATAAGATTGGATAGTTGGACAATGCCTCATCAAACCCTTGTAAAATATACACACTACCCAAACCACCTAAAAGGCCCAGTATTAGCCAAGGCAAACGCGCCTTTGTGAGTTGATAAATATTGTCATCAGCCTCAACATCTTGTGAAATACCGGCTGCTAATTGGTAATCTTTTTCTGCCTCTTCCTTAATGAAGTCTATAATATCATCGATAGTAATCCTTCCAACCAAGACTCCTTCTTGATCAACAACTGGTATTGCTTCCAGATCGTATTTTTGCATAATTTTTGCAACCTCCTCATCTTTCGCATGTACAGAAACGTAATCTACTTTAGGGATATATACGTCACTTATATGCGTTTTAGCAGAAGCGGTTAAAAGATCTTTCAATGATAAGCGACCTTTTAATTTATCATCTTTATCCGTAACATAGATGGAGTGAACACGCGTCACATTTTCTGCTTGCCTTCTCATTTCTCTCATACAACCAGCTACCGTCCATGTTTCTTTAACTTTCACTAATTCTTTTGCCATTAGGGCTCCAGCTGTATCTTCTTCATAAGTTAAAAGCTCTACAATATCGGAAGCATGCTCTTCATCTTCAATTTTTTCAATTACTTTTTTTTGAATATGATCATCAAGTTCTGCTACCACATCGGCAGCATCATCAGTGTCCATTTCTTCAATTTCTTTGGCAATTTCTATAGGAGAAAGACGATTCAGTATTTTCTCTCGATCATCTTCATCGAGTTCCATTAAAGCCTCAGAGGTTATTTCACTTTCTAAAGACTTTATAAGAAAGGTAGCTTGTTTTGAATTTAATTCTTCTAACAGTTCAGCAACATCAGCAAAATGGAGATCTTTTAGTAATTGCCTTAGAGCAATTCTATCATTGTTTGCAATGAGTTGGACTACTTTTTCAAGATAATCCGTTGTTAGTTGAAATTGCATCGTTCTCTAATTTTTGAGTGAGCATTATAAATTCAGCAACAGAAAGTTGTTCAGGTCGCTGCCCAAAGATAGCATCTTCTTTCAATTTATCAGAAAGATTGAAGACTTTTAAGCTGTTTCTTAATGTTTTTCTTCGTTGTTGGAAGGCAGTTTTTACCATTTTAAAGAACATTTTTTCATCACAGGGAAGTATAAATAGGTCCTTTCTTTTAAGGCGTAGCACGCCGCTATCTACTTTAGGTGGTGGATTAAAAACAGAAGGAGGAACGGTGAACAAATATTCAGCAACGTAAAAGGCCTGAACTAAAACAGATAAAATGCCATAGGTTTTAGAGCCTTTTTTTTCGCAAATTCGTTGAGCAACTTCTTTTTGAAACATTCCGGTAAACTCAGGAATTTGCTCCCGCCACTCTAGGGTTTTAAATACAATTTGTGTAGAGATATTATATGGAAAATTGCCAGTAATAGCATAAGGTTTACCTTTAAAAAAATCACTAAGATCAAACTTTAAAAAGTCAGCAGAGATAATTTGTAAATTATTATGGGGGTAATTTTCGTTGAGATAAATAACAGATTCTGGATCCAGTTCCATGGCGATAACATCTAGCTTTTTTTTAATCAAATATTTAGTAAGAACTCCCATCCCAGGCCCAATTTCTAGTACATTTGTGTAGTTTTCAAGAGTTAATGTATCGGCTATTTTTTTTGCGATATTTTCATCTTTAAGAAAATGTTGTCCTAAATGTTTTTTTGCTCTAACAGCCATTTTTAATGATTTGTAACGGTGTATTCGTCGATAATTTCAAGCTCAGTCCTAAATGCCAGCATTTTGTCTGCGAATTTTATAAAGCCTTCTTGTTTTAAATCGGCGGCGTCATTTTGATAATAACTCTCCAGAACTTCACGAGATTTTGCTTTGTATTGTATCGCATAAGTAGTGCCTCCCATTTCTTCCTCCACGAGGACTTTGGTAAGTCTAGCGTCAATAAATTTACCTGTGGCTAATACTTGCGGGATATGATTTTTAATCCATTCCAACCATTCGTCATGGATACTTTCTTCTATGTTTACGGTAACATTATATATGATCATAGTTGTTCAATTTCGTCTCCTCTTAATCGTCTAAATTTTTTTCTTGCCTCTATAAAGTAAATACTATCTTCATAATGATCAATGATTGCTTCGTAACACTCCTTTGCTCTTTGAGGTTGGTTGAGTTTTGTTTCGTATAATTGTGCTAATTTATAATAAGCATCATCTGCCAAAATATCCTCATTATAATATTCAATAAGTATTTGATAGTTTTTTTCTGCTTTAGCGTATGCCTTTTTTACTTCGTATAATTCCCCTAATTTTAAAAGGGCTTCATCTTCAATTTTTTCTCCCTTATGGTTTAGTAGTAAGTTTTCCAAAATTAAAATTGCTTCTTCTTCTTTTCCTTGAAGTGTAAATAAATCAGCTCTTGCATAGTGCCTTAATGCCGTTTGTGTAGAATCTTCTAACGAGTTGTCTTTTATCATCAAACTTAAGTACATGGCATCGTTAGCAATTAATTGTGTTGCAGATTTTTTTAAAACATCTAGCTGTATTTGCGCCCAATTAAAATCTCCTTTAAAATAACTCGTTTGGGCTACTTTATAGCGGGCTTCTTGTGCCAACAAATCACCTTTGACTTCATTTTGAATTTGTGAGTAGTAAATTAAAGCTTCATTAAATCGTTCATCCAACACCAGAATATCAGCAATTAACATTTTGACTCTTGCTTTTTGATAACGAGATAAGGGTTGTTTTGAAAAGCTTTTTAGATTAGCAATGGCAAATTCTTGGTTTTTATTTTTAAATGCCTCAAAATAATTATAGTCTAATTGTAACTGGTAGGTGTTCTTCCCCTCACCAAATTCACTAAAAAGACGCTGATATTCTTTTTCAATTTTAAGATATTCATTTTTCGAAGCGGTCTCAAGCTTAATCTTCATTAAATGTTGGTACCCTGCTATTTTAACTTCTGGACTAGAGGCATTTTCTATTAAATAATTAATAATCAAAGTAGCGGTTTCATAATTCTCGTCTTTAGTTGCTATGTAGGCAATATCTGCAATTCCTGACAAGTCGCCATCTCCCATACGTTTGTAAATTGCTTTTTCTTGTATAAATGCTTTTTTATAATCCTTTTGTTGCACAAACAACCAACTTAGTAGTTCATTATACAATATATCGGGTTTGGATTGAAGTTTTTGCAATAATGCTTTACGAAGTAAGATGTTTGCTTCTTTTTCTGAGTTTTCAGAAATATATTGACTAAAACTTTGTTGCGTAACTCCCAGGTAAGAACGGTTTTTTTTAATTAAGGTTAAGTAGCTATCGAACATTTTTTCAAGATTTCCTTGTTCTCCATATAATTTTGCTAGTTGATAACTAAAATCACTATCAGGAAAAACTTCCATTGCTACAGTGTAGGTTGCTATAGCTTCTTCAATTAAACTATATTTTTCAAAAGTCTGCCCAACGCTTCGTCCATAATTAAACCTGACAGTTTCTTTAACAAAAAGTATCGCTTTATTGTAGTAGATAGTTGCTAACGAATCGTTTCTCTGTAAAGAATAATTATACCCCAACTCAACATAAAGCTGAGGTATTATCCTTTTAGCATCCAATTTATTTAGGATTATTTTTTCAGCTTCTTTATAATTTTCAAGTTGTTGATTTGAAATTATGATTGCTTTAAAATAATTAAAATTTTTATTTTTTTTATAAAGTTTAGTATAGAGTAATAAGGCTTTTTCATATTCCCCTTGTTCCAAATAATTTTTTGCCAATAAATCGTTCTGCGCATTAGTAATTGTTAATGGAAGTAATAATAAGATGAAAATAATTTTGCGCAAGATTCAAAGTTTTTTAATTAATCATGTCAAAACCACAATAGGGGACTAAAACATTTGGAATTTTGATACCTTCTGGAGTTTGGCAGTTTTCTAGTATTCCCGCTAGTACTCTTGGCAATGCTAAGGCACTTCCGTTGAGTGTATGGGCTAGTTTGTTTTTGCCATCTTCGTCTTTATAGCGTAATTTTAATCTATTGGCTTGAAAAGCCTGAAAATTGGAAACAGAAGATATTTCTAGCCAACGATCTTGTGCCGTTGAGAACACTTCAAAATCGTAGGTCAGAGAAGCAGTAAAACCTAAATCCCCTCCACACAATCTTAAAATGCGATAGGGAAGTTTTAATTCTTTTAAAATATCTTTAACGTGTTCTACCATTTTTGTAAGGGCTGCATCAGAGTTTTCAGGTTTTTCTATTCTAACAATTTCTACTTTATCAAACTGGTGTAATCTATTTAGACCTCTTACATGTGCACCGTAACTTCCCGCTTCTCTTCTGAAACAAGGAGTATAACCTGTACACAAAATAGGCAACTCAGAATGCGTTCTTAAGTCTCCACGAAATATATTGGTAACTGGAACCTCGGCTGTAGGGATTAAATACAAGTCGTCACCGGTTACATGATACATTTGCCCTTCTTTATCGGGTAACTGTCCGGTTCCATAGCCTGAGGTTTCGTTTACTAGATGTGGCACTTGGTATTCAGTATAACCAGCATGGGTGTTTTTATCTAAAAAATAAGCAATTAACGCGCGTTGTAATCTAGCTCCTTTGCCTTTGTAAACAGGAAAACCGGCTCCAGTAATTTTTACACCTAGTTCAAAATCTATTAAATCGTATTTTTTTGCCAATTCCCAATGTGGCAATGCCCCCTCGGCTAATGTTGGAATTTCACCTTCTTTAAAAATTTCTTCATTGTCATTTTCATCAGTTCCAGCCGGAACTAAATCATTTGGAATATTAGGAATTGTAAAAAGAAGTTTTTGTAATTTTTCGAGGGTATTATTTAAAGTTTCGTTTAGCTCTTTTGATTCCTCTTTTAATTGAGAAGTTTTTTCTTTTAAAAGAGTTGCTTTTTGACCTTCTCCGTTCTTATACAGTAATCCAATTTCTTTAGAAAATGAATTGGATTGCGCTAGGGTTTCATCGAGTTTTGCTTGTGTAGCTTTTCGTAATTCATCTGTTTGCAACACATCACTGAAAATTATTGATGCATCAAAACCTCTTTTTGAAAGCGCCTGGATGAACTTTTCTTTATTTTCTCGAATTTCGTTTACCTGTAACATTTACCGAATTAATTTAGCTTGCAATTTAGCAAAAATGATACTTTTATTTATGATTTTTATTGCTTATTTGCGATGGTAATCTTTTGGTGAAGACAATAGCCAATTGCTATGTTTTACAGGATTCCAATCAAGACCAGCAATATCTATAGTATCGTTTGTGAATTGAAAATAAGGGCCTCCATTAACACTAACTTTTGAGTTGAAGAATACTTTCACATCGTTTCCTGCTTTTTTTTCTTGTTCTTTAATTTTTTGAGCAAGCTGCCACATTAAATCAGGTTTTGTAGCGATAGCTCTTTTTTGCTTTGAGGATAACATTTTCTTGTAGTCGTACCGGCTTTTTTCTCCAGTTTCTTTGTCTAAAGTATATATTTTAAGCACCCCTTTTTTGGATCGCAACATCATTCGCCAACTCATCCGATGCCCTTCTTCAGTCCATAATACGTCGTCCTTTATAGCCCAATGTCGTAGAGGTAATCCAAGTTGAACAACGAAATACAACACAAATATACCGATTGGTATATTTGTGTTGTATTTGGGTTTGATCCATTCATTTTCAATATAAATTTCCTTATTTAACTTAAATCTTTTCTGAATGGTTTCAGAAGTAAAAAAGAAGAGTGCAAAAGCGATAGACATATACGGAAATATACCAACTTGAAATACAATCGAATTAAATAAATGAAAAAATAAAGAAAGATAAAAACCTAATAATCTTGTTTTTTTAAAAAATAGCATTGGAATAATGATTAAATCAAAAACAATCCCAAAATATGCGAGGATATAATGCGCCCATTTCTGTTGCAGGAGGTCCCCAATTAAATAGTAATGACTTTTTGATTGTAACAATATGCCGGGTGCAGTTCCATGAATCCAATCGGGATACCATTTAGCAATCGAGCCATACGTAAAAACAATTCCTACTTGTAAAACTAAAACCCACTTAACCCATTGTGAGACAGCTATGGATTTAAATGATGGGTTAAATTTCACGTCCAATGAGTATCGTTTATTTACGGGTAAAAATGCCATAATCCAACACAACAACACCATTAAATAATAATGATTGTTATAAGATGTTTTTTGCATTAAATAAACCGTAGTCCACAAAATTGCATAGGAAAACATAGCTATTCTATATTTATAGCCGAGCATTACAAAAATCCCGAGAATTCCCATCAGGACAAAATAAAGATACATACCTTCTCCTACAAAGACTTGCAAAAAGTCAAACCCAATAAAATTAAATGTAAAGTCTGGCTCTACAAAAACTCGCCGTACCCAACCAGTTGCTATCGCACCAAAAGCTTCCAAAGTAATTAACAAACCAAAAACAACCCTAAAAAGACTGAGCCCTGTATTGTCAATTTGTTTGAAGAGAAATTTATTCATTATTATTTAAATAGTTCCTTGCGAATAGTTCATCTTTTGTAATGGCATTTTTTAATGCATCTTTAGACTCAAAAGTTTTTTCTCCTCTAATTCTTTTAATGAAATTTAACTGTATTTCTTTTTGGTAAAGGTCTCTCGAATAGTCTAAAAAATAAGTCTCAATTGTTTTATAAGTTCCTCCAACCGTAGGATTGGTGCCGATATTCGTAAGTCCAAAAACTTCCTTTCCTGAAATTATTGAATGCACTAAATACACTCCATTTTTTGGGATCAATTTATAATCTTCTTTTAAATGAAGATTGGCTGTTGGAAATTCTAATGTTTTTCCAATTCCTTTTCCCTTTACAATTAAACCAGAAATCATAAATGGATATCCTAAATAGGTATTAGCTGTTTGAACGGCTCCTTCATTTAAAGCGTTTCTGATTTTTGTCGAACTGATGGAAACATTTTCTAATTGTTGGGCAGATATTTCAATTACTTCAAAATCGTAAGTTTTGCCAAATTCTATTAAATCATGGATGGTGGCATTTCTGTTTCTCCCAAATTGGTGGTCGTAGCCAACAATAATTTTTTTAATATGTAACTGATTTACTAAAATATCTCTAACAAAATCCAATGCAGATAATCTGGAAAACTCTCTGGTAAAAGGCTGAATAATTAAATTAGAAATTCCTGTTTTTTCAATCATACGCGTTCGCTCTTCTATGGTGTTTAGAAGTTTTAAAGAAGATTTTTTTTGAAGTACCATTCTGGGGTGAGGAAAAAAACTAACTAATATTGACTCCAATTCATTTGCATGAGCAGTTTTATAAAGTTGTTTTAAAATTTGTTGATGCCCCACATGAACCCCGTCAAAGGTCCCTATGGTAACAATAGAGGGCTTTGTTTTTTTATAAGCAGCAATCGAATTATAAACCTTCATATTATTTTCCGTTAAAGGAATTCATTGTATTGGTAATACCTGCTAAGCCAAAAGATTCTATTGCTTCTGTAGCTTTTTCCAATCGCTCCGGGAGCAATTCTTCTTCTTCTTTAATCCACTCCCCTAGCACGTAGTCCACTTGTCTCCCTTGAGAAAAAGCATCTCCAATTCCAAATCGGAAGCGATTGTATTGGTTGGTATTTAAAATAAGTTGAGTGTCTTTGAGGCCATTATGTCCGCCATCGCTCCCTTTTGTTTTAATTCTAAAAGTTCCAAATTTTAAATTTAAATCGTCGGTTACTACCAATAAATTTTCCAAGGGAATCTTTTCTTTATCGAGCCAGTATCGTATCGCTTTACCACTTAAATTCATAAAGGTACTGGGCTTTAATAAAACAAAAGATCTTCCTTTTAGCTTGTAAACAGTTACTTCCCCAAGTTTTTTACTTTCAAAAGTGAGTGCTGCTTTTTCTGCTAAAAAATCTAGAATTTTAAAACCTATATTATGTCTGGTATTTGCATATTTAGGACCAATATTTCCCAAACCGACAATTAGAAATTTTTTCATAGGATCACTATCCGTTCGTTTTCTATTGTAATTTTTCCCGTAAAGTTTTCTTAAAAATGAAAACATATAATTAGTTAACTTCCGTAAAAATAAAAAAAGCATCCCATATAAGTGGAATGCTTTTTAAGTATATTTTTTCGAACTGGTTTATTCTTCTGCAGGTGCTTCTTTAGCAGCTCCTTCAGTAGCAGTTCCTTCTTCTCCTTCTTCTCCTTCTTCTTCATCATCTTCTTCGTCTTTAACAGCAACACGGGATGTTCTGACTTGACAAACAACTCTACTATCATCTTGAAGTATCACAAATCCTTCACCAGTTAAATTTCCTACAGTTAGAACAGAACCAATTTTCATCGCAGATATATCAGCATTTAGAAAATCTGGAAGATCTTTGGGTAATGCTTTTACTCTTAATGAACGTCTTACGATACGTAAGACACCACCATTACGAACTCCGGGAGCATTTCCTGTTATACGTACCGGAATTTCCATACTAACTTCTTTATCGTCAAAAATTTGATAAAAATCGATGTGTAAGATTTGGTCTGTTACCGGGTGGAATTGGATATCTTGAAGTATTGCATCTATTTTAGAGCCATCTTCTAAGGCAATTACTACTGTGTGTACATCTGGAGTGTATACTAAATTTTTAAATGCTAATGTTTCAGCTGAAAAGTGAATAGCCTTGTCTCCTCCGTATACTACGCAAGGAACCTGACCAGCATTACGTAAGGCTTTAGTTGCAACTTTGCCCACGCTTTCTCTTTGAGATCCTTTGATTGTAATTGATTTCATTTTTTTATTTTAAGATTTTAAATTTATAGTCGCCCTTGTTTTAAATTTAGGCGGGTGCAAATATGGGTTTTTTCTAGTAAATAGAAAAGGAATTGTATTTTTTTTTAAGGAGTATTCTTGCTGATTTTCTGAAAGTTACATTAAGAACTTGGTACTGATCGATTTATTAGAGTTGACGTTGGTCATTACCTCTGCAAACAAGTCAGCACAACTTAGTATTTTAATTTTTGAGCTTTCCTTTTTTGAGGGAATAGAATCGGTAACAATAAGTTCTTCTAATTTTGAATTTTCAATTTTGTCGTAGGCAAATCCTGAAAGTATTGGATGTGTACAAACAGCTCTAACACTTAGAGCTCCTCGTTCCATCATTAAATCGGCTGCTTTTGTCAAGGTCCCTGCAGTATCCACCATATCGTCCACGAGTACAACATTTTTCCCTTCTACATTACCAATTAATTCCATATGAGAAATCACGTTGGCTTTTTCACGTTGTTTATAACAAATAACAACATCACATTTTAGAAATTTTGAATAAGCGTATGCACGTTTAGAACCTCCCATATCTGGAGATGCTATAGTTAAATTATCTAGGTTCAGTGATTGTAGGTAGGGTAAGAAAATAGTAGATGCGAAAAGATGATCTACTGGTTTTTCAAAAAAACCTTGAATTTGATCGGCATGTAAGTCCATAGTGATGATCCTTGTTGCTCCAGCAGTCTCTAGCATTTTAGCTATTAATTTTGCGGCAATGGGCACCCTTGGTTTGTCTTTTCTGTCTTGACGAGCCCATCCAAAATAAGGAATTACGGCTGAGATGTGTCTGGCCGAAGATCTTTTTGCAGCATCCAGCATGAGTAACATTTCCATTAAATTGTCACTATTGGGATGTGTAGAACCAACAATAAAAACACGAGCGCCTCGAATCGACTCTTCAAATGAGGGCTGGAACTCTCCATCACTATAGGCAGAAGTAATAACATTACCAAGAGGGACACCATATTTGCTTGCAATACTCTCTGCTAATAGTTTACTTTGTTTACAGGCAAAAATTTTAGATGCAGGAATAGAAGTGTCCATTTTTTCGGAGAATTTATTGTTGTTTAACAAATGTAAAATGAAAGAACCGAAGTAACCAAAAAATGAATGAATTAGTTATTAAAATTTATTAATTAATGTCTATTTTTGCCAAGTAGATGCTCAAGTGGTGGAATTGGTAGACACGCTGGATTCAAAATCCAGTGCTTCACGGCGTGCGGGTTCGATTCCCGCCTTGAGTACAATTTGTCCCCAATAATAATTTATTGTTTTTGGGGATAATTTTTTTATATTACTTAAACATTTAATCAATGAAAAAACTATTCTTATTCACCGTTTTATTAATCTTCGCTTGTTCAAGTGATGATAGTGTTGATAATTCAATTGATGCCGTTCTTGTAGAAAGATTTGAGCTTTCTTTTATAGACAACAACCCAAATTCTTCAACTTTTGGAGAGCAATACCAAAGCGTGTACTCTTATAATTACGATGGCAATAAATTAACTTCTGTAGACCTTGAAATTATTTCTGAAGGAATAGATATTCCAGAAGCTATTCAAGTCCAATACAATACCGCTAATCAAATCACAAACTTATATTTGTATGGAGGTGACTTTACTGAATATGAATATGATGAACAAGGAAGAATGTCCGTTTACACTTATGTAGAAAATAGTTCAACTGGACAGACAAATAGTAGCGTTACCAATTTGGTATATAGCCAAGACGGAACGGTATCAGCTCTGGATGAAAATGGTTTTGGAACAACTTATACACTTGATGATCATGGTAATATTGTAAGTATAACTTATAATGACTCTAATGAACCATATTATGTTGCATCTTATGACAACAAAAACAATCCATTTAAAAATGTATTAGGTCATTCGTTCTATATCTGGCTAAATCCGCTTGATATTGGAGGATTTAATAATAATGTGATATCCCTCAATGGAGTCAGTTGGAGTTATAGCTATGATAGCAATAATTACCCACTAACAATTTACACTTCTGGGATGTTGGGTTCGGCTGCTCCAAATGATTGGGATTACGCTTCAAATATATATGCAACAATAACATATAAAAACTAACCCTAATATCCGCTTTATTAATTCTTGGATGTTCTAGGGATGAAAGCGATCGTTTTTAGGGTTGACCTTTTGTTGTCAATTTGATAAATGAAACTTAACTTTTTCGTATGGATCAATGGTATCATTATATTCTTTTAATTGTAGTTGGATTTGCCGTAGGCTTTATAAATACCATTGCAGGTGGAGGCACATTACTATCTTTACCAGTCTTGATTTTTTTAGGTTTGCCCCCCAATGTAGCTAATGGAACTAATCGGGTAGCTATTATTATTCAAACTGCATTTGCCACAGCAGGGTTCAAAAGCAAAGGAGTAACAACTTTTCCATTTAATGCATATTTGGGAACTTCAGCCCTACTGGGAGCTATTATTGGAGCTAGGATAGCTGTCGACATAGATGGCGCAGTTTTCAATAAAATATTAGCCGTAATAATGATTGCGGTTGTTTTAATCATCTTTTTTAAGCCAGAGATTAATCTAAAGGATGTGAATGAACGTCTTACAGGTAAATATTTATGGTTAGGGATGCTTGCTTTTTTCATTTTCGGAATTTATGGTGGATTTATAAATGCCGGAATTGGTTTTATCATTATTTTATTTTTGCACTTTTTTAATCACATGTCTTTAGTGAGAGCTAATGCTACCAAAGTCGCAGTTGTATGTATTTATACACTATCAGCATTAGTTGTTTTTATATTGAATGACAAAGTAAATTGGGTTATCGGTTTTGTACTTGCAATTGGAAATGCCTCAGGGGCATGGATTGCCAGTAGAGTATCGGTTAGTAAGGGAGATGGTTTTATCAAAACCTTTCTTCTTGTGGTCGTTGGAATCATGGCGATTAAACTTTGGTTCTTCTAAACCGCAACATTACAGTGGGTATTATGTGTAGTTTAACTCCCTATTAGTATTGTAATTACAGTAGTTTAAGTTGTTATATCCTTAATCTATTAGTGGACCAATATCCTCTACTTATTATAAACCCCTTTAGTTCACCCAGTTTAACCAATCCTTTAAAAAATGAGTTCAATTTTCGCATAGAGAAGTGTCTAAAATTGCATCTATTAACTCTTTTTCGTCACCCAGTAGTTCATGCGTTGAATTTACCACCTCTTGATAGTTTTTTTTGCACCTCAACACGTCATAAAACTTTTTTGCAAGTTTTGGTGCTAATACTTCGTCTTTTGTTGATTGAATGATGGTGATTTTGCTTTTTAGTTTTTCTGCAAATCCTAAAGGATTAAGTTTACCAATAACCATACTTATTTCTTCTTTATAATCTTCAGTTGGTTTTAGGGATAAAATATTTTTGGCGTGCTCCCATAATTGATCCATTAATTGTTTATTCGAGAACAATGACATTGTATCTACCACTGGATTTAAAAGAGTTATTTGATCAAAAATATCGGGTTCTTTATTTACGAGATTGGTTACATAGAATCCGCCCATTGAATATCCCAGAGCATGAAGAGGTACTTTATATTTTTCTTTTAGATGACTAGCAACAGTTCTTATATCTTTTATAGAACCTAAAAAACTAAATTTCCCTTCACTTTTTTTATCACCTCGATAATTGATTTCTACAAGCGAAATAGCACTATTTTTTAAATTATTACCCAACAGAACAAGCCTACTTGATCCAGGAAAACCATGACAGAAAAGCACTATTTTTTTAGCATTATTTATATCGCCATAAACTTCAAATAGCATCTTGCTTCCGTCGATGTATAGTGAAAGTTCTGTTTTTTTAATAGTTTCCATCATACAAAATTTTGCTTGGTACTTATATTTAGAATAGTTTATATTTTATGAGGTTGATAAGCAACTTACTCTTTATAATTATCCGATTTTTCGTGTTGTTTGTCAATTTAAATTCTTGCTTCTGCTTTGTATCCCATAGAATATTAACGAAAATAGTTTATTTTCACTAAAATCTAAATCGGATAAAAATTAATAACTTAAGATAATTATTAATAATAAAAATAATTATCCCAATGAATTTTGCATACTATTTTAGCCAAAAATTTTATTTCCCCATGAAATTAGATAAAATAAATACAGAAGAATTAATGGAGTTGATAGAATTGGTTATTGAAGACGATACTCATCTTCAACACTCACTATGCTCGTCAGATTCTAACAATTTTTATTCAAAAGAAGAATTACGAAAAACCATCGATGAAATCTCTTCAACTAAAATGAGAAAAGTATTTGAAAAAAAATTAAAAAATTTCACGACTGACAGGAAAAAATATCTAATGGAAAAATATGGCAAATTTTTTCTAAATGAAAGATTGATAAGATCCGTGCTGGATTTAGATCAAGAAATGAAGAAAAAGTATTCAATGTTTAAAAAATATTACTAGTAGGTACTCCAAAAAAAATATGAATCAACATATGAATCCACAACAATACACCTAACTATTTTAAATACTAAATGAGTTGAATTAATATAAATGATTAAAAAAAACAATAAATACGGATTGTTTTCACCGGTTAATAAATTTAGGGTTGTAACTTATATAATATTTTTTATATTGTTATTAATTAATGTTTACGAAATAATACTAGCTTAACTTTTCCTGAAAATTTAAAAAATGAAAAAAATTATTATAATTTGTGTTTTATTCTTTTGCAAATACATTTTTGCAACCACAAATTATACAATTAATAAAAAATATGATGACAATATTTTTTATGATATTGTTTTGTATGAAAATCAAGTTTATATTTCTTCAAATAAAGGGGTATACGTTATTGACCCCTCAAATGGTAACTTGATTTTGTTTGACGAAACTGTTAAAGGGACAATAAATTCTAATTTAACAAAAAATCCACATAACCTCAGAATTAAATTTATAGATCCGCCAATAGTTCTTTCGGGGGCCTACTCCGAAACGGTTACAGATTTTTTGTACCATAAGAATTACTTATATATTTTATCAAAAGGAGACTTACTTGTGTATAAAAACAATCCCTATGTATTTTTTCCATACGCGAGTGTTCGTTCAATATCTGAAAATTGTGTCGGAACCTATAATGGGGTGTTTATTGACACTTTTAAACTAAAAAAAACAAGATATACTGATGGGCAAATTAGGGAATTCGATAGCATCATATTTGTTTGTTATAATGGGCTCACAGAATTTAAAAATAATAAAGAAAAAATCCTGTACGAGAATAGTAATTCAAAACTTAGCAAAGCGGAGTATGGATTAATTTCAGATATTTTTTTAATTGAAAATTCTAATTATTTAGTGCTTTCCTCAAAGGGGATTTACCATTACAATTACAATTTAAATGGTTTTGATTTAATATATTCAAAAGAAAAGAAAATTATTCCAATAAAAAATAAGATTGATAGTCGAATCGAGTTTAACAATGAATTTCATTTTATTGATGGTGATAAATACCTTTCATTAAACACCAATACCTTTAAAACAACTATTTTACATGATAATTTTAATTATAAACTAAAAGATATTCTAGAGTGTAGTTTTGATGGAAATATCTTCTATGGAATTGGAGAAAATAAATCATTACTAAAATTTGTAAGATCGAATAATGAATTTAAATTACTAAAAACGTATCCATTAAATATTTTACCACATACTATATCTGACAACCAAGAGTTAATTTTCTTATCTGGTAATGATGGTTTGAGTCTTTTTGAAAAGTCTATCGAAAAATTAGATAGTAAATTTATAGTAGATGAATTTAACACAGGTGCTGTATATAAATCAAAAAATGATATTAGTTTTGGGAGTATTCATGGAATTTATAAAATTCAAGGTGATAATAATTTAAGAAGTAGTTCATATTTTCAAAATTCATTTCCAAAAAAGAATGATGAAATTAGTATTGAAGTTGTGGTCATATTAATTTCATTGATATTATTTTTAATAATTTTTAGAGTATTAAAAAAGAAAAATTTGTCTAATGAAGATTTGGTGATAGAAATAAAAAAATACATCACTAAAAATCTTAGTAAAGTAACTTTACAAACACTACAAGACAAATTTGATTTGGAGTATAGCGCTATTAATAATCTACAAAAAGGTTTTAGTCCTGCCAAATTCATAAAACAAGAAAGAAATAATAAGGCTAAAGACATGTTTTTAAGCAATCAACCTATTTCAAAAATCTCTCATCACACCGGTTATTCTGAATCGTACCTGTTAAAGAATAAATATATTTTCTTAAAATAGTTACTTGGTTCGATTCCAAGGAAACCTGCCTTCTAGTTCAATTTGTAGGGAAGTGCTTAAAATAGTTCTAACGACGACAATAAGCCCTAAAATGGAGACAGATCTTAAGGTTGGCTCCGCTGAAACGGTTAAAATAATATCGGCTGCAATTAGAATCTCCAAACCCAATAAAATTGATTTCCCAATGGTTTGCCTAAGTTTTTCCAGCTGATTCGTTTTCTTTTTAATTAGGCCAATCATAAAGACTAGTAAGGCATATAACAAGCCTAAAAAAATAGTCAAGACTCCAATACTTTCAATCATTTCAGCAACAAATACGATATATAATTTAATGTTTTCCATTGATTCTCATTAAAATTCAGTCACAATATATGTATATATGATGAAGTTCTTATAATTTATTTATTCTTTCTAAGTGAAATAAATTTTTAAATGAAAAAATACAGATTCAATAAACCCTAATTAGGGGAATAGTCTTGTATGATTGTTTTAATGAAAATGTAGGCATTTAATAACATATAAAAAAGTGCGGGGAACGATACCCACAAGGAATCTTTAAGTCGAATTCTCACTATTAAACCCGTCATCATTAGCAAAGAAAGACCCATTGAAGAAATTAACAAAAGGGGTTGATAGTTGAAACCAATAATTAACCCAACAGCTCCTAGAAATTGCAAAATGATTATATAAAGGCCAAGTTCTTGTAAGCCATATCGTATAAATTCTTTTTTCATATTTGGAGATACAAAATAAGAAATTACATAACAGATAAAAGACAGACTAGAAACGACCGTACAAATTTTAACTAATTCCATTTAACTTGGACAGTTAAAATAGGCCAATGCTAGACAAAAAATTAAAAGTACTAAAGACGGAAGTTTTTGGATAAAGGGATTCTTCATTTTAAAATGAAAATATTGAGCGCTAAGCATAAAAAGAGCCATCAAGATGGACGGAATAAAAATGAGTGACGGGTGCCAAAATCCAACAACAAGAAGCGTGGCTAGTACTATTTTTGAGGCTCCTACCAAATTTCGCGTGGTATCACCTAGCCCAAATTGCTCAAATTCTTTTAATACATTATGATATCTAAAAACCCAAACATAGACTACCGATATGGCTACTGCGAACAGTAATATTAATTGTAAATTTTCCATTTGATTTATTTAATGATGATATCTCAAAAATACAAAATGTTTAATAAAGAAAATAATGGCAATTAAATGAATATTTCAGCGCTAGTATACCTCATATAAAAATCAAAAATTAACGAATTTTAAAAAAATAATATTAACTCTTATTCGCTATCTTTGAAATATAAATAGCAAATCCTAGCATGATAGATTTTTGGCATTATTTTAAATTAGGGTTAACCCATGTGCTTGATTGGCAAGCGTATGACCACGTGCTGTTTTTAATTGCATTGGTTGCAGCCTATACTTTTAGTAATTGGAAACGAATCCTTATTCTAGTTTCGTTATTTACGCTAGGACATACCATTTCGTTATTATTAGCAAATTATAATATGGTCACGGTATCCGGCAAATGGATTGAATTTTTTATACCAATTACTATTTTAATCACAGCCATCTCTAATATAAATAGTGCTGGCAAAAGGATTAGTAATGAAAATGTTGGGTTATTTTATATACTTACAATCTTTTTTGGATTCATACATGGCTTTGGTTTTGCAACTTATTTTAAAATGATTTCGGGAAGCAATGAAATTTTACCTCTTATAGAATTTTCGCTAGGAGTAGAAATTGCTCAACTAATTGTAGTGACTGTAGTACTGATTTTAAGTTTTATTTTTCAAACTATATTTAGTTTTAGTAAACGTGATTGGGCACTAGTGATTTCCTCAATGGTTACTGGACTTACTATTCCCATGCTTCAATACGCTTGGCCATTATAATTTATATAATATTTAACGACCCTAAATTTTGATTGTGTCCAAAACCTTTTAAATTCGTGCCGATCATTACAATTTTTTATATCTAATGAAACCTGAAAAACAACTTAAATACGATAAAGCTTATTTAAAAATGGCATTGGAATGGAGCCAGCTTTCCTATTGTAACCGAAGAAAAGTAGGAGCACTCATTGTAAAAGATAAAATGATTATCAGTGATGGTTATAACGGAACTCCCTCTGGTTTTGAAAATATTTGTGAGGATGACGAAGGGTATACAAAATGGTATGTTTTACATGCAGAGGCGAATGCGATCTTAAAAGTAGCTTCTTCAAATCAGACCTGTAAAGGTGCAACGCTTTATATCACGATGTCTCCTTGTCAAGGATGTAGCAAACTAATTCATCAAGCAGGGATCAAACGATTAGTGTATA
>Ga0233438_10000308_pt1 | contig 65259 bp, 64 predicted proteins | sample SI_123_September_FD_182720 | JGI IMG/M metagenome (GOLD analysis project Ga0233438, IMG submission 182720) | Seawater microbial communities from Saanich Inlet, British Columbia, Canada - SI_123_September2016_10_MG | ecosystem: Environmental > Aquatic > Marine > Inlet | place: Canada: British... | reverse complement strand
CAAATATGCCGGATTTTAAAGGTTATTTGTCAGACATTGGAGGGCCCTCTGCAAATATGTATCAAATGAAAGGTAAAGTGCAATCTGTTTGTGATAAATGTGTTGCACCTAGTTGTATATCGCCTGTTATTTGTTCTAATTTAGATACTTCTCATAAGCCGTTAACCGATTTATACCAAGCAGTAGACAAGCATCCAAAAGTAAAAAAATCCTTTATAGGAAGTGGAATTAGGCATGATATGTTAGTGCCTGAATTTAATAAAAACGCAGATCCTAAAGAGTTAGACGCGTATACCGAAGAGGTAATGACAAAACATGTTTCTGGACGTTTAAAAGTAGCGCCAGAACATACCTCAGATCCTGTTTTAAAACTAATGCGAAAGCCTTCGTTTACCTATTTTCATAAGTTTAAGGAGCGTTTTGATAAAATTAACATCAAAAGAAAATTAAACCTACAGTTAATACCCTACTTTATATCTAGTCATCCAGCAAGTGAAGTAGAAGATATGGCAAATTTAGCTGCTGAGACTAAAGATATGGGTTTTCAGTTAGAGCAAGTTCAGGGGTTTACACCAACTCCAATGACGGTAGCAACTGTAATCTATTACTCAGGTTATCATCCGTATACATTAAAGCCAACAAGAACACCTAAAACAAAAAAAGAAAAAGAAGACCAGCATAAATTTTTCTTTTGGTACAAAAAAGAAAATAAAGATTGGATTAAAAAGACACTCAATAAAGTAGGTAGACAAGATTTATTGAATGTATTATTGCCAGAAAACAAATCTTGGCAAAAAAATAAAAAGGCAAAAGCAGCTAAAAACACCTTTGATGATGCTGTACCTTTTAATAGAAGAAAAAAGAAAGTAACCCGAACTTCTTCAAAAAAAAGAAGGAGATAATTTTTTTAAACACTTTTATGGGTTAAAAAAATGCGAATGATATTAGAAATACTATGATTACCCCAAAAGAAGCAATAAGGCTAAAACTTGCATTTAATAATAAAAACTTGAGGAATGTTTTAAAATATCCTTGCTCATAAAATTTTTTCATTGCTAAATACAAATACACTAAAAATAATGCTAAAAATATCCATAGTAGAGGAGAAAGTTTTAGTATCATAAAAATAAAGTAAAAGGCAAATAGCATAAAAAACACAGTCTGTACGTGAAATACGAAGATGAGGTGATCTACATAGGTGTATTTTCTTCTAATATAATAAAACTTTAAGAATAGTGTAAAAATGGGTAGGAATATAAATAAAGCAATAGACCCATAAGATAAAAGTTGGTTAAAAAATTGATTTCTCGTTTCTTTGTTTTCTGAAAATCCATTAATGCTTTCTGCTCTTGTAAATAAAAATCGATTGGTAAAGTTCTTCTGATATCCTAAAGTGTCTAGCGCCTTATTGATGTTTGCTTCTGGATTTTCTTTAACATATTCCATGAAGACTTCTAATTTAGTATTTAAGTCAGATTTTATAGTGAGCTCTTTATTTTTAACCCCTTTATTTATAGTGTCTAAATCATTGTCTTTTTTTACTTCATTTTCTATTTCTATAAGAATATTTTCTCGCACCTTTTCTGGAATAGGAATCATAAAATTTTTCATTCCAGTATTCACTTCAGTTTTTATAGAGTCGATTTCTTTTTGGGTAAGTTTTTTGGGTCTATCTTTTTTCTTTCGTGTTTTTTTATTAATAATTTCTTCTGAGTCATTGCTAGCTAAAGCTTCATATTTCTGTACTGTTTTGTATAAACCTATAAGTAAGAAAAAAACGATAGAAACAGTTAGATAGAATCGAAATGGATTAGAGTAACGTTGTCTTTTTCCTTGAATATATTCTTTAGAAACCTGCCCAGGTTTGATAAGAAGAGGGATAAGAGTGTTCCAGAATTTAGCTTCAAGGTTAAAGAGTCCGTTAAAGATGTCTTTTACGAAGCTTAAAAATGTAATTTTATTGCCTTTGTTAGCTTGTCCGCAATCCGGACAAAAATTTTCACTCCCATTAAATGGGTATCCACAATTTAAACATGCAGTATCTTTAACCTTACTTACTTTATTTTTACCTTTTGTTAGTTTGATAAGAGTGGGGTTGCTAGTTGAAATGTTGGTATTGGGACTTTAAATTCTTCTAAGGTATTGGTGTTTTGCATGGTGAAATAACCATTCATTGCACCAATAGTAGATATTAAAAAACAGCCAGAGCTGTATGCGTAATGTTCTTTAGGTTGTAAGGTAGGTGTTTGACCAACTACACCTTTACCATCGACAATTTCGGTCTTATTTAAAGAGTCGTATATTTTCCAAAAACGAGATGTAAGCTGAACTGTTTCTAGAGAATTATTTTCAATCGTTATGAAATAAGCAAAAACATAATAAAGAGTATTATCTCTATAACTTACCCCGTTAAACTTTGTTTTTACAGATATTTTAATTCCTTTTGTTATTTGCTCAACCATTCGAAGTAAAAGTAGTTTTTTTTATAAATAAACACAAGTGTATTGTAGGTTTATCTATTTTGGTTAAAATTATAGGTGCCAACACCAATAACTCTGTCATATAAACTTCCAAAAGGTCTAAAATAAACAATTACTGCATATTGATTTTCAGTCTGGAAAAATGTCCCGTTTATTTCGTTAGTATTTACTTGGTTATATCGATCTACTGTTGCATAAGTATAGTTGTAAAAACCTTGTTTTAATAAGAAGTTACCCGTGTATGATTTTGTAGTAAAGTCATAAAAAAGTTCGGTTTCTTCTTCGATTTTAAAATTATTAAAAGCACCATAAACATGCACTTTTTTATTCGGAAAAGTAGTTTCAGTTTGAAGTGTAAAATACATGCGTACATAATCTGCTTCTGTTCTCGCATCATTTCCCTCTAAACTTCTAAAAATAAATTGTCCGTTAATATCTGGGTTATAGCTATAGGTTAAGTTTGGTTCATATTGGTAAGGGTACACGTAATGTTGAAAAGTAGTTCCTTTCTCTACTTTTATGATATTAATGCTTTTATTTCTTAATAATTTACTATCAAAATTTAAGTACTCATTCCCACCCCAAAAGTTCGTTTTATTGGTATAGGTATATTTTAGTTGTTTTGGCTTAAAGAATGTTGGTTGTAGGTTGTTTATGGTTTCGTTCCAGTTGTCATTTTTAATCAAGGTAACATTCACTTCTTGTGAAGGGTTATTTATTCTCAGGCCTGGGTAGTTTATGCTAAATTCTAATGTTTGCTGTGTATTTAAATTTTTAGTGTCTCTGCTTCTGCTAACTTGTAACCCAATGGTTGCTAGATTTTCGTACAATACAAATCGTCTTGAAAAAAGTACAGTGTCGTAGTCGTTTAATACAGATACTAAGTAGTTACCACTTTTTGTTATTACTGTATTTCTATTTGGAAATTGAACTTCGTAATGCGTATAACTTTGAAGAGTATTAAAAGAATTTGTTACATTAATTATACTGTTCTCGTTAAAGCCGTTAATATATTGACTAGATAGAAGTCTGCTTTTCTCCCAATCATGGTTCATGTGCTCAATCTTATAGCGATAATCTTTTCCATCGGCCTCCAAATCGTCAAAAGATAATTCTAAAACTGTGCCTAAAGGTACTATTGTAGTATAGGTGTTTTTTGCTAGTGGTCTTAAAAGAATTGATTTTATTTCTTGACTATAAAGAATGCAACTGAAAAATGCAAAATACAAAGAAATTAAGGATTTAATCATAGATACAAAAATATTAAAACATTCCTAAAAGTACTCAAAGTGTTGGTTAAAAAAAACATTACAATAAAATTATTTAGAATAAATATAAATAAGTAATTTAACCTGTTTTTTATGTTTAAAATAATTCGTAAAAGCCGTAAATTTGCATGATTTTTTTAGTTAACTAAAATTCCAGATTTACTATGTCAAAAGACATTCGTATTAAAAAAGGCTTAGATATTAAGCTTATTGGTGTTGCAGAAAAAACCACTACAAATAGTTCTTTAAGTAGTGTTTACTCAGTGCAACCAGAAGATTTCCATGGAATTACACCAAAACTTGTTGCCAAAGAGGGTGCAGAGGTAAAAGCAGGAGATACACTTTTTTATGAAAAAAGTGACGAACGCATATTATTTTCTAGTCCTGTTTCTGGTAAAGTAACTGAGGTAATTCGTGGGGCAAGAAGAAGAGTAATGGCTGTAAATATAGCGGCTGATACAACACAAATCCATAAAGACTTTGGCATAAAGGATGCTAGTGAAATGTCTGCAGAAGAAGTAAAGAATCATTTATTTTCTTCAGGTTGCTGGCCTTTTATTAAACAACGTCCTTACGATGTTGTTGCAAACCCGGATCAAACTCCAAAAGCAATCTTTATTTCAGCATACGCAAGTGCACCTTTAGCTGCGGATTTAGAATATACATTAGCAGGTAAAGAAGCAGAGTTACAAACTGCAATCACTGCAATTTCTAAATTAACAGAAGGTAAAGTGCATGTTTCTGTAGGTGCTAATTCTATGTTTGCAAACTTATCTGGTGTAGAGATTCACAAGGTATCTGGTCCTCATCCATCAGGTAATGTAGGTACTCAGATTGCAATGATAGATCCTATTAATAAAGGTGAAGTTGTTTGGGTGGTAACTCCACAAGATTTAGTTGTTATTGGTGAACTACTATTAACAGGTAAATTTAATTTACAAAGAACAATAGCATTAACAGGTTCTCAGTTTGAGAAGCCTCAATATATTACAGCAATTGTTGGTGCATCTATTTCAGATGTTACTGCAAGTAATTTAAATAATGATAATACAAGAGTTATTAGTGGAAACGTACTTTCTGGAAAGCAAGTAGAAACTAATGGGTTTTTAGGGTATTATGACAATCAGATTACGGCAATACCAGAAGGAGATGATTATGAGTTTTTTGGTTGGAATAAACCAGTATTCGATAAAATTTCTCCATCAAGAGCTTTAACTTTTTCTTGGTTGACACCAAACAAAAAGTACGATTTAAATACCAATACAAATGGAGAACATAGAGCATTTGTAGTTACAGGTTCTTATGAAAATGTATTTCCTCTAGATATTTATCCAATGCAATTGTTAAAAGCATTTATGATTCAAGATCTAGATGAAATGGAAGCTTTAGGGGGTTACGAAGTAGCGCCAGAAGACTTTGCTTTAACAGAATTTATTTGTGTGTCTAAACAGCCACATCAAAAAATAATTCGTGAGGGGTTAGATTTAATGAGACAAGAATTAGGATAAGATTATGAGCTTAAAAGAAAATTTACATAATTTAAAAGAAAAGTATAGAGGAACCAAAATGGCGCCCGCATTTAATGCAATCCATACGTTTTTATATTTACCAAATGAGGTTACTCATGGAGGAACTCATATTAAAGCAGCAGATGATTTAAAGCGTACAATGAATATTGTAATTATGGCTTTAATTCCATGTTTGTTATTTGGAATGTTTAATGCAGGTTATCAGCATTATGCAGCTATAGACGGTTCTTTAAGAGATAATGTAATAGCTAACTTTTTTACTTGGGATAATTTATGGATTGGTATTATTAAAGTATTACCATTAGTAATTGTTTCTTATGGAGTTGGTTTAATTGTAGAATTTATTTTTGCAGTTATTAAAGGACATGAAGTAGAGGAAGGGTACTTAGTTACAGGTATGTTAGTGCCATTAATTGTACCAATTGATACTCCACTTTGGATGTTAGCTGTTGCAGTTGTATTTGGTGTTGTAATTGGTAAAGAAGTTTTTGGAGGTACAGGTATGAATATCTTAAACCCTGCATTAACAATTAGAGCATTCTTATTTTTTGCATATCCAACTTGGATGTCTGGAGATAAAGTTTGGGTTTACGATGCTGTAAATAGAACAGGTACTGCAGATGCAATTTCTGGAGAAACTATCTTAGGTAGTTATGCACAAAATCAAGAAGTAATTTATTCAAATTGGGATAAGTTCTTTGGTTTTATTCCAGGTTCAGTTGGTGAGACTTCTACATTTTTAATTTTATTAGGTGCAGCTTTTTTAATCTTTACTAAGATTGGAAGTTGGAGAATTATTGTATCCACTTTTATAGGTGCTGCAGTAATGGGCTTAATTTTTAATGGAATTGTAAATGCTGATATTATTACAGATTCTAGCAAATTTTATGGCTTAATGAGCACAAATTGGTGGGAGCATTTAATGATTGGTGGTTTAGCATTTGGAGCTGTATTTATGGCTACAGATCCTGTAACAGGTTCGCAAACAAACAAAGGAAAATGGGTTTATGGATTCTTGATTGGTTTTATATCTATCATGATACGTGTATTTAACCCTGCCTATCCAGAAGGAGTTTTCTTAGCAATTCTATTAATGAATGTGTTTGCGCCAACAATAGATCACTACGTTGTACAAGGAAACGTAAAAAAGAGATTAAAACGTGTTAACGTTAAAACTGCCTAGTTATGAGTAAGAAAACAGATAGTAATGGATATACAATGATTTTCGCCGTTGTTATGGTGTTAGTTGTTGGTTCTTTATTGGCTTTTATGGCTTCGTCTTTAAAACCAAATATTAAGGAAAACCAGAGAATAGAAAAGCAGCAAAACATTCTTTATGCCATGGGTGTAAATGAGAATGATGAATCTAGCGCAAACTTTGTTTCTACTTCTATAGCAGGAGAAGAATTCAAAAAATATATTAAAAAGCAATTGGTAATTGAAGGAGATCAAATTACTGAAAGTGAAGATGCTTATTTAATTGATATTAAAAAGCAACAAGCTAACGCTAAAAATGGCAAAACAAGAAAGTTGCCCTTATTTGTTGGTGAAAAAGATGGTCGGACATTTTATGTAGCACCAATTTACGGAAAAGGTTTATGGGATGCTATTTGGGGTTATGTTTCTATGGATGAAAATATGGTTGTACAAGGAGCATATTTCGATCACAAAGGAGAAACTCCAGGTTTAGGAGCAAACATAAAACAACGTTACTTTATGGATGATTTCTATGGAGAGCATTTGTTAACAGAAGCAGGAGTTTTTAAAGGAATTACTGTTGCAAAAGGTAACAATGATCCGAAAAATGACGACAAAACAGATTATGAGGTAGATGCTATTGCTGGTGCAACCATTACAGGAGATGGTGTTTCTGCAATGATTAAATCAGACCTGTCATTATACGTACCTTATTTTAAAACATTAAAACCATAATTTATGGCACTTATATCAAAAAAAGACGCAGCCTTAATAAAAGATCCTTTCTTAGATAACAATCCAATTACTATACAAGTATTAGGAATTTGTTCTGCATTAGCAATTACAGCAGAGCTTAAAGCTTCTATTGTAATGTCTGTTTCAGTATTATTTGTTTTAGGATTAGGAAATGTTGTGATTTCACTGATGAGAAACATTATTCCATCAAAAATTAGAATTATAGTACAGTTAATCGTAGTTGCAACATTGGTAATTATTGTTGATTTAGTACTTAAAGCTTTTGCTTATGAGTTAAGTAAAACACTATCGGTATTTGTAGGTTTAATTATTACTAACTGTATAATTATGGGGCGTTTTGAGGCATTTGCTTTAGGTAATGGTCCTTGGAGATCTTTCTTAGACGGTATAGGAAATGCTGTTGGTTATGCAGTAATTTTGATTGCTGTAGGTTTCTTTAGAGAATTATTAGGTTCTGGAACTTTATTAGGCTTTAAAGTATTAGGAGATCCAATAGAAAAAACAGGTTTATACGCAATTGGTTATGAAAATAACGGATTTATGTTATTATCACCAATGGCTTTAATAGTTGTTGGAATCATTATTTGGATTCAAAGAACTAAGAATACATCATTAATCGAAGAAAATTAGACATTAAGCATTGTTCTGAACTAGTTTCAGAATTAAAAATAAAAATATGGAACATATAGAATTATTTTTCAAATCGATTTTTATAGATAACATGGTTTTTGCAACATTCTTAGGAATGTGTTCTTACCTAGCTGTATCTAAAAAAGTATCTACTGCTGTAGGTTTAGGTGCTGCTGTTATTTTTGTATTGGCAGTTACTGTGCCCTTAAACTGGTTGTTAGATCAATATATTTTACAAGAAGGAGCACTTTCTTGGTTGGGTGAAGACTATGCTCAATATGATTTAAGTTTCTTATCATTTATCATGTTTATTGCAACTATTGCAACAATGGTACAGTTGGTAGAAATTATTGTTGAGAAATTTTCTCCATCACTATATAACTCTTTAGGTATATTTTTACCGTTAATTGCTGTAAATTGTGCAATTCTAGGAGGAAGTTTATTTATGCAATCTAGAGAAATACCATCTTTAGGTTTGGCATTAACATATGGAGTTGGTTCAGGAATTGGATGGTTTTTAGCCATTTTAGCCATTGCTGCAATTCGTGAGAAAATTAGATATTCTAGCGTTCCACCAGCATTAAGAGGTTTAGGAATTACATTTATTATTACTGGTTTAATGGCAATTGGTTTCATGAGCTTTGGTGGTATGTTAACTGGAGGTGATGAAAAGAAAGAAGCGCCAAAGACAGAGGAAGCTAAGGTAGAAGTTCAAAAAGAATTGAATAAAGAAGAGGGTGCTAAAATAGTAGCAGAAAACACAAACTTAAATAACAATTAGAATGATATTAGCAGCAGGTACAACAGGTACAGTTATTGCAACAGTAGCAGCTTTTTTACTAATTACTTTAATATTAGTTGCTTTATTGTTGTTTGTGAAGCAGAAGTTATCTCCTTCTGGCCCAGTAACTATAACCATAAATGGAGAAAAGAAAATTGAAGTTGGTTCAGGTAGCACATTACTTACAACTTTAGGAAATGAAAAGATATTTTTACCATCAGCTTGTGGTGGAGGAGGTTCTTGTGTACAATGTGAGTGTCACGTTTTAGAGGGTGGAGGAGAAGCTTTACCAACTGAAGTACCTCACTTTACAAAAAAAGAATTAAAGTCTGGTATTCGTTTAGCTTGTCAAGTTAAGGTGAAACAAGACATGAACATAACGATTCCAGAAGAAGTATTTGGAATTAAAAAATGGGATGCTGTTGTTGTAAGAAACTATAATGTAGCTTCATTTATTAAGGAATTTGTAGTAGAAATTCCTCAAGATATGGGGTATAAAGCAGGTGGTTATATTCAAATTGAAATACCTCCATGTGAAGTTAAGTTTTCTGATATGGATATTACAGCTCACCCAGAAGAGCATGACAGTCCAGATAAATTTCAAGCTGAATGGGATAAGTTTAAGCTTTGGCCTTTAGTAATGAAAAATACGGATACTGTAGAAAGAGCATATTCAATGGCTTCTTACCCTGCAGAAGGTAGAGAAATCATGTTAAATGTACGTATTGCAACTCCTCCTTTTGATAGAGCAAAAGGTGATTGGATGGATGTTAATCCTGGTGTTGCTTCATCGTATATCTTTAACTTAAAGAAAGGTGATAAGTGTGTGATTTCTGGTCCTTATGGAGAATTCTTCATTAACGAGTCAGATTCAGAAATGTTATATGTTGGTGGAGGTGCAGGTATGGCTCCAATGCGTTCTCACTTATATCACTTATTCAAAACCTTAAAAACGGGAAGAAAAGTTACGTATTGGTATGGGGGTCGTTCTAAGAGAGAATTATTCTACCTAGACCATTTTAAAGAGTTAGAAAGAGATTTCCCAAACTTTAAATTTTACTTAGCCTTATCTGAACCAATGGAAGAAGATAATTGGAAAGTGAAAGAGAATTTAGATGCTGAAGGTGATGGGTTTGTTGGTTTCATACACAACTGTGTAATCGATAATTACTTAAGCCATCATGAATCTCCAGAAGATATAGAATTATATTTCTGTGGACCACCATTAATGAATAAAGCTGTTCAGAAAATGGGTGAAGATTTTGGTATTCCAGATGAACACATCAGATTTGATGATTTCGGAGGATAGTATTCCAAGGTTATAAAAACAAAAAAACCAACGTGTATTAAACGTTGGTTTTTTTGTTTGTAATAATTATTTATTAAGCTAATAATTTTTCTCGCAGAAATGTTTCTATATGGTATATAGGTTCTCCATTTTCTTGTTCAAATAGTTTAGAAAATTCCATTACATTCTCTATGAAATCTAATTCGCACAATAGGTTTACAACTGCAGAAAGCCCATTAAAAAGCACATCATTAGCTGTTGGATTTTCTGGCTTTATGTTATAATGACATAAAGGCGTTTTAAAGCCGCAAGCTTCTAAAAACACTTTCTCTATCTTCAAAATTTCTATAGGTGTGTAGCCATTAAATTTTCTGCCTAAGTTTTGATGAACTCTACCAACATAACTTAGTTCTAAAGATCCGTGATCATTAGATAAGTGTTTCCAGCTTTCATGATTATCTAATATGTTACCTACTGCACAGGCTGCACAATCCTCTGGATTTAAAGTATTATTATGGTAAGCATTGTATAATTTAACTAATGCTTTTTCTAATCTTTTCGAAGTCTTCATAAGAAATAGTTTTACTATCTAAAGATATATAATTTTCAAAATAATTTCAAATCCATATTGTTAAATAATCTTTCTAAAATAACTTCTTGTAATTTTTTCTATACTTTATAAATTGTATTTTTGGTTTATGAATATGCCTTATGAAAAGTATTGATGCTATTTTATTAAATAAAAATTATGTAAAAATTAAGCTTCATAAAATTGCTACGAATCACTTAGAGTTAAAGGCGAAAATTAATGGAGTTTCAGGAAAATTCATCTTAGACACAGGAGCTTCTAATTCTTGTGTAGGTTTAGATTCAATATCTTTTTTTAAGCTTACTACAGAGGATAGTGAAACAAAAGCGTCTGGAGCAGGAGCAACAGGTATGGAAACAAAGTTGTCTAAAAAGAATAACCTTACTATTGGGAACTGGCATACTAATAAATTTCATTTAGTTATATTTAATTTAGTACACGTAAATTCAGCGTTACAAGAACATAATGCAGATAAAGTACATGGAATTATTGGAGCAGATGTTCTAGAAAAAGGAAAAGCTTTTATCGATTATAAGAGTAAAGTACTATATTTAAAAAAGAAGAAAAATAAAAAACAATTAAGATGAGTTTACAAAAACAGGTAATGACCAAAATGAAAGAGGCAATGAAAGCAAAAGATACTGTTGCTTTACAAGCTTTAAGAGCTGTGAAATCTGCTTTCTTATTAGCCAAAACTGAGTTTGGAGCTCAAGAAGAAATTTCAGAAGAACAAGAATTAAAAATTATTCAGAAGCAAGTAAAACAGCGTAAAGATAGTGCAGCTATTTTCTTAAAGCAAGGAAGAGAAGATTTAGCATCACCTGAATTGGCTGAGATTGCAGTTTTAGAGCAGTTTTTACCAGAAGCACTATCTGAAGAGGAAATTGAAAAAGTTGTACTTGAAACAATTACTGATTTAAATGCAGAAGGCATGAAAGATATGGGTAAAGTTATGGGTGTTGTTTCTAAAAAACTTTCTGGACAAGCAGACGGAAAAACAATTTCGATGTTGGTAAAGAAAAATTTAGGGTAAAGTTTCTTAATTAATCACTTATAAAGGCTCCATAGTTCAACTGAATAGAATATCAGATTTCGGCTCTGAGGGTTGCAGGTTTGAATCCTGCTGGAGTCACAATAAGAAGAGTTAGAAAATATAAAAGTTAAACTTGTTTAATGTTTTAAAGTTTCTAACTCTTTTTTCAAAACGGAGTTTTGTTAGGATCATCTTTGATAATCCTACTGGTGTCACAAAATTAGAACTCAAAGTAAAATTTACTTTGGGTTTTTTTACGAATATTCAGAAGTCAGTTCATCCACAATCAAACCATCTTCCAAGGTTTGAATAACACCTAAAGCTGCTCTTTCTCCAGTAATCATTGCTGCATTTAAAGAACCATTCAATAATTGATCTCCAGCTAAAAATAATGTAGATTTTAGCTTAGTTTCTGTACTAGAAATTTCATATTGTAAATTTGTAAGTTTAGGTAACGCTTTCTTTATTTGAAATCTTTTTAAGAAATGAAGTCCCTTAATTTTACAATGCTCTTTCAATTCTTGCTGCACTTTGTTAATTAATTGAGCTTCATTTAATTTATGGTTATTCACAATAGTAACAGATAATAATTCTTTATCACTTGTATTATCTGTATCAATACTGGTATGATAAAATATGTTGTTTGCCAAAGAATTTTCATTAGCTATTAATCCAATTATTGGTTTTTGAATTACTCTTTTTTCGGTCTCAAAATATAAAGTATCACAACTTTTCCATTCTGTTTCTTGGTTTTTAAGATTAGAAACTAAAGTACTTGCTTCTGTTGCTATTATTGTAATGTGACTTTTTATTTCTGAATGATCTTGTAATAAAATAGTATTGTCTTTAACTTCTTTAACAGCGCTATTGAATAGAAAAGTAGTGTTGTTTAATTTGCTTTTAAGTTGATCTGATATCGCTTGAATTCCTTTTTTTGGTAATACAGCTAAACCATCACCAAACATTTTGTATACAAACTCAAACATTCTGCTAGAGGTATCCAAATTTGGTTCTAAGAATATTCCAGAGAAAAAAGGCTTAAAAAAATCGGTTATGATTGCTTCAGAAAAACCAAAATCTTGCAAGTATTGTAAGGTAGTTTTTTCTTTTTCTTTAAAAATAGCTGAAATTTCTTTTTTCTTTAATGTTGTATTTAATTTTAAAACTTTTAATTTATCCGAAAAAGTACCAATAGAAGAAAGTAAGGTTGGTAATAGTAATTCTATTTTTCTTAATGGATCTCCAATGGTTTGCTGGTTTCCATTTTTAAAAATAGTAGCTCCAGGTAAAAATTTCTGTAATTCTAATGCATCATAGTTCAAATACTTTTTTGCTGCTGGATAAGAAGTAAGTAAAACTTGAAAGCCATGATCTAAAGCGTATCCTTTATAATTATCGGATTTAACTCTACCACCAACTTTATTTGTAGCTTCTATTATTGTTGGATGATAGCCATAATTCTCTAAAATCTGAGCAGCGATTAAACCACTTACACCTGCACCAATTATATTTATTTTATATGCTGATTTCTCCATTTTTTTGCTGTTTTTCTTTCGAATTCTTTTTTAAATAAGCAGTTAAAATTCGTTGTACATCTCTATTGTCTCTTTTTGGTTGTAAAAAGAATTGATAATCTTCTGTTTGCTCTAACTGTTCTGCTTGAGTTTTATCTATATAGCCAAAACCCTTGTAAGTACCATCTAAAATTAGAGTAAAACCAATTTCAGCATTATTTCTACCAGTTTCTTTAATAACTAAATTTTTAGCCTTAAAACCTATAGAGGTTATTGCTTTATGTACTCTCTTATTATAAATCGATATTTCTTCTTTTTGAGTACAAACCCCTTTGCAGTTTTGTAAATGATAGCTAAAACAGTTTTTTACATTAGTTTGTAAATGACAATATTTTGGGCAAAGTTCATACTCGTTGCACAAACTCTCTAAAAATGCTCTACATTCAGCTATTGAGTAAAAAGTTAGTATTGGGTTAGGAGTTAGTTTTAGTTTATTAAAAGCCAAATGTAAAATCCCTTTTTGATCTTCATAAGAAAACAAACCAATTGCTGCGTTGCTATTTTTTTGAGATTTATTAAATTTTGGAAATTTTGTTTTAATTTCTGACGATTCCAATAAAAGCGCAAGCAATTCACTACCAGTTTCAGTATAAGAAAGGTGTGCAGTTTCTTGACACATTTCTCTTTCTTTCTTTTTTTTGTCGTAAAAATGGCTAATTACTCGTTGCTTTATATTATTAGCTTTACCAACATAAATAATTTCTTTAGCGCTATTTTTAAAATAATAAACTCCAAAAGTTTCTGGTAATTCATCTACTACTTTTTTATCTAATAATGGGGGTAATGTTGCTTGACGTGAACGTGGATTTAAAAATGAATTAATGATAAATTTATCATCTCTTTCTAGTAATCTTCTGAACAATTCTGTGGTGGCCTCAGCATCGCCTTTTGCTCTGTGTCTGCCATTAATTGGTATGTTTTCATCTATACAAATATTACCTAAACTATAAGAGCGTAAACCAGGTATTATTTTTCTAGATAAACGAACTGTACATAGTTTTTTGCGCTTAAAGTCAAAGCCTAAACTTTTAAACTCATCTCTAATAATATTGTAATCGAAATTTACGTTATGTGCAACAAAAATACTGTCTCTCGTTACTTCTTCTACCTTTTTTGCAATTTCATGAAATTTTGGAGCATACCTAACCATGGCATTTGTAATACCAGTTAAATTGGTAATAAATGGGGGAATATGCTGTTCAGGATTTACAAGTGTTGTAAATTCATTAATAATTTTTTTACCATCAAAAACAAAAACAGAAATTTCAGTAATTTTTTGCCCTTTGTGGCCATTACCTGTGGTTTCTATGTCTATTATTGTATACAATTACGCAATCATATTTTTTAAGTCAGCAATGGTTTCTGTAGGGTTGTCACTTTTAAAAACATAGCTACCTGCAACTAACACATTTGCGCCTGCTTCAATTAAAGCGTTTGCATTTTTATCTGTAACTCCACCATCAATTTCTATTTGGCAGTTAGCTTCTGTAAACTCAATTAAGTGTTTTAATTGGCTAACTTTTTTATAAGTATTTTCTATGAATGATTGCCCTCCAAAACCTGGGTTAACACTCATTAAGCAAACCATATCTAAATCTTCTATAATATCTTCTAAAACTGCAATAGGTGTATGTGGGTTTAAGGCTACACCTGCTTTCATATCCGAAGCTTTTATAGCTTGAATAGTTCTGTGTAAGTGGGTACATGCTTCATAATGAACTGTTAAAATGTCTGCACCTAAATCAGCAAATGTTTGTATGTATTGGTCTGGATTTACAATCATTAAATGCACATCAATAGTTTTTGTTGCATGTTGCTTAATTGCTTTTAATACCGGCATTCCAAAAGAAATATTTGGTACAAAAACACCATCCATAATATCTATGTGAAACCAATCTGCTTCACTATTATTTACCATTTCTATATCTCTTTGTAAGTTAGCAAAATCTGCTGCTAGTATTGAAGGTGCTATTAAATTACTCATTATTTTAACGTTGTTTTTTGCAAAGATAATTAATTAGTTAATGAACTTAGTTTGAATTAAATTAAATTCTTTTTTTAAGAAGTTTAGCCCTGATTAAAGTGACTTCCTTTTTTGAAGAATAAAAAAAGATATAATACAATGCAGGAAATAGCTCTAAATAAAAAACTCTCAAAAATGAATTTGAGAGTTTTTATTTTTTATTGAGAATTTAGTTTATCCTAAATAGGTCATTAAAATTTTAGATCTAGATGTGTGTTTTAATCTACGAATTGCTTTTTCTTTAATTTGACGAACACGCTCTCTTGTTAAATCGAAAGTTTCACCAATTTCTTCTAAAGTCATTGGTTGGTGTTCACCTAAACCAAAGTATAATTTCACAACGTCTGCTTCTCTAGGGGTAAGTGTTTCTAGAGCTCTGTCTATTTCTATACGTAAAGATTCATGTAATAAAACTCTATCTGGGTTTGGAGACTCACCAGAATTTAAAACGTCGTATAAGTTTGAGTCTTCACCTTCAATTAAAGGAGCATCCATTGAGACGTGACGCCCTGAGTTTTTCATAGATTCCTTAACGTCATTAACTGTCATGTCTAGTTTTTTTGCAATTTCTTCAGGACTTGGAGGTCTTTCGTTTTCTTGCTCTAAAAACGCATACATTTTATTAATTTTATTAATAGAACCAATTTTATTTAAAGGTAAACGCACTATTCTTGATTGTTCTGCTAATGCTTGTAAAATAGATTGACGAATCCACCAAACTGCATAAGAGATAAATTTAAAACCACGAGTTTCATCAAAACGTTTTGCTGCTTTGATTAAACCTAAATTACCTTCATTAATTAAATCAGGTAGTGTTAAACCTTGATTTTGGTATTGTTTTGCTACAGAAACCACAAAACGTAAGTTGGCTTTTGTTAATTTTTCTAGGGCTCTTTGATCTCCAGCTTTAATAAGTTGTGCCAATTCTACCTCTTCATCTGCAGTAATTAAATCTACTTTACCAATTTCTTGTAAATATTTGTCTAGGGAAGCAGTTTCTCTATTGGTAACCTGCTTGGTAATTTTAAGTTGTCTCATGAATTGCTAAATGCTTTTAAAAAGATATTTACTACCTCTATTTTGTTATACGTTTGTTTTTTTATAAATGTTACAAAAAAAATATTTTTATTTTTTTTTAATATTTATTCCCCTTCTAATGTTCATTTTTATATTTTCATAATTATGTTTTATTTTTTTCATAATTCCGCAAATATAAAGTACCTTTGGCTCGAAGTTTAAAGAGCATACTTTGTTAAAATACTTACAAATAATGACGTTTTAAATTTTTTCTAATTTTTTAGAAATTATCAAGTATTGATTTATTTCAATAAAAACTTGATAGAGAGTTGGGGGACTATCTATCATTAGTGATAACTTTATCACAAAAAAAAGAGACCGTTTTTACGGTCTCTTTTTTTTTTTATAAATTTTTAAATTAATGATTTTTTAAAATAAACCGTTTATTTGTGAATCTATACGGTCTATAATATATCCCAAATCTTCTGGATTGGTTACAAAGTCTAAACTATCTACATCTATTACTAATAATTTTCCTTTGGTATACGTAGAAATCCAAGCTTCGTAACGCTCATTCAATCTGCTTAAATAGTCGATACTTATCGAGTTTTCGTATTCCCTACCTCTTTTATGAATTTGCCCTACTAATGTAGAAATATCTGCTCTTAAGTAAATCAATAGATCTGGAGGAGAAACTAACTTTTCCATCAAATCAAAAAGAGAACTATAATTACTATAGTCTCTATTTGTCATTAAGCCCATTGCATGTAAGTTAGGTGCAAAAATATGTGCATCTTCATAAATAGTTCTATCCTGAATAATATTTTTACCACTTTCTCTCAATTCTAAGATTTGGCGAAACCGACTATTTAAAAAGTATACTTGTAAGTTAAAAGACCAGCGTTCCATTTCTCCATAAAAGTCGTCTAAATAAGGATTTTCGTCAACAGCCTCATAATGAGGTTTCCATTTGTAATGTTTGGCTAGTAATTTTGTTAGCGTAGTTTTACCTGCGCCAATATTTCCTGCTATTGCAACGTGCATTTTTTTATTCTATAAGTTAAGGAGGGCTAAATTACTAAAAATAATAAAGTAAAAAGGGGTAATGATTTAATTTATAAAAATCTTACAATTAACTTTTTTTAATCTAGATCGTTTTTTCATGAATTTGTAAATAATATTATAAATTTTTAATTTTTTCTAAAGCAAAATTACTGCATTCTTGAAATTTTATTTTAAATGTTTACTTTCACTTTATTAATTAGATTTATTAAAGAGAAACAAACACATGAGAGCATTATATTTTTTGGTATTAATACTAGTTGTGAATACAATTAACGCACAAAATTTCACAGGAAAAGCAACCTATAAAACAAGTAGAAAATCTACATTCTCTTTTGGGAAAAATAAACCCGGAATAACAGATAAAATGCAGGAAGAACTTAAGAAAAGAATGCAAAAAATGAATCAAAAGACCTTTATTCTTGAGTTTGATAAAACAACATCTATTTATAAGGAAGATGTAAAATTAGACAATCCAAATCCTATGGCAGGTAGAGGTGGAGTTATGGTAAAGTCTTTCGGAGGGTTTGGAAGTACAGATATTTATTATAAAAATATAAAAGAACAAACATTTTCTAATAAAACTCAAATTATGGGAAAACCGTTTTTAGTAAAAGATAAACTAGAATTGCACAATTGGGAATTATCTTCTGAAACTAAAAATATCGGAATGTATACCTGTTATAAAGCTAGTTTTACAAAAGAAGTAGAAAACATAAAGTTTAGTATGGTAAACGGAGAGTCTAAGGAAACTAAAACCAAAGAAACCATTACAACTACTGCCTGGTATACCACTCAGATTCCTATAAGCAATGGTCCAAAAGATTATCAAGGATTACCTGGGTTGATTTTAGAAATAAATGATGGTAAAAGTATAATTGTTTGTACAGAAATTGAACTGAACCCAGCAAAAGAAATTAGAATTACTGAACCAGAAAAAGGAAAAATAGTTTCTAAAAAGAAATTCATAAAAATACAGAAGAAAAAGAATGATGAAATGATGGAGAAAATGAAATCTAGAAAAGGGGTGGAATTAGGAAATGGAATTCAAATTAAAATGGGAGGTTAACTGTTAAAGTTTTCCTAACGTGTTTAAACTTTTAAGGTTTTTTTAAGTCTTAGTGCATATTATACAAGTACTTTTGATTAAAATTTTAAAAAATAAACATGAAATCATTATTATCACTCTTTCTGTCATTGATTACAATGGCAACTTTTGCACAAAAAGATTTTGAAGGTAAGGCTACCTACATGTCCAAAACTACAATGGATATGGAACGATTTGGAAATCAAATGAGCGAGCAACAGAAAAAGCAAATGATGGCTCGTATGAAAAACTTTCTAGAAAAAACATACATATTAAATTTTAATAAAAATGAATCTTCTTTTAAGGAAGAAGTAAAATTAGATGCTCCAGGAACTTCAGGCCCACGATGGGGTGCAAGTAATGGTCAAGGTTCAATTTATAAAAACCTTAAAGACCGAGAAATGGTAGAAGATGTAGAACAATTTAGCAAGCGTTTTTTAGTAGTTGAGCCAATGGGACAGCCAAAATGGGAGTTAGGTACAGAAAGCAAGAAAATTGGTCAGTATACTGTTTATAAAGCCACAATGACTACTGTAGACACTAAAATTGATTGGGGAGGTATTTTTAGAAGAGGAAGAAGAAATCAAGAAAATGATTCTACAAAAACAGAAGATAAAGCGGCTGAAAAAATACTTAATGTTACTGCTTGGTACACACCACAAATTCCTGTTAGTTCTGGTCCTGAATCTTATTGGGGATTGCCAGGGTTAATTTTAGAATTAAATTCAGACAGAACAACCATGTTGTGTACTGAGATTGTAATCAATCCTTCTGAACCGATTACTATAGAAAAACCAAAAAAAGGTACAAAAGTAACGAGAGAGAAGTACAACAAAATTATCAAAGTAAAAACAGAAGAACTTAAAGAGCGTTTTCAAAACAGACGTGGTGGAGGTAGAAGAGGTTATTAAAATGATTCTTTTTTAAAATTGCTATTCAATTAAATTAACTTACACATGAAAAAAATACTACTTATCGCCATTTTTATGGTGTCTTTATCGGCTAGCGCTCAAATGAAATACTCAGGAGTTGTTAAAGATTCTATAGGTGAGCCATTAGAAATGGCAAACGTTATTGCTTTAGATACTGTTGCTAAAAGAATTGCTTCTTATGGTTTTACAGATGCTAAAGGAGTTTTTAAATTAGATTTAGCAAAGAACACAGTTTACAATATAAAAATAAGTTATGTTGGTTTTAAAGAAATTAGCGAAAACATAAAAACTGGTGCTACAGACATGTCTAAAAACTACACTATGTATGAAGACAATATGTTAGAAGGGATTAACATTGTAGCAAAAATGCCAGTAACTGTTAAAGGAGATACCATTATTTACAATGCAGATTCCTTTAAAAATGGTTCTGAAAGAAAACTAAAAGATGTATTAGAAAAACTACCAGGTGTAGAAATAAATGATGCAGGCCAAATTGAAGTAGAAGGTAAAGCTGTCGAAAAAATTATGGTAGATGGTAAAGAGTTTTTTAGTGGAGATACTAAATTAGCTACAGAAAACATACCATCTAATGCTGTAGATAAAATACAGGTTTTAAGAAACTACTCGAATGTAAGCCAATTAAGTGGTGTACAAAACAATCAAGATAGGGTTGCTATCAACATTAAATTAAAAGAAGGTAAAAAGAACTTTTGGTTTGGTGATATTTCTGCAGGTGGAGGTCAATCTCAAGATGAAACCTTGTATTTGTTTCAGCCAAAATTATTTTATTACACACCAAAATATACCATCAACATTATTGGTGATGTAAATAATCTTGGTGATGTTGTTATCAGTAGAAGAGATGCTAGAAGTTTTGGAGGAAGTTTCCAAAGTCAAAGTCCTTCTAATGGAACAAATATTAGTTTAGGAGATGCTGGTATTGGCTTTTTAAATGCTGGTGCAAGAAATGCAAATCGAATTGAAACAAGACTTTCTGCGTTAAACTTTAGTTATTCTCCAAACACTAAATTAGATTTAAGCGGATTTTTAATATGGTCTGGAAATAGTAATGGACAAAGAAATATTAATGATATTGATTATGTAGATCCTAGAATTCCAGATGAATTTAGAGACACAAGAACAGACCAAACAAGTAATACAGGTTTATTTCGTTTTAGTAGTGTTTATAAAAAAGATTTTAACAACCAGTTAAATTACAACATTTCAGGGCGTTTTTCTAATGAGTTTAGCAATCAGTCTGTAGATTCTAGAGTGTTAAGTGATATTAATCAGTTCGAAAGTGCAACACCATACACTATAAATCAAGACTTTAGTTATTTCTACACAGCAAGCGAAAAAAGTATTTTTGCTTTAGAGGTAAAACATTTACTACAAGATGAAGATCCTTTTTATGTAGCTTCTTTAGAAAATGATCCAAATAATAATGATGATGCAGATAATGATGGTTTTGATGATGCTGCAGAAACTCTAGGTTTAGACAGGTCTAATATGTTTTATACATTAGAGCAAGACAGAAAGGTAAAATCGAATCAATTAGATGCAAAATTAGATTACTATTATATTTTAAATCAAAAAAGTAACTTAAACTTTGTTGCTGGTAGCATATTAAGTACTCAAAATTTTGATTCTCGTTTTTTCCAAATTTTAGACAATGGTGCAGAATTAGATTCTAATCCAACAATACCTGGTAATGTAGATCCTCAAACAATCAATGATACTGAGTATAATTTTACTGATATTTATGCAGGTTTAAGATATAGATTAAGATCAGGTATTTTTACATTTACACCTGGTTTTACATTACATTCTTACAACTCAAATAATACACAATATGGTACTGAAACTTTTGAAGATAAATTCTTTAAATTCTTACCTGAGTTTAATGTTATTGCACAGTTTAAGCAAAGTGAGAGTTTAAATTTTACATACAGACAACAAGTAAACTTTACAGATGTGAATCAGATTGCTAGAGGTATTGTTGCCAATAGTTACGATTCTTTCTTTTTTGGAAATTCAGATTTAATTAATGCAAGTTTTCATAATGTAAGTTTAAATTATAGAAGTTTTAATCTGTTTAACAACAGTAATGTATTTGCTGTAGTTAATTATACAAAAACCATAGATCAAGTAAACAGAAATACAATTTTTGAACCAGGTTCTGTAGTTTCTAGTAGTAATTCTATCAACTCTCCTTTAGATAATGAAAACTTTATAGCCAGATTATCTGCAGGAAAAACTTTTGGAAAAATTCAAACACGTTTAGGAGGTAATTATAGTTTTAATAGAAGTTATCAATTCATCAACTCTTTAGAGAATACTAATGAGAATACAAGTTATGGTTTTAATACAAGAATTGGTACTAACTTTAGAAAAGCACCAAATGTTTCTTTAAAGTATAACATTAGTTTTAGCAACCAAGAAAACAGTGCAAGACCAGATATTGTTAAAACAGTTAGACATACACCTTCTATAAACTTTGATGCTTACATTTGGAAATCTGTAACATTAACCTCAGATTATTCATTTACAGATCAAAGACAAAATGGTGTTTCTGCAAACTCATTTAGTTTATGGAATGCAAAATTAGCTTATAGAAAAGATAGTGATTCAAAATGGGAATATGAAGTAGTAGGTAATAACTTATTAGCAACTGGTTCACAAGCATCTGTTAGTCAGAGTGTATTTGCATTTACATTAAATGAGAGATTTATTCTACCAAGATTCATAAGTTTTAGAGTACGTTATCAATTATAATTCATCTAAAATCTTTAAATATAAAATGGCTCAATCTTGAGCCATTTTTTTATTTTTGTCAAATGAGTTTATTAGCATCAAAATCGCCTATTTACACAACTTTTAAAACGTTAGGTTTACTCTATCTTTTTTTTGTTGTAGGCTTGTTTTTAGATAGTTTTTACATGGTAAAAATTACTGAAAACGCACAGTTTTATGCAAATGCTTTAATGCTCATTGTATTTTTTATTACATTTTTTAAAGTAACACCAAGATTAAAAGAACAAATGGTTTCTGCTGTTCTTATTGGTTTTTTTGGCGAGTATTTATTTTCTGTTTTATTAGGTATGTATACCTATAGATTAGAAAATGTGCCACATTACATTCCTTTTGGTCATGCATTTGTATACATAGCAGTTTTATGTTTTTCGAAAGCAGCATCAATAAAAGCTAGAAGAAAACAAATTGAAACCTTTTTGATTATTACAATCATTATTTATGCGACCTTGTTTTTGGTACTCAAGAATGATGTTTTTGGTTTTGTAATGACAGTTGCAACTTTATTCATCTTACGAAATAAATCAAAAGAGCGTTTGTTTTACTTAACCATGTATGCATCTGTAGTTGTTTTAGAGTTGGTAGGCACCTATTATAAATGTTGGTTTTGGCCAAGTACAGCCTGGAATGTAGTGCCATTTTTACCAAGTGCAAATCCACCAAGTGGAATTAGTTTGTTTTATTTTTTATTAGATTTAGGTACTTTATGGTTGTACAAACAAAGGCACAGAGAAGCTTGGCAAAGAATAAAAGATATTCGAAAAATAAGATTGGCAGTCAAAAACTAAAAGTAATATTATTACGTTTACAGTTTTAGTGTCACAAAAAGATAATCATGTCTATACAAGTAACATCAGTTTCTAAATTATATAAAGAGCAAAAAGCTTTAGATGGCATTTCTTTTTCAGCCAAAAAAGGAGAAATTATTGGCTTTTTAGGTCCAAATGGTGCAGGTAAATCTACAATGATGAAAATCTTAACAGGTTTTATAATACCAAATTCTGGTGATGTTTTGGTTGATGAAATAGATGTGCTACAAAACCCAATTGAGGCTCAAAAAACTATTGGTTATTTGCCAGAACAAAATCCTCTTTATGCAGAAATGTATGTAAGGGAATATTTACAATTTAGAGCCCAAATTTTTAAGGTTGATAAAAAACAAATTGAAAGCTGTATTGAAAAAGTTGGTTTAACTGATGAAGCTCACAAGAAAATAAATCAGTTATCTAAAGGATATCAACAGAGAGTAGGTATTGCAGCTGCTATTTTGCACAATCCATCAGTTTTAATTTTAGATGAACCAACTACAGGTTTAGACCCTAATCAATTGGTTGAAATTAGAAAATTGATTAAAGATTTAGGTAAACAAAAAACAGTATTACTCTCTACACATATTATGCAAGAAGTAGAGGCAATTTGCGATAGAGTACTTATTATTAAAAAAGGTAGAATACTTAAAGATCAATCATTAAGTATACTCCAAAATAGTAATTTACAAGTTATTGTAGTGGTGTTTGATAAAATAATTTCTGACAGTGATTTTAAACCGCTACCTAATCTTACTTCTATTCAAAAAGAAAATGAATCTTGGATTCTTACTTTTGATGCAAATGAAGATATGAGACCAAAACTTTTTGACTTTGCTAAAGAGAAAGAGCTTAAAATTCTAGAATTATCTACTCAACAAAAAAATTTAGAAACATTATTTAGAGAAATTACGGGTTAGTTTTTAAAAGATAATGATACGCTTCTAATACTGTTGGAAAAACAAGATTGCTTCCAGCGTTTAATAATGCCTCTCCACTATATTGTGTAAGAATACCTATAGGTTTCATTCCTGCAGATTTAGCCGCAGTAATTCCAGTTAAGCTGTCTTCAAAAACCCAAAGTTCTTTAAAATCTTTAGCTGTAAAACCTAGTGCTTTTGCTAATGTAATATAAGCTTCTGGTGCTGGTTTTGGATGTTCATAATCTTCTACTCCAAATACCTTTGTAAAACTTAAATTTAGTGCAGTAACACTATTTTTAAGAAATTGTTTAGTTGCATTACTAGCTATTCCATATGGAATATTTTTTGTTCTTAAAAAGGAGGTGATTTCTAAAATTCCTGGCAATAATCTAGGGGTTATAAAATGTTTGTCTAAATGAAGATCTTTTAAATCGTAAAGTTTTTTTGTGTAGTCTTCTCTGTCAATCGTACTACAATAGTAATTTGCAATTTTCATTGGAGATTTACCTGCCATTTCCAACGGAAATGGCGGTATTTCTCTTTTAAACAATTCGTAAAAGGCAGATGCCCAAGCAGCATGATGACTTTCAAAGCTATTAACAACAACCCCATCAAAGTCAAACAAAAAACCTTTAGGCATTTTCATACACTAAAGCTTTAGCATTAATCAGTTCTGTTAAATATGGATTTAAAAATTTATTAGTCGGATCTAATTGACTTCTAAGTTCTTTAAAGTTTTCCCATTTTGGATATACTTTTGATAATTGTGCATCTTTAGCAGCAAATCGTTTTCCCCAATGAGGTCTACCTCCATGTTTTAAGAAAATCTTTTCTACACTTTTAAAGGCTTCATAAGTATCTGCAGTTGCAGCATTTCTAGAAACACAGCCCATGGTTACTGTATCTTGTCCATATGCGTAGCTTAACCAACTTTTATCTTTATAAACAAATCTTACATCCATAGGAATATGGATGAATGATTTATTACTCCATTTATTAATTTCGCTTTTAATCTCCTCAAATACTTGTGGGAATTTATCTAAACCAATAGTCCATTCTGCCAATTCTAGAGTAGATCCTCGAGATTTGGTTACTGTTGCTTGGTACAAACTGCCTTTGTGTTCTTTTTTTGAACTAAAAAAAGCTTTAGCTAATATTTTATTTGCTATTGCTGTAATCCATGGAAATTTATGAGAGTATTTGTATAATATTTTTGAAGCATTCCTTCTATGTTTTAAATATTTTGGACCTTTATTTTCGATTACTTCTGTATCGGCATCTATTTTATCTCCAGTAATCACATAGCCTTTATTGGTGTGAGGAAGCCATAATATTCTTAAGAAGTCATGTTTCTTTAACCTACTTTTTATTTTTGGTAACCATTCGCTATCACTTTCTGGTTTTTCCTTTACATGTAAAGTATATATTGGTTCGCATTGAAATGTAATGGTAGACATAACTCCCAACATTCCTAAAGAGACTCTTACAGCGTTTATTAGATCTTCATCATCTTCTGTAATTGTTTTTAAACTCCCATCCGCAAGGATTAAGTTACACTCACTCATATATTCAGATAAAAGCTTTCCGCTTGTACCATGAGTTCCTGTTGCTAAAGCTCCTCCAATTGTTATAGTATTAATATCTGGTAAACAAGGAATGCACCAACCTACAGATTCTATAGCTTCAAGAAGATCACTTAAAAGAAGACCAGATTGAACAGTAATTGTTTTCTTTGGGTAATCATAAGAAACAATTTTATTATAGGTAGACATGTTTATTATAGCGTCTGAACCTGCAGCAATATCTGCTGAAGATTGTTTGCTACCAAAAAAACGAATCTTTTCATTGTTAGCGATTACTTCTTGAAGTTCTTCTTCTTTAGTAATGCTATACATCGTTTTGTAGTTGTGTTTTAAATTTTCATTCCAACTAACCCAAGTTCCATTTTTATTTTGTTTCATTATTTTTTTGTTTCTTTAAACAAAATTATAAAATAATAGGGTCACTGTGTGTTTTTTAAATGTTAATAAAAACAAAAAACAGGGATTCATAAAAAAATTAGCATTTTATAACGAGATCACAAAAAATAGAGGTTTAGTTAGTAGATTTCGTATTTTAATTCAGTTTATATCTAATATGTTGCTGATCTAGATTTGCTAAAAGTGTTGAGGAAATCTTAATTTTTGTATTTCTACTCGGTAAACTAAGTTCAATTTTTTCTTGAGCATCCCAAATAGTAAAGTGTAAATTTTGTTTTCCATTATTATTTCTAAGAATACTTTCCAGGTTTAAAATATTTTCTTCACTTACATCATTTATAGACATTTTAATGGTTATTTTTTTACAAAGCGTGTCCATAATATCGTGGAGTAGTTTAAACTCTGTAAACTTTATACGAGGTTCACCTTCTACACCTTCTTTATTTGTCCAGCCAGCTTGAATGGTAGCTCTCACAAATAAAAAAGAATTTGGTACTAAGAAATGTTTAAACTTAAGGTAATCTTCACCAAATACCCTAAATTCATGATTGTCTCCATAATCTTCAATAAAGAAAGAGGCCCAGCCTTTTCCTGCTTTAGATACTCTGTGTTGTACCTCTGTTATAATACCAGCAAATGATAAGTTATTTCCTACAATCTTTTTCAGGTCTCCTTTAAAATCTTTTAGTCTTGCGTTGCAAAAAATCATTTCGTTTTTAAAATCGTCTAATGGGTGAGCAGAAATATACATGCCTATTACTTCCTTTTCTTGTGAGAGTAATTCCATAGTTCCCCATGTTTCACATTCAGGAATATCGGGTTCTGGAAATTGGACTGTTGAAGCTTCACCAAACAAAGAAACTTGAGATGAATTTTCGTTTTCTTGATATTTGCTTCCAAATTTCATAGCTCTTTCTAAAAAGGTAATTCCTTTTTCGTCAATCGCAAAATATTGAGCTCTATGAGTATCAGAAAAAGAATCAAAAGCACCTGCCTTTACCAAACTATCAAAAGATTTTTTATTGGCAGCTCTCAAATCCACCCGCTTTGCAAGATCAAATATAGAATTGTAATTTCCATTTTCTTTTCGTTCTTTAATAATAGCTTTTACAGCAGCATTTCCTACCCCTTTTACAGCAGCCATTCCAAAACGAATTGCACCTTCTTGATTTACTGAAAACTTTAAATATGATTCATTAACATCTGGTCCTAATACTTCTAATCCCATACGTCTGCACTCTTCCATAAAAAAGGAAACAGATTTTATATCGTTCATATTATTAGAAAGTACAGAGGCCATATATTCTGCAGGATAATGAGCTTTTAAATAAGCGGTTTGATAAGCAATCCATGCATAACAAGTAGAATGACTTTTGTTAAAAGCATAACTTGCAAATGCTTCCCAATCTTTCCATATTTTTTCTAACTTTTCTTCATCATGCCCGTTTTTTCCTGCTTGCTCTATAAATTTAGGTTTCATTTTTGCTAAAACAGCAGCTTGTTTTTTACCCATTGCTTTTCTCAAAACATCTGCTTCACCTTTTGTAAAGTCAGCTAATTTTTGAGAAAGTAGCATTACTTGCTCTTGGTAAACAGTAATTCCATAGGTTTCTGCCAAGTACTCTTCCATTGCAGGTAAATCATATGCAATATCTTCTGTACCGTGTTTTCTATTAATAAAACTAGGAATGTATTCCATTGGTCCTGGCCTATATAGTGCATTCATTGCAATTAAATCTCCAAAAACCGTAGGTTTTAAAGAACGCATATGTTTTTGCATTCCTGGAGATTCATACTGAAAAATACCTACAGTTTCTCCTCTTTGAAAGAGTTCGTATGTTTTTTTATCATCTAAAGGAAAATTTTCAGGATCTAAATCAACATCGTGTTTTGCTTTTACAATTTTTACAGTGTCCTTTATTAAAGTCAGTGTTTTTAACCCTAAGAAATCCATTTTTAATAAACCTGCAGATTCTACTACAGAGTTGTCAAATTGGGTAACATACATGTCAGAATCCTTTGCCAAAGCAACAGGAACGTAATTGGTAATATCACTAGGAGTAATAATAACCCCACATGCATGTATTCCCGTATTTCTAACAGAGCCCTCTAAGATAGTCGCTTTGTTTACGGTTTCTGAGGCCAAGTCAGCACCTAATGCAAGCTTTTGAAGTTCTTCTACCATTACCTTCTCCTCAGCCCTTAATCCTGCAATTTTACCTTTACTTTTTGCATCGTCGCCAAAAATATTTTTTAGCTTAACACCAGGAATTAATTTTGCAATTCGGTCTGCTTCAAAAAGAGGTAAGTCTAGTACTCTAGCTGTATCTCTTATAGAAGATTTTGCAGCCATAGTGCCATATGTAATAATTTGTGCAACTTGGTTGGCGCCATATTTTTGAATTACATAATCCATAACTCTCCCTCGACCTTCGTCATCAAAATCGATATCGATATCTGGCATGGAAACACGCTCAGGATTTAAGAAACGCTCAAAAAGTAAATCGTATTTAATCGGATCTATGTTTGTAATCCAAAGGCAATAAGCAACTACAGAACCAGCTGCAGAACCACGACCAGGACCTACTGCAACATCCATTTTCCTAGCCTCGCGAATAAAATCTTCAACAATTAGAAAGTATCCAGGGTATCCTGTTTTTTCAATTACTTCTAACTCAAAATCTAAACGTTCTTTAATAGAAGAAGTAATCTCTCCATATCTAATTTTAGCACCTTCAAAAGTTAAGTGTTTTAAGAAATTATTTTCCCCACGTTTTCCACTATCTTCATCATCTTTAGCATCTTTAAATTCATCAGGAATATCGAAAGCAGGTAATAAAACGTCTCTTGCTAACGTAAATATCTCAATTTTATCTACAATTCCTTGAATATTGATAATTGCTTCTGGCAAATCTGCAAAAAGCATTTTCATCTCTTCTGTTGACTTAAAGTAATATTCTTCGTTAGGCAAGCCATATCTGTAACCTCGTCCTTTTCCCTTTGGAGTAGCTTGTTTTTCACCATCTTTAACACATAATAGAATGTCATGTGCATTAGCGTCTTTTTTCTCTAAATAAAAGGTATTATTAGTAGCAACGATTTTTATACTGTGCTCTTTAGAAAATTTTAATAAGGTTTCATTTACGATAGTTTCATCTTGTTGATTATGCCTCATCAACTCAATATAAAAATCATCTTTAAACTCTTCTTTCCACCAAAGCAAAGCTTCTTCAGCCTGTTTTTCACCAAGATTTAAAATTTTACTTGGGACTTCACCATATAAGTTACCTGTTAAAACAATAATATCATCCTTATATTTTTTGATGATTTCTTTATCAATTCTTGGTACATAATAAAATCCATCAACAAAAGCGATTGAAGACATTTTAGCTAAATTATGGTAGCCATTTTTATTTTTAGCCAGTAAAACTACTTGGTAACCATTGTCTTTTTGAGACTTGTTTTTATGATCTTCACAAATATTAAATTCGCACCCAATAATTGGTTTCATTGGTGTGTCTGCAGTTTTATTATGACTTAGAATAGCACTTACAAAATGAAATGAGGCCATCATGTTAGCAGTATCTGTCATGGCAACTGCAGGCATATTGTCTTTTGCAGCTGCAGCTACAATATTGCCAATTTGCATGGTAGATTGTAGTACGGAAAATTGTGTATGATTGTGTAAGTGTGCGAAAGAAACATCTTTTAATTCCGCAAGCCCTTCAGAGGTAGATAAGGTTGATGCTGAATCTTTTTGTTTCTCTAGCTTTTTTCTAATTTTATCACTTTCTTTTTTTAGGTTGATGTGTTTTAAACCAATCAATTGAATTGGTTTTGGATTCGCTTCAGAAAAGTTTTTAAAGTAATCTGAATCTACGTCTAGTTGTTCTTTAGTAAATTCTCTAATTCGAATTAATTCTAAGAAACAACGAGTCGTTGCCTCTACATCTGCTGTTGCATTATGTGCTTCAGCAAAATCAATACCAAATAAATGTTTGTGTAATTCTGTTAGAGTAGGAAGTTTAAATTTACCTCCTCTACCACCTGGAATTTGACAAAGTAATGCTGTTTTTTCTGTACAAGTATCTAAGATAGCTAACTTATTTAAAGTTGTTTCTGTTGCTTGCCTATGGAATTCGCAGCCCATAATATTTAAATCGAATGCAACATTTTGACCGACAATAAATTTTGCTTTTTGTAGCACATCATTAAATAATGACAATCCTTTTTCTAGAGAAATACCCTCTTTTTCTGCAAGTTCAGTAGAAATTCCATGAATCCTTTCAGCGTCATATGGAATATTAAAATCATCTGGCTGAATCAAAAAATCGTTATGTTCTAATAGGTTTCCTTTTTCATCATGTAATTGCCAAGCAATTTGAATACATCTTGGCCAATTATCTGTATCTGTAATAGGAGCATTCCAACTTTTTGGTAACCCTGTAGTTTCAGTGTCAAAAATTAAGTACATAAACGATTTTATCTTGTAGATTAAGGAACATTAAATGTACAAAAACAACTTAAATTTTAATGATATAAGTTGTTTAGACTTATCAACAATAAAAGAAGTTTAATAAAATTTTAGAAGCTTTATTAAGTTACACTCTTTAATATATTTTGAGTTTTAATCTTTTCTATGAGAATGAATGCTGATTATGAATATTTTATATGCACTATAATTGGTTTTTATTAAAAATAAAATTGTAAATTTGCGCTCGCTTATTACGAGATAATAAGATTTTTAATAACCAAGGTCGAGAACCTTAAAAAATTAATAAGAATGCCAGTAAAAATTAGATTACAAAGACATGGAAAAAAAGGCAAACCATTTTATTGGATAGTTGCTGCAGATTCACGTTCAAAAAGAGATGGTCGTTATTTAGAAAAAATAGGTACCTATAATCCGAATGTAAACCCAGCGGAAATTAACTTAGATGTTGATGGTGCTGTAAAATGGTTACAGAGTGGAGCTCAGCCAACTGACACTGCAAAAGCAATATTATCTTACAAAGGGGCAATGCTAAAAAACCATTTAGTTGGTGGTGTAAGAAAAGGTGCCTTAACTGAAGAGCAAGCAGAAGAAAAGTTTAATGCTTGGGTAGATGAAAAAACAGGTAAAGTTTCTAGTAAAGAAGAAAAATTAGCAAAAGTAGAAGCTGATGCTAAAGCAAAAGCTTTAGAAGCTGAAAAAGCAGTTAACGAAGCAAGAATTGCTGCTGCATTACCAGAAGTAGAAGAAGTAACTGAAGAAGTAGAAGCTGCTACTGAAGAAACTACAGAAACTGAAGAAGTAGTTACTTCTGAGGAAGAAAAATCAGCTGAATAAAACTTTTACACGGTATGCGTAAAGAAGAATGTTTTTATTTAGGCAGAATCGTAACAAAATATAGTTTTAAGGGTGAAGTTGTTATCAAATTAGATACAGATGAGCCTGAGTTGTATAAAAATATGGAATCAGTTTATGTCGAATTTGGCACAAATCTGGTTCCATTTTTTATTGAAAAAAGTTCTCTTCATAAAGGCAATCAATTACGCGTTCAATTCGAAGATATTTATTCTGAAGAAGAGGCCGATTCTATTTTAAAGTGTGGTGTTTATTTGCCTTTAGATTTATTGCCAACACTCTCAGGAGACAAGTTTTATTATCACGAAGTTATTGGTTTTCAAGTAATAGATAAAAATTTTGGTGAAGTTGGTACCATAGTTCATATAAATGATAAAGCCGCTCAGCCTTTATTTGAAATAGATAAAAACGGGAAAGAAGTCTTTATACCTATGATTGATGATTTTATTAATAAAGTAGACAGGGAAAATAAAACAATAGAAGTAGAAACTCCAGTCGGTTTAATTGAGTTGTATCTAAACTCATAAAAAGCGTTCTAATTAATTTTAGGGAGTTCGAAAACTAAAGTTAATTCTCACAAACTCATTTGTATTTCCATTACTAGCTCTTTCTAAAAAAGTTCATCCTCTACAAATACTTTCACCTTTAACTCTGAAGTACTAAAGTCATTTCTAATGACTTCTCCATCTAAAAAGTCGTATTTGTAATTATCAAACCTTAATTTATTGGTAATGGATTACCATCTGTATCGTACTTAAAAACGTATGCTTCTGCAACATATATAGCTGAATCAATATTATAATACTTAATTATGATTTCATCATAATTTGGTTCTACAGTGGTAAAAACAATTTCTATATCGTTTGTAGTTACTTTCTTGCTGGGTAATAATTTCTTTGGAATTAAGTTTACTAGAACAACTTGTAAAGTAAAAAATTAAAATAATTGTTAGTATAATTTTATTCATGAATACATTTTTTCTTTTTAGAAACATTTTTTTTATAAATAGCTTAATTTTGTTCGAATTAAAAGACTATGAGTAGCAAGCCTTTTTATTTTAAAGAGTTTACGGTTCACCAAGATAAAACCGCAATGAAAATTGGAACTGACGGAGTTCTTTTAGGGGCTTGGTGTATAATACCAAAAGACGTAGATACTATACTAGATATTGGTTCAGGTACAGGAGTTATTAGTTTAATGATGGCTCAACGTTCTGAAGCTTTTACAATTGATGCAGTAGAACTTGATGGTGATGCTTATGAGCAAACTGTAGAGAATTTTGAAGGTTCAGATTGGAGTGATCGCTTATTTTGTTATCATTCTGATTTTACTGATTTTGCTAACGAAATTGAAGAGGAAGAGGAAAGTTATGATTTAGTTGTATCTAATCCTCCTTTTTATTCAGATGATTTTGAAACAGATAACGATTCTAGAAATAAAGCAAGATTTACATCTTCTTTGTCATTTGAAGATTTATTAAAAGGTGTTGCACTGATATTGAATGATGATGGATGTTTCTCTACCATAATTCCTAGAAAAGAGGAGGTCACATTTATAGAATTAGCAAAAAAACAAGGTTTGTACGTTAATCGAATTTGTCATGTAAAGGGCAATGAGACATCCACTGTTAAGCGCAGTTTACTAGAGTTTTCTTTTCACGAAAGTGCCATCGATATTCAAGAACTAATTATTGAAACTGAAAGGCATAAATACACAGAAGCCTATGTATCTTTAACAAAAGAGTTTTATTTAAAAATGTAATTATCCCCTAACATGATTAGGGTTATAGCCTAAATAGGGAATTTCTTTTTCTTTAAAAATTATACCATAATTCTCGAGTTCTTTTAAAATCGGCTCGTAGACCTCTTTACGAATTGGTAATTGAACACCAGGAGTTTTTATTTCTCCTTTTAATATTTTTAAAGCAGCAATAGCAACAGGTAAACCTACTGTTTTAGCCATTGCAGTATAGGTCTGATTTTCTCCTTTAACAACCAAGCTGCTCTCTATCTGCTTCTTATTATTTTTTAATTCGTAACCAAACAAATGTTGCATAACAATCATGTCTTTATCATCACTTTGTAGGGTCCAAGAATCTTCTAATATCTTTTGAAGTATTTGAGCAGGAGTTGCATTTTTGAGTAGCACTTTTTTCATTTGATTAAATAAATCCAATTCAACTAATTTTTCCCACATAATATCATCTTGATCAATCTTTAAGTAAGATCGCAATTTTAGCTCTATAGAATCAGAAGGCGAATAAGCCAAGAACAAGTTTACAAAATCTCGATAACTCATGTTTTCAGAATCTTCTATGGTGTAAGAATCGTCTGTCATACCCAATTGAACAAAAATGTTCCATGCTCTAGAAAATCCAATCTTTCTAATAGTGCCTCTATACATGGTTGGTATATTATCTAAACCATACACGCTTCTATATTTTAATGAATCTCTATTGGCATATGCTTCATATCTATTATTTTCTATTTTTAGGAATTCAGTTCTTCTAAATAATTTATGATAAGGAATGTATTTATAAGTACTTTCTTGAATAAACATTGCTGCTCCTCCTTGACCTGCTAACACCACATTTCTAGGATTCCAAGTAAATTTATAATTCCATAGATTAGTATCACTTTCTGGAGCAACCAATCCTCCACAAAAAGATTCAAAAAGTAATAGTTTTCCACTTTTATCCCTTATAGAATCGATTACCTTCATGGCACTCATATGGTCTAAGCCAGGATCTAAACCTATCTCATTCATAAAAATGAGATTGTTTTCTTTAGCTTGTACATTTAAGGCATGCATCTCTTTAGAAATGTAAGATGCAGTAACCATATGTTTTTTAAATGTAATACAATCTTTTGCTACTTCTATATGAAATCTTGCAGGCAACATAGAAATTACTAAATCAGAATTTTTAATTTCTTGCTGTCTTTGGTTGTCGTTAAACACATCAAACTCAATAACATTAGTTTTTTTATGGTTATTAACCAATTGCTTGGAATTCTTAATGTCTAAATCTCCAATCGTTAAAAACAGGTTTTCTATATCAGCTTTGTCTAATAAGTATTTAATAAGAGATGAACTCGATTTTCCAGCACCAATAATCAGAATGTTTTTCATGAAATAAAACGTATTTTTGATAGATAAACGAAGATACTATAATTGTTTAAAATCTAACAGAAAGACATAAAAATGTTTAAAAATATAATTATTACTTGTTTTTTGGGATTGTCAGCCGTTATTCTAGGTGCTTTTGGAGCACATGCTTTAGAGAAAACTTTAACTCCAGAAAGTTTACAGAGTTTTGAAACTGCAGTTCGTTATCAGATGTATCATGTAATAGTGCTTCTTATTATTAACCTTTATGACGGATTTACAGAAAAGCAAAAAAACACTATAAGTTATCTATTATTCTCAGGTATTATTTTGTTTTCAGGATCTATTTATTGTATTCAGTTAACTTCTATAACTGTAAAATCTATTTGGTTTACAACACCTTTAGGAGGTTTGTTTTTTATAATTTCCTGGCTTTCAATAATTGTAATATTCGTAAAAAAATTAATAAATAATTAAATAATACGTAAATCTTTTCTGATAATCACGTTGTTTTAAAATATTCATTAATTTTGTTACATATAAAAACAAAAAAAATTGATATGGTAGATACAAATACGAAATCGATTTCGTTAAATAGTCTAGGAATCAAAAATGCAACAATTCGTTACCAATTAACTTCTAATGAATTACATCAAATAACTTTAAAGAAAGAACAAGGAGTAGAATCATCTTTAGGCGCAATTGCTGTAAATACAGGTGAATTTACAGGGCGTTCACCTATGGACCGTTTTATTGTAAAAGATGAAATTACAAAAGATGAAGTTTGGTGGAGTAACATTAATTTACCTTTTGATGAAAATAAATTTGATAGTCTTTATGATAAGGTTGTCAATTATTTATCTGAAAAAGAAATCTTTGTAAGAGATTGTTATGCTTGTGCAGACGAAAATTACAAATTAAATATTAGAGTGGTTAATGAATACCCTTGGAGCAACATGTTTGCTTACAATATGTTCTTAAGGCCAACAGAAGATGAGTTACAAAATTTTACTCCTGAATGGACAGTAATTAATGCACCAGGTTTTATGGCAGATGCTGCTATAGATGGTACTCGTCAGCACAATTTTGCAATTTTAAACTTTTCTAAGAAGATTGCTTTAATTGGTGGTACAGGTTATACAGGTGAAATTAAAAAAGGTATTTTTTCTGCTCTTAATTTTATATTACCAGTTTATAAAAATACACTACCTATGCATTGTTCTGCAAGCGTAGGTGAAGATGGTGATACAGCTATTTTCTTTGGTTTATCTGGTACAGGTAAAACTACGTTATCTACAGACCCAAATAGAAGTTTAATAGGAGATGATGAACATGGTTGGACAGCAGAAAACACTGTTTTTAATTTTGAAGGAGGTTGTTATGCAAAGGTGATTAATTTATCTCAAGAACAAGAACCAGAAATCTTTTCTGCAATTAAGAGAGGTGCAATTTTAGAGAATGTAATTATGGATGATAATGGAGTAGTCGATTTTACAGACACTTCAATTACCCAAAATACAAGAGTTAGTTATCCTATTTATCATATTGATAATATTCAGAAACCTTCAATAGGTAAAAACCCAAAAAACATTTTCTTTTTAACAGCAGATGCATTTGGTGTACTACCTCCAATATCTAAATTAACACCTAGTCAAGCAGCATACCACTTTATCTCTGGTTATACAGCAAAAGTAGCAGGTACGGAAGCAGGTGTAACAGAACCAGTACCAAGTTTTTCAGCTTGTTTTGGAGCGCCATTTATGCCTTTACATCCTACTAAGTATGCAGAAATGCTAAGTAAAAAAATGACAGACACTGGCGTAAACGTTTGGTTGGTAAACACAGGATGGTCTGGAGGTAAATATGGTGTAGGTAGAAGAATGCCATTAAAATATACTAGAGCAATGATTACTGCTGTGTTAAATGGAGATTTAAAAGATTATACTTATGAAGATTACCATATTCACTCAGTATTTGGTGTTGCACAACCAAGATCTTGTCCTGGAGTGCCAACAGAATTATTAAGTCCGAGAGCAACCTGGAATAATGATGATACTTATTACGAAACTGCCTTTAAATTATCGAATGCATTTAGAAATAACTTTAAACAGTTTGAGGAATTTGCAAGTGAAGAAATTAGAAGAGGTGGTCCTCAAAGATATGCTTAGTAGTTAGTTTAGTTTTTAGTTTAAATCAGAAACACCTCATTTATATGAGGTGTTTTTGATTTATTAATTTAAGTTGCTACTCTTTTTAAACTTATTCGGAGTAATATTGTACTTTTCTTTAAAAATTTTAGAAAAGTAACTCCTGCTACTAAATCCAATACTGTATACAATTTGAGAAATATTTAAATCAGTATTTTTTAGCATATCCCTCGCATTTTCTAAACGTATATGCCTAATGTATTCTGTTACAGTTCTATTGTATAAAAATTTAAATCCTTCTTGAAGTTTAGCTTGAGAAACGCCAGAGTTTAAAGATAACTCATATAAGTTGTATTCTTTAGCAGGGTGTTTTAGAATGTCATTGCCAATATTTCGAACAGTTTTTAAAGTAGTTTTATCAATTCTTAAAGGTGTTTTTTTGCCAGATACTATTTTGTTATGCTCCTGTATATGCATAGATAGAATTTCATAAACTCTAGCTTCTATTTTTAATATTCTAAGCATGCCTTTTGCATTAATATTTTGAATGCTATTAATTAAATCTGCCATTTTAAGATTTAATGTTCCATAATTTGAAAATCTATTTTCATGATCGGTATCTAAAAAGATTTCGTACAATTTAGAATTTAATGTTGCTACATTTGTTGTTCTTTTTTTTAAGAATTGTTTTCTAACGATCTGAACAATATTAATAGATAATTTCTCATTTTCAGGAAGAATTATATCACTACTTCCTCCATTTTTGTTTGTAAAAATTAACGACTGAAATTGTCCAATTTTTTCAATACTATTTTGAATAGAAAATTTGTGTTTTAAGCTCCCTTTAGAAAGGTATATAAACCTTATTGGATTAAATTCTTCGTGAGATTCTATGTGAAGTGTAACATTTTTATGAAATTCAATATTAAAGTCTAATAGGTTAACTCCCCAATCAAAAGGAATTAATTTTATATGACCGATTGCATTTTTGTTATTAATGGTAAGTACAAATTCACTCCACCTTTCTTTAACTTCACCACCAATAATGTCTTGTAATTGCTCTAAAAAAACTTAAGGACTATTGGCATTAATATCGATATGTATCATTTTTAATTGCGGGGTTATGCTAACTATTAATGAGGTATTAATATTAAACAAAGGTAATTTAAAATAAATTATTTAGAATAATTTTGAAAATAAATTTGAAATGAGCTCTAAAAAAGGATCTAAAATATAACTTTTTGCATAAAAAAAAGCCACATTTAAATGTGACTTTTTTTGTGCAAATTCGCAAGAATTAGTCTTTATCGTTAATGATAATTTTTACTTCTTTCGTTTTTGTTTCTTTATTTTTTTTGACATCCATAGAAACTATTTTTCCAGATTTCTCTGCTTTAGCTTCAATTTCTTCAATTGTACCATTAAAAGTTTCTGTTTCAGTAACAGTTTCTCCATTTACGGTTTTAGTTGTAATAATAGTAGCTGCAATCATATCATTATTATTAGTAGCAGTTACTTCTACATTTACTTCGCTTTTAATTTCATTTAAATTAGCACCTTCTTCTGAATGACCTCCTAAAATAGGAGCAATCACTAAACCAATTAAACAAGTTAGCTTAATTAAAATATTCATTGACGGTCCAGAAGTGTCTTTAAATGGATCTCCAACAGTATCTCCAGTTACAGCAGCCTTATGAGCATCAGAACCTTTGTAAGTCATTTCTCCATTAATTTCTACACCAGCTTCAAAAGATTTTTTTGCATTATCCCAAGCACCACCTGCATTATTTTGAAAGATTGCCCAAAGAACACCAGATACTGTAACACCAGCCATATAACCTCCTAGCATTTCTGCTACAGCTAAATTATCCATCCCAAATAAAAGAGGTACAAAAGCAATAATTAAAGGAAATCCAATAGTTAATAGACCTGGTAGCATCATTTCTTTTAAAGATGCTTGTGTAGAAATTGCCACACATTTATCATATTCAGGTTTTCCTGTTCCTTCCATTATTCCAGGAATTGCCTTAAATTGTCTTCTAACTTCTTGTACCATTTCCATTGCTGCTTTACCTACAGCATTCATAGCTAAAGCAGAAAATACAACAGGTACCATTCCACCAACAAATAACATTGCAAGAACTGGTGCTTTAAAAATATTAATTCCATCTATTCCAGTAAATGTTACATAAGCAGCAAAAAGAGCTAATGAAGTTAACGCTGCAGAAGCAATTGCAAAACCTTTACCAGTAGCTGCAGTTGTATTACCTACAGAATCTAAAATATCAGTTCTTTCTCTTACAATTGGTTCTTGCTCACTCATTTCTGCAATACCTCCTGCATTATCAGAAATTGGTCCAAATGCATCAATAGCTAATTGCATAGCAGTTGTTGCCATCATTGCAGAAGCAGCTAAAGCGACACCATAAAAACCTGCAAAAGCATAAGAAGCCCAAATAGCACCAGCAAATAAGATTACTGATGGAAAAGTAGAAATCATACCAGTAGCTAAACCGGCAATAATATTAGTACCAGCCCCAGTAGAAGATTGTTGTACTATTTTTAAAATAGGAGATTTTCCTAGTCCTGTATAATATTCAGTAACTGATGAAATTACAGCACCTACAACTAAACCAACTAAAGTTGCATAAAACACTCTCATTGATGAAATTTCTTGCAAACCTTCACCAAAGAACTCCATTTGCATGGTTTCTGGTAACATCCAAGTAACTAAACCTAGACAAGATAAACCTACTAAAATAATAGATGTCCAGTTTCCTTTATTTAAAGCACCCATAACTTGTGCTTCTTTAGCATCATTAGAATTAATTTTCACTAATAAAGTACCAATTATAGAGATTATAATACCAGCACCTGCAATAGCCATTGGTAATAAAATTGGGCCAATACCACCAAAAGCATCTGTGATGGCACCACCCATGTCTTTAATTACGTAGTTTCCTAAAACCATAGCTGCTAAAACTGTTGCAACATAAGAGCCGAATAAATCCGCACCCATACCTGCTACATCACCAACATTATCACCAACATTATCTGCAATAGTTGCTGGGTTTCTTGGGTCGTCCTCAGGAATACCAGCCTCAACTTTACCAACTAAATCTGCTCCAACGTCTGCTGCTTTCGTGTAGATTCCTCCACCAACTCTTGCAAAAAGAGCAATAGATTCTGCACCTAAAGAGAAACCAGCTAATGTTTCCAATACTACAGTCATATCCATAGTGTTTGTCCATGTGCTATCCATAAAGAAATAGAAAAAGAAGATAAAGAAAGCAGTTAAACCTAGAACTGCTAGACCTGCAACACCTAAACCCATTACTGTACCACCACCAAAAGATATTTTTAATGCATTTGGTAAACTTGTTCTTGCTGCTTGCGTAGTTCTAACGTTAGTTTTTGTAGCAATTTTCATACCTATATTACCTGCAAAGGCAGAGAATATAGCTCCAAAAATAAAGGCAACAACAATTAAAATATGTGTAGTAGGAACTATAAATGATACTGCTGTTAGCGCCAAACTTACTACAAATACAAAAATAGCTAATAGTTTGTATTCAGCACTTAAGAAAGCCAATGCTCCTTCATAGATGTAATCTGAAATTTCTTTCATTTTACCATCACCTGCATCTTGTTTCATTACCCAAGATTGTTTAATCCACATGTAGACTAAACCTAAAATAGCCATTACAATTGGCATCCAAATCATTACTTCCATATATTATTTATTTGATTAAATTAAAACGGACGCTAAAATAGGAAAAATCAATGTGATAAAAAAAACCACCTTTAATTATAAAGATGGTTTTTAAATGAATATTTTTAGCGATGTATTAATTAGATAGTAAACGTGCGTTTCTTTTTGTGTTCACTATTGTCGTAACGTGTTACACATTCGTGGTAAATTTTAATAGCATCTTCTGAATTACCCCATCCACCTGTGTCAACTTTCTTCTCTTCAAGGTCTTTATAAACTTTAAAGAAGTGTTCGATTTCTTTAAGTCTGTGAGGGTTAATATCTGAAATATCTTTCTTTTTACTCCAAATAGGGTCTGAAACAGGGACACAAATAATTTTTTCATCTGGTCCTTTTTCATCTGTCATATAAAATACACCAATAGGTCTAACCTCCATAACTACCATTGGATAGGTAGGTTGATGTCCTAAGACTAATACGTCTAATGGATCTGAATCTAGTGCTAATGTTTCTGGGATAAAACCATAATCTCCAGGGTACATCATAGAAGAGAATAACATTCTATCAAAACGTATTTTATGGAGAGTAAAGTCATACTCGTATTTGTTTCGACTTCCTTTTGGAATTTCAATTAACACATCAAATGTTAATGATTTTTTTTTGCTCATAATTTTTATCTAAAACTAGAACAAAAGTAGTTAAAATCAAAGATTTTAAGAAGCGTTTACAGTATAAATTTTACGAAAAGCTATTCGATAAAAAATAAAAAAAGCCTTTTTAATATAACTTAAAAAGGCTTTTTTTATGAAATGAATATAACTTTACAGATAAAGTACTTCTTTAACTGCTTTTATAACATCTTTATGATTAGGAATCCATGCTTCTAACAGAACAGGAGAATAAGGGGCAGGTGTATCTGCAGTTGTTATTCTTTTGATAGGGGCATCTAAATAATCGAATGCTTTGTCTTGTATTCTATATGTGATTTCTGAGGCAACACTTGCGAACGGCCATGCCTCTTCTAAAATTATTAAACGATTTGTTTTCTTTACAGAAGTTAAAATGGCATCATGGTCCATTGGTCTTACCGTTCTTAAATCGATAATTTCTACAGAAATATTTTCTTTGGCTAATTCTTCAGCAGCTTTGTAAGCTTCTTTTATAATTTTCCCAAAAGAAACTATAGTAACATCTGTACCTTCTCTTTTTATATCTGCAACTCCAATAGGTATAATGTATTCTCCTTCAGGAATTTCCATTTTATCACCATACATTTGTTCAGATTCCATAAAAATTACTGGATCATCATCTCTAATTGCAGCTTTTAATAAACCTTTTGCATCATAAGGATTTGATGGCACAATAACCTTTAACCCAGGTGTGTTTGCAAACCAGTTTTCAAAAGCCTGAGAGTGAGTTGCACCTAACTGACCAGCAGAAGCTGTTGGTCCTCTAAAAACAATAGGGCAGTTGAACTGACCACCAGACATTTGTCTAATTTTAGCAGCATTATTTATAATTTGATCAATTCCAACTAAAGAAAAATTAAATGTCATATATTCTACAATTGGCCTATTACCATTCATGGCAGAACCAATAGCAATACCTGCAAAACCAAGTTCAGCAATAGGAGTATCAATAACTCTTTTTTCACCAAACTCATCTAGCATTCCTTTACTAGCCTTATAAGCACCATTATATTCAGCAACTTCTTCACCCATTAAATAAATGCTTTCATCTCTGCGCATTTCTTCGCTCATTGCTTCGCAAATAGCTTCTCTAAATTGAACTGTTTTCATTTGTTATTATCGTATATTAAAAATAAAAAACAAAAGTAATGAATTTTGATCTAAACAACCCATAACTTTTATTGATATCTACAGAATTTACTATCATAAAAAAGTCATCTTATTAAATAATTATTTTTAATTTTATATTAGTTTAATTTTTAGAAATATGTTATTTTATATTTTTAAATTAAAAAATAATTATTTCATTAACTTATGCTAAAAAACAGTCTAGCTTTTTGTCTACTATCTTTAATTTTATTTAATATTCCTTTTAGTTACAGTCAGAACAATAGTTGTAAATCTTGTACTTTAAAACCAGGTGATTTAATTCATTTTAAAAGCGCGTTGAAAGATGCTAAATTACATTATTACACGAATCAAGGAAAAACAAAATTAGATTTAAAAAAAGCCGAAGAAGTTTGTTATCTTAATTATTTTTTTGAGTGTAAAGATAAAATGGTTCTTATTTCTCCAGGACAAAAAAGCGATCGAATAGAAATTAGACAAGATAAAGATTTAGCACTTGATAAAAAGAGTACTCTTTATTTTTTAGCTTCGTTTGAAGATGTTCCAACGGATAGATTAAATAAAGGTGTAACAATTGCACAAATACATAATGATACAAAAGGTGTGAAGAGACCTCTCTTAAGAGTAGAAATTACAGGTAATAATCAAATACGTGTAATACTTACAGAGAGTTATTTAAAAAATGAAGGGATTGTAGAAAATGATTTTTTTATTCCTTTTAATGAAAAAGATTTGATTGAATGTATACTTACAATTTTAGGAAATGAAGAAGATATTTTAATAAAATTAAAAAATGTCACTCAAAATAAAAAAAGAGAGATAGTTTATCATGTTAGTGATCTTTGGAAAACAATGGATGGAAATTTTTATTTCAAGTCTGGTGCTTACACTCAAGTATCAGGTGCAAAAACTAAAGTAACTTATCATAAATTCAAGTTTTTTTATCAATAACCCCTGTTATTTTTAAGAATTCGTAAAAATTTCCCAAAAAATTAAGAATATTTACTCTTTTAGTAAAAAATATATTATGCATGCATAGTAAATTTTAAAAAAAATCATTAATTTTGTTACAATTAATAAACTATAAATAAAATTTTATGAAAATATTGGTTTGTATAAGTCACGTTCCTGATACAACTTCTAAAATTAATTTCACTGAAGAAGATACAAAGTTTGATACAAATGGTGTTCAATTTGTAATCAACCCTTATGATGAGTTCAGTTTAACAAGAGCAATGTGGTTTAAAGAAAAACAAGGTGCAAGTGTAACAGTTGTTAACGTTGGTAATGCAGCTACAGAACCTACTTTACGCAAAGCTTTAGCAATTGGTGCAGATGATGCTATTCGTGTAAATGCAGATGCTACAGATGGTTTATTTGTTGCAAAACAATTAGCAGAGGTTGTTAAAAATGGTGGGTATAATTTAGTTTTAGCAGGTAGAGAATCAATAGATTATAATGGAGGCATGGTACCTGGTATGTTAGCTGCATTAGTAGATTTCAATTTTGTAAATGGTTGTGTAGGTATCGATATAGATGGTACTTCAGTAACAACTGTTAGAGAAATTGATGGAGGAAACGAAACTTTAAGCACTTCATTACCATTAGTAATTGGTGGTCAAAAAGGAATTGTAGAAGAAAAAGATTTGCGTATACCCAATATGCGTGGAATTATGATGGCTCGAAAAAAACCATTAAATGTCGTAGAACCCCTTTCAATAGAAAGTGCAACATCTATTCAATCTTTTGAAAAACCAGCGCCAAAAGGTGCAGTTAAATTAATTGATGCAGATAATATAGATGAGTTAATTAACTTGTTGCACAATGAAGCTAAAGTTATATAACCACAAATTATATCATTCTGAACTTGTTTCAGAATCTTTAAAGATTATCGAATAAAAATAGTAAGTTCCTGAAACTAGTTCAGGAAAAATTTTAAAAATAAAATTTTATGTCAGTTTTAGTTTTCGCAGATTCAACAGAAGGAAAATTTAAGAAAAGTGCATTTGAAGTTATTTCTTATGCTAAAAAAGTTGCTGAGCAATTGGGTAGCAATGTTGTTGCTATAACAATAAATGCCAACAACAATGATGAGTTATATACTTATGGTGCAGAAAAAGTACTTTCAGTTACTAATGAATCATTAACAACATTTAATGCAAAAAAGTTTGCCTCTGTTATTGAACAGGCAGCTTTATCAGTTGGAGCAGCTGTAGTCGTTTTAGATTCAAGTATTGATACTCTACATACAGCGCCATTATTAGCAGTAGCATTAGAAGCAGGGTATGCATCTAATGTTGTAGCATTACCAAGTTCAATAGCGCCATTTACAGTAAAAAGAAAAGCTTTTTCAAATAAAGGATTTAGTAACACAGTAATTGTCACAAATAATAAGATTATAGGGGTAGCTAAAAATTCTTATGGTGTGCATGAGAATACAGTTTCAGGATCAACAGAAAGTTTTGATGTTACAATTCCAGACTCTGGTGTTACTTCAGAAAAATTTGAAAGAGTAACAGGTAAAGTGACTATTGCAGATGCTGAAGTTGTGGTTTCTGCTGGTAGAGGATTAAAAGGTCCAGAAAATTGGACTATGGTAGAAGATTTAGCAGATGTTTTAGGAGCTGCAACAGCATGTTCTAAGCCAGTTTCTGATCTAGGATGGAGACCTCATGGAGAACACGTAGGGCAAACAGGTAAACCTGTTGCCTCTAACTTATATATTGCAATTGGTATTTCTGGAGCAATACAGCATTTAGCAGGGATTAATGCATCAAAAGTAAAAGTAGTTATTAACACTGATCCTGAGGCACCTTTCTTTAAAGCTGCAGATTATGGTATTGTTGGTGACGCTTTTGAAGTTGTGCCAACCTTAATAGAAAAATTAAAAGCTTTTAAACAAGCTATTTAATTTTTTTAAAAAAGAAAACTATAAAAAACCTACTATTCTTTTAGTAGGTTTTTACTTTTTAAAAAACTCATGAAATAAAAGTTCTCAATCTATTATTTTTATTAAATTGTGCCCTCTTAAAAAAAAGTCTATTTGCTTTTTATTTATGTAGATTTATCTATGAGTTTAACATTATTAACCATTAAAGGGATTTCTTATAGTCAAACACAAACTGGCGCTTATGCTTTGGTTTTGAGCGAGATAGAGGGTTCTAGGACGTTGCCTATAATAATCGGGGCTTTTGAGGCACAATCTATTGCTATTGCTTTAGAAACAGAAATTAGACCTCCAAGACCGTTAACACACGATTTATTTAAAACATTTTCTGATACTTTTTCTATAGATGTAAAAGAAGTTATTATTCATAAATTAGTGGATGGTGTGTTTTTTTCTAGTTTAGTTTGCGAAAAAGATGGCAAAGAAGAAGTGATAGATGCCAGAACTTCAGATGCAATTGCTATTGCAGTTCGATTTGATGCTCCTATTTACACTTATGAAAATATTTTGGATAAAGCAGGAGTTTATCTTAAGGTAGAAGAGGAGTTAGAAATTCAAAATAATTTAGATAAAAAAGAAGTTGAAGTTTCAAATAGTGATTTTTCATCAATAAAAAAAGACTATGCTTCTTTGTCCTTGAAGGAATTAAATAAACAGTTAGATTTTGCTGTTGCTAACGAAAATTATGAACAGGCAGCAAATATTAGAGACGAAATAAGCAAACGCTCTTAAAACATATTTATACTTTAAATTATGAAAAAAATACTTATCGTATTTTTCTGTATTTTTTCTTTGTCTATTTTCTCTCAAGACACAGAGGTTTTACAAACAGCAAGTAATATTGTACCGAGCCAAGGTTTTTCTTTTAATAGTTTATGGAGAGGTGTCTTAGGAATGTGCTCTCTAATTTTAATTGCATTTTTATTTAGTAGTAATAAAAAAGCTATTGATTGGAAAAAAGTAGGTATAGGTTTGTCAATTCAGTTGTTAATTGCAATTGGTGTGTTAAAGGTTGCATTTATTCAAAAGATTTTTGAATTTATAGGTGGGGTTTTTATCGAAATTTTAGAATATACCAAAGCTGGAAGCGAGTTTCTGTTTTCAGGTATGGTTGGTGATGTAAATACTTTTGGATATATTTTTGCTTTTCAAGTTTTACCAACGATAATTTTCTTTTCTGCCTTAACATCATTATTATTTTATCTTGGTATTATTCAAAAAGTTGTGAAGCTTCTTGCTTTGGCTTTAAGTAAAGTTTTAGGTATTTCAGGAATGGAAAGTTTATCTGTAGCAGGTAATATATTTTTAGGTCAAACAGAAGCTCCATTATTAATAAAGGCTTATTTAGATAAGATGAATAGGTCTGAAATGCTTTTAGTAATGATAGGAGGTATGGCTACTGTTGCTGGTGCTGTATTAGCAGCTTATATTGGTTTTTTAGGGGGTGGTGATAAAACGTTAGAATTAATTTTTGCAAAGCATTTGTTAGCAGCTTCAGTTATGGCAGCTCCGGGTGCAATTGTAATTTCAAAAATTTTATACCCACAAACAGAAGCAGTAAACACAGATGTATCAGTATCACAAGAAAAAATTGGATCTAATATTTTAGATGCAATTGCAAACGGAACTACAGAGGGGCTAAGACTAGCAGTAAACGTAGGAGCTATGCTACTTGTATTTGTTGCTGTAATTGCAATGATTAATGGTATTCTAGGCTGGGTTGGAGATATCACCACCTTAAATTTATGGATGGCAAAACATACTGCTTATGAGAGTTTCTCATTAGAAGCTATTTTAGGTTATTTATTTGCACCTTTAATGTGGTTAATTGGGGTTGCAGAAGAAGATATGGCTTTAATGGGCCAATTACTAGGTATTAAATTAGCCGCAAGTGAATTTGTGGGATATATACAATTAGCAGAGTTAAAGGATATTACAAGTGCTACACATTTATCATTTAATAAATCTATTATTATGGCTACATATATGTTGTGCGGTTTTGCAAACTTTGCCTCTATTGGTATTCAAATTGGTGGTATAGGTTCTTTAGCGCCAAGCCAACGAAAAACTTTGTCTGAATTTGGAATAAAAGCTTTAATAGGAGGTACAATTGCATCTTTAATGTCTGCTGCAATTGCAGGTATGATTATTGGATAACAATAAGAATAACACCATAAGTATTTATTAAATTATATATTTTATCTTCAATTCGTTAATAACTTTTATACTTTTTTTAAAAAGCTTCAACTTATTTAGTGGAAGCTTTTTTATTTTTACAAAAAGTCAAATTTAATTATGAAACAATACCACGATTTAGTAAAACATGTTTTACAAAACGGAAATGAAAAAGGAGATAGAACAGGAACAGGAACTAAAAGTGTTTTTGGATATCAAATGAGATTCGATTTGACAGAGGGTTTCCCCATGGTAACTACTAAAAAGTTGCATTTAAAAAGTATTGTTTATGAATTATTATGGTTTATAAAAGGAGACACTAATATAAATTATTTGCAGAAAAATGGAGTTAGAATATGGAATGAATGGGCAGACGAAAATGGAGACTTAGGGCCCGTATATGGGCATCAATGGCGTAATTGGAATAGTGATGAGGTAGACCAGTTAAAAGAGGTTATCGCAACTTTAAAAAGTAACCCTAATTCAAGAAGAATGTTAGTTTCTGCTTGGAATCCTTCTGTTTTGCCAGATACAACTAAAACCTTCTCAGAAAATGTAGCAAACGGAAAAGCAGCGTTACCTCCTTGTCATGCATTTTTTCAGTTTTATGTTTCTGACGGTAAATTATCATGTCAATTATACCAAAGAAGTGCTGATATATTTTTAGGAGTACCTTTTAATATAGCTTCTTACGCTTTATTCACTATGATGATGGCTCAGGTTTGTGGTTATGAAGCAGGTGAATTTATTCATACTTTTGGAGATGCTCATATCTATAATAATCATATAGAGCAATTGGAATTGCAATTATCCAGAGATATTAGACCCTTGCCAAAAATGAAGTTAAATTCTTCAATTACAAACATTGAAGATTTTACTTTTGATGATTTTGAATTGTTGGATTATAATCCACATCCTCATATAAAAGGGAAAGTCGCTATTTAAGAAACGGTATAAATTATAAACTAATTTGTCTATGAAGTACATACATTAACTATGCTTACTTCATTTTAATCGATTATATTACATGATTACAATTATAGCAGCAATTGCAAAAAATAATGAGTTAGGTAGAGACAATGATTTAATTTGGCATTTACCTGCAGATTTAAAAAGATTTAAGCAAGTTACTACAGGACACCATATAGTTATGGGAAGAAACACCTATGATTCCATAGGAAAGCCTTTACCAAATAGAACTTCAGTAATTGTAACTAGGAATAGTGAATATCAAAAAGAAGGATGTTTAGTAGCAAATAGTTTAGAGCAAGCTATAGAAATGGCTAAAGAAGACGAGCAAATATTTATAATAGGAGGTGCTCAAATTTATGAATACGCTGTTAAACAACAATTAGCAGATGTTTTAGACATAACCTATGTTCACGAAACTTTTGAGGCTGATGTTTATTTTCCTAAAATTGATCCTTTAATTTGGAAAAAAGTAGCACAAGAGGATTTTAAACCAGATGAAAAAAATAACTATAGTTATAGTTTTATTAGATATAAAAAAATAGCTAATTAATTCTAGTTCTAAAACCACCACCTAAACTCATTTTATATTTTCTTTGCGCAAATATAAAATAGTTAAAAAGCTTGTAATTTACTTCGTAACCATAATCTAAGGTTGGTCGATAATCTATGATGTTCTCATAAATATTTGGATTAAACTGAAACGAATTTTGAGCCCTTTGATTCCAAGTAAATACCCAAGCCCTATTTCTAGCTTCCATATATTTTTGTGAGTAAAAGCCTTCTGGTTCAGCAATTGAATTTAAAAACGTGGTAAAACCAGGATCGATAATAATAACTTCATATTCGAGGCTATCATTTGCAATTACAACAGGTTCTTCTTTCTCTATTTCAGTATTATTTAGAGGTGATGACCCACAAGCATAAAAAACTATACTAATTACGCTTAAGAAGAAAAGATGTTTTACAAACTTCATACGTTTTAAAGATATTACTTTTAAACTTCATTTTAAAATATCTTTTCAAATCAAACAGATTTACAGCTATAAATCTTAATTTTAAAAAATAATTTTAGGTCATGAAATACTATTTAATTTTAGCAATCATTTTTTTCAGTTTTGGAGCTTGTCAAAAAAAGGAAGGAATACCAAAAAAGGAATACAGTATTTTAGAGGAGCAAGGAAGAGCATCTTTAAAAGATCAAATTTTAGAGGATAGATTTACAAATTTACTTCCAGAATTAATGGATAAAGCAGATTTAGATATGTGGTTACTTATATCTAGAGAGTATAATGAAGATCCTGTTTTAAAAACAATGTTGCCTGCAACTTGGCTAAATGCTAGAAGAAGAACAATTATAGTCTTTTATAGAAATAAGAAAAATAATACTTTAGAAAGGTTAGCTGTTGCAAGGTATGATATAGGGAAAAACATAAAATCGGCTTGGAACAAAGAAGAAGAACCAAATCAATGGAAGGCTTTAGAAAAAATTATATCAGAAAGAAATCCGAATAAAATTGGCTTAAATTATTCTACACACTTTGCTTTAGCAGATGGTTTGGTAAAAACAGATTTTGATGAATTGGGTAAAGCAATGCCAGAAACCATCACTTCAAAGTTTGTTTCTGCAGATAAATTGGGCATTGCATGGATTGAAACAAGAACCAAAAAAGAAATGCAGTTGTTTCAAAAACTGGTAAAAATTACGCACAATATTATTGATGAAGCTTTTTCTGCAGAAACAATAGAACCAGGAAAAACATCTACTGAAGATGTAGTTTGGTTTTTAAGACAAAAAGTGACAGATTTAGGTTTAGAAACGTGGTTTCATCCGACAATTGATGTGCAGAGAAATAATGAAGCTTTAAAATCTCATATCGAATCTTTTTCAAAAGTAAAGGATGAGAAAATAATTCAGAAAGGAGATTTATTACATTGCGATTTTGGAATAACTTATATTGGGTTAAATACAGATTGCCAGCAACATGCATATGTTTTAATGGATGATGAAACAGAAGTGCCAAACTTTTTAAAGGAGGCTTTTATTAAAGGAAATAGAGTGCAAGATATCTTAACTTCGAATATGAAAGTAGGTTTAACAGGAAATCAAATTTTAGCAAATTCATTAAATCAAGGTAAAGAAGAGGGGTTAAGACCATCAATATATACACATCCTTTAGGTAAATATGGGCACAGTGCAGGTACTACAATTGGTATGTGGGATTCTCAAAATGGTGTGCCTTTTAATGGTGATTATCCTCTAAAAAAAAATACAGCATATGCCATTGAATTAAATACAACTGTTTTTATTAAAGAGTGGAATAAGGATATTAGAATTATGTTAGAAGAAGCTGGTTTTTTTGGAGACAACACGTTTAAATATGTAAACGATAGGCAAACAGCTATTAAACCTATTAAAATTAATTAAATGGAACAGCGTTGTTTTTGGGTTACAGATAGCAAACTGTACGAAGATTATCATGATTTTGAGTGGGGTGTACCTGTTTATGATGATGAGACTTTGTTTGAATTTTTGCTTTTAGAAACTTTTCAAGCTGGTTTAAGTTGGGTTACTATTCTTAACAAAAGAGAGAATTTTAGAGTCGCTTTTGACGATTTTGACTATCATGAAATTTCAAAATATTCAGAAACTAAGTATAATGAGTTGCTTAAAAATGCTGGTATTATTAGAAATAAACTAAAGATTAGAAGTGCTATTATAAACGCTCAATTATTTATTGAAATTCAAAAAGAGTATGGTTCGTTCTCAAAGTATATATGGAGCTTTGTAAATCACAAACCTATCTTAAATAAGTTTCACAGTAAAAAAGAGGTGCCTGCAACTACAGAATTATCAGATATAATTTCTAAAGATTTAAAGAAAAAAGGTTTTAAATTTGTAGGATCAACAGTTGTGTATGCTTTTATGCAGGCAATAGGTATGGTTAATGATCATACCAGAAATTGTTTTAAATATTCCAATTAATGCAAATACTACAAATACCTAAGCAAGAGTTAAAAGAAATTATATCAATCTTTAATAGAGAAATTGGTCGATTTATATTTTTTGTTTTTGTCCTTTTTTTTGATAGTATTTATTTTGCTGAAAATATTTCAGATTCTCAAATCTGGATAAATATTTTGATGCTTGCTGGTTTTTTTAAAATGTATTTTAGGTCTACACCAAGAGTTAAAGAGCTAATGATTTATGCAGTAATATTAGGTTTTTTAGGTGAATATTTTTTCTCGAGGTTTTTAGGTATGTATACTTACAGATTAGAGAATGTGCCTTTATACGTTCCTATTGGTCATGCAGCTTTATATGGAAGAATATTTATGTTTAGTAAAGCATCAGCAGTAAGAAAACATCATAAAGCTATAGAGCAATTGTTTGCAATTTCAATTGCCATTTTTGCAATTATTTACTTTGCTTTTTTTACAGATGTTTTTGGTTTTATAATGACAATTTGTGTATTTCTGTTGCTTCTAAAAAGGCCTAAAGATCGATTGTTCTTTTACGCTATGTATATTTTAGTGGCTATTTTAGAAATAGGAGGTACTGCATTTGGTTGCTGGAAATGGCCAGAAACAGCATTTGGTGTTTTTGAGTTTTTGCCTAGTAATAATCCTCCAAGTGGAATAAGTTTGTTTTACTTTTTGTTAGACGTTAGCTGTTTCTTTATTTACACTCAAATAAATAAAAAAGCTTGGAATCGTTTAAAAAGATTTCGTAAAAATTAGTTGCCGAAAATTAATCTTATTGCAGTAAAAACAGCGATGATAAGACCTCCATATATTAATACTTTTTTACCTGCACCTTTATAATAACGATTGTGGTTTCCTGTATCTTTCTTGTAGCTTAAGTAAATTAAAATACCAAAAGCTAACACAAAAAATATCATAAACATAATTCTGCCAATAGTAAAGTAAGCATTAAAAATCATGAGGTTTATCTTTATAAGTTTTGTAAATAATAAATAATTTAGAGTTTCTTATATAAAGAAGAATTTCTATATTGTTACTTGCAAAATTACAAAATTATATACCAATTCTAATCCTTTAAGGATACAGAACTTTAAAACAAACTACTAAAATGAAAAATAAAATAGCTGCTGTACACGCATTTCATAGTGCATTTAAATTAAATATTCAAAATTCACCAACTGTAGGTATTTCTGATGACAGAAAACAATTGCGTTATGAATTAATGAAAGAAGAAAATGAAGAGTATTTAGAGGCCGCTAAAAATAATGATCTAGTAGAGGTTGCAGATGCTTTGGGAGATATGCTTTATATTTTATGTGGTACAATTATAGAGCATGGAATGCAAGATAAAATTGAAGAGGTTTTTAACGAAATACAAAATTCTAATATGAGTAAATTGGGACAAGATGGAGAACCAATTTACAGAGAAGATGGTAAAGTGTTAAAAGGGCCAAACTACTTTAAACCCAATATTGAAAAAATTTTAAATTCTAATACTTAGTTTTTACTGAATAAAAACCATTTTAAATCATAAAAAAAAGCATCACTTTAAGTGATGCTTTTTTAATAAATCAAATTATCTTAAACCATAACTCTCCATCCATAAGGATCTTCAGTTTTGTTAGTTTGAATATCTGTAATTAATTTTTTTAATTGTTGTGCATAAGGGTTTTCTAATTCAGGCAAATCAAAATCATTTTCTTGATATCCAAAACCAGCAATTGGTGAAATAACAGCAGCAGTTCCTGCACCGAACATTTCTTTTAAGTTACCATTTTTAGCAGCATCCACAACTTCACCAACAGAAATTTTTCTTACCTCTGTTTGTATGCCATTATCTTCTGCAATTTGTAAAATACTTTTACGAGTAATACCATCTAATATTCTATCACTAGTTGGGCTGGTAATTAAAGTGTCATTTATTCTGATAAAAATGTTCATTGCACCAGCTTCTTCTATAAATTGGTGTGTATTATCATCTGTCCAAATTACTTGGTTGTATCCTTTTTCTATTGCTAATTGAGTAGGGTAAAATTGTGCAGCATAGTTACCACCTGCTTTTGCATAACCAACACCACCATTTGCTGCTCTAGCATATTTTTCTTCGATTAATACTTTTACTTTACCAGCAAAATAAGCACCAGAAGGTGCAGTACAAATAACAAATTTGTAAGCATCTGCAGGAGATGCATGAAAACCATTACCAGTTGCAAACATAAATGGTCTAATATATAATGAACTACCTTCGTTTGTAGGTATCCAAGCACTATCTATTTCTAAAAGTTTTTTTAAACCATTCATAAAAATATCCTCAGGAATTTGAGGTATTACCAACCTTTCAGCAGATTTGTTTAAACGTTTACAGTTTTCTAAAGGTCTAAAAAGCATCATGTTTCCATCAGAATCTTTATAGGCTTTCATTCCTTCAAAAATAGATTGTCCATAATGAAAAATTTTAGCTGACGGGTCTAATGAAATTGGTGCAAAAGGCTCAACTTTTGGAGTTTGCCATTTACCATCTACAAAATCACAGGTTAACATATGATCAGAATATACACTTCCAAAAGGTAAGTTGTTAAAATCAACAGCGTCAATCTTTGATTTTTCTACACGTTGAATTTCTATATTTGAAGTCATTTTAAGTTGAATTTAAGACTGCAAATGTACATAATTTATTTATCCAATTCTTATACAAAGATCTAGTTTTGTTGTTAAATTTATTACTTTTGTAACAAATATGTTAAATAATTATAAGATGAAAAATATAATTCAATTATGTGTTGTTCTTTTGTTAGTAGCAACTGCCTGTAAGAGTGAAAAAACAGATAAATCTGAAACAAAAAAGGTAGAGGTTGTAGCAGAAAATTACAATTCTTTTGGTGATAAAATAAATGATGAAGCAGTAATGACTTCTGATGAGATGTTAGCTAAGTTCGAAAACATGAATGTTGGAGATACTATTAACGCAAAATTTGCATCAACAATTAATGAAGTTTGTTCTAAAAAAGGGTGTTGGATGAAGTTACCTTTAAATTCAGTAACTGAAACTATGGTTCGTTTTAAAGATTACGGATTTTTTATGCCTTTAGATGCAGCAGAGAAAGAAGTTATAGTTGCTGGTAAAGCATTTGTAAAAGAAACTTCTGTAGATGAGTTAAGACATTATGCAGAAGATGCAGGTAAAACTGCAGAAGAAATTGCATTAATTACAGAGCCAAAAAAAGAATTTGCTTTTGAAGCAAATGGCGTTTTAATGAAGAAATAATTTCTATTGAAGAGAGAAGTTTTTATTACATCTGATGGTTCAACTAGTATTCATCTTCCAGATTGGGATGAACAATATCATTCCAAACATGGTGCAATACAAGAGGCAAAACACGTTTTTATAAAAATGGGTTTGTATAAATACTTAGAAAAACCAGTAAAGCAATTATCAATTTTAGAAATTGGTTTTGGTACTGGTTTAAACGCATTTATAACGTATTTAGAAACTAAGAAGAAAGAGATATCTGTTTCATATGTTGGTGTAGAAGCTTATCCAGTATCTGAAAACGAAATAGAAAGTTTAAATTATGTATCTGAATTAAATGCCTTAGCGTTTAAAAAAGATTTTAAACAAATACACGAAGTTGCTTGGGAAGAAAAACATTCAGTTTCTGCCAACTTTCAACTTTTAAAGAGAAAGCAATTTTTTGAGGATATTGATGATGTAGATGTATTTAACCTAATTTATTTTGATGCTTTTGGAGCTAAAAATCAACCTGAATTATGGACAGAAAGCATTTTTAACAAAATGTATATTGCTTTAAAAAAAGGTGGAGTTTTAACAACATATTCTGCAAAGGGTAGTGTAAGAAGAGCTATGCAAGCAGTAGGTTTTACTGTAGAAAGATTAGATGGGCCACCTGGAAAAAGAGAAATGCTTAGAGCAACTAAAAGCTAAATAAAACAATGGAGTTTAAAAGAAAATTTGGTAGAAAAAAAGAATCGAAACCTAAAAAAGGACTTTTTTTAGTGTTATTATTGGCTATCATTCTATTTTTATGGTTTAATGCAGAATCTCTTTTAAACTCATTATTCAATTAATATTTGGCAACTGAAAAAATTATTTTAGGTATAGATCCAGGAACAACAATTATGGGATTTGGTCTCATAAAAATTGTTGGAAAAAAAATGGAATTTATTCAGATGAACGAATTGATTCTAAAAAAGTACGATGATCATTATCTGAAACTGAAATTAATATTTGAAAGAACTATAGAACTTATAGATACCTATCATCCAGATGAGATTGCAATTGAAGCACCTTTTTTTGGTAAGAATGTGCAATCTATGTTAAAGTTAGGCAGAGCACAAGGTGTAGCAATGGCTGCAGGTTTATCTAGAGAAGTTCCAATAACAGAATATTTACCGAAAAAAATTAAAATGGCAATTACAGGCAATGGTAATGCCAGTAAAGAGCAAGTAGCTTTAATGTTAAAATCTCTTTTAAACCTTAAAACATTGCCCAAAAACTTAGATGCAACAGATGGTTTAGCTGCAGCAGTTTGTCATTATTATAATTCAGGTAAAGTTGTTGGTGGTAAAAATTATTCTGGTTGGGCAAGCTTTGTAAAACAGAATGAAAAAAGGGTAAAAAAATGAGTGGAATATACATACATATCCCTTTTTGTAAACAAGCTTGTTATTACTGCAACTTTTATTTTACTACATCCTTAAAAAAGAAAACAGAACTTTTAAATTGTTTGATTAAAGAAATTGAGTTACGTAAATCTGAACTGAATAATGATATTGTAGAAACTATTTATTTTGGAGGTGGAACTCCAAGTATTCTGTCAACTGAAGAAATAAATAAGCTAATTGAAGCTGTTTACAATAATTTTGATGTTGTAGATCATCCTGAAATTACGTTAGAAGCCAATCCTGATGATTTATCAGAAGAAAAAATAAAAGAATTATCAGCCTCAAAAATTAATAGATTAAGTATTGGTGTACAGTCTTTTTTTGAGAGAGACTTAAAGCTAATGAACAGAGCACACAATGCAGAAGAATCTAAAAAATGTCTGCAAATTGCTACTCAATATTTTTCTAATATTTCTGTAGATTTAATTTATGGCATTCCAGATTGTTCTAATAAACAATGGACAGCCAATATTTTAACAGCACTTAGTTTTGGTGTGCCTCATATATCTAGTTATGCACTAACTGTAGAGCCAAATACAGCTCTAGAACGTTTTATAGATAAAGGTGTCATTAAAAATGTAGATGATGATAAAGCAGAAGAACAATTTCTAATTCTTACAGATGAATTAAATGCAGCTGGTTATGTACATTATGAGCTTTCTAACTTTGGTAAAGAGAATTTTTTTAGTAAAAATAATTCTGCCTATTGGTTAGGTAAATCGTATTTAGGTATTGGTCCAGCAGCTCATTCTTTTGATGGTGTGCAACGTAGTTGGAATGTACAGAATAATACAAAATACATTAAAGATATTGTAGAAAATAAATTACCAATTCAAAGAGAAACACTTTCTGTTATAGATAGGTATAATGAATATGTTATGACTGGTTTACGCACAATTTGGGGCGTTTCTTTTCCGAGGATTGAATTAGAATTTGGTAATAATTATGCAAAATATCTTAAAATGCAAGCACAGAAATATATAGATCAAGAATTACTGTTTATAGAAAATGATATTTTAAAAACTACTAGAAAAGGAAAATTTTTATCAGATGGTTTGGCTTCAGATTTATTTATGCTAAACTTAAAATAATTATCAATTAAAAAATACAGAATTACAAGCAGTAATTATGAAAGCAATAATAGAATACAATTCAAGAAAAATAGAAATAGACGTTTCTAAACCTATAGATATTTCAATTGCAATAGACATTAACAAACAAAATGTAAATGCTTGGTATTTAGAAGAACCAAAGATTTTTCCTGAAGAGGTTGAAGGCGAAAATATTTCTGTAGAAAATGGAGCAGTTGTTAATTTTAACTCTATTCACTTTAATCCTCACTCTCATATTACACATACAGAATGTGTTGGTCATATTACAAAAAAAGTACATTCTGTAAATCAAAATTTAAAGCATTATTTTCATTTAGCAGAGCTAATTACAATTGCACCTATAGAAGTTGATGGTGATATGGTTATAGCTACAAAGCAGCTAAAAATGGCGTTGAGAAATAAGAAAAGAGATGCTGTAATTATTAGAACTTTACCAAATTTAAAAGATAAAAAAAGCATGCAGTATTCAAATACAAACCCTACGTATTTGTTAGAGGAAACAGCTGTGTTTTTAAAAGAAAAAGGCATAAAGCATTTGTTGGTAGATCTTCCTTCTGTAGATAAAGAAAAAGATGAAGGAAAATTATTAGCACATAATGCATTTTGGAATACAAATGGACCTTTAAGAATGGATGCCACAATTACAGAATTTATTTACGTACCAAATGATGTTTCAGATGGTGAGTATTTACTAAACTTAATGGTTGCACCTTTTGAGAATGATGCTACACCAAGTAAACCAATATTATATAAAATTAATAAGTAAATGAAACCCAAATCATCTAAGAGAAAATATTGGTTGTATACGCTTTTAATTGCTTTAGTTCTTGCAATACATAGTGTCGTATATTCAGATATTTCTGTTGATGAATTAAAGGTTGAATATGCTAATCAATACTCTAATTTTATAGAGATTGATGGTATGCAAGTACATTACAGAATTGAAGGAGAAGGTTTTCCAATCGTTTTAATTCATGGTACAGCATCTTCTTTACATACTTGGGATGCTTGGACTAAAGAATTAAAGAAAACCAATACCATAATTAGGATGGATTTGCCTGCTTTTGGTTTAACAGGTCCAAATAAAACTGCAGATTATTCTATAAAATCATACACCACCTTTTTAGATCAATTTTTGAACGAAATAGCAATTGATAGTTTTCATTTGGCAGGTAATTCTTTAGGAGGAAATATAGCATGGAATTATGCAGCAGAACATCCTAATAAAGTTGATAAACTAATTTTGTTAGACGCTAGTGGATTGCCAACCAATAAAGCACAACCAGCCGTGTTTAAAATGGTAAAAATGCCAGTTATAAGTAATTTGTTTTTATATGTAACTCCAAAGTTTTTTATCAATAAAAACATGCAAGAGGTTTATGCTGATGACACAAAAATCACAGATAATTTAGTTAGTAGATACCATAAAATGGCTTTAAGAGAAGGTAATAGGCAAGCTTTTATAGATAGAGCAAGAATGGATTTTAAATTGGGCTCTAAAGCAAATATTGATAAGTTAAAGAGCATACAAAATTCAACCTTATTAATTTGGGGAGCACAAGATAATTGGATTCCTTTAGACAATGGAAAACGTATGAATAGTGTTATGCAAAACTCTAAGTTGGTAGTTTTAGAAAGTTCTGGTCATGTACCTATGGAGGAAAATCCAAAAGAGAGTTTTGTTGTTTTAAGATCTTTTTTAAATAATTAAAAAATAAAGGCTATTGCCTTACTTATTTTATTTTTTTGCTGTTTTTGTTTCATAAAAACAAAAAATTAAAACCACTTTTTACGTTTAAAATACATTACAGAAATAATAGTTACTAAAACCATAATTCCGAGTAAAATAAAGTAACCATATTTAAATTTAAGCTCAGGAATGTGTTCAAAATTCATTCCGTAAATTCCTGCTAAAAAAGTAAGTGGAATAAAGATTACAGATAAAATTGTAAGCGTTTTCATTACTTCATTTAAACGATGACCCTGTATGCTGAAAATCAAATTTATTTTGCTTTCTAGCTCTTGTAATTCAAAATCGATATTAGAAATCAAATTATTTGTTTGCTCTTTTAACTCGCTAAAATATTTAATGTCAAAATCGTTAATTTTTATTTTTTCTAGTTTTATAATCGTGTCTTTTAGACTTAAAGTAGCTTTTTTAAAATTAAATAATTCCTGTTTTCTTTTTTCAACTTTAGCTGTAAAATCTGGTGTTGGTTTTATATTTTCCGCTTCCAAAATAGATGCACTTAGTTCAGCATTTTTCTGGTAGGTATCTTCGTAATTATCTACAATAGATTCTAAGATTAAAAACAACAAGTAATCTGCTTTTTTTCTACGAACAATACCTTTATTGTTTTCAATTCTTTCGCGAATCCAATTAAAATAATCGCCATCTTTTTCTTGAATACTCCATAAAAAACCAGATGAAATAATAAAGAACATCTGTTCAGAATCTAATGTTCTACTTTCTGTTTTTAAAACTCTAGTACTTATAAAAACCAAATCATTCAATAAAATTACTTTATTAGAATGTTCCTTATCCATAAACAACTTTATTAAAAAATCATCTAATTTATTATTAGCTATTATTTTTTTGAAAATTTCTCTAAATGCTAATCCATAAGTGTTTAGCCATTCTGTAGAAGGTGTTGTATTGGTTAAAATAATATCAGAAATAGAGGTGTAGCAAGTTTTTTCGTAGCTTTTTTTAGAATAGCTAATTAAAGAAGTCTGCTTTAAAAATTCACTTTCCATGTAAAAAATAATTGTAGATTTGGTATTATAAAGATACTTTTTTAAAATGAACATAGAACAATTAAGAGAATTTTGTATTGCTAAAAAAGGAGCTACAGAGCACTTTCCTTTTGATAAGGTAACGTTAGTATTTAAAGTAATGCAAAAAATATTTGCTGTTGTAAATTTAGATAAATGGGAAAAAGGAGAATTTGCTATTGGTTTAAAATGCAATCCAGAAAAGGGATTAGATCTAAGATCTGTTTATGAGGGCATTTCATCAGGTTACCACATGAATAAAAAACATTGGAATTCGGTACTTATCAATACTTCTGACGTTTCAGATGAATTGGTTTTTCAGTTGATTGATCATTCTTACGTTCTAGTGGTTCAAGGATTAACTAAAAATGCAAAGGCTGAATTAGAAAATATTTAGGATGAATAAATCAGAACTTCGAAAAATATACAAGCAAAAAAGACAAGATTTATCTTCTACTGAAATTCAGCAATTGCAACAAAATATCTATTCTCAAATCTATACATTGGATATTTCTAACATCAAAACAATCCATATTTTCTTGACATTAGAGAAGTTTAAAGAGATTAACACAAAGCCAATTGTCGATTATTTTAGAAGTAAAAACATTAAAATTGTAGTTTCTAAAAGTGATTTCACCAACAATTCATTGTCTCATTTTTATCTAGAAGAATACACACAAATTGAACTGAATAAATACGAGATTCCAGAACCCAAAAATGCAATTCAAGCAAAAGAGATAGATTTCGACGCAGTCTTTGTACCACTTTTAATTTCAGACGAAAACAACTATAGAGTAGGTTATGGAAAGGGTTTCTATGACAGATTTTTATCTAATTGTAGAAAAGACTGTAAAAAAATAGGACTTAATTTTTTTCCACCTATAAAAAAAATAGTTAATAAAAATCAATTTGATATTTCGTTAGATCTAGTAATTTACCCTAAACAATAAATTATACTATTACTTTAAAGCCATACTTTTTATTAGATAATTAGGATTTGGACACATTTCTCCCCAAAAATTAATTTCACTTTCTAAAGCAACTCCAGGAAAATCATCTTTATAATCTAATAAAGAAAGCATTATTTGAAAATGTAAATGAGGAACCCAAGCCCCATTTTCCTCATAAGTACCTAAAATTCCAATTTTATCCCCTTTTTTTAATCGATGTCCAACAGTATAATTATTTACACTTTCTTCTGAAAGATGACCATATAAAGTATAAAATTCTAAATCATTAATTTTATGTTTTAAAATTATAAAACCTCCATAACCTTTATAAGATTTTTGATGCACAGCACACACAACTTCACCATCTAAAAAAGCATGAATTGAAGTACCTTTAGCTAACCAAAAATCTACGCCTAAATGTATGTTTCTTTTCTCTTTAGAATTTTCTGCATTGTAAATATCTGAGGTATACAAAGAGCGTTTTTCTAAATAACCACCAGTAATTATGGAATCTGTATTTTTTTCTTGAATTTCAGCTAATTTTCCTTCAAAAAATACAGGATTATTAAATTCAGCCTCAGTTCTTACAGTTTTATTTTCTTCACTTAAATTGATATGATAAACCTTAGTTTTGCCAATAGTTGGAAATAAATCGTTAAGAGAAAATTGGTGTTTTTCTGCCCAATTCTTAAATTTTTTATACTGTATTTTTCTATCCATATTCAAAAATAGAATATTCTATTTACATTTTAAGAAATCCTTTTTCTATTATTTGTAATTTTGTGTAAAAACAATAATAATGATAATTCAGGGTAATATAGTAGACATACAAAATCGTACTATTTTTAAAGGAGAAGTAGAGGTTAGAGGTGAGAAAATTGTAGAAATCCGTGAATCTAATCATTCTACAGAAACTTTCATTTTACCAGGGTTTGTAGATGCACACATCCATATTGAAAGTTCTATGTTAGTGCCTTCTGAGTTTGCAAAAATTGCAGTAACTCATGGTACAGTTGCAACTGTTTCAGATCCTCACGAAATTGCGAATGTTTTAGGGTTGGCAGGTGTAGATTTTATGATAGAAAATGGGAAGAAAGTTCCATTGAAATTCAATTTTGGTGCACCAAGTTGTGTGCCAGCAACCTCTTTTGAAAGTGCAGGAGCAATTATTAATACTGATGATATCAAAAAATTGATGGAAAGTCCAGACATTAAATATTTGGCAGAAATGATGAACTATCCAGGTGTTTTATTTGATGATGATGAAGTTTTAGCAAAGATTCAACACGCAAAAAATAACAACAAATCCATTGATGGTCATGCACCAGGTTTAAGAGGTGATGATGTTACAAAATATATTGCAGCAGGTATTTCTACAGACCACGAATGTTTCTCTTTTGATGAAGCCAAAGAGAAACTAGAAAAAGGAATGAAAGTAATTGTTAGAGAAGGTTCTGCAGCCAAAAATTTTGAAGCTTTAATTGATCTTTTGCGAGATAATTTCGAAAACATAATGTTTTGCTCTGATGATAAACATCCAGATGATCTGTTGTTAGGCCACATTAATCAATTATGTGAAAGAGCAGTTGCAAAAGGAATAGATATTTTTAAAGTGTTACAAGCAGCATGTATAAATCCTGTAAATCACTATAATTTAGATGTTGGTTTATTGCAAAAAGATGATTTTGCAGATTTTGTTGTTGTTGATAATTTAGAGAAATTCAATGTTTTAGAAACCTACATCAATGGAGAATTGGTTGCAAAAAATGGCAAAAGTTTTGTGAAATCTGCTGAGTTCGAAATTTTAAATAATTTTAATACAAATAAAAAACAAGTTGTTGATTTTAGATTTGAATCAAAAGCTAAAAAAATAAAGGTTATTCAAGCTTTAGATGGAGAGTTAGTTACCAATAAAATTGAGGCTTATTCTTTAATCGAAAATGGAAATTTAGTTTCGAATATTGAGACTGATATTTTAAAAATGACAGTTGTAAATCGTTATAAAAGCGCTGACCCATCCATAGCATTTATCAAAAATTTTGGATTAAAAGAAGGTGCAATTGCAAGTTCTGTTGGTCATGATTCTCACAACATCATTGCAATTGGTGTCTCTGATGAAATGATATGTAAAGCAGTAAATTTAATCATCGAAAATAGAGGTGGAGTTTGTGCTGTTACTTCAACCCAAGAAAAAATAGTGTCTTTACCAGTTGCAGGAATTATGTCTGATAAATCAGCAAAAGAAATTGGTGAAGCGTATGCTGAATTAGATAAAATGGCCAAAGAAATGGGTAGTATTTTAAAAGCACCATATATGAGTTTGTCTTTTATGGCGCTTTTGGTAATTCCGTCTTTAAAACTTTCAGACAAAGGCTTGTTTGATGGTACTAATTTTAAATTTACTTCTTTGGAGGTTAAGTAACCACTTTTTTCATTCCCACGAAAGTTGGAATCCATAATTTAATAGTAGATATGAAAAACGTACTTCAATAATATGTATATATTTTAGCTAGTAAAACTAGAGGTACTCTTTATATAGGAATGACAAAACTGACTTCATAAAAATAGAATCAGAAATTCAGCAAACGAGTTTAGCCCTTATTGTAGCAGTTGTTTGAGCTCTTTTTATTCTTTTTCAGAATAAAAAATCGAGTGCGAAAAGCAGGAAATAGCTTCAAATAATACCCTACATTTGCCATCAACAATCAAGAAACAATAATGAGTTTACAACAAGATTTAGAAAAGAGGAGTGGTAACCAATGTGAATTGTGTAATGCAAAGCAGAATTTATCTATTTATGAGGTTAAACCAGTTTCTACGGGTGGTTTTGATGGCAGTATTCTAGCTTGTGAAACTTGTATTAATCAAATTGAAAATCCAGAAGAGATAAATACTAATCATTGGCGTTGTTTAAATGATGCAATGTGGTCTGAGTTTACATCAGTAAAAGTTGTTGTTTGGAGAATGTTACATCGTTTAAAAAATGAGGGTTGGCCTACAGATTTATTAGGTATGATATATATGGAAGATACTGAATTGGCTTATGCTAAAGAATCTGGAGATCATTTATCCGAAAATGAAAAAATAATTCATAGAGATGTTAATGGTACAATATTACAAGCAGGAGATAATGTAGTATTGATTAAAGATTTAAAAGTTAAAGGTTCTAGTATGGTTGCTAAACAAGGTACAGCAGTTCGTAGAATTTCTTTAGATCATGAAAATGCAAAATATATAGAAGGTAAAGTTGGCCCAACACAAATAGTAATTATAACAGATTACGTAAAAAAAATGGCTGATAAAGAATAGCTTTTTTTTAATAAAATATGAAGCCTTTAATCCTTATGATTAAAGGCTTTTTTGATTTTGAACTAGATCTTTATTTATTCAACTAAAAAATTAGTTGAAAATTATGGCAAAACAATTAACTAAAGCAGAAGAGCAAATAATGCAAGTTTTATGGGATTTAGAAGAAACCTCTGTAAAAGAAGTTATCGAAAAATTACCAGAACCAAAACCTGCATACAACACAGTTTCTACAATAATTAGAATTTTAGAAACAAAAGAATTTGTTGCACACAAAACAGAAGGAAGAGGGTATGTTTATTATCCAATAATTGATAAAGTTACTTATAGCAATCAAAGTTTACACAAGTTAATGAATGGGTATTTTCAAGGCTCATTTAAAAGTATGGTATCGTTTTTTGTAAAAGAAAATGATATGGATATTAAAGAGCTAGAGTCTATTTTAAAAGAAGTAAACAAAAAATAAATAGCTATGATCAATTACATCCTTCAAGTTATCTTATTCCAAGTTTTATTTTTGACTATTTATGACTTCTTTTTAAGCAAAGAAACCTTTTTCACTAAGAATAGATGTTATTTATTAAGCACAGTAATAGTATCTTTTTTAATTCCGTTGATTAAAATACCTTCTTTTCAAAAAGTTGCTGCTCAAGTTTATGTGGTACAATTACCAGAAATAATGTTATCACCAGAAACCGTTATAATAAGAACTTTTCAAGAAACTACACTTTCTGAATCTGTAAATTACATGTCTATTTTATTTTGGGCTGGAGTTGCTGTGTTTTTAGGATTGTTTTTGTTTAAACTGACTAAAATAATCACCTTAATTCAAAAAAATAATAAGGTGAAACAATCTAATTTTACGCTGATTTTTCTATCAAATGAAACCAAAGCCTTTTCGTTTTTCAATTTTGTGTTTTTAGGTGATAAAATAAAAGAAACCAATAAACAAAATATTATTGAGCATGAATTGATACATAGTCAACAAAAACACACTTGGGATTTACTGTTATTCGAGTTTTTAAAAATAGCCATGTGGTTTAACCCTATGATTTACTTGTATCAAAAGAGAATAACACTAGTTCATGAATATATTTCTGATGCTGTAGTTGCAAAATCAGAAACTAAAGAAACTTACATCAACAATTTACTATCCAACTTTTTTCAGGTTGAAAACATTTCGTTTATCAATCAATTTTATAAACCAACATTCATTAGAAAAAGAATTATGATGATGACAAAAAAACAATCCAAAAAAATGAATCAGTTAAAGTATTTAGTATTGATTCCTGTATTTGCAAGTATGCTTTTTTATAGCTCCTGTGCTACAAAACCATTAAAGAATGAAATTAGTAATTTAGAAAATGCATTAAAAGAGCAAAAAGAGGCGAATGAGAAACAAAAAGTTTTATTGGAGCAACAACAACAATTTTTGCGTGATTCTATTGTGCTTTTAAATAAACA
>Ga0233438_10000304_pt1 | contig 66091 bp, 61 predicted proteins | sample SI_123_September_FD_182720 | JGI IMG/M metagenome (GOLD analysis project Ga0233438, IMG submission 182720) | Seawater microbial communities from Saanich Inlet, British Columbia, Canada - SI_123_September2016_10_MG | ecosystem: Environmental > Aquatic > Marine > Inlet | place: Canada: British... | reverse complement strand
AGCCCATAATATTAGTTATGGGCTTTTTAATTTATAGAAATACTAACTTATAGATTCATACTAAGAGTGACAGAAATATTTGAATTATTTGTGTTTAGTTTAGTACTTCCTAAATTTCCAGCTTGATATAATTGTTGTTCTATTTCTCTACTAGAATTTTGGTATGATATATCTAATCTTGATTTAGCAAGATTAAACCCCAATCCAAGTGAGAAACCTCTTAGGTCTCCAAACTCAACATTGTTCTTGTAAGGACTTTCTTCTAGTCTGTATCCACCACGATAACTTATCTTTTTGTATCTAATTTCAGCTCCAATTCTTAAACTGTTTGCTACTTTGAGTGAGCTGACAATTTCATTATTCTCTTGTGAGTAACCATAGCTTGAATTTGAACTCAATCTTGTGCTTGTATAGTCTTTTCTAGAAAAATCAACACTAAGCAAGCCTTTATCCGAAAATATAAATGCCGCACTACCAGTAATTTTTGCAGGTGTTTTTATTTTGTATTCTGGAAAAACATTTACAACGGCCGGATTGATGGTTGTTCTTATATTCTCAGTATTGTCAAATGTAGCTAGGTATTGTGTGGTTTCCTCTCTTAATGTTAACCAAGTTGGACTATCATAAGCCATTCCAAGTCTTAAGAAATTATTTATTTTATATAAACTCCCAATTTGAAGAGAAAATCCATTTCCAGTTGTTAGTAAACTGTTTTCAAAATCTACTTGGTTGATATACGAATTTGGATTTACATTATTTTCAAATAGGTACGAATTTCGCTCATAGTTGATAAAGTGAGAATTTAGATTTATTCCGAAGTATAGTTTTTGGTTATATTGAATTCCAAGATTAAATGAAAGTTTTCCATTGTAACCTGTGGAGGAATAACTGTACTCTTGATTGAACTCACCAGGTGCTATGTTCGAAAAATAAGTACTGTTTTCAGCTGAGTTTTCGTCAGGCTCTAAAATATAGCTTTCATATCCTAAAAATGCCTGTTGGTGGGCATACCCATTGTAATAACCAATTGCATTGTAGGCTTGTGAAATACTTTCATCTTCAAGAGCAGATATTTCATCAAGTCTTAGTCCGTTTGCAAATTCTGAAAAGTAGCTAGAAATAGAATTAGATGTTACTCCAGCAGCAAGAAATTCGTTATTATAATTTTGAATTTGCTCACAAAAAACACTGGCTGTAAGCTTATTAAAAACTGAATTATTATTTCTGTTGTTAAATACAAACACGGCTCCTAATTGGTTCATGTCAAGCGAAGCTTTATTATTTTTTTTTGGGTTGGAATTAGAACCAAACTCAGCTTTGTTCGATGTATTAAAATTAGATGCAGAAAGTGAAATGTAGCTAGTTTTAAAAATCGCAGAACCGGCAGGGTTTATACCAACTGCGGACAAATCTCCTCCAAGGGCCCCAAAAGCTCCACTCATTGAATTAAATCTTGCTGTTCCTAGCGTAGTTTCTGTTGTGTACCTAACAGCATCAGACATATTTTGCCCATATGTACAGAACATGCTTATTAGCCCTAATATAATTAAAACAGGTTTTTTCATATTATTGATTTTATGTGTAATTATCGTTTTCTCCGGGAACTGCTTCCTCCGCTTACTCTACCACTAGAAGGTCTGCTACTAGAACGAGTTGTTGACGGACTTGAATAAGTACGATTTGTAGAAGGTCGCTTTTGTGCTTTTGGAAATGGAGATTTATTTTTTGAAGATCTGGTATTTTGTCTTGTAAAGCTTTCTTTTTTCTTTTTAGCTTTCCTCTTTTTAATTATATATTCTACGTGTTCAACACTTCCTACACCAAACTTAGAGGTAATATCTTTCTCCAAATTTCTTGAACTGTAATTTGAGCGTGTGGTTAATTTTTTTAATGTGGATGAACGGGAAGCACTTCTTCTATTGGACACGTTATTGGCATACCTAGCACCTCTTGGGCCGTTAACATAGGAAACTGAAGTTCCCTGATTCCTGCTAAAATTTCCATACCCATAGTAATTTCCATATCCATAATAATTGCCATATCCATAATTGGGAAACCCAAAACTCCATTGGTTATACCCCCAAGGAATCATTTGGTAGCCATAATTATTTCCAAACGGGTCCATTACATATCCGTAATTACCCCATCCCATATTCCATCCTCTATTCCATCCCATGTTCCATCCTCTATTTATATACCAATTATTAATAAAGGGTGATCTCCACCCGAATCCATAAAAAGGAGTTGTATCGTAAACGTTTATTGTTATGTCCTTAGAGTTGTTTTGACCCCAACCAGCAAAGTTATCGGAATCAGTATTTTCATTAATGTATTCACTTTGGTAAGATTCAGTATCAGTAAAAGTGGTACTACTATCACCAAGATTAATAGACTTTTCCTTGAAATAATTTTTGTAATATTCAGAAGAGTTATTAGAGCTTTCTACTTCATCTTCATAAGTATTGTTTGAGTCATTGTAAATTCCATCGTTGTACGTTCCAGCATACTGAAATGAACCACATGACACAAATGCTGTAAAAACAATGGAAACGCATAAAATTGTCGATAGCTTAATCATGAAATTTGTAAAACTCATAAGTGTTTAATTTTAATTGTTGGACATCATAAAAATACTTAGTTTTGTGAAAACTATTATTTATCCAAGTTCAATAGTCGTGCCAAATTACTAAATTATGAGTAAAAACCTTACATCAAGATCTGAAGATTATTCTAAATGGTATAATGAACTGGTAGTTAAAGCTGATTTAGCTGAAAATTCAGCTGTTAGAGGCTGTATGGTTATTAAGCCCTACGGGTATGCTATTTGGGAAAAAATGCAGGCAGAGTTGGATAAAATGTTTAAGGAAACTGGTCATCAAAATGCTTACTTTCCTTTGTTTGTTCCTAAAAGTTTATTTGAAGCGGAAGAGAAAAATGCTGAGGGTTTTGCAAAGGAATGTGCAGTAGTAACTCATTATCGCTTACAAAATGATCCAGAAAATTCAGGAAAACTGCGAGTTGACCCAAATGCAAAATTAGAAGAAGAGTTAGTAGTCAGACCTACTAGTGAAGCGATTATATGGAGCACATTTAAGGGATGGATTCAGTCATATCGGGATCTACCTCTTTTAATCAATCAATGGGCCAATGTTGTTCGTTGGGAAATGCGAACACGTCTTTTTTTAAGAACTGCTGAGTTTTTATGGCAAGAAGGCCACACTGCTCATGCAACTAAAAGTGAAGCGATAGATGAAGCAATACAAATGAATAATATTTATGCTAAGTTTGCCGAGGAATTTATGGCAATTCCTGTAATTCAAGGAGTTAAAACTGAAAGTGAGCGTTTTGCCGGTGCGGAAGAGACTTATTGCATAGAGGCTTTAATGCAAGACGGAAAGGCTTTGCAAGCTGGAACTTCTCACTTTTTGGGTCAGAATTTTGCTAAAGCTTTTGATGTCAAGTTTGCAAATAATGAAGGCAAACAAGATTATGTTTGGGCTACCTCTTGGGGGGTCTCAACTCGATTGATGGGGGCTTTAATTATGACCCATAGTGACGACAAGGGATTGGTATTACCTCCTAACTTAGCTCCTTTCCAAGTAGTGATTGTTCCCATTTATAAAAATGATGATCAGTTATGTAAAATTTCTAAACAAGCTGAAATAATTAAGGCTTCTCTAAAGTCTGAGGGAATTTCGGTTAAATTTGATGATAGAACTACCCAACGTCCAGGGCACAAGTTTGCACAATACGAACTTCAGGGGGTTCCTATTCGATTGGCAATCGGACCAAATGATTTGGAAGCCGGCACTGTTGAATTGGCTCGCAGAGATACTTTAACAAAAGAAGTTGTTGATTTGGATAGTCTTACGTCTAGAGTGGAGGTACAGCTTCAAGAGATTCAAGCAGGACTATTTAAAAAAGCATTAAAATTTAGATCAGCTCATATTACAAGAGTAGATTCATTTGAAGAATTTAAGGCTGTATTAAATCAAAAAACAGGTTTTATTTCTGCTCACTGGGACGGAAGTTCTGAAACAGAAGACAAAATAAAAGAAATTACTAAAGCTACAATTCGTTGTATTCCGCTAGATTCTAAAAAAGAACTAGGAGAGTGCGTATTTTCAGGGAAACCTTCCAACAAGCGAGTTTTGTTTGCTAAGGCATATTAGGATTAACTTTTTACAAAAAAAATCAGTAAGAAGTTGTAACATTTAAAAATAGTTGTATTTTTGCAACCGCGTTAGAAATAATGCAAGCTATTTGAATCAAAAATCGTAACACCAGTTTCAATTTTTTGATTTTTATAAAAATGGCCCGTTCGTCTATCGGCTAGGACGCATGGTTTTCATCCATGTAAGAGGGGTTCGATTCCCCTACGGGCTACGATTGTTTATTAATAATAAAATTAAGAATTATGGCAAATCATAAGTCAGCTTTAAAAAGAATTAGAAGTAACGAGTCCAAGCGTGTGCTTAACAAGTATCAGCACAAAACAACACGTAACGCCATAAAAAGGTTACGCGAAACAACTGACAAAAAAGAAGCTCAAAAACTTTTTATCACTGTCTCTTCCATGATAGACAAGCTGGCTAAGAACAACATCATTCATGATAACAAGGCAGCAAATCTTAAGTCAGGTTTGTCAAAATTTGTTGTGGCGTTATAAATTTCTCATATTACAAAAAAAAAGCCTTTCATAGTTGAAAGGCTTTTTTTTTGAATTCAATCAAATAGCATTTTAACCATTCATCGAAATTAGAAACTCTTCATTATTTCGAGTTTGTTTGAAACGGTCGTTAATAAACTCCATTGCTTCAACAGGGTTCATATCTGCTAGGTACTTGCGCATTACCCACATTCTTTGAATTGTTTTGACATCAAGTAATATGTCATCTCGACGAGTGCTTGAAGAAGTAAGGTCAATGGCTGGAAATATTCTGCGATTAGATATCTTGCGATCCAATTGAAGTTCCATATTCCCAGTTCCTTTAAATTCCTCAAATATAACTTCATCCATCTTAGAACCTGTTTCTGTAAGTGCGGTGGCAATTATAGTTAGTGATCCTCCGTTTTCAATATTTCGAGCAGCTCCAAAAAAACGTTTTGGTTTATGTAATGCGTTAGCATCTACTCCACCACTTAAAATTTTTCCTGAAGCAGGCTGAACGGTGTTGTATGCGCGGGCAAGTCGTGTAATAGAATCAAGTAGAATTACAACGTCGTAGCCACATTCAACAAGGCGTTTAGCTTTCTCGAGAACAATATTAGCGATTTTAACATGCTCATGTGCCTCTTTGTCAAAAGTAGAGGCTATTACTTCTCCGCGAACATTTCGTTGCATGTCAGTAACTTCTTCCGGACGCTCATCAATTAGCAATACCATTTGATAAACCTCAGGATGATTAGCTGCTATTGCATTAGCAACATCTTTTAGAAGCATGGTCTTACCTGTTTTGGGTTGAGACACAATCATTCCACGTTGTCCTTTTCCGATGGGAGAAAATAAGTCCATTATTCGAGTAGAAATTGTACTTTGTTTTTCTGCTATATTAAATTTTTCTTGAGGAAAAAGAGGCGTTAAATGCTCAAAAGCTACACGGTCTCTTACCGCTTGAGGATCTAGTCCATTAATTTTACTAACTTTAATAAGAGGAAAATATTTTTCACCTTCCTTGGGTGGACGAACTTGACCTAAAACTGTATCCCCGTTTTTTAAACCAAATAAACGTATTTGTGACTGCGATACGTAAATGTCATCTGGAGATGATAAGTAGTTATAATCTGATGATCTAAGAAATCCATAACCATCTTGCATCACATCTAATACACCTTCGCTTTCAATTATAGCATCAAATTCAAAGTCAGGTTCTTTATATCGGTTACGAGTATCCTTATTTCCATTATCACTTCGCTTTTGATTGTGTTGATTAGGGTTTTTATTTGTGTTTTGATTTTTGTGTTTTGGTTGTCTTTGTTTAATTGAGCTATCATTACTGTTATTCGCTGGATTATTTATGTGGTCTTTGCGGATAACTTCCTTTCTTTCTGCATCAGCTTTTGTTTTGTCTTGTTCAGCTAATTTAGGTTTTTTATCATCCTGACTGTTATCTGCAATTTTAGCATTGTTAGTTGGTAATTCCTTAAGATTGGAGGTGTTATTTTTTGGTTTATTAATACGCTCTCTCTTGGTTCTTTGTGGCCGTTTTTCTTTGTCGGTGGTTACAGTGGGATCAACTATCTTAGGGTTAGCGGCTTGTAGATCAAGTATTTGGTATACAAGATCAATTTTTTTTAAACTACTAAACTTTGGAACATTTAGTCCTTTTGCAATTTCTTGCAATTCTGGTAGTTTTTTTTCTTTTAATTGTGAAATTTCAAACATTATTTATGTGAGTTGATTATCATATATTTCTTTTCTTTAGTCAAACTAAAGATTCAAATTCTGGATGATTATAAGGGAGTAGTTTATAGTAAGTTTGGTATGGCGATATAAGTCTATATTTGCCGTATTGTTATGCAATTATACAACTTTATTTTTAAAACTTTTATAGATGTAATAAAAAAGAAACTCTTATTTTTGTTGATCACAAAATCAGTATGCTTCAAAGAATACAATCGCTATACTTACTAATTGCGGCTATTTGCTCAGGAATTTTATCCTCATCAACTTATTTGGTTATTTCAGACGGCACAACTTATGAGATAATAGATTCACCAGCATATGTTTTTCTATTCATAGGTTCTGCTTTACTATCTCTTACCTCTATTTTTCTTTACAAATCTAGACAAACTCAGTTTGTTTTGGGTCGTTTAAATATCATATTAAACTTTATTTTATTAGGATTATTTGTATACCGGTTACTAAATTTACCTGGAGAACCTGCGAATTCTGAGAAAGGTATTGGGCTATTACTTCCTATTTTTTCTATCGTATTATTGGCTTTAGCTAATAAAGCCATTAAAAAGGATGAGTCGCTTGTCAAATCTGTAGATCGTTTGAGATAAACCTAATATTATTAGTGCGTAAAAAACCTCAGTATTTCTGAGGTTTTTTTTATGGATTTCTTTTAAACTCTATGACTTCCAAGTTTTGAATTTTCTTTTCAGAAATCTCAAACCTAAGCATGGTCCTTACTTTATGAAATCCGTGAGTACCAGCGGCTCCTGGGTTCATATGCAATAGTTTAAGTTTTTTATCATTAATAACTTTTAATATGTGTGAGTGACCAGAAATAAATAAATCAGGAGTATGTATTTTAATTTGCTCTCTTACTGCTAGTGCATAGCGACCGGGATAACCTCCTATGTGAGTTATCCACACTTTTACTCCTTCGCATCTAAATTTTAGATGCTCAGGAAACTCAAGGCGAGCTTCTGAGTTATCAATATTTCCATATACAGCTCTTAGTGGTTTTAGTTTCTTTATGGTATCTGTCACTTTTAAGTCACCAATATCACCCGCGTGCCATACTTCATCTGCTTGATGTACGTATTTAATGATGTCCTCTCCAATGAAGCTGTGCGTGTCAGAGAGTAATAATATTTTTGTCATTAGAAAATGTTAAAGTGAAAGCTTTTAATGGTAAAGTCTATTTATCTTTGCTAATACAACACAAAAGTATCAAAATAGCTTGAGATATTTTATTGATTTATCTTATAATGGTCGGGCCTACCATGGCTGGCAAATTCAACCCGATATCACAACGGTTCAATCGGAACTCAATAATGCACTAACTACTGTATTAAGAGCACCCTTAGATTGTATGGGTGCAGGACGTACTGACACTGGCGTGAACGCCAAAATGATGGTTGCGCATTTTGATTTTGACAAGGAAATAGATACTTATGATATTGTCTATAAACTTAACGTGTTCCTCCCAAAAGATATTCATATTAATTCAATAAATAAAGTACATTTAGAAACACATGCACGCTATAGTGCCTTGAGCAGAACCTACTTATATGAAATCTCAAGAACAAAAGATGCTTTTAATTATCAAAATACGCATACATACACACTTCCATTGGATATAAATCTTATGAACCAAGCAGCCAAACTATTATTTGAATACACTGACTTTCAATGTTTTTCTAAAGTTAAAACAGATGTTAAAACTTTTAACTGTCAAATTATGGAAGCTGAGTGGGTACTCATTGACAATAAACTTAGTTTTAAAATTAAAGCGGATCGTTTTCTGAGAAATATGGTGCGTGCCATAGTTGGAACAATGATCTATGTGGGTGCAAGAAAAATAACATTGGAAGAGTTTAGGGCAATTATTCAGTCCAAGAATAGATCAAGAGCAGGAACTTCTGCTCCAGCTCAAGGTCTTTATCTAGTAGAAATAGAATATCCAAAATCTATATACCTTAATGAAAAACTCTAAAAACAATGCTTTTGATGCGCCTTTGTTTAAAAGGCTTTTGCATTATGTTAAGCCCTACAGATGGGTTTTTGCTCTTTCATTGATCACTGTGATTGGGTTAGCGGTTTTCGGTGCCTTACGTCCTAAAGTTTTACAGTTAGCTATCGATGAAAATATTGAGCAAAAGGTTGAGCTAGGCTTTGTTAAATATATTCTAATAATGTTAGGATTATTATTTTTAGAAGTCACATGCAATCTTCTTTTTATATACTATGCTAGTTGGCTGGGCCAATCGGTAGTAAGAGACGTTCGAATCAAATTATTTAAACATATTCTTGGTTTTAGAATGAAATATTTTGACAAATCTTCAGTAGGAGTTTTGATTACGCGAACTGTTACTGACATGGAACGAATTGCTGATATTTTTGGAGAAGGCTTGTTTATGATATTTAGTGATATTTTAAAAATGGGGGTTGTTGGATTTGTAATGTTTTATATGAATTGGCGTTTAAGCATTATTGTTTTCTTTGCTCTTCCAATTGTGTTGATAGCAACCAAGATATTTCAAAAATATATGAAAAAGGCATTTGAAGACGTACGAACTGAAGTCTCAAATTTAAATTCTTTTGTACAAGAACGGATTACAGGTATGAAAATCGTTCAAATATTTGCTAGAGAAGCTGTAGAGTATAAAAATTTTAAAGAAATTAATGCGCGACACAGAAAAGGATGGATTAAAACTGTATGGTACAATTCTGTTTTTTTTCCAATTGCAGAATTATTATCGTCTATAACTTTAGGTACAGTTATATGGGTAGGCGGTCTTAACACGGTTCTCGATCAAACAGCTACAGTTGGAGATTTAACAGCTTTTATTATGATGGTTCCTATGATGTTCAGACCATTAAATCAGATTGCTAATAAATTTAATACACTCCAAATGGGAATGGTAGCTGCCGACCGGGTATTTAAAGTTTTAGACACAAAATCAAACATACAAGCCTACGGAAAAGCTACAATTCAAAATATTAAAGGAGACTTAGAATTTTCAAAAGTGAAGTTTTCATATGTTAAAAATGAAAAAGTCTTAAAAGGGATTTCATTTAAAGTAGCTGCTGGAGATACTATAGCTATTGTTGGCTCCACAGGAGCAGGAAAATCTACTATTGTTAATTTATTAAATCGTCTGTACGATATTGATTCAGGTAAGATTACAATTGATACCATAGATATAAAAACATTAGCTCTAAAGAATTTAAGACAAAATATTGCAGTTGTGCTTCAAGACGTCTTTTTATTTGCTGATACCATATTAAATAACATAACTCTTAATAATTCAGCTATAAGTGAGTTAGATGTTAAATCTGCAGCTAAAGAAATAGGGGTTCACAAATTTATAATGAGTCTTCCAGGTGGCTATAATTATAACGTAAAAGAACGAGGGGTTATGTTGTCATCCGGACAAAGGCAGTTAATATCATTTTTAAGAGCATATGTAACTAATCCAAAAATTTTAATTTTAGATGAGGCAACTGCTTCAATCGACTCTCATTCTGAGCAAATGCTTCAAAAAGCCACTCAAAAAATTACCCATGGGCGAACCTCTATTGTGATAGCTCACCGATTGGCAACTATCAAAAAGTCAGACATGATTATTGTGTTAGAAGCTGGTGAAATTGTGGAGACAGGAACTCATAAGGAATTACTGTCGATCAAAAACGGGTGGTATAGAAATTTATATGATGCGCAGTTTTTATCTGATCAAACACAGCTTAAGACAAATCAATCTTAAGCTTTTTGATAAGCTCTAAATTATCTTTGAAAATAACAAATTCACCATTACTTACGTAGGAAACTAATCCAGTTTCCTCGCTCACAACAATAGCTAAGGCGTCTGTTTTTTCTGAAATTCCTATAGCTGCTCGGTGTCTTAGTCCAAAGTGAGAAGGAATATTTTTTTCATTATTCACAGGCAGTATTACTCTTGTTGCTTTAATTATATTATTAGATATTATAATTGCTCCATCGTGAAGCGGGCTATTTTTAAAAAATATACTTTCTAAAATTGGTTGGGTAACAGTAATGTTCATTTCATCACCAGTTTCTACTAAAAAATCTAGATTGTTATTACGCTCTATTACAATAAGTGCCCCTGTTTTGGATTCTCCCATCTTAGCACTTGCTTTGACAATTGTTTCTGCGTCTGAGATATTTGTCCCCTGTGTTTTTAAAAAATTAAAACGTTTAATCAATGAACCATTTTTTCTAAAGTTGGTAGAACCTATCATTAACAAAAACTTACGTATCTCGGGCTGAAAAACAACAATTAAAGCAATAATTCCAACACTCATAAATCCGCCTAAAAGAGTACTTAGCATTCGCATTTGCAGGACATCAACTAAAAGGTAAAAAAGATAGAAAATAACACTACCAAAAAAGATATTAATTGCAACTGTTCCCTTAATTAACTTGTATACATAGTATAGTAATAAAGCGACCAAGATTATGTCGATTATATCTAATACATTAAAATTTAGTAAGTCGTTAAATATGTCCAAAAGGTCTTTTAATTTTCAATAAATATAATAAATATAAAATGAACACTAATTCGTAAGAGCTTCGTTAAGTTTAATACATTCTATGGCTTCTTTAACATCGTGAACTCTTAGTATTTTCGCTCCTTTGTTCAGCGCTACCATGTTTAGCGCTGAAGTTCCATTAAGAGCATTTTCTGGATTGGTATCTAATGTTTTATATATCATAGATTTTCTGGAAACACCAACCAATAAAGGAAGGTTCAAGTTTGTGTAGAAATCCAATGAATTGAGTAATTTAAAGTTTTGTTCCAAAGTTTTTGAGAATCCAAAGCCCAAATCGATTATGAGATCGTTAATTTGGTGCTTTTTAGCTAGATTAATTCGCTCTGAAAAGTAATAGTAAATGTCTTTTATTAAATCTGAATAAGTTGTCATCTGCTGCATTGTTTGTGGAGTGCCTTTCATGTGCATCATTATATAGGGGACACCAAGTTCACCTACTGTCTCAAACATCATAGGGTCTAATTGTCCGGCTGAAATATCATTTACTATAGCACCACCAGCTTGGATTGATTTTTTAATCACCTCACTTCTGAAACTATCGATTGAGATAGGAGTCTCGGGAAAGGAATTATGGATCAAGTTAACAATAGGTATCAGTCGGTTGATCTCTTCTTTCTCAGAAACAAAATCTGCACCTGGCCTCGAACTGTAAGCTCCAATATCAATAAAATCAGCTCCTTCACCAATTAGTTTTTCAGCCTGAGATAAAAAACTTTTATCATTTTTGAATTTCCCACCATCATAAAATGAATCTGGAGTCACATTTAAGACACCCATCACTTTAGGGGTGTTGAGATCAATGAGTTTTCCGTTACAATTTAGGGTCATAAATAGCTATGGGTGTTTGTGTTTATTAAGATTTAAAACATAAATCTTGATGTTTTAAATATTTTAAGCGAAATTTACGCAAAATTCGATTTATTTCATGCAAAATACTTCAAAAGAATACGATACGGTTGTTCAGGTTTGTCAAGATCTGTTTGTTAAAAAAATGAAAGACTATGGATGTGCTTGGCGTATTCTTAGATTACCATCTCTTACTGACCAAATATTTATAAAAGCACAAAGGATTAGGGGATTGCAGCAAAACGCTGTTCAAAAAGTAGATGAGGGTGCAGTAAGTGAGTTTGTAGGGATCATTAATTACTGTGTAATGGCTTTAATTCAGATAGAAGAAGGTGTTGTTGAACACCCTGATTTATCTTTTGAAAAGGCTGTTTCATTGTATGAAACGAAAATTGCCATCACCAAACAGCTCATGATGGATAAAAACCATGACTATGGAGAGGCATGGCGTGACATGCGCGTAAGTTCATTAACGGACTTAATTTTACAAAAATTATTGCGTGTTAAACAGATTGAAGACAATGCTGGGCATACGCTTGTTAGTGAAGGGATAGATGCTAATTATCAAGATATGATCAATTATGCAGTATTTGCACTAATACACTTAAACGAATCGTGATATGAAAATACTAGTCTCAATTTCAAGAATCTTTGTTGGAATTCTCTTTATTATTTCTGGTTTTGTTAAGTTAAATGATCCATTGGGTTTTTCATATAAGTTACAAGAGTATTTTAGCGCAGAGGTTTTAAATATTACTTTTTTAGAGCCTCATGCATTAGCTATTTCTATTATTGTAGTTGTTTTTGAAGTTGTCCTTGGAGTTTTCTTGTTAATTGGTTACAAACCCAAATTTACAGTTTGGAGTTTGCTCCTGATGATTGTATTTTTTACTTTCTTAACTTTTTATTCAGCTTATTTTGATAAAGTTAAAGACTGTGGTTGTTTTGGTGATGCTTTGAAGTTAACTCCTTGGGAAAGTTTTACAAAAGATGTTGTGTTGCTGGTATTTATTGTGATTCTTTTCTTGGGAAAATCTTATATCACTCCACTACTTAAGCCTTTACTAACATCATTTATTGCATTTTTGAGTTTTATTGCCAGTCTTGGTTTTGGATACCATGTACTGATGCATCTTCCAAGTATCGATTTTAGAGCATATAAAATAGGAGACAACCTATTAACAAACATGAGTACGCCTGAAAACGCCCCAAAAGTAGTTCAAGAATTTACTTGGACCTTTGATGTTGATGGAAAACAGAAAATCGTCAAAACTGACGGCTCTTATCCTGACGTGAACGGAGATTATGTAAGTGTAGAAACGAGAGTAGTTAAGGAAGGCTATCAACCTTCGATATTAGATTTTTCAATAGAATCTGATAGGGAAGATTTAACGGAAGACTTTCTGAAGAACGAGAAACTAGTGATGGTTGTATCTTATAGCTTAGAGTCTGCTGAAAGTGAAGGGTTAGAGAAATTGAAATTATTTTCTAAAAACGCTAAATCTAATGGTTATACAGTCATTGGTTTAAGTGCCTCCGGAAACGATGCTAAAGAGAAAATTCAATCGTCTTTTGGTCTTGACTTTGAGTTTTATCTGTGCGATGAAAAAGCGCTCAAAACAGTTGTTCGCTCTAATCCAGGAGTTTTAATTTTAAACCGTGGTACTGTTAAGCAAAAAGTGCATTGGAATGATATTGATAATCTAGATTTATAAATACTATTGAAAAGTTACCTACTAAAAAAAATACACCATGCTTTCTGGACTCTCTTTGGAGTAATTACTGCTATTTTCTTGCTTTTTAATGTGTTGCCAGGTGATCCCGCTCAAATGATGTTGGGTCAAAATGAAGACGAAGCTCAGTTGGCAATAGTAAAACAAAAATATGGTTTTGATCAGCCGATTTTGACACAATATTTATATTATTTAAATGATTTGTCACCAGTATCTTTTCACGATAAGAATCCTAAAAACTATACATTTTTAGAATCACATGATTATAATTACAAAAAACTTTTTGAAACATCTAGTTTAATTCTTGTTTTAAAATATCCTTTTCTAAGAACTTCTTTTACCAAACAGGGGAAAAAAGTAAGTCAGATACTTAGTGAGACGCTTCCAAATACAATTATTTTGGCTGTTGCATCGATCAGCATTGCATTAATTATTGGATTATTTTTTGGAATAATTTCAGCAATTTATAAAGATAATTTTATTGATAAATTATTACTTATCATAAGTACATTAGGAATGAGTTTGCCTTCTTTTTTTAGTGCAATATTAGCAGCTTGGATATTTGGTTTTTTATTACATGAATTTACCGGGCTAGAAATGTCGGGGAGCCTTTATGAATTAGATGACTTTGGCGAAGACAATGTTTTGAAGTTAAAAAACTTAATATTACCAGCTTTTGTTCTAGGGATTCGTCCTTTAGCTGTTGTTACACAATTGATGCGGAACTCTTTGTTAGAAGTATTTAATCAAGACTATATAACAACAGCCAGAGCAAAGGGTTTGAGTGCGTTTCAGGTCATTACGAAACATGCACTAAAAAATGCTTTAAACCCTGTAGTTACTGCTGTATCTGGATGGTTTGCTTCATTACTAGCGGGTGCAGTTTTTGTAGAATACATCTTTTCATGGAATGGACTGGGTAAGGAAATTGTAAATGCGTTAAACACTTTAGATTTACCCGTAATCATGGGTGCGGTTTTAATAATTGCCCTTACTTTTGTAATCATAAATATTTTGGTTGATTTTATTTATTCCTATTTAGACCCAAAAATCAAACTTAATGCTTAATAATTATTGAGATATGAAGAACATTTTTGCATTTACTCTACTTATAACTACAATTTTGAGTTGTCAAAATAGAGTGGAGACACAATTTTCTGAAGAAGCTTTAAAGGATGAATTAATAAATCTTAAAGACGAGTCAGTGTCCTTAGAATCCATACTTGAACAGCACAAGGGAAATACTATATTTATTGATGTGTGGGCCTCTTGGTGTAAAGATTGTTTAAAAGGTCTTCCGGGAGTTAAAATGCTTCAGCAGACTCACCCAGAAATCGATTTTATTTACTTATCCCTTGATAAATCTAAACTTGCGTGGAAAAAGAGTATTGATCGATTAGAAATACAAGGCAGCCATTTCTTTGTACAATCTGGCTGGAAAGGAGCTTTGGGTGATTTTTTAGGATTAGATTGGATTCCTAGATATCTTATTATTGATAAAAATGGAATAATTAAAGTGTTTAACGCAATTGAAACAACAGATATAAAACTTATAAATAATTTAAAATGAGAAAACAAATTGTAGCAGGAAATTGGAAGATGAATAATGACTATGTCGATTCAGAACAGTTAGTTTCTAAACTGCTGGAGCAGTACACAGAGTCTGAGACCGAGGTTATTATAGCACCTCCTTTTACTAGCTTATTTTGTTCGTCAAACTTACTAAAATCAAGTCGGATAAATGTTGCAGCTCAAAATATGCACCATGCTGAAAACGGTGCCTATACAGGCGAGATTAGCTCTGGAATGCTCAAAAGTATTGGTGTTGATACGGTCATACTAGGACACAGTGAGCGCCGTGCATATTTTAATGAAACAGATGCTCTTTTAGCTAAAAAAGTAGATACCGCTTTAAAAAATAATATGCGTATTATCTTTTGTTTTGGAGAAGAATTATCAGATCGTAAATCTGGAAATGAGGAAGTAATAGTTGAAGGTCAAATAAAGAATGCTTTATTTCATTTACCAGCATCAGCATGGACAAATATTGTATTAGCTTACGAACCTGTGTGGGCAATTGGAACTGGAGAGACAGCCTCACCAGAACAAGCTCAAGACATGCATGCCTTTATACGTAAAACCATAGAAAATAAATATTCTTCTGACCTATCATCAGATGTTTCTATTCTTTATGGAGGAAGTGTCAAACCAGCCAACGCAAAAGAGATTTTCTCAAAAGAAGATGTTGATGGTGGGTTGATTGGCGGAGCAGCTTTGGATGTGACTCAGTTTACAGCTATAATAAACGCATTTTAAATTGGAAGACCCTGTATACATTGGCTATACTTTTAAAGTTAAACCTGCTCAGCCTGGTAGTGAAATTTTAATTGCGGAGTTGGGATATGCTGGCTTCGAAAGTTTCGTCGAAACACTTGATGGAGTAATTGCATATATTCAACAAAGTGAACATTTTGATTCAATTTTAGAGTCGATTAATATTTTGAAATCTGAAGAATTTGAAATTACGTACTCTTTTGAGACTATAATGCAAACCAATTGGAATGCGGAGTGGGAAAAAAATTTTAATCCAATAGTTGTTGGAGATCAATGTGCTATTCGAGCCCCATTTCATGATCCTTTTGATGTCAAGTATGATATAATTATTGAACCTAAAATGAGTTTTGGGACTGGTCATCACGAAACAACTCATATGATGATTGAGCATATTTTAGCATCCGATTTTACAAATAAGTCTGTTTTGGATATGGGCTGTGGCACTGGAGTTCTTGCTATTTTGTCTAAAAAAAATGGTGCTGAGGTGGTGGAAGCTATTGATATAGATAATTGGTGTTATTTAAATAGCCTTGAAAATATTTCAAGAAATGATTGCGCTGAGATTAGTGTATTACAAGGCGATGCTTCTTTACTTAAAGGCAAATGGTTTGACGTAATTATTGCAAACATTAATCGTAATATACTATTGAAAGATTTAAGCACTTATGCAGCCTGTTTAAATGAAAATGGTTCTCTGTTTTTAAGTGGGTTTTATGATTCGGATTGTGAACTCATTGAATCTAGTTGTTTGAAGTTAGGACTTAAGTTTGAAACAAAGCGTATCCGTAACAGTTGGGTTGCTTTAAAATTTGTGAATTAACAATGAGTATAAAGGAAAAAATTAGCGAGCAGTTTGATACACTCACCCAAGAAGAACGTTTAAATGAAATTGTTCTTTTTAACGACGATGTTAATACTTTTGAGCATGTTATTGAATCACTAGTCGCCATTTGTAATCATACTCATGAGCAAGCTGAGCAGTGTGCTTTACTTGTTCATTATAAGGGAAAGTGTACAGTAAAAACAGGAAGCTACGATGAATTAGAGCCTTTGTGCAGTAGACTCTTAGAAGTAGGTTTGAGTGCTGAAATCGTTTAAGATTTCACTATTCTTCCTATTGCACAACTAACAAATGATTTTGCTTTAGTACCAAACGAATTATTATCCCCTTGTACTGGATAGCCTAATTTATAAAGAAGTGTTTTAGCCTCTTCCAAAGCTTCTTCATTTGTGCTATTAATGTTAATAGAACTAGAGTTAGTGTCAACTGTAATATTTTTAATACCAACTAGCTCTATTAATTTTTTAGTGATGGTATGTGCGCAACCTCCACATTTTAGATTCTGAATTTCAAGAATTGTTTCCATATAATCACAAATTAGAAGGGCATGTAGATTCAGTTAAATTTAGATTTGTTTTCTTAATAGCAGCAAAGCCTCCCGCTATATCAATTATATTGTGAAACCCATTTGATTTTAGAATCGAAGCTGCAATCACCGAGCGGTAGCCTCCAGCACAATGGATGTAATATGTTTTTTGTGCGTCTAGTTGGGTAAATTTGTTAATTTGATTCAAAGGAAAGTTTTGAAGCCCATCCAATATTAAATGCATGGTATCGTATTCCCCTTCTTTTCTAACGTCTAACACAGAGAGAGTTTTTTGTTTAGAAAGTTTTTCAAGCTCAAAAGGTGATATGGAAGTTAGCTGATCGTATTTTCTACCTGATTTTACCCAAGTATTAATACCGCCATTCAAGTAACCTAAAGTATTATCATATCCAACTCGTGCTAAGCGCGTAATTGCTTCTTCTGACTTACCTTCTGGAACTACTAAAATCAACGGTTGTTTTATATTGCTTATTAATGTCCCAACCCATGGAGCAAATGAGCCATTTAGTCCAATAAAAATCGACCCAGGAATATGACTTTCTATAAAGTCTTTTTGAGTTCGAACATCTAAGATTAACGCTTTTTTTGATTCGGCCATAGTCTCAAATTCATTGACAGAGAGAGGGATGTTTCCATTTTTTAAAACTTCATCAAGTTCTTTACAACCAGACTGATTTAATTTTGCATTTTTAGAAAAATACTGAGGAGGTTCGCTGATGCCATCTAATAATTCTTTGACAAATTCTTCTTTAGTCATGTTTGAGCGTAAGGCATAGTTCGTTCTTTTTTGATCTCCCAGCGTTCCTATTGTTTCTTTACTTAAATTCTTACCGCAGGCAGATCCGGCTCCATGTGCAGGGTATACAATTAATGAATCATCTAAGTTCATGATTTTCGTTCGTAAAGATTTAAATAGAATCCCAGCTAAATCTTTTTCATTGAGATCAGATTTAATAGCTAGGTCAGGTCTTCCTACATCCCCTAGAAATAGAGTATCTCCTGTAAAAATCGCATGATTTTTACCTTTTTCATCAACAAGTAAATAGGTCACAGACTCTAAAGTATGCCCAGGGGTATGTAATGCTTTTAAAGTTATATTTCCAACTTTAAATTCTTCGTTATCTGAAGCATTATAACAATTAAATAGTGTGTTAGCATTTGGACCATAAACGATAGTGGCTCCTGTTTTTTTTGCCAGATCTACATGACCGGACACAAAATCTGCATGAATATGTGTTTCAAAAATGAATTTAATAGTGGCACTATCAGCGGTTGCTTTATCTACATATTGTTGTGTTTCTCTTAGAGGGTCTATAATAGCAACTTCTCCGTTAGATTCTATGTAGTATGCTCCTTGTGACAAGCAGCTTGTATAGATTTGTTCGATTTTCATAAAACAAGAAAATTAATAGATAGATACAAAAGTAAGTTTTTTGAAATTGATGATATATTCTTTTGATAAAAAGATTAATGCTTTATATTTGCATCCTTGATTTGGCCTTGTAGCATAACTGAATAGTGCACTTGATTACGGCTCAAGAGGTTGCAGGTTTGAATCCTGCCAAGGTCACAAAGGGGATTACTGAAAAGTAGTCCCTTTTTTGTTTTATACGTGCACCTTCAAGCGCATCCTCCAATATTTTTTATTATATTGATAAATAAAATTAAATCTGTACGACTAATTAAGCATTAAATATTTTTCAATTGATGATTTTATTTTCTCAAGCATCACTGGTCATAATTATTTTAGTAACTGCGCTATGGATCTGGAGTATATTTATTAAAAACGTTAGTATAATAGATATTTTTTGGGGCTTAGGTTTTGTTGTCGTCAATGTGTTTTATGCACTTATGTATGGAGATTTAACGCCTAGAAAACTAGTAGTTTTAATACTTGTAGGTATTTGGGGGCTTCGGCTTTCGATTTATTTAGCTTTCAGAAATAGCGGTAAAGGTGAAGACTTTCGTTACCAGGAATTTAGGAAAACCTATGGACCCAAGCGTTATTGGTGGTTTAGCTTTTTTCAAACATTTTTACTGCAGGCCGTCTTGATAATGATTATATCAATCCCCCTTTTTGCAATCAATACCAGTAGCAGTTCTGGCGATTTAAATGGCCTTGATTATTTAGGAATCTTGGTTTGGTGTGTTGGTTTTGTTTTTGAATCAGTAGGAGATTATCAGTTGATGCGGTTTAAGCAAAATCCAAACAACAAAGGAAAAGTATTAGATAGCGGACTTTGGAAATACAGTCGTCACCCAAATTATTTTGGTGACTCAGCTGTTTGGTGGAGTTATGCTCTTTTTTGTATTGCTTCAGGATCTTATTGGCAAATAATTGGTTCAATTATAATGACACTTCTGATAATACATATTTCTGGTGTGAGCTTATTGGAAAAATCATTAAAAGAATCTAAGTCTATGTATAAGGACTACATAATAAAAACTAGTTCCTTTTTCCCCTGGTTTTCTAAAAATAAATAACTATGGATATAAGTGCTAAAAACGTTCTTTTTTTTATCTTCATGATTTGGGGGTTTCCACTAGGGTACTACAGAAACAAATTTCGTAAAATAGTATATAATACCGATAATTGGATAATAAATTTTAAGCCTCTTTTCTGGAAAGAGTTAAAGGGACTATTTGGAAATATTTACCCTAAAAACAACGAGTATATAAAATTTAGAAATTTCTACTTATTTTATCTTAGTATTTATTTGTTATTACTTCTATCATATATATTTATTTGATTTTAACAGATTTAATTTATAAAAAAAGTATTACCTTTTAATCGTTTGATTTCATAGTTATTATTAGAAAGGATGCATAGAAAGCAGTTTTTAAAACACGGAACTATTATTGTTGGAGGATTAGTAATTAATCCTTTTCCAATTATTGCTTCAAACTTTACAGATCCTAACAATGAAAATAAATTTATTTCAAAAAGACCTGACTTAAATCAAAGAACTTTTGTAAGTGAACAGGTTGAATTAGTTATTCAAAACATGAAGTCCTTCATACTAGATAAGGAGCTTAAATGGATGTTTGAAAATTGTTATCCAAACACTTTGGACACTACCGTAGATTACGAAAAAATTGATGGTAAGCCAGATACATTTATTATAACAGGAGATATAGATGCAATGTGGTTAAGGGATTCGACTGCTCAGGTATGGCCTTATATGCCATTAATAACAAAAGAGCTAAAGCTTAAAAACTTAATTCTTGGATTGATAAACCGCCAGGTTAAGTGCGTTCTTGCCGATCCTTATGCCAATGCTTTCTATAAAGATTTGACAAAAAAATCTTACTGGATTTACGATAGTCCAATCCCAGGTCCTGGAATTCATGAACGCAAATGGGAAATAGATTCTTTGTGTTATGTGATAAGGCTTTCTTATAAGTACTATGAACTTACAAATGACTCCTCTGTATTTGATGATAATTGGGACAAAGCAATGCGATTAATAGTGAAGGTTTTTAAAACTGAACAGCGAAAAGATGGAGAGTCCCCATATCTTTTTTCAAGAAAAACAACTTCAATGCTTGATGCTCCAATTTTTGAAGGTACTGGCAGACCAATAAAACCAACTGGAATGATCTGTTCTATGTTTAGGCCTTCAGATGATGCTACTTTATTTCCGTATCTTATACCATCTAATATTTTTGCTGTTATTTCACTTCAACAGCTTTCTGAGATCTATCAAGACGTTTTAAAAGATCGAGAGTTTGCCGTTGAATGTGAGGCCTTTTCGATTGAGGTAGATTCTGCCATAAAAAAATATGGGGTTTTAGATCACTTAAGTTTTGGAAAAATATACGCCTATGAAGTTGATGGTTTTGGAAATGCTGTATTTATGGACGATGCTAATGTTCCTTCACTAATGTCTTTGGCCTATTTAGATTCTCAAATGTCTTCAGATCCAATTTATAAAAACACTCGAAACTTTTTACTCAGTGATTCTAATCCTTATTTTTTAAGGGGAAAATATGCTGAAGGTCAAGCTAGTCCTCATACTGGAAAAGAAAAAATATGGCCTATGGGAATTATTCTTCGTGCGATGACTTCTAGCGATGATAATGAAATAATTAAATGTCTAGAAGCTCTTAAAGCTACTCACGCTGACACGGGTTTTATGCACGAAGCATTTCATAAAGACAACCCTAAAGATTTCAATAGAGAGTGGTTTGCTTGGGCAAATACATTATTTGGGGAGTTAATTATAAAAATACACAACGAGCGACCTAATATTTTATCAAACTTAATAAATAGCGACTAAACGTTATTTATAATCTTAATTTGTTCTAATGAATTTACTGAAGACTTACATTCGCGATGTTGCGGATTTTCCAAAAAAAGGTATACTGTTTAAGGATATTACACCATTACTTAAAAGCCCTGATGGAGTCGCATTATGTTTGGAGTCCTTACTATCCCAGCTACAAAACTTAAAAATTGATAAAGTTGTAGCTATAGAAGCGCGAGGATTTTTCTTTGGTATTTTGTTAGCACAAGCGCTAAAGGTGCCCTTTGTACCAATTCGAAAGGCTGGTAAATTGCCTGGAAAGGTAGTTGCTAGGCCTTATGACTTAGAATATAGTTCTGATGTATTAGAAATGCATGATGATGCCATTCAAATTGGGGATAATATTCTTATACATGATGATGTTCTCGCCACAGGGGGAACCGCGGAAGCAGTCTGTAGAATTGTTGAATCAGCTGGAGGTAAGGTTGTACAGTGTAATTTTATTATGGAGCTTAATAAGCTTCAAGGAGCTAAAAAAATATCTTCATACCCTATTTATGCAGCAGTAAATTATTAATCTATTGCTTTTTTTGTTACATAAAGTCGCCAGCCAAATAAAATCATTTGAAGTTTTGTTGCTTTAGCTAGATCAACACGTTTTTTTGTTAAGCTTGGGAGCAATAATTTATTTATTCTAGCTATGACCTTAAACATTTTTTTTGATTTCATTGTTCAAAAGTATAAAATCTTAATATAAATGTAAGCAATTTTAATATCTTAGATTTATCTTCGTAAAAAAATAAGATATGGACGTTGTTTTAATGTTATTGGGGTTTGTTTTGCTAGTTGTTGGAGGTGACTTTTTAGTGCGAGCCTCTGTAGCATTATCTCTTAAATTCAATATTTCAAAAATGGTTATTGGTTTGACTGTTGTTTCTTTTGCAACATCGCTTCCAGAGCTCTTAGTTAGCTTGAATGCAGCTTTAAACGGATCGCCTTCAATTGCAATTAATAATGTAGTAGGTTCTAATGTAGCAAATATTGGTTTGGTTCTTGGAATTACTGCCTTAATTGGAGCAATCCGTGTCAATAAAACTTTTTATAAATTTAATTGGCCTGTACTAATGCTATTTTCGTTACTGTTATATTATTTTTTAAGTAATGATAATCAACTTACAGCTCTTGAGGGTGCTTTTCTATTTATAGCGTTAATTTTATTTGTTATAATAGTTTTAAGAACTTCAAACCTTAAAAAGAAAGACGATTCTACAGACGCACTATCATTAGTATCAAGTTTTAAAATTACATCATGGCTTTTAATCGGTGGGACTAGCTTGTACTTTGGTTCTGACTGGCTTGTTAAAGGTGCAGTTGTTATTGCAAAAGAGATTGGTGTTAGTGAAGCTGTTATTTCTGTTTCAATTATTGCTTTTGGCACAAGTATCCCTGAGCTAGCAGCTTCAGTAATGGCAGTTGTAAGAAATGAAAAGTCAATTTCTTTGGGTAATTTAATTGGTTCAAATATCTTTAATATTGGATCTGTGTTAGGGCTAACTGCGATAATCAAACCTATTGTGGTTGATGATCCGTTAATTGTATCTAGAGATTTAATATGGATGTTAATCTTTGCTGTGATACTTTTACCACTCTCACTGATACTGAAACGAAACCAGTTTAGAAAAACTGAAGGTTTTACCTTAGTTTTTATTTATGGAATATTTATTTACAATGTATTTATGTCGTAAATTTTTGCTGAGAGAGGGTAATTATAATTTTAATGTACAAGACCTGACTTTAAAGAACAAAAATGGTACTTATCTGATCTTTAGTTTATTAAGTAGTTGATTAATTCTTCAATGCCACTTACGTTAGCAGAGAATGGTAATTCTCCACCCCCACCTCCAGTTTGCTCAATTAGTGCAATTATTTGTGGAGCTAGCTCAAAACCTTGATCGCTTTCAGCTCTTAGAAGTCCAATATTTGCCCCATAATAATAATTGATTAAGAGAATATCTTGAGATTCAAGAATGTCTATGTCAAAAAATGTAATCGTTCCTGTGACAGATAAATTAAGTCCTAATGATCCTTCATAAACATTTGAATAAGAAGTTCCATTAACTACTTTAGAGTCATAAAAATTTTCCTTTGCAGTGAATAACTCGTAGTTTACACTTATGGGTATTACAGTCCCCTGAATATTAATATCTTCTGAAAACATTCCATCAATACTAGAAAGAATAGCCCCATTTTCAGCATTTAAATCTAACAATACAAGATCTGTAATTTCTAATGATTGGTCAATATCCAGATCGATAGGAAGGTCCAAGGCACCGCTATATAATAATGATGAATTTGTTGTAGATAGTTCTCCACTAGTGATTATACTGTTCATACTTCCGTTTGCCCCCATTCCATTATTAGCATTAAGGGTGTAGGAGGTGCTAGATGTCGAGGTAATATATAATGAATCAACTGAACTAAAGTTCATATCAGGAAGATCTACGCTAGTACTATTAGCGCTATATTCCCAATAATTCCCTTGTGTATTTGGACTAAAATCTGATGCCATCAAGGCTGGATCATTTGCTTCATTTCCGTTATCATCATTTGAGCAACTAATGAAAATGAACGATATTATAAATAGGTGTGATAGCTTCATTTATGTAGTTTTTAAATTCTTAACAATGTAAGATATTTTCAACTAAAAAACTCACTTGATTAACCGGTTTAATTACAATAAATGATTTAAGAAGTTATTTTTTGTTAGTTTCTTGAATATATTTATTTAATGCCATTGTCATGGATGGCATTTCAGCTGTTGGTGCTGCGATGTCAACACGCAATCCTTTATTTTCAACAGCTTTAACAGTTGTATTTCCAAATACGGCTATACGAGTATCATTTTGTTTGAAATTTGGAAAGTTATGAAATAGAGAGTCAATTCCAGATGGGCTAAAGAATACTAGAATATCATAATATACGTTTGCAAGATCAGACAAATCACTAATAACTGTTTTGTAAAAAACAGCTTGTTTGAATTGGACTCCAATTTCATCTAGAGTATTTGGAATTAAAGGTTTGATTTTGTCTGAAGAAGGCAATAAAAACTTTTCATTTTTATATTTCTTAATTAATGGAACTAAATCTACAAAATTACGTTTGCCTACATATATCTTACGTTTTCGATAGATCACATAGTTCTGCAGGTATAATGCGACTGGTTCTGATTGGCAGAAATATTTCATGCTATCAGGAACTTTGAAGCGCATTTCTTTAGCAATTCTAAAAAAATGGTCTACCGCATTTCTACTAGTAAGAATAACAGCAGAGTATATTGAGAAGTCTACTTTCTGAAGTCTAATTTCTTTAGCAGTCACACCTTCAACATGAATAAATGAGCGGAAATCAATCTTAACTTTTTGCTTTGCTTCAAGATCAAAGTATGGAGAGTTTTCTATTTTAGGTTCTGGTTGAGAAACCAAAATGGTTTTTATTTTCATAGATCAATTACTCTAAAGTGTTAATTTATTTCGTACGAAAACAGCTTACATAAAATCACGTAAGGCCCAATTTCGAGTGTGCAAAGATACAAAATAAAATAGAAGAAATTATTGATAAGTAATTTTTGATTGTTTTTAATCGACTTAAATAAACCATATATTATGATTAGGCATGAAATTGAAAAGATAACTACAAATAGTAAAAGTTGTTTTGGGTAGCTGAAAACTGATAAGGCATTGAAAGGTAGTAGAACTATACCCAAAATATTGAGGGTACTAATTTGCTGGAATATGTGTCTAAAAGAGATGTCTTTAATTTTAAAAATATAGCCTATTATAAATTCGATTAATAATTTACCAGTCACCCCAAGACCTAACATCCCCGAAAGTGTAATGAAATCATTTAATTTTAAGTTAAATTTGTTAAGGGTGGAGTAGTAGAGAGAAATTACCAGTACAGCATTCATACAAAAGTTTATAAACAATAATATGTCAAATGGGTTAAAAAGCTTATGGTCTTTAATGTAAATTCTCAAGTAGTTGGAGTTGTTTAATAACTCTCGAAAACGATTAGGGCTCAAAATTTTGGCGCTTACAATAATAATAAGACTAGCTATTATAATTGCTGTATACCAGTCGTTAAATATAACTTCTCTAAGCATGTCTCAAAGTTATGAAGAAAATTTATAAAATGAGTCCGCTAAAAATATCTTACTTTTGTTAAAATTTATCTCCAATGCATGATGCAATCGTCATTATACCAACCTATAATGAAATCGAGAATATCGAAGCTATCATAGATGCTGTTTTTGATCAGTCTCATGAAGTGCACATTCTAGTGGTTGATGACAATTCCCCTGACGAAACTGCACTAAAAGTAGAGTTATATCAATCTAAGTACTTAGGGCGACTCTTTTTGCTGAAGCGTAACGGTAAACATGGATTAGGTACAGCTTATGTTGAGGGTTTTAAATGGTGTTTAAAGCGTGATTATGAGTTTGTGTTTGAAATGGACGCAGATTTTTCGCATGATCCCAAAGATTTAAAACGTCTTTATGCAGTATGTAAAGAAGATAATATTGATTTGGCTATAGGATCAAGATATATTCAGGGAGTTAATGTTGTTAACTGGCCTTTATCTCGAGTGTTATTGTCTTACACTGCTTCATTGTATGTTAGATTAATAACGGGTATGAATATTCTAGATCCAACGGCTGGATTTGTTTGTTACAGGCGTGAAACTTTAGAAAAAATTAATTTAGATCAAATAAAATTTATTGGTTATGCTTTTCAAATTGAAATGAAATATATAACCTACAGGAATAAGTTCATTATTAAAGAAGTTCCAATTATTTTTACTGACAGAATAAGAGGAGCTTCAAAACTTAGTAAAGGTATTATTAGAGAAGCTATTTTTGGAGTTTTACAAATGAGGTTAAAAATAATTTTAGGAAACTAATCAAATGTATAAAAAGTCTACACTTATAAAAAATGCTCAAATTGTTAATGAAGGTAATATTTTTACTGGAGACGTGTTGATTGAAGGTCAATATATAAAAGAAATTGGTAGTTCCATACGAATTAAGAATTCAAATATTTCTGTTATTGATGCAAAAGGTAGTTATTTACTTCCTGGCGTAATTGATGATCAAGTACATTTTAGAGAGCCAGGTTTAACTCATAAAGCTACAATAGAATCAGAGTCAAAAGCAGCTATTTCGGGCGGAATAACATCTTTTATCGAAATGCCAAATACTAACCCACAAGCAACTACTATTGATAAATTAGAATATAAGTTTAAGATTGCTTCAAAAACCTCATTTGCAAATTATTCGTTTATGTTTGGTGGAACAAATGATAATTTAGAGGAAATTTTAAAGGTCGATTGCAGAAAAGTAGCAGGTCTCAAGCTTTTTCTAGGCTCTTCGACAGGCAATATGCTTGTGGACAATCCTAAGGTTTTAGAAAAGATTTTTGAAAGCACAGACTTGTTAATCTCAGTTCATTGCGAAGATGAAGATACTATCAAACAAAATACAGAACACTATTCAAAAATATATGGAGAAAATATTCCGATTAAATACCATCCAAAAATCAGAAGTGCTGAAGCGTGTTATATTTCATCTTCAAAAGCGATAGCTTTAGCAAAAAAAACAGGAGCTCGTTTGCATGTTTTTCACTTAACAACTGCAAAAGAAATGGAGTTATTTTCTAATACTAAACCTCTAAAAGATAAAAAAATAACTGCCGAAGTTTGTGTGCACCATTTGTGGTTTTCAGACTCAGACTACGAAACAAAAGGATCTTTCATAAAATGGAATCCTGCAGTGAAGTCTGCTAAAGACAGATCAGCCTTGTGGGAGGCTTTACTGAGCGATAAAATTGATGTAATAGCTACTGACCATGCCCCACATACATTTGAAGAGAAGTCAAACAGCTACATGAAAGCCCCTTCTGGAGGACCTTTGGTTCAGCATGCACTAGTAGCTATGATGGAAGCTTTTCATAATGGTAAAATTTCAATAGAAAAAATGGTAGAGAAAATGTGTCATAATCCAGCTATTTTATTTCAAATTGAAAAACGAGGATATATTAAGCAAGGCTATTTTGCAGATCTTGTTTTGGTTAATCCAAATAATCCATGGACTGTAAACAAAAAAAATATATTATATAAATGTGGTTGGTCTCCTTTTGAAGGAACAACATTTAAATCGCGTATTTCTCATACAATCTTAAATGGTGAAATAGTTTACGAAAACGAAAAATTTACAAATGCTAATGCTGCGATGCGATTAACATTCAACAGATGAAAAAACTAGTTTTTTTATTAACTATAGTATTTTTATTTTTTTCTTGCGGCAGCCCGCAACAAAACCCCCCAGCTAATTTAATTTCAGAAGATCTAATGTCTGAAATAATTTTTGATATTATTTTAATTAGCTCTGCAAAAGGAATAAACAAACAACTACTTCAAAATAATATTGAGAACCCGTTAAATTATATTTACCGGTCTTATGGAATTGACAGTCTTAATTTTGCTCAAAGCAATGACTATTACACAAGATATCCTGCTCGATATAATTTAATTTATGACAAAGTAAAAGCTAGATTAAAGTCTAAAAAAAATTATTATAACGCCATTCTTGATGAACAAAAACGTGTTAAAGATTCCGTTAGGAGGAGTCATCAAAATCAAATAGATACTATTAAAATTAAACAAGATAAAAGTAATTTGACTAGGAAACCTTTTCCTCTTTCAAAAAAAGGTTACCCACTTCCGAAATAGTTTGAGAAATAGGTTTGAAATCAAATCCTTTTTCAAGTTTCAAAAATTTTTCAGAACTGTAGTAGTTTTTTGAGTTTAGTGTTTTACAGATGTTTTTAGTCAGCTTTCTTTTTTTACCTAGTACTTTGTGTTTTATCCAGTCTAGACGCCAAGCAAGCGATAACATCCATTTTTTAATAAATTTGCTAGGAGCTTTCACACCTAATACTTTTGAAATTTTTGATGTTAGTTCTGAAAAAGAAAGTGTTTTACCAACAATAATATAGCGCTCATTTAAATGTTTTTCATTTATTAGCAGCAGCATGCTTTTTACTAAATCTTTAACGTCTACGTAGCCGGTGATGCCATTGGTCTTGTACTTTAGCCCTTTGTTAATGATTTTAAATAAAAGTCCACTTCCAGAATTGAAGTATCCAGGTCCCAAAATAACCCCTGGATTTACTATAACACTCGGTACTCCTTCTTGTATTCCCCGCCATACTTCTTTTTCAGCAGCATATTTTGTGAGTGCATATACATTCTTTATTTCTTCTGATCTCCAGGGAGTCTCTTCACAAATTTTATGGGGATCAAAACCCATTGTCGCCACAGAACTAACATAACAGAGTTTCTGTATGGAATAGCTAATGCATAAGTTAACAATATTGGCTGTTCCTTCTGTATTTATTTTTTTTAATTGATTATAATCATTAGGAGCGAATGATATTAGAGCAGCACAATGAAATACTTTCGTAATACCTCTAAAAGCCTCCTCTAGTTTTGGCAGGTCATTTAAATCTGCTTTAATCCATTCAATTTTTTTAAATTGAGTTTCTATCATATCCGTGTAATAAGAAAAAACTTTCCTAACCTTATTAATGGTGTCAGTACTTCTATATAAAGCGCGAATGTTTTGATCGTTTTTGGTAAGTTCAAACAATAAGTGACTTCCTACTAAGCCCGTGCCTCCAGTTACTAATATCATAACACTAAATTACTGTTTTTTATTTTCTCATCCTTATGAATCTGTTATCTTTGTGTCAATCAAAAATATTAAAATGATCAATAATTTTATTGATGTCTTGCGCTGGAGGGGTATGATACACGACGTTATGCCTGGAGTAGAAGCACATTTGTTAGAGAAAATGAGAAGTGCTTATGTTGGATTTGATCCGACAGCAGACTCTTTACACATTGGAAATCTTGTACCTATAATGCTCCTAGCACATTACCAAAAATGTGGTCACAAACCGTTTGTCCTGGTTGGAGGTGCTACTGGTATGATTGGTGATCCCTCTGGAAAGTCGACTGAGAGAAATTTTTTAGACGAAAAATCACTACGTCACAACCAAGAGTCGATAAAAAATCAATTAAGTCATTTTTTAAATTTTGATGATGGTGAAATGAATGCAGCAGTTCTAGTTAATAACTATGACTGGATGAAAGACTTTTCTTTTTTAGACTTTATTAGAGATATTGGTAAGCATATAACAGTTAATTATATGATGGCTAAAGACTCGGTTAAGAATAGGATTACAGCAGAAAGTTCTGACGGTATGAGTTTTACTGAATTTACTTACCAACTTGTTCAAGGCTATGATTTCCTGCATTTGCATAAGACATACGACTGTACAATCCAAATGGGAGGAAGTGACCAATGGGGTAATATTACTACAGGGACTGAGTTGATTAGACGCGTTGGTAATGGGAAAGGATTTGCTATCACTTGCCCTCTAATTACGAAGTCAGATGGTTCAAAATTTGGAAAAAGTGAAGGCGGAAATATATGGTTAGATGCCAATCGAACTTCGCCTTATAAGTTTTATCAGTATTGGTTAAATTCTAGTGATATTGATGCAGATAAATATATCAAGATATTTACATTTTTAAAGCAGGACGAGATTTTGGCCCTAATTGATTTACACAATGAACAACCGCATTTGAGAATGCTTCAAAAGCGTTTAGCTCAAGAAATCACAACAATGGTTCACGGTCAAGCTAATTTTGAAAATGCTGAAAAGGCTTCTACCATTCTATATAGTAAATCCTTTAAATCAGATATTCAGACTCTTGACGAAGTCACTTTTTTAGACATTTTTGAAGGGGTTCCAACTGCTGAGGTGCCAAAAAATATGATAGATACTGGCTTAGGCATGATAGCTGCACTTTCAGCTGAAACGAAATTCCTAGGATCCAATGCAGAGGCACGACGTGCATTGAAAGAAAATTCAATTTCTGTAAATAAAGAAAAAGTAGGGGAGGATTATAAAATATCAAAGTTTGATTTGATTAATAATAGCTATATAATTATTAATCGTGGTAAGCGCAGTACTTTTATAATACGTGTTATTTAAATCACCATCAAGTTACAGCCTCGAATATCAGACTCATCAAATCTCCCCAGTATTTCAAACGTACCATTACTGTGAGTTTTACCTAGATCTTGAGTGGCAATAAAAGCGCATGAATTAATGTTTGCCAGGTCAATCACATTAATACCACCTGATTTTGTAGTGGGTTGAATGCATAACGCATCTTCAGGGTCTCTGGTCAGAATTTTCATCCAAGGAGGCGTTTCAAATATTCCTTTGCCCTTTGAATATGCTTGAGATAATAATTCGGTCATACCATACTCACTATGTATTTTATCAACTCCAAACCCGTGTTTTAGAATAGAATGTAACTCTGATTTTATAAGCTCTTTTCGCCGACCTTTCATGCCTCCAGTTTCCATAACAATAGTATGATTTAGCTGAAAATCGTGTACTTTAATTAAATCTAATAAGGCATACGAAACTCCTATGAGCAATGTTTTTTGTTCATTTTTTTCTAGCTTCAATAAAGTATTTTTTAGCGCTTTTAAGTCATTAAGGTAAAACCCACTTTTAGTTTGATTAGACTCTTTAATCATGTCATTAGCCATGTAAACTAATGAAGAGCCTCCACGTTCCAAGTACGATGGTAATAATGCTAAGATTGTATAATCTTTTATATCACCATAAAATAATTGAAAGCATTGTCTAAAACTTTTTTTGTAAATATCTAAGTCACTTACGTAATGTTTACTAAGCTCATTTCTAGTGGTTCCGCTGCTTGAAAAAGTTACTTGCTCAAGGCAACTTTTAGTTATGATTTTGTGACTTTTAAAAAACTGTATTGGCAAAAAAGGTATTTGTTCAATAGATTTTACATCACTAGGATGCTTGTAAAGTAGATCACAAAATGAGCGATATACAGAGTTATGTTTAAATTGATATTTAAAAACGGAAAAAGCAGCTTGATTAAAAGCAGCTTTGGATGAAACATTGAAAATTAAATCTTCGCTAATCATATACCTAAATTCAAGTACAAAAGTAGCTAAAAATTTAAAGAGGTACTCATGTTTGAGTTCTCTTTTAATCACAGTGCTAAAACAAAAGCCAATCAACTAGGTTTGAAGTTTAATCAGTATTTCAATAAATTCAAATACTGATTAAACTCGACTGTATTTCTAAAGTATTTAGTACTTTTTTACATAATGACCCTATGTTAAGCAATGTTTAAATTATTGTTATTAAAGCATATAACTACTTAAACAGTATTTAATTTTTCTATCTTTATAAAATATTTTATGCAACAAAAATGATTAAAGAAAACATTAAAATATTATTGGTTGATGACGAGCCCGACATTTTAGAAATTTTAAGCTACAATTTGAATGCCGAAGGGTACAATGTTTTAACTGCTAGCAATGGACTGGAGGCTGTAAAGTTAGCTAAAAAACATGTTCCTAATTTAATCCTTATGGACGTGATGATGCCTGAGATGGATGGAATAGAAGCTTGCGGTCAAATCCGTTTAATTTCTGAGCTAAAAGATATAATAATAGCTTTGTTGACAGCTCGTGGAGAAGATTACTCTAAGTTAGCTGGTTTTGAAGCGGGTGCTGATGATTACATTACAAAACCCATAAAACCCAAAGTATTGATTAGTAAAATAAAAGCCCTTTTACGACGTCAAACAGCGTTAAATTATAAAAATATAGCTGAAGTAATTAAAGTAGGTGAACTAATAATAAATAGAGAAACTTATCAGGTTGTGTATAGAGGAAAAGATTTGGTTTTACCACGAAAAGAATTTGAATTATTATCTTTATTAGTTTCAAAGCCAGGAAAGGTTTACAAAAGAGATGAGATTTTAGATAGAGTCTGGGGAAATGATGTGGTTGTTGGAGGCAGAACAATAGACGTTCATATACGAAAGTTACGAAAAAAATTTGGAGATGATTCGTTTAAAACTGTTAAAGGAGTTGGATATAAGTTTGCAAGTTGATGAAAAATAAAATTACAAAATCAAAGTTTTTTTCTTTTTTTACAGCGCTCTATGTAACACTGCTACAAACACTCCTGCTGAGTGTTTTTTTATATTTATTCAGTGTGCTGAATGTGTATTTTTTGTGTTTTTGGGTTGTTTTTTCTTTTATTTTTTCTTTTGTTTTAATTCACTATCGTCTTGACAAATATATATACAATAGTATTAAAAATACTTATGAAGAACTTGCACTGATTGAGTCAACTACATTTAATAGTAAACTTGTCAATACAGATATGGCATCCTTAAAAATAGAAATAGATAATTATGCCAAAAATAAAAAACTTGAACTAGAAGCATTAAAAGTCAGAGAGGAATACCGCAAAGAATTCATTGGAAATATATCCCATGAGCTTAAAACTCCCCTTTTTACAGTTCAGGGATATATTTCTACGCTTTTGGAAGGGGCTGCTGAAGACCCTAATATTAGAGATAAATACTTGAAACGTGCCGAAAAAGGAGTAGATCGATTAATTTATATAGTCAAAGACTTAGACATGATTACTAAGCTAGAAATAGGGGATTTAAATTTAAATCGTAAGGCTTTTGATATTATTCAACTTATTTCAAATGTATACGAACTGTTGGAAATCAAAGCAAACAATAAAAATATTTCCTTAGTTCTTGATAAAAACTATTTAGAACCAATTATGGTGATTGCGGATCAAGAACGTATTCAGCAAGTTTTAACAAATTTAGTTGTAAATTCTATTAAATATGGACACACAAATGGGACTACAGAAATTAGTGTCGAAAATCTAAACTCCAGCAAGTTAATTATTCGTGTTACTGACAATGGAGAGGGAATTGAAGCTAAACATCTAACTCGTTTATTTGAGCGTTTTTATCGTGTTGATAAAAGTGGTTCAAGAGAAGAAGGAGGGTCTGGACTTGGATTATCTATTGTTAAACATATTATTGAAGTTCACGAAGAGAAAATTTATGTTGAAAGTAAATTAGCAGTTGGCAGTGAATTTTCATTTACTTTGCAAAAACAAAATTAGTGTGTAAATTTCTTTCATTATTTTTGCTAAAAATCAATTAAAGTGGGAAGTAAAAATAAACTCAAAAGATTCAATGAAAATGACTCATTTCGCAATGTTTTTCAACCCAAGCGTGAAGAGTTAGTTGATCATGAATATCCATTGAAAGGACAATGGAATAAGAATTTTTTTAAAAACAACAATCCATTAGTGTTAGAGTTAGGTTGTGGTAAAGGTGAATATACTGTAGGCTTAGCTGAACGTTTTCCGAAAAAAAACTTTATTGGAGTTGATATCAAAGGAGCTAGATTTTGGAGAGGTGCAAAGACAGCAATTGAAAACCAACTTCCAAACGTAGCGTTTATTAGAGCTCAAATTGAACTGGTAGAATCTTTATTTGCAAGTAATGAAATTGATGAAATATGGATTACATTTCCAGATCCACAAATTAAGTACAAGCGTACCAAACACAGGATGACTAATGATGCTTTTCTAAAACGTTACAAGAATATTCTTAATGAGAATGGCTTAGTTCATCTAAAGACAGATAGTGAGTTTATGCATGGATACACATTGGGTCTTTTACATGGTCAGGGTCATGAGGTCCAGTATTCAAATCACGATGTATACCGCCAAGAAGGTAGTCCTGAAGAGGTTACTGCCATACAAACCTTTTATGAAAATCAATATTTAGCTCTTAAAAAACCGATTACATATATTAGATTTAAAATAAGATAAAAACAAATTCAATAATTATTTTAGCAAAATATTTGATAGTATAATATTTTTTCATTTAAATGTTTTTTATGCCAGATTCAACACTTTTTTTTGATAAATGTTACGAAATAGTTCGTCAAATTCCACACGGAAAAGTGACTTCCTATGGAGCAATTGCTCGTTATCTTGGAGCTGCTAAAAGTTCCAGAATGGTTGGGTATGCAATGACGGCTTCTCATGGTAAAGACGTTCCTGCTCACCGAGTGGTTAATCGTCAAGGGCTTCTTACTGGAAAACATCACTTTGAAGGTACTAATTTAATGCAGCAGCTTTTAGAGAACGAGGGTGTTAAAATTGAAAATAATAAGGTTGTAGATTTTAACTCTGTGTTCTGGGACCCTGTAAAATCACTCTAGCTGATAACTTTATCATTTAATCTATTCCACTTCTGTTTTTAAACATTTCACTGTATATTTGCATTTTAGAATCTATCTAAATTAAAAGCTTTGAATTTGAACAAAAATGATATTGAGCAAGCGCTCAGAACGATTACAATACCTGGTGAAGGTCAAAACATGGTCGACAGCCAGGCTGTTAAGAATATAATTGTTTTTGGGGATGAGGTCATAGTTGACCTAACAATATCTAACCCTAGTTTACAGGCTAAAAAGAGAACAGAGGTTGATATACTAAAAACTATTCATAAGCTGGTTTATGCTAAAGCAAAAATTACAGTCAATGTAAAAGTAGTACCCATATCGCAACCAAAAAATATTATTAAGGGTAAACCAATTCCAGGAATTCAAAATATTATTTCTGTTGCTTCAGGGAAAGGAGGTGTTGGTAAATCTACAGTCACATCTAATTTTGCTGTCACTCTTTCTCAAATGGGTTTTAGAGTCGGTATTTTAGATGCTGATATTTATGGCCCCTCAATTCCAATTATGTTTGATGTTCAAAACGAGAAGCCTCTTGCTGTTAATGTTGATGGAAAGTCTAAAATGAAGCCTGTAGAAAATTATGGTGTAAAAATATTATCTATTGGTTTCTTTACTAAGCCAGACCAAGCAGTGGTATGGAGAGGTCCTATGGCTGCTAAAGCATTAAATCAGATGATTTTTGACGCTGATTGGGGGAAATTAGATTTTCTTTTAATTGATTTGCCACCCGGAACTGGAGATATTCATTTGAGTATTATGCAAGCCTTACCAATTACAGGAGCTGTAGTTGTTAGTACCCCTCAAAATATAGCACTAGCTGATGCTAGGAAAGGAGTTGCAATGTTTCAACAAGACAGTATAAACGTTCCAGTTTTAGGGATAATTGAAAACATGGCTTATTTTACACCTGAAGAACTTCCTGAGAATAAATATTTTATTTTTGGAAAGGAAGGTGCTAAGCACTTGTCAGGGGATCTAAAAGTACCTTTTTTGGGTGAAATACCATTAATTCAAAGTGTGAGAGAAGCAGGAGATTTTGGGCGTCCAGCTGCATTACAGCAAGCCACATTTGTTAGGGAAGCTTTCAATGAGGTTACTAAAAATGTTGTTCAGGAAGTTGTACGAAGAAATTCAAATTTACCTCCCACAGACGCAATAAAAATAACAACAATGGCAGGCTGTTCCGCAGTCAAAAAATAATAACTATGAGTTCAGAAGAAATTAAACTTAACGTTGAGAAAGCTTTGAATGAGATTCGTCCATTTTTAGAAAATGATGGAGGAAATATAAATCTTATATCTATCGAAGACGATCGTTTGGTCAAAGTCCAGCTTATCGGGGCCTGTTCCTCTTGCAGTGTTAATCAAATGACATTGAAGTCGGGTGTGGAATTAACCATTAAAAAATATGCACCACAAATTGAGTCAGTCATAAATATTGAAGCATAGGATGATTACAACTGACATCATAATTATTGGAGCTGGTCCAACTGGACTGTTTTCGGTCTTCGAAGCAGGACTTCTGAAACTGAAATGTCATCTCATAGACGCCTTACCACAGCCAGGTGGCCAGTGTTCAGAAATATATCCTAAGAAACCAATCTATGATGTCCCTGCTTATCCTGAGATATTAGCTGGTGAGCTTACAGATAAACTTTTAGAGCAGTCAAAACAATTTGAACCTAGATTTACCTTAGGAGAACGAGCGGAAACAATAGAAAAGCAACCTGATGGATCTTTTATTGTGACCACAAACAAAGGTACACAGCATAAGGCGCCAGTAGTTGCTATAGCCGGTGGTTTAGGTAGTTTTGAGCCCAGAAAACCTTCAATTAAGCATTTGCAGTCTTTTGAAGATAAAGGTGTTGCTTATATGATTAAGGATCCTGAAATATATAGGGATCAAAGAGTTGTTATAGCCGGTGGGGGTGACTCTGCATTGGATTGGGCTATATTTTTAAGCGAAGTTGCTAGCGAAGTTGTACTAATTCACCGTAGAAATGAATTTAGAGGTGCTCTAGATTCTGTTGATAAAGTCCAGGAACTAAAAAATAAAGGTTTAATTAAAATTATTACTCCAGCTGAGGTCACAGCTGTATTTGGAAAAAGTAAGTTAGAATCGATTGAGGTTTCTAATCTTGATGGATCGTCTCAACGAATTAATACAGATAATTTCATTCCATTATTTGGATTGTCTCCCAAATTAGGGCCAATTGCCAATTGGGGGCTTGAAATTGAAAAAAACGCAATTAAAGTAAATAACGCTCTTGATTATCAAACTAATATCCCTGGAGTTTTTGCTATTGGAGATGTAAATACTTATCCTGGGAAATTAAAACTTATTCTTTGTGGATTTCATGAAGCTACTCTTATGTGTCAAGCCGCTTATAAAATTATTAATCCTGGTAAAAGATATGTACTGAAATATACTACTGTAAGTGGGATAGATGGTTTTGATGGTTCCCGTAAAGAAGCTCCCAAAGCAGTTGTAAAATCTATAGACTAATATGGCTAATGATGTAAACATACAAATCACAGACCGTGATGGTACTACGCATGATGTTCTAGCTCCAACAGATATGGCTTTAAATTTGATGGAAGTAATAAGACTTTTTGAGTTGGCTCCAGGAGGAACAATTGGGGTTTGTGGAGGAATGGCTATGTGTGCCTCGTGTCAATGTTATATTATATCGAGTCATAAATTGAATGAAAAATCAGAAGACGAAGATGCTATGCTAAGTGAAGCTTTTAATGTAAAACAATCAAGTCGGCTAGGGTGTCAAATTCAAATAACTAATGAATTAGAAGGGCTTGAAATCAAACTAGCTCCAGAAGATTAAAATGAATGGTCTCACTCTTCTAAAATTTCTAAGGCAATTGGTAAAATACGCTCTACAAATTTAGTGTAGGCTAGTGCAGATGGGTGTAGGTTATCTGTTGCTACAAGATCGGTATTTGTTAGTCCTTCTTGTGTAATATCAGTTATGTAAACATAATTAAGATTATTGTTATTGCAATACGTTTCTGCGTAGTTATTGTACTGTAAAAGTTGTTCGCTTATGTAGGATGGGTTATAGTTTTGACCAAAAGGTGTATATGCGTAATCTGGAATCGATACTACTATTAATTTTGTAGCATCTCCATCCACCAGTGTGATAGCAGTGTTAATAAGCTCAATGAATTCTGTCTCGTAAAGGCTAAACGGTTTATTTTGGTATTGATTGTTTACTCCAATTAAAAGGGTTACTAAGTCAAAATCAGACGATGGTTCAGCTGCAGCTATTGCAGTTTTTAAGTTTGAAGTGGTCCAACCAGTTTGAGCGATAATCTCTAGGCTTATGTTATCTTGCTCTAAAAAATAGGTTTTTAAACTGTCTCTTAACTGTGCTGGAAATCTGCAGTCCTCACAAACGCTTTGTCCAATTGTGTAGCTATCTCCTAGTGAAATTAGTTTAAAGTATATTGGTAGGGGCTCTTCATCCTCAGGTTCTTCATCTTCAGGATCTTCAGTTTGTTCGTAACTTGAAATTTCTGGGATCTCCGCTTTTATATTGCAGCTAAGGAAATTCAGACTTACTATTGATATAAGTATAAAAAGTCTTAAAATACTCTTCATAATAAATCTTACTTAAAGGCGTTTAGTCCGGTAATGTCTAACCCGGTTATTAACAGGTGTATGTCATGAGTCCCTTCGTATGTAATAACACTCTCGAGGTTCATTGAGTGGCGCATAATACTGTAATCGCCGCTAATTCCCATGCCACCAAGCATTTGACGAGCTTCTCTAGCTATTTTTATTGCCATATCAACGTTATTTCTTTTAGCCATTGAAATCTGAGCAGTAGTAGCACGGTCTTCATTTCTTAAAACACCAAGGCGCCAGGTTAGTAATTGTGCTTTTGTGATTTCAGTAATCATTTCTGAAAGTTTCTTTTGCTGCAGTTGAAATTGACCAATTGGCTTCCCAAACTGTATGCGTTCTTTGCTATATCTAAGCGCCGTATCATAACAATCCATAGCTGCTCCAATTGCTCCCCACGCAATTCCGTAGCGTGCAGAGTCTAAACATCCTAAAGGAGCACCAAGACCTGATTTGTTAGGGAGTAAATTTTCTTTTGGAACTTTGACATCATTAAAGATAAGTTCACCTGTTGAACTTGCTCTTAAAGACCATTTATTGTGTGTTTCAGGAGTTGAGAACCCTTCCATACCGCGCTCAACAATCAATCCGTGTATTCTACCTTCTTCATTCTTAGCCCATACAACAGCTAATTGTGCTATTGGGGAATTAGAAATCCACATTTTAGCTCCATTTAATAAATAGTGATCCCCCATGTCCCTAAAGTTTGTAGTCATTCCACCAGGGTTACTACCGTGGTCAGGTTCCGTCAGACCAAAACATCCAATCCATTCACCACTTGCTAGTTTAGGTAAATATTTTTGTCTTTGTTCTTCATTTCCATATTTCCAAATAGGATACATTACTAAAGATGACTGCACTGAAGCTGTACTTCGTACACCCGAATCCCCGCGTTCAATTTCTTGCATAATTAAACCGTACGAGATTTGGTCAAGTCCAGCACCACCATATTCAGTTGGAATATAAGGTCCAAAAGCACCTATATCAGCCAGGCCACTAATGATTTGAGTTGGAAACTCTGCTTTTTGGGCATAGTCATTTATAATGGGAGAAATATCTCTTTTTACCCAATCACGAGCTGCGCTCCTAACAAGTTTGTGTTCTTCTGAAAGTAAATCGTCTAAATTGTAATAATCAGGTGCTTGAAACGAATCTGTTTTCATTGAGTTTATTTAAAATTAAATCAATTATTTTAACTAAAAAAGAGAATTTGTAAAATATTCAACAAAAATAGTTAATCTACTTGAAAATTCTATAATTTTAAATAAAAATCTTTAGTGAGATCTATGTACTCATCAGTGTATTGATGCCTGGTAATCTCGATAGCTAGTTCATTGATATCTATTTTTTGTGATCTAAATGTGAGGCATATTAAACTACGTTTTAATGGACTATCTTTTTGTCCTCTAACTCTCATTATTCGACTAGGGAAGAGACCAACTTTTTCAGCAAGACTTATGAAGTTTGTTTCTTCTTTAAATGGAATAATTATGTTGATTTGTCCTGATTTTGATAATAATTTTGAAGCTGAATTTAGTAGTTCTTTAAAAGGTAAAGCCTCTTCAAATCGTGCCTTGTCTCGTACCTTATTTCCAGATTTAAAATTATCTGTGTAAAAAGGGGGGTTGGAGATTATTAAATCATAAGATTCGTCAATTTCAACAATAAACTCTTCTAGAGAAGCATGATAACAAAACAAGCGATCTGCCCAGTTTGAACTTTCAAAATTATGAACGCATTGTTCGTAGGCTTCAGCTTCAATTTCTATTGCGTCAATAATTTCTGCAAAGCTCCTTTGAGCTAGAATAAGCGCTAAAATTCCGGTGCCTGATCCAATGTCTAAAATTGTTTTAGGGGAATGGTTTAAAGAGGACCAAGCGCCCAATAATACGGAGTCTGTACCCACTTTCATTGCGCACCGGTCTTGTGAAATACTAAACTTTTTAAAATAAAATGGTTTGGCCATTAGTCTAAGTATAGTTCAATAAGTCCTTTAGGAGTATTTACTGTAATATTTTTATTAACTCTATCTATTTTTTTTATGAAATCATCGTTAATCGGGATTAGAATTTCAATTCCATCACGATCAACTTCGAATAATGCCTGAGCCGTAGAGTCATTAACTCCTCTTATAATTCCAACATAGCCAAAATTTTCATCAACCAATTGAAAGTTAATTATTTCATGAAAATAAAATTTATCACCTTCTAGTTTTGGAAGTAAATCCAGAGGTAAATATAAATCGCTTTTTAAAAGTGCTTCAGCGTCTTCTTCATTGTTAATATCATCAAATTTTAATCTCAATAAATTAGATTTGTGTAGTTGTGATTTTTCTACAAAAAAAGGTACTAAAGTACTATTAAGATCAATAAATATAGCGTCTAAATTTTCGTAAATAGCCGGCTCGTCGGTGTCAAGTTTAGCTAAAAGCTCTCCTTTGAAACTATATTTCTTTACGATTTTTCCAAGAAAAAAACAGTCCTTAATTGTCATGATTTAGCAAAAAAAAACCTGGCAATATTGCCAGGTTTAAAGATATAATTTTTTTTAATTTTTATTTAGTTTCAGAATCAGGAGTTGCTTCTTCAGTAGCAGGTGCTTCTTCAGCGACAACTTCTTCAGTAGCAGGTGCTTCTTCAGCGACAACTTCTTCAGTAGCAGGTGCTTCTTCAGCGACAACTTCTTCAGTAGCAGGTGCTTCTTCAGCGACAACATCATCAGCGACAACTTCTTCAGCAACATCTTCTTCGGTCTGAACAGATGTAGCAATTCGAGCTTCGTTAGCTGCTTTTTCAGCTTCAAATATTTTTGCTTTTTCAGCATCCTTAGCTTTTTCTAAATCACTTTTCTTAGCATCGATTTTGGATGATTTTTCCTCAACCCAAGCTTGGAATTTTGCTTCTGCTTGATCTTCAGTTAAAGCGCCCTTGCGAACACCACCAATTAAATGATTTTTTAGTAATATCCCTTTATATGATAATATTGACTTGGCAGTGTCAGTAGGTTGTGCTCCGTTTTGAAGCCATTGCACTGTACCGTCAATGTTAATTTCAATTTTTGCAGGGTTAAAATTTGGATTATAAGTCCCTAATTTTTCAAGGTATTTACCATCTCTTTTTGAGCGTGCATCTGCAGCTACGATCCAATAAAAAGGTTTTCCTTTTTTACCGTGTCTCTGTAATCTTATTTTTACGGGCATAGTTATTAATTTGTGAGGTTCTCGACCTCGGTTATTAATGAGTCGGCAAATATACTATATTTTTCCTTTATACAATCTTTTGTTTATTTTTTTTATACTTTTGAACTTATAGTATAAATCATAGTTGTATCATAATTCAATTAAATCTTAAATAATCTTTATTTTGAAAAATATTTTCACTTTTATTCTAATTGCAGTTACATTGTCTGGGTGTCAAGACGATATTCAGACAAAGATTCCAGCCTTTCAAACTATTAAAAATGGAGATTTTGAGTGGGTTTCAACTGTATCTACTGTTACTAGTGAGTCTTCAGGAGTTACAACTTTTACGGGATTTGATGGTTTTGGTACCATTACTATCCAAATACCAAATCTTGCCTTAGGTTCGTATGCCTTGGGTTCTGGTGCATTAGCTGTAGCGTCTTATTTTGAAGAAGGCTCTCAATACTCTACAATTTATGACGGACTGGGAAGTATAGTTTATGTAAGCGATGGTTTAATTTCTATTGATGATATAGATGAAACTGGTGCTATTACAGGGTCTTTTTATTTTAATGCCTATAATGCATCGGGATCCGACGTTGTTAACTTTTCAGATGGAATTTTGTATAAATTACCTGTGACTAACCAGTAAATTTCAACTTACACCGCAGAATTTAAAAAACTTACAGTGTTTCTAGCACTGTTTTTTTTGTTCATAATTATTGTCCATTTTCATAATAGTAATTCTTAAATAGTTTTATATTTAGTATTTACATTTTACAACAAAATAAATAGATGTTTTTAATATTTGATACTGAAACAACAGGTTTGCCTAAGCAATGGAATGCACCCATTACCAATACAGAAAATTGGCCACGTTGTATTCAGATTGCATGGCAATTACATGATGATATGGGCCGTTGTTTAGAGCATCAAGATTATTTAATACGTCCAGAAGGATTCAATATTCCTTATGACGCTGAAAAAATTCATGGTATATCTACAGAATTAGCTTCAGAACAAGGGGTTCCACTACTTGAAGTACTAAAACTATTTAATACAGCTTTGTCTAAGGCTGAGTTTGTGGTTGGTCAAAATGTGGGCTTTGATTTGAATATTATGGGTTGTGAATTTCACCGTCTAAATTTGGTTTCCAATTTAAATAAACTACCTGTTTTAGATACTTGTACTGAAAAGACAGCATCGATGTGTCAAATACCAGGTGGTAGAGGCGGTAAGTTCAAGTTACCAACTCTAACAGAGTTACACGAATTTCTGTTTGATAAGCCTTTTGGAGAAGCCCATAACGCTACTGCTGATGTTGAGGCAACTACTCGCTGTTTTTTAGAGCTTATTAGGCGTCAAGAATTTACTATTGAACAGCTTAAAGCTCCAATAGATTATTTTCAACAGTTTGAGACAATTAATAAAAGTATTGTTAATCCACTGGGAATTAAACATGTTAATCTCAAAGAGCAGTCGGCTGCAATAGCTGATAGGATACAAAAGAATAATAAATTAGAAACTCCTGCAAATGTCTCACGTGATGTTCTAGAGCTTTTTAACGATGTAAAAGTTGTTCACCTACATAACCATACTCAGTTTTCAGTTTTACAATCTACAATAAGTGTTAAAAAGTTAGTGGCTGCAGCATCAGATCAACAAATGCCAGCTGTAGCTATAACTGATCACGGGAATATGATGGGTGCCTTTCATTTTGTGAAGGAGATAGGTAACTACAACCGTGCTATTCGCCAAAAAAATAAAGATTCATTGGGTCTTGATGAGCCACAAGTAGCACATGAAATTAAGGGAATTATAGGATGTGAGTTTTTTGTATGTGAAGACCATTCAAATAAGTCCCAAAAAGATAATGGCTATCAAGTTGTTTTTTTAGCTAAAACAAAAAGGGGATACCACAACTTAGTGAAGATGTCGTCTAAAGCTTACACTGAAGGTTTTTATTATTTGCCAAGAATAGACAGGAGTATTGTAGAAAATTATAAAGAAGATCTTATTGTATTAACAGGTAATTTATACGGAGAAGTTCCTTCAAAAATACTTAATGTTGGTGAGCGTCAAGCTGAAGAAGCTCTTTTGTGGTGGAAAGAAAAATTCGGGTCTGATTTGTATGTTGAGATTATGCGTCATCAACAAGAGGATGAGGACCGAGTTAATCCAGTTTTAATTAGCATGGCTCAAAAACATGAAGTGAAATTAGTTGCCACTAATAACACTTATTATGTAAATCAAGAAGATGCAAACGCACATGACATTTTGCTATGCGTTAAGGATGGAGAAAAACAATCGACTCCCATAGGTCGTGGTCGTGGCTATCGTTACGGACTCCCCAACCAAGAATACTATTTCAAGTCATCTGATGAAATGAAATCTCTTTTTAGAGACATTCCTGAAGCAATCGTTAATATTCAGGAAGTAGTTGATAAAATTCAACCTTTTGAGTTGTCCCGTGACGTTTTACTACCAAAATTTGATATACCAAACTCATTTATTGACCCTTCTGATCATGATGAAAGTGGTAATAGTGGAGAGAATGCTTATTTAAGACATTTAACTTACAAAGGAGCAGAAAAAAGATATGGTGAGCTTACAAATGATATTAAAGAACGACTCGATTTTGAATTAAAAACAATTGAAAACACAGGCTACCCTGGATACTTTTTAATAGTTGAAGATTTTATTCGAGTAGCTCGATCTATGAATGTTTCAGTTGGCCCTGGCCGTGGATCAGCTGCAGGTTCAGTCGTCGCCTACTGTTTATGGATTACCAATATTGATCCCATTAAGTATGATTTACTTTTTGAGCGATTCTTAAATCCAGATCGTGTGAGTATGCCAGATATTGATATAGACTTTGATGACGAAGGTCGTGGACGCGTTATGAATTATGTGACAGATAAATACGGTTCGAGTCAAGTGGCTCAAATCATCACATACGGAACTATGGCAGCAAAGTCATCTATTCGTGATACTGCCAGAGTGTTAGATTTGCCGTTGGGGGATGCCGATCGAATAGCTAAGTTGATTCCTAACATGGCTAAGTTGAATAAAATATTTAATACTCCAGAAAAGGAATTAAAGGCTAAGTTTAGAGCCGAAGATATGGATTTAATTAATCAGTTACTTAATTTGTCTGAGGGTGATGACCTCGAGGCCGAGACGATTAATCAAGCTCAGGTTTTAGAAGGTTCTTTACGCAACACTGGGATTCATGCTTGTGGGGTAATAATTACTCCTAGCGACATTACAAATTACGTCCCAATAGCTATAGCTAAGGATTCTGATCTATATGTAACTCAATTTGATAATTCAGTTGTTGAAGATGCAGGTCTGTTAAAAATGGACTTCTTAGGACTGAAAACATTAACGCTTATTAAAGACACAGTAAAAATTGTAAAAGCTAAACATGGTGTAGAATTAGATCCAGAAAATTTTCCTCTTGATGATGAAAAAACTTATGAGTTATTTCAAAAAGGAGAAACGGTAGGGGTTTTTCAATACGAATCTGCAGGGATGCAAAAACATATGCGTGATTTAAAGCCTACTGTTTTTGCAGATTTAATAGCAATGAATGCGCTTTACAGACCAGGGCCTATAGAGTATATTCCTAGTTTTATTAGACGTAAACAGGGGGATGAAGACATCAGTTATGACCTCCCCGAAATGGAAGAGTATTTAAAGGAAACGTATGGAATTACTGTATACCAAGAGCAAGTAATGTTATTGTCTCAAAAACTGGCAGATTTCACTAAAGGCGAGGCTGATGTATTGCGTAAGGCGATGGGTAAAAAGCAAATTGCGGTACTCGATAAAATGAAACCAAAGTTTATCAATCAGGCTGCTGCAAAAGGAATGGCTGCAGATAAATTAGAAAAAATTTGGACTGATTGGGAAAAATTTGCAAGTTATGCATTTAACAAATCTCACTCCACCTGTTATGCTTGGATTGCATACCAAACAGCATACTTAAAGTCACATTATCCAGCAGAATACATGGCATCAGTATTGTCAAATAACATGAACGATATAAAACAAGTTACTTTTTTTATGGAGGAGTGTAAGCGTATGAAGTTGAATGTTTTAGGGCCTGATGTTAATGAGAGCTATTATAAGTTTTCTGTAAATCAAAATAATGCTATTCGTTTTGGAATGGGTGCGATAAAGGGCGTAGGTCATGGCGCTGTAAAAACTATAGTAGAGCAAAGAAAAAAAGAAGGATCTTTCAAATCTATTTTTGATTTAGCAAAAAGAATAGACCTTAGAGCTGCTAATAAAAAAGCTTTTGAGAATCTTGCCAATGCAGGTGGGTTTGATTGTTTCACTACTACTCATAGGGCTCAGTACTTTCAAGATGAAGGAGATGGGGTTACTTTTTTAGAAAAAACCATAAAATTTGCTCATAAATTCCAAGAAAATAAAAATTCAGCACAGGTTAGTTTATTTGGAGAATCAAGTGATGTTCAAATTGATGAACCTATTATTCCACCCTGCGAATTGTGGGGTGCAATGGAAAAATTAGCTCGTGAGAAAGAAGTTGTAGGTATTTATATTTCTGGTCATCCCTTGGACGATTTTAAAATTGAAATGCAAAGTTTTTGTAATGGAGATATTTCTGTCTTTCGAGATTTACCAGGATTTTTAAATAAAGAGATTTCGTTTGGAGGCGTAGTGACAGATGTTCAACATCGTGTAAGTAAGCAAGGAAAAGGCTGGGCATTATTTACTATAGAAGATTATGTTAATAGCCATGAATTTCGAATTTTTGGAGAAGAATATTTAAAGTTCAAACATTTTTTGATGCATAATAACTTTGTATTTGTTCGTGTCCTAATTAAAGAAGGCTGGGCTAACCGTGATACAGGCGTTAAAGGTGAACCTCGTTTGCAGTTTAATAGTTTTCAGCTTTTACATGACATTATGGAGTCTTATGCAAAAAAATTATCTATACAATTAAATATTAAAGAAATATCAGAGGAAAAAGTCCAAAGTATTAAGGATCTTTTACTAATGCATTCTGGAAATCACACTTTAAAATTTGTTGTGTACGACGATGAAGAAGAACTGAAGTTAGAAATGAAAAGTCGCCATCAAAAGATTAAAATATCTCAAGAATTGTTAGAGGAGTTAAAGTCCCAAGAAGTGTATTATAAGTTAAATTAAGGAAGCATAATTTTCAGTAATTCTAGCATAGGAAAAACAAATCGTTTAGGTTTAAGATTTCACTATTTTTAATTAATTTTACACAATAAATTAATTGCAGATAATAGCAATAATCATACTTAAAAATAAAATATTATGGCATTAGAAATAACAGACTCAAATTTTGAAGAAACAGTATTAAAAAGTACTAAGCCAGTGTTGGTAGATTTTTGGGCAGCATGGTGTGGTCCTTGTCGAATGGTTGGTCCTATCATTGAAGAAATCAGTACAGAGTACGGGGATAGAGCTGTAGTAGGCAAGGTAGATGTTGATTCAAATCAAGAATTTGCAGCGAAATACGGAGTTCGAAATATACCTACTGTGTTGGTGTTTCAAAATGGTGAAGTAGTAGGTCGTCAAGTTGGAGTTTCACCAAAAAACGCATACACAGAAGCAATAGATGCTTTATTATAACACACGCAAATGAAAGATTACAAAAAAGGTTTGTCTTAGTGACAAACCTTTTTTAGTTTTTAAGTCTATGGATATTCACAGCGAATTACAGCAAGCCTCTAGTTTTTTAAATTTTGATCTATTATCAAAGTCAATTGTTGAGGGATTTATATCAGGGATGCACAAAAGTCCATTTCATGGGTTTTCAGCTGAATTTGCTGAACATAAAATCTATAATAATGGTGAAAGTACCCGCCATATTGATTGGAAGTTGTTTGCCAAAACAGATAAACTTTATACCAAGCGATATGATGAAGAAACAAATCTGCGTTGTCATCTAATTATCGATAACAGCAGTTCAATGCACTATCCAAAAATTCACAAACAGGATGTTAATAATCTCACTAAAATTAGTTTTTCTTCCCTTGCTGCTGCTGCGTTTATGCAATTATTGAAAAAGCAACGCGATGCAGTTGGTTTAAGTGTTTATACCGATGAATTAGATTTCTATGCCCCTGAAAAAGGTGGTGAGCGGCATCGTCAAATGCTATTGAATTGTTTGAGTAATACAGCTACAAAATTATCTGAGCCAGTTGGAACAAAAACTTATGAGATTTTACATCAAATTGCAGAAAAACTTCATCGCCGATCCTTAATTTTCTTGTTTACCGACATGCTCCAGCCTGAGCGAGATTCAAAAAACCTATTTGAAGCCCTTCGTCATTTAAAACATAATAAACATGAATTGGTATTGTTTCATGTTTACGACAAGGCCACAGAATATAGTTTTAATTTTGATAACAGTCCTAGACGTTTTGTGGATATTGAAACAGGAGCAAATATAAACGCACATCCAGAATTAATAAAAGAAAGTTATGAGTCTGAAGTAGAGGTATATTTTAAGGACTTACGTATGATATGTGGCAAGTATAAGATTAATTATGTTGGAATTGATATTCAGCAAGGGTTTGATAAATTATTAACCACTTTTTTAGTAGAGCGTCAGAAATTTATTTAAATACGTATTTTAGAAAAAAATAAATCCAAAAACACTTGTGTTATGAAAAATGCAGTGTATATTTGCAACCGCATTAACGCAACGGTTTGGTAGTTCAGCTGGTTAGAATACCTGCCTGTCACGCAGGGGGTCGCGGGTTCGAGTCCCGTCCAGACCGCTAAGTATTTTTTGTAAAATACAATAGTATATAAGATGTTGTGTTGTGATAATCAAAATGATTATCCGTGGTTTGTGACAAAACCAGTGAGAAGCTTTCCTGAAAACGGAGGGCTTTTTTTATTTTAAATTTATACCACGTTCTTTACAAAAAAAAGGGTTCCATAAGAACCCTTTTTTTTGGGAAATTATATTTTTATTTTTTTGTAAATTCAAATGACCTGCCAGTAACATCAACAGTAAATCCAGTTTTTTCAGCATTATACTTTATTACAAGAGCCGCTGGTTCAAATATAAATTCTCCATTTCCTTCACTTTCTAATGGGAATGGGCCTTGTGCCCCTATTTGAATTTCTAGTCCTGAATTACCTTCAGTGATGGTTATAGACATTTCTGTTTCAGATGAAATGAAGTCCCCAGTGTAATTAGAAAAAATTTCAGCACTCTCAGTGCCATCTGTTGATTGCCATTTGTTGTTACCGGAGTTTACGTCTGGTAAAACATAATCAGGATCGATAGTTATTTTAGTCAATTCTTCGGTTGAGTCATGTTTAAATGTCCAAGACGTATTTCGTTTCCATATTTCGACTGGAAGGGTTTGTCTTGTTGTAGAACCACTTTTATTCTTAAATTCAATAACTACTGGCATAGGCATTTGTTCTAAATTTTCGATAGTAATAAGCACTCCTTGAGTTGGATCATTTTTTACATACTTTACGTTTGTAATTGCTTGGTCTACCTTCCAGCTGTTAATGAACCAGCCTCTCCAAAACCATCTAAGATCTTCACCTGCTACATTCTCAATAGTTCTGAAGAAATCGTCAGGTGTTGGATGTTTATATGCCCAACGGTTAATGTACTCCCTAAATGCCTCGTCAAATCGTTCCTTTCCAAGAATGTGTTCTCTCAGTACAACTAAGCCTGCACTTGGCTTGTAATAGGCCAAAATCCCTAAATTTCTTTCTTTTAAATTGTCAGGTGAAGTGTATACAGCTTCAAGTCTATCATTTACTAACATTCCAGAAAATTGATGCATGTTAGGAACGGATTCTTTATACTCACCATCATTAAAAGCATCTGTACTTAGTGAGTTAATAAACGTATTAAACCCTTCATCCATCCAAGCGTGTAAACGTTCATTGGATCCTACTATCATTGGAAACCATATGTGTCCAAATTCATGATCTGTTACTCCCCACAGCCTAGATGTTTTCGATTGGTAATTACAAAATACAATCCCAGGATATTCCATTCCTCCTTCATTTCCAGCAACATTTATGGCCGCGGGATAGGGATATTCTAACCATTTTTCTGAATAATGTTCTATGGAAGCTTTAATATACTCAGTAGATCGTGTCCACGCATCTTGGCCGACACTTTCTACTGGATATGCAGACATTGCTAGAGATTTTTTACCACTTGGAAGGTTGATTCTTGCTGCGTCGAGAATAAAAGCAGCTGAAGATGCCCATGCAACATCTCTTGAATTTTCAATTCTAAATTTCCATGTTAATGTTGATGTGTCTCTTGGACGTGAATCTGAATCATTTAATTCAGATTCAGATCGAATCATAACAGTTGAATCACTTGCTTCTGCCTTTTTTAATCTACTTTGTTGTTCTTTTGTATAAACTTCTTTAGGGTTCAAAAGAGCTCCTGAGCATACTACTATGTGGCTTGCAGGTGCAGTAATATTAACGTCAAATGTTCCGTATTCTAAATAGAACTCACCTGCGCCTAGGTATGGAAGTGTATTCCATCCAGTAACATCGTCATAAACACACATTCTTGGATACCACTGGGCTAGTGTAAATACACGCCCATTTTTGGTTTCAAGAACACCCATGCGGTCAGATCCATAATCTGGTGAGGTAAATGAAAAATCAATTTTAACTCCTATCGTACCACCATTAGCACTTAATGATTTAGGTAAATTAACTTTCATTCTTGTATCAATAATGGTGTATGTTGTGTTTATCAACTTGGAACGGCGTCCTTTTTTATAAACTAACTGAATTTTATTTATGCCATATCCACCGTCAAAACTTTGTCCTTTGGCCCCGTTTCGACTCCCTTTTAAAGGAATAATTGCATTACCACGAGAATCTTTTTTAAATAAATTTTGATCTAATTGCATCCATAAAAAATCAAGTTCATCGGGACTATTGTTGGTATAAGTAATAGTTTCAGATCCTGAGATTTCTTTGGTTGTTTCGTTCAGATTTACGTCAATTGTGTAATCGGCACTATTTTGCCAATATGCATGTCCAGGTTTTCCACTAGCAGAGCGAGTAGCTGTTCCATTTTTTGAATAGAAATCATGACCAAAAGCTTCATTATAGTTGTAATTTGATTCTTGTTTTTCCTGCGCTTTTAGGCTTGATGAAATTAGAAATAAACCGCAAATAAATGCAGTGACAAGCTTATTCATATTATTTTGTTTTAAATTAATTTTGTGCGAATTTAATAATAAATACAGCATGTTATTTATATAAACTGTTAAATCCTTAATCTTACTAACAAGTAATAAAGAATAATTGTCTTTTTTTTTGTTTTAAATGGTCAGCTAAATAAAAATCCTATCAGATCCAAACAATATTAATAAAAACAGCCAAGAATATTAACGATACCACCAGCTTTAAAATCGATGATGTAAAAAATCCAATTAAACTTCCAAAGGCAGCTTTCATAGCTGTTTTTATATCAGTGTTGTTTAACAGTTCACCAACAAGCGCACCAATAAATAAACCCAAGATCAATCCCCCTGGAATAGGTGATATTAACCCCAAGACAAGACCAATAGTGGTCCCTATCATTCCAGCCCTGGTTCCTCCAAATTTTTTAGTTCCTATAGCTGGAATAAAGTAGTCTAAAACCCATATTAATATTGCTACGATAAGTGTGATTATAAGGGTACTTATACTAACACTAATATTAGGAGTTAGATACAAAATTAAAATCCCAAACCAACCTGTTAATGGTCCAGGTAAAACAGGAAGAAAACTACCAATAATTCCGAGAATCATTAAAAATCCAGCAAAAATTATTATAAATAAATCCATATTTAATATTTATGAAATCTTGTCAATATTACAAAAATTTAACAGATTGTTAAAACAATAAAAATGACATTTGAATTGTAAATTATTAATTTTGCTTAAAATATGAATTAATGGAATCTCTTGAAGAATTAATTAAATTAATATCGCTAGAAAAAATAAATAAAAATACTTTTCTTGGCCATAATTATAAAGCTCCCTGGGGTCGTGTTTTTGGAGGGCAAGTTTTAGCCCAATCTCTTTACGCTGCTTATCAAACGGTTCCAAAGGATCGCTATGCACACTCAATGCATGCATATTTTATTTTAGGTGGAAATATACATATTCCAATTAAGTATGAGGTAGATGTTATAAGGGACGGTGGTAGTTTTGCTACAAGACGGGTAGTAGCTTTTCAAAATGAAAAGCCAATTTTCAATATGTCTGCATCTTTTCAAAAAAATCAAAACGGAGTTGATCATCAAATATCCATGCCAAATGTATTTTCACCTGACAAACTAATGAATAGCTATGAGCAAATTGAAGAATTCAAGGATGTAATTCCAGATACATACAAGCGTTATAAGTCCTTTTTGCCAAAAATATTTGATTTTAAGCCCACTGACAACATGTTAACTAAGTTGGTAAAAAATAGTTCACCGTTTGATAATATTTGGTTTAAAACTTGTGAGAAAGTATTTCAAAGTATTCCTCTTCAACATCAATTATTAGCATATGCTTCAGATTACAACATTCTCAGACCTGCATCAATGCCACATAGAGAATTTTTGAATTCAAAAGAGGTTTTTTATACAAGCTTGGACCACGCAATCTGGTTTCACCGCGATTTCGACATAAGTGATTGGTTGTTGTATGCAATAGAAAGTCCAAGCGCTTCTAACTCACGAGGGTTTTCAAAAGGTAGTATATTTGATTCTCAAGGAAATTTGATAGCCTCTGTAGCACAAGAAGGTCTTATGCGGATACTTAATAAAGGATCAAAGCGAGGTACTATCTAGAGATTTTATAAATCTAATAAGTTTGATAAATTGTACGTCGCCTTGCTCTTAAAACATAGCTCTATCAAAATGGAAGAATACCATATATTTACAAAAAAATTATATTGAGTAAAAAAATTCTCTTTCAGAAATTTAAACAGTCTTTGATTCACCAAAAGCTGAGTGTTTTGGTGTCCAGTTCCAAACAAAAAATACATTTAAAAGGTGCTTTAGGCTCGTCATTTTCATTCTCTGTTTCTACAGTTTTTAATTCTTCTGATAGACCTTTCTTATTGATATTTGATTCTAAAGAAGAAGCAGCTTATTATTTGAACGATTTTGAAATGCTTTTGGATGAGAAACAAGTTTTGTTTTACCCTGGAAGTTACCGTAGGCCTTATCATGTTGATGAAACTGATAATGCAAATGTTTTGTTGAGGGCCGAAGTTCTAAATCGAATAAACTCCCAAAAAAAGCCAGTCGTAATTATTACATACCCAGAAGCGCTTTTTGAAAAAGTAGTTTCTAGGACTCAGCTTGAAAAATCAATTTTTAAAGTTAGTATTGGAGAAACCCTTAATCTAGATTTTTTCAATGAAGTTCTTTTTGAGTATCAATTTTCTAGAGTTGATTTTGTTACAGAACCTGGAGAATTTTCTGTCCGTGGTGGAATAGTAGACGTATTTTCTTTTTCGCATGATGAGCCATATAGAATTGAATTTTTTGGGGATGAGGTAGAAAGCATCAGAACATTTGATGTAGAGACCCAGCTTTCCACTAATACTATTAAAAAAATTCAAATATTACCTAATATTGAACATAAATTACTTAATCAAACACGTCAGAGCTTTTTTGAATATATATCATCTGAAACACTAATTTTTGCAAAAGACATTTCTAATCTATTAGAATCAACAGAGAAACTTCAGCAAAAAGCTAGAGAGGCATACGATGCACTAACTTCAGAAATTAATTATAGTAACCCTATTGATTTATTTTGTACTTCTGCTAATTTTAAATCACAATTGCTAGATTTTTCCGTAGTTGAATTTGGAATGAATTCCATATTAGCTACTAATGTTTCTCAAAAAGTTGAATTTCAAGTTGGTCCACAGCCATCATTTAACAAGCAGTTCAATCTATTGATCGATGAATTAAATTCTAAACATGATTTGGGTTATCATAATTTCATCTGTTGTTCTAGTTCTCAACAGGCGCAGCGTTTTTATGATATTTTTGAAACAGTGGATAATCAAGTTCATTGTCAGATTATAGTGATGTCTTTGTATGAGGGATTTGTTGACCATGATAATAAATTGGTTTGTTATACTGATCATCAAATATTTGAGCGATATCATAAATTTCACTTAAAAAATGGTTATACCAAAAAGCAATCCATAACTCTCAAGGAACTAACAAAACTTGAAATAGGAGATTATATTACCCACATAGATCATGGAATTGGAAAGTTTGGAGGTTTGCAGAAAATTGAAGTTGAAGGTAAAAAACAAGAGGCAATAAAGTTGTTTTATGGTGAACGAGATGTTCTTTATTTGAGCATCCATGCTCTTCACAAAATTACTAAGTTTAACGGAAAGGATGGTAAGCTCCCAAAGATTTATAAGCTTGGAAGTAAGGCCTGGAAAGTCCTCAAACAAAAGACTAAGATAAAGGTTAAGGAAGTTGCTTTTAATTTAATCAAACTTTACGCAAAGCGAAAATTAGAAACTGGGTATAGGTACAAGCCAGACAGTTCAATGCAGCATGAACTAGAAGCCTCTTTTATGTATGAGGACACACCAGACCAGGTTACGGCAACAGCAGATATAAAAGCAGATATGGAAAGTGAGCGCCCAATGGATCGCTTAATTTGTGGGGATGTTGGCTTTGGTAAAACCGAAGTAGCTATAAGAGCTGCTTTTAAAGCCGTTGACAACGGAAAGCAAGTTGCTATATTAGTACCTACAACGATACTTGCATTTCAACATGCCAAGACTTTTAGAGCTCGTTTTAAGGATTTTCCCGTTACCATTGATTACATTAACAGATTCAAAACAACAAAGCAGCGAAAAGATACTCTAGAGCAATTAGAGTCAGGTCAATTAGATATTATTATTGGTACGCATCAGTTAGTAAACAAATCTGTTAAGTTCAAAGATTTAGGACTTTTAATTGTTGACGAAGAGCAAAAATTTGGTGTAGCTGTTAAAGAAAAACTTAAAACTCTAAAGGATAATGTTGATGTGTTAACCCTTACGGCAACTCCGATCCCTAGGACGTTGCAATTTAGTCTTATGGCAGCACGAGATTTATCTGTTATTAATACTCCGCCTCCAAATCGTTATCCAATTGAAAGTCAAGTAATTCGTTTAAATGAAACTATAATAAGGGATGCTATCTCTTACGAAATTCAGCGTTCAGGACAGGTTTATTTTATTCACAACAGAATAGAAAACATAAAAGAAGTTGCTGGTTTGATTCAACGCTTAGTACCAGATGCTAAAATTAGAGTTGGCCATGGTCAGTTAGAAGGTCGAAAGCTAGAACGGCTAATGTTAGATTTTATGGGCGGAGAATTTGATGTACTAGTTAGTACTACGATAGTTGAGAGCGGGTTAGATGTACCTAACGCAAATACAATTTTGATTAATAATGCGAATAATTTTGGGTTGAGTGACCTGCATCAAATGCGTGGTCGAGTAGGTCGAAGTAATAAAAAAGCATTCTGTTATTTTATTACGCCTGATTTTCATGCCATGACAGACGATGCCCGTAAACGAATATCAGCCTTGGAACAATATACAGCACTTGGGAGTGGATTTAATATAGCTATGAAAGATTTAGAAATAAGGGGCGCAGGTGATTTGTTAGGAGGGGAACAAAGTGGTTTCATTAATGATATCGGATTCGAAACCTATCAGAAGATTCTTAATGAGGCCATTGAAGAGCTGAAAGAATCAGAATTTAAGAACTTATTTAAGGAAGAGATAAATAACAAACAATTTGTAAAAGAGGTAACACTAGATACGGACTTTTCTCTAATGTTTCCAGATGATTTTGTTAATAATATTACAGAGCGTCTAAGTCTTTATACGCAACTTAACACTCTTAAATCAGAGACTGAATTAGAAGTTTTTGATCGTGATTTAACTGATCGGTTTGGTGCTTTACCAATTCAGGTAGTAGATCTTTTAGACAGTGTAAGAATTAAGTGGTTAGCAACTAAGTTAGGATTTGATAAAATTGTGATGAAACAGGGTAAACTTATTGGCTATTTCGTTAGAGATCAAAACAGTCTTTTTTATCAAAGTGATCATTTCACTAGAATCCTTAACTATGTACAAGCTAATCCGAAATTATGCTCTATTAAAGAAAAGCAAATGAGACAAGGACTTAGGCTATTGATAAGTTTTAAAAATATTAATACTGTTCAAGAGGGTCTAAAATCTCTGAAGCCAATTTTGGATTATAATTAGATAAAAAACTGCTATATTTATTTTTAGGAGTTTATTGAAAAATAATATTTGTTTTATTTTTTGTGACGTTCAGTTTTATATCCCGCCCTAAATAGAGCGCTCTATTCTCATTTTCATGTCCTGCTGGGAAGCCAAAAGCAACAGGAAAATTAGTATTTTTAAGAATGTCTAAAATAAGTTCTTCAACTGATTGCCCCCACAGGGGATCATTGATTTTTAGTTTACTAATATTTCCTATTATTACGCCAGAGCATTGATCGAAGTATCCAGCACGTTTTAATGATTGTAATTGTCGGTCAATATGGTATTTATATTCGCCAATTTCTTCAATAAAAATAATTTTTCCTTTTGTATTTATACTAGTTTTACTCCCTAATGTACCAGTAATTAATGTTAAATTTCCACCAATAAGTTGTCCATGGGCTTTACCAACTTTGTTATAATAGTTCCCTTCAATATTGTAGCCCTCAAGTTCTCCGAAAAGAGCTGATTTTAGAGTTTCTAACGATATTTTAATCGATTTAGGATCATCAACTAAATTGATACACATCATTCCGTGTATGCTCTGGTAACCTAGTTTATGAAGTTTTTCATGAAAGACTGTAATATCGGAATACCCTACAATCCACTTTGGGTTTTTTTTGAAATTTTCAAAGTTTAGTTTGTCTATAATTCTTTGAGAGCCGTACCCCCCACGTGCACACCATATTGCTTTAATTTTAGGATTGTCAAGTGCCCATTGAAAGTCATCTGTTCTGTCTTTATCCGATCCTGCAAAATGGTTTAGTTTTTTTTCTATATTTTTCCCAAACACAACTTTTAAACCCCAATTTTTTAGAACTATTTTTGTTCTTTGAATTACTTCATGATTTTGTTTTAAGACTCCAGCGGGAGCTATCATGGCAACAATGTCTCCAACTTGTAAACAGGACGGTCGTATCATATTAGAATCCATATTGGGTATCAATTTTTATTATGCTGTCCAAAATTTGTGCATTTTTACCAATAATTTATAACAGAAAAAGGGAGTTGTCGATAAATTAAAAAACCATTATTCTTTACTATTAGTAAATATAAGAATTTCTCTAATGTTCTGTTTCTAATTAGAAGTAATATTATGTATTTTTGTTGGTATAAATAATACAAAATGTCAAAACGTTTTACAATTACAGCAGCCCTGCCTTACACTAATGGACCATTACACATTGGGCACTTGGCAGGAGTTTATGTGCCGGCCGATATATATGCACGTTACATGCGTTTAAAGGGGCATGATGTAGCGTTTATTTGTGGAAGTGATGAGCATGGTGTACCTATCACAATAAAAGCTAAAAATGAAGGGGTTTCTCCACAGGATATTGTAGATTATTATAATTCAAATATTAAGTCTTCTTTTGAGGATTTTGGTATTTCGTTTGATAATTACTCAAGAACATCAGCAAAAATTCATCACGATACTGCTTCGGAGTTTTTTAAAAACCTTCATGCTAGTGGTGAATTTTTGGAAGAAACAAATGCACAACTTTATGACTCCAAAGCTGCTCAGTTTTTAGCTGATCGTTTTGTTGTAGGTACTTGCCCAAAGTGTGGTAATGAAGAAAGTTACGGAGATCAATGTGAAGCCTGTGGTACTTCTCATAACGCCACAGACTTGTTGAACCCTAAATCTGCAATAACAGGTATAACTCCAAGTTTGAAAGATACAAAACACTGGTTTTTACCACTTGACAAACACGAGTCGTTTTTAAAAGAATGGATTTTGGATGGTCACAAATCAGACTGGAAACCTAATGTTTACGGTCAATGTAAGTCTTGGCTTGACGATGGCTTACGTCCTCGTGCAGTTACCCGCGACTTAGATTGGGGTATTCCTGTTCCCGTTAATGGCGCAGATGGAAAGGTTTTGTATGTATGGTTTGATGCCCCAATAGGATATATTTCATCAACCAAAGAATGGGCTCAAAGAGAAGGTAAAGATTGGGAGCCATATTGGAAAGATAGTAATACCACGCTAGTTCATTTTATAGGTAAGGACAATATTGTATTTCATTGTATTATTTTTCCAGCTATGTTGAAGGCCGAGGGTAGTTATATTCTTCCAACTAATGTTCCTGCTAATGAATTTTTAAATCTTGAGGGTCAAAAACTATCTACTTCCAAAAACTGGGCAGTTTGGCTTCCTGATTATTTAAAAGAATTTCCAGATAAACAAGATGTCTTAAGATATGTATTAACAGCCACTGCTCCTGAAACAAAGGATAATGATTTTACTTGGAAAGATTTTCAAGCTAGAAATAATAATGAGTTGGTTGCTATTTTTGGAAATTTTATAAATAGGGTTATGGTGTTGACTACGAAATATTACCAAGGTATCGTACCAGCTCCGCAAAAGTTTTCTAATGATGATTTGGTAGCCCTAGATCTTATTAAGTCTTATCCACTTATAATTTCGAAATCTATTGAGCGGTATCGATTTAGAGAAGCCAGCCAAGAGTTTATGAACCTTGCAAGACATGGGAATAAATTTTTGGCAGATGCTGAACCCTGGAAGGTTATAAAAACTGATCCTGCCCGAGTTCAAACTATAATGTATATCGCTCTTCAAATTGCCGCAGCACTGGCAGTATTATCTGAGCCCCTATTACCTGCATCATCCAAAAGATTAAAATCAATGCTAAATTTAGATTTAATTTCTTGGAAAAACATTGAGAGTGGAGATCCTATGATTAAGCCTTCTCATCAAATAGGAGAGTCTGAACTCTTATTCGCTAAAATAGAAGATTCTGAAATTGATTTTCAATTGGATAAATTGGCAAAAAGTAAGCTGGTTAATGAAACTATCAATAAAAAAATAGAGTCTCAAAAAGAAACAATCTCTTTTGAAGATTTTTCAAAATTAGATATTAGAGTTGGGACTGTCTTAGAGGCTAAGAAGATGCCAAAAGCAAAAAAACTATTGGTGCTTAAAGTAGATACTGGAGTCGATGTTAGGACTATTGTTTCTGGTATTGCAGAAAGTTTTACAGCCGAGGAACTTATCGGGAAACGAGTTACAGTATTAATTAATTTAGCGCCTAGAAACTTACGTGGAGTTGAAAGTCAAGGAATGATTTTAATGACTGAAACATCGGAGGGTAAATTAGTATTTGTAAACCCTGACAGCTCTCATAATGCTAAGAATGGTTTGAAAATCGGTTAGCTAATATCCAAAACATAAATTTTGTTGATACCTTAGGTTGTACTATCTTTATAAATTACCAATAATTTAGTTTATGGCCGGATCAAACATTACTTTAAAACAACTTTCATCTATCTTGGGTGTATCAATTTCAACGATTTCTAAAGCGCTGAATGATAGCCACGAAATAAGTGATGCCACTAAAAAAAGAATTGTTAAGTCTGCAAAATTACATAATTACCAGCCAAATAAAATTGCTGTAGGCTTAAAATCTGGAAAAACTAATACCATAGCGGTTGTAATTCCTAGTGTACAAAATAGTTTTTTTGCTCGTGCATTATATGGAATTGAGAGTGTGATTTCTAATACTAATTACAATATTATAGTGTGTCTAACTAAAGAGTCTCATTCTAAAGAAGTAGAGACCTTTAACATGTTATCAAATGGTGTCGTAGACGGTTTCATAGTAGCGGTGAGTGAAGAAACACAAAATTTACAAAACTATGATCATTTTCATAATGTGATTGAAAATGGTAAGTCCGTAGTCATGTTTGACAGAGTGATTGAATCTGTTAATTGTGGAAAAGTTACAACCAATGATTTTACTGCTTTATCTGAAACGACTCAAAAGCTAATTGAATCAGAACGTAAACAAATTATTCTCCTTTCTACAATTCACGGATTAAACGTAGGCAAGCAACGTGCACAAGGATATGTTAAGGCTATGGAAGCTGCTGGGTTGGCTCCGGTGCTTTTAGAGTCTACTGATAAATTGGCAGGGGCAGTTATGGCTGATTATTTAAAATCTAACCCAGTAGATGCCATCATGGCTTTAGATACCGATGCTTCACTATCCGCTTTAAAAGCAGTAAAATCATCAGGAAAAAAAATCCCTCAAGATATTGCTGTTATTGGATATGTTAGCGAACGTATGGCTCATAACCTAACTCCTGAATTAACAACAATTAATCAACACAGTTTTACCATAGGAAATTCGGCTGCAACAATCATGGTTGAATCGCTTAGAACAAAATCTAGTGAAGTTAAGCAATTAGTTATAAGTTCAACTTTATCGGTCAGAGATTCATCTTAAAAAGATAAAATTAAAAAGTATAAAATTTTTAGATATTCCTCCTTACAAATCCAATACATTCCTCAAACGTGCATACACAATTAAGTTTACTATTATTTCTTAATATTTTGTGCGAAAGCGTCTATTTGTAATAAGTAAGTCAATATTTTGTATTTATTAATATTAAACTAGTATTAAAGCTATATTTTCTAATTTTTCCTTGTGAAATATCCTAGTTGATATTAAAAAATTCTATTACTTTTGAAAAAAAAATAAAAATGAATAAAATTAAGTACACAATTATTCTTGCTTTTGCTTTTTTGCAAACTCAATCACAAAACAGCACTGATTTATTAGATCACTATAAATCTTATTATTCTCAAATGCAAAAGCTAGGAGATACCCAAGGAATCATAAGCGCTATGAATCATTTAATTATTCTTGAGCCAAATATAAAACGTCAAGATTCACTAGCCTATGTATATGTTCTTGAGGGTAAGCATAGGCAGGCGCTTGCTCTATTAGGAATTGAAGCTAAAGATTCAGATACAGACTTAGAATCAGAAATTAAAGCTATCAGTTTGAAGACATTAAATGAGCCTGCAAGAGCATTAGAGCACTACGAAATACTCTTTAAGCGTAGCCCTTCTGCTGTACTTGCATACGAGCTTGCGGATCTTAAAATTCAAACCGATGACCTTACAGGAGCTAGTTTAAATATTACTTATGGAATGGCTAATTCTACCACAGATATGATGAAGGCTTATTATGAATCACAAACCCCATATCAAGTTTCGTTAGTTGCTGGATTTGTATATTTAAAAGCAATTGCAAAGTTTAGGGAAAATCCAAAAACAAATCATGACGATTCAATTGCTTTACTGGAAGAAGCTTTATTATTAGCTCCGAATTTTAATTTAGCAACTTTAGCAATTGATGCTATTCGTGTTCAAAAGGAAGGTTTAATAACTGAATAAATATAAAAAAGCAGCGTTTATTCGCTGCTTTTTTTATGTCTACCATATTCGCACCCTTTGTTCTTTGGGTAAATACATTTTATCTCCTTCTTGAATGTCAAAAGCTGTATAAAAAGCATCAACATTTTTCAGTGGTTGAGTAGCTCTTTGTATTCCGGGCGAGTGGGGATCAGTTTTAATTTGTGTTCTCAGCGCATCCTCACGTGTTAGTGTTCTCCATACTGTAGCCCAAGACATAAAAAAGCGTTGCTCAGCTGTAAATCCATCAATATTTTCAGGTCTTCCGTTTTCATTCATGTACAATTGAAGCCCATCATAAGCACCAAGAACTCCACCAAGATCACCAATGTTTTCACCTAGGGTGAACTTACCATTTATGTAAACACTGTCCAAAACTTCAATGGCACTATATTGTTCAGCCAGCGCATTGCCGCGCTTTTCGAATTCAGCTAAATCTTTATCCGTCCACCAATTGTTTACATTTCCGTCTCCATCAAAACGCGCTCCAGAATCATCAAATGCATGGGATATTTCATGACCTATGACAGCGCCAATTCCACCATAATTTACAGCTTCATCTGCTGTAAAGTTATAAAAAGGAGGTTGCAAAATAGCTGCAGGAAAAACAATCTCGTTATTCAGAGGATTAAAGTATGCATTTACAGTTTGAGGAGGCATTCCCCATTCGGCTTTATCAACAGGTTGTCCTATTTGTGATATATTTTCTTTGCTACTCCAATTAGAGACAGCCATCATATTCTCCGCAAAGCTATTACCTTCAAGAACTTGTAACTCAGAATAGTCTTCCCATTCGTCTGGGTATGCAATTTTTACTGTGAATTTATCTAATTTCTCAATTGCTTTGGCTTTTGTAGCATCACTCATCCAGTCTAGAACTTCTATTCTGTTTTGGAAAGCTTTAATCACATTAGCAATCATTTTTTCTGCTTTCTCTTTCGCTTCTGGTGGGAACTTTGCTTCTACATACAGTTTTCCTATAGCTTCTCCAACAGAGCCGTTAACTGTGCCTAGAGCTCGTTCTTCCGCTTCACGTTGAGCCTTGGAACCATTTAAGGTTTTGCTATAAAATTCCCAATTAGCTGTTTCAATTTCTGTTGTTAAATATCCTGCGGCATTATCAATTGTGCTCCAGGTCATTAATGTTTTAATATCATCAATTGACGTATTTGTTAAAAAAGTATTTAGCGCAGCCATATAAGTTGGTTGCATTACTAGTACAGATTCTAACGGCTCAGTGACCCCAAGATCTTTTGTAAACTTATTCCAGTCAATAAGAGGAGTCATTGCACTTAATTCTTTTAAAGTACGTGGGTTATTGAAGTTACGAATGTCTCGACTCTGAACCTTATCAAGTCTAGGCTTTGCTAGTTTTGTTTCTAATTCCAGTATTCGTTTTGCAGCATTTGCTGCATCTTTATCACTGTATCCAACAAATCCAAGCATTCTAGCTACGTGATTTGTATATTGTTCTCTAATTTCTTGAGACTTTGTATCTTGATCCAAATAATAATCACGCTGGAGTCCTAATCCACCAGGGTAGACCCAGGCAGTATTAATTTTACTATCATTTAAGTCTGCATTGGCACCTATACCAGCAAAAGGGGCAGAAACTCCAGTGGTTGTGGCATATATAGTTTGCATATCGTTGATGGATCGAATACTATTTATAGCTTTTAAAAGCGGTTTAATAGGGTCAATACCAGCCTTATTGCGTGCTAGAGTATCTAATTCAGATTCAAAAACTAGTAATGCTTTTTTTTGATCAGTCCCTTCAGCATAGGTTCCAAATTCTTTAGACGTTTTGATGATGTCTAGAACATCTTTTCTTGTTGATTTTCGAAGGACTCCGAATCCTCCCCATCGTGTTTCATCATCGGGGATAGTATTCGTTTTCATCCAATTACCATTAACATAGTCATAGAAGTTTTCTTTTGGACTGACTGAAGTATCCATGTTTTCAAGAATGATTCCCGGAATTTTTTCAATAATATTTGATGAGGTTTTTGAATTATTTTTACAAGCATTTAAGCTTAGTATACATAGGGAACTCAGTAATATTTGTTTGCTTATATTCATCATTGGTTTTTTTAAATTAGAAATACAATTTATTAGAAATTTAATGAAAGACTGTCCAATAGTTTTCTTCAAAAAATTAGTTAAGAATTATTTTTTTGGTTGTATGCTGGTTATCAACCGTTATTTTTAGGAAATAAATTCCGCTAGTATATCCTTGCATTTGAAGCGCAAATGGAGTAGAAGTAATTATTCTGCTTTTAGTGAACAGTTTTTTACCTGTAATGTCTAAAACTTGTAGATCAAATGGCTTGTTATTTTGAAGTTTAATATAAAAAGTGTCCTTAGAAGGATTTGGATAAACAGCCAGTTGATTTAATTCTAAATCATCTGAGGTTAAAGAAGTGCCATCAACATAAAAGTCATCGATTACTACCCCTTCTTCATTCACAGCTTGATCTGAATGAAAAACAATTCTAAAAATTACGTTGGATTCAGAGCTAAGGGAATCTAGTGCATAGCTATACTGGTTTAATGTAGCTTCTGTTCCTGTCCATTGTCCACCAACACAATTATAACAATTATCGGCATAGCCATCTCCAGCAGTACGACTGCTGTTATACCAGTTAGGATCTTCTGACGAGCCAAGTAGTTCCCATGATATACCTTGATCAGTTGAATATTCAACATAAACTAAATCCCAGTCAAACTCTAGTACAAAAGCCATGTCAAATTTTAATACAGGATTTGCAACATTTGTCAAATCATAACATTTAGAAACTAGATATCCTTTTACATCGTCTCTGTGGTTTCCGTCCAGATTAGTGGCGTATACATTTTCTGGAGAAGAGGCACTGTTGAGCTGTGTTCCACTAGGCACTCCAAGTTCCCATGTACTTCTACCTTCGTTAATAACTATGAGTTCATCTTCAGAGTTTTCAAAAGTATTTATGTCTTGTATCGATCCTTCACTATTAGCATAGAAAGTGATTTCTTTGCTATTGTTAGAGCTAAAAAAGTCATCAGCAATCGTAGCTGTTACTGCTAACTGGTGTGCACCAATTTCAACGTCTAACAAGTCTAGGTCAATAATCTCTAGTTGTTCAGATTCAATATTTCCGGTCCAAGAAATTGAGATCTCTTCGTTTTCGTCTAAAATATATGAAATGTCTATAGACGTAATGTTATTTTGCCCATTGTTTTTCACTTTTAATTGTGGCAAAATTGATCCACAATTAATTTGTGAATCTAGTGGATTTTCAACTCCAACTAGCTGGACATCATTGGTAGCCAATTGTGAGGATGGGAGTTCAGTTCTAAATGCACCTCGCCCATATGTAGCGGCTGTGATATTGTTATCAACTATGTTTATACTGAGATCTCTAACTGATGAGTTTGGGAGGTTATTGTCAAATTCTACCCAGTTATTAGAATTGTCATTGTATCTGTACACACCAAGGCTAGTACCAAGGTAAAGTACATTATCTATAGTATTAGTTTGATGTTTAATTATGTTTTTGACAACATTAGGTAGCGATCCCGTAATATCTGCAAAGCTGATACCCTGGTTGATTGATTTCCATACTTTACCCCCTCCGCCGCTAGTTGTGACGTAGACGATGTTGTTGTCATTATTATTTATTTCTATGGAAGTAACATTACTAGGAAAATTATAGACATTTGTAAATGTTAATCCGTGGTCAAAGCTTCTTCTGAGGCTTGAATTTATTCCTACATAAATGTTGTCAGAATTTATGGGGTCTAGTTCTAAAACATCAATATTAGTACCAAAACTTTCGGATACTTCAGTCCAGGTACCAGAGCTGAATTGATATAAGCTACTGTATCCTGCAAAAACTTCACTATCACTATTAATTGAAAGTGGTGTTATCCAGTTGCCGCTAGTAGGTGATGAGTAGCCGTCTGTACTGCCAGGTTGACCGGAGTTGTTACTCACGTACAGAGTTGTTCCGTTTTGTAGAAAACCATAATATAAATTATCATTGTTTGGATCAATTACACCTTCCATTCCGTCTCCACCGTGGTAGCTAGCCCATTGGTTACTAAATCCAAAACCACCATTATCTTGTGCTCCCCCAGCAATTTTTCCTGAATCTTGTTTAGAAACTGAAATTCTGTAAAATTGAGTTATGGAAAGACCAACTGTTAGGTCTTCAAATGTTGAGCCGTTGTCCGTGGACTTGAAAACGCCCCCGTCGGAGCCAACAAATAATCCATTTTCAAAATCTCTAATAAAATGAATGTCAGCATGGGTGTAAGAAGCATTACGTGTAGTCCAGCTATTTACTTGAGAAAAAGAATCACCTCCGTTTGTTGATTTCCAAATATTCAATACACCAACATATATTTCATTTTCGTTTGTATTCGAAGCCGATATAGCCAAATCATACCACGCTTGGGATACCCCATTAAAAATATCTGTGGTATTAGCCATCTGGGTGAACGATAGTCCACTATTAGTGGATCTGTAAACTCCTTGGTAATCATATCCACCAGTTGCAGCAACTAAGTACACATAGTTTGAGTTTGCCTGAGTGACATCAATAAACATACGACCAGCCGCGGAAGGTAGGCCTGTAGTTATTAAATTGAAACTATTCCCTCCATTTGATGATCTGTAAAATTGTGAATTAGTTGAAGCATAAATAATATTTGGATTTGAGGGTTTAACTTTTAAATCTCTAAAGTTACCTGACTGAGACAGAGTCCAGCTATTCCCCCCGTTTGTAGTCATATAAATACCAGTATTTGTAGCGACCCATAGGACGTTAGAATCATTTGGGTTTATATAAATTTCAGAAGTTCTATTTGTTCCTGGATTATTAGAAGGATTTAATCCTGTTTGAGTCCAACTGGTACCAGCATCGGTTGATTTCCAAACACCAACGCTGTAAGAATCTCCAGCATCATCATCTCCA
>Ga0233438_10000302_pt1 | contig 66223 bp, 102 predicted proteins | sample SI_123_September_FD_182720 | JGI IMG/M metagenome (GOLD analysis project Ga0233438, IMG submission 182720) | Seawater microbial communities from Saanich Inlet, British Columbia, Canada - SI_123_September2016_10_MG | ecosystem: Environmental > Aquatic > Marine > Inlet | place: Canada: British... | reverse complement strand
GTATTTAACGATATCGTTCGTGATAAAGGAAACTTTCCTAAAGCGACTTGGTACTCACCTTATTCCCCTAAGACAATTGTTAACTGGTGCTCAAATGATTATTTGGGAATGGGACAAAACAAGTATGTAATTGACGCAATGCAAACCGCATTGTTAAAGACAGGCAGTGGTAGTGGAGGTACTCGCAATATTGGCGGTACCTCTCATTATCATGTTACTCTCGAAAAGGTTTTAGCAGACCTGCATAAAAAAGAAAGCGGTTTATTATTTACTTCTGCTTATGTAGCAAACGAATGGGCGTTAATTGCTCTATCTCGTATCATTCCTGATATATGTTTCGTTTCGGACAATAAGAATCATGCCTCAATGATTATGGGTATGAAACATAGTCGCGCTCATAAACATGTATTTGAACATAATGATATGGAATCGTTAGAAGAATGTTTACAAGTTACAGTTGAAGCTGGTTATGTACCATGTATTGTATTTGAATCAGTATATAGTATGGATGGAGATGTTGCTCCTATTGAAGAGATTTGCGATTTGGCAGATCAGTATGGAGCAATGACATATATAGATGAAGTACATGCCGTAGGTTTATACGGAGAAACAGGCGCAGGATACTGCGAAAAGATTTTATCACAGGATAGAGTGGATATTGTAAATGGAACCTTGGGAAAAGCGTTTGGTTGTCATGGAGGTTATATTGCTGGTGATAGTGTTGTTCTTGATGCTATACGATCAGTCGCAAGTGGATTTATTTTTACAACAAGTATGTCACCTGTTATGGCTGCAGGCGCAATTGCCTCTGTTCGTTACTTGGCAGACCATAATGATTTAAGAGAAACTCATCAAGAACGAGCATTGACTTTAAAGAATATGTTAATTGATGAAGGTATAGAATTACACGAAGAGAGTTGCACTCATATATTACCAGTGATGGTTAGAGATGCAAAGAAATGTAAACTAATGTCAGATAGGTTATTAAACGAACATGGATTATATGTGCAACCAATTAATTATCCAACAGTCGATGTTGGTAAAGAACGACTTAGAATTACACCTACTCCCTTACATACTAATGGTATGATGGAAGATTTGATTGTCGGACTCAAAGAGACATTTGCTTATTACAAATAAATAATATTATGAAATGGTTAACTTTAACAACATCCCTCACTTTAGCAGCAACCGCTGCATATTTTAGTATCATAGGATTAATGACAATCTTTAGTGGCGCTGCTCTCAGTATTGCCGTTATGGCAACTGTGCTTGAGTTTGGTAAACTTGTTTCAGCAGCATGGTTACATTACGAATGGGATAGAATCAATAATTTAGTTCGTGGTTATTTTACAGCCGCTGTTATAGTCCTAATGTTAATTACAAGTATGGGTATATTTGGATTCCTTTCTAAAGCTCATATTGATTCTGCTTTAACTGGAGATACCTATTCTCTCGAAGCAAGTATCATTGATACAAGAATAGCTGCAGAGCAATCCAAACTTAAAGCTGCACAAGATAGAATCGAAGGATTAGATTACGTATTACAGACTTCACAACCTAAAGATCGTAATTATGTTAATGGACGTCAAACAGAAGAAAGAAATAATTTAGCAATAACTATTGACAAAGCAGTGGATAGTATTGTACAATATAACGAACAGAAGTTACCTATACAGAGACTTCAGTTAGAACAAGAATCGGAACTCGGTCCTGTTAAATATATCGCTGATATGATATACGGAACTGAGGCAGAAGAATATTATGACAATGCTGTCAGATGGATTATACTTATAATTATATTCGTATTTGATCCTTTGGCAATAATGTTATTAATTGTAAGTACCGCCGCATTTAAACGTGAGCGTGAGACTCCTGCTAAACCATTAATTGATAACAGTCAAGTAATGAACATGGAGATTGAAGAAAAAAGAAGTGGACTAACTTCCACAATAAACCGAAGGAAAATATAATGAGTATTCAAATGATTGGAGAGCAAGTACTAGTAGCAGCTGCTCCAAAAGAAGAAACAACAGCAGGTGGTATTATATTATCAGCTGACGTAAAACAAACTGCATCAGAGCCTGGTATCATATTATCAGTAGGTCCTGAAGCAACCCATTTAAACAAAGGTGATACGGTATATCTATCTTGGGATAAATCAATGCCTGTAAGAATTGGCGGACAAGACGCTGTGATTATTGCGGCAGAACATATTAAGGCTGTACTATCGTGAATATGAAAAAGTTAGCATGGGGTGGATTAGGATTCCTTAGCTTAGGAGTTGCTTATGTAGGTGTTATCTTACCAGGCATTCCTTTTAGTATACCTGCAGTGTTTGCTGCGTATTGTTTCGCAAAGAGTTCAGACAGAATGCACAACTGGTTATATAACCATAAACTCTTTGGACCATTTTTAACAAACTGGGAAACCAAAAAAGTATTTCCGCAAAAGGCAAAGTATATGATGTTAGGATTTATGGCATTTGCTTTATTGTGTATGATTGTATTTACAGGTAATTGGAAAGCGGTTGCGTACTCAGGAACCTTTATGGCTCTTGGTGCAGCATGGGGATGGCGTTACCCTTCTACTCCCGAAGAGTATGATCGTCGTAAAGCAGCGGGAGAAAGGATAGGGCTATTTAAATGAGCAAAGAAAAACCATTTGATAAGGACGGCAATATAGATTATCACAGATGGTTACAAGTAAATCAATTCATCAAAAAGTTACATGATATGCATTACATGGAACAGATGAAAATCGAACAGATGAAACAACAAGAGAGTTGGTTGAATCGTCGAAACGATATGTTACTTGATTTAGATATGATTGATAAAGTCGTCGAAATGATGGATGATTATCCTGAAGCAGAAAATATAATTAACAAAATTACAAGAAGGTTAGACAATGACAGGAAGTACTGAAGAAAAGATATTACAAGTAGTGAATCTATCACCAAGTGAAAGCTGGGTAGAAAAGATTGTAGAGATACACCCAATGAGACAAATCTTTTGGGCCACTATATTACAATGTCTAGTATTCGGTTCAATGATGTTATCTTTCTTTATAATTAATAAAGTAGTATAGGAGTATATTATGGCACAGATATTTGAAAGTCCCGATAAGGGTAAGACAGTATACGCAAGAGAGTGTGGACAACCTTTTAATACAAGGGTATGCATTAAATCTCCTGCGGTAGCAGAGGAGCCGTTGTATGAACAATTGGCACGGAGAGAGGCCGATAGAAGTAATAGTCGAAAGGGACTCGTTCGGTAAAGATTTATTATTAGCATGTTCATTAGGACTCAATATAGGATTCCTAATAGCATTGTTATTTTTATAGGAAAAGAAAATGAAAAGTGATTATGTAGTAGTTGATACTGTTTCAATGTTTAAACAGAGATATATTATTCCAAGAGAAGAAGTACAAAGGTGGAATGAAGAAGTTCATTGTACTGATAAGCTTGCCAAGTTATGGTCTCAGGAATCTGTTGAAGCTGAAGAAGTAAAGGAGTTCAGTCAGCGTTGGCTTGGTGAAACCGTTACTAACATTGATATTGTAGATACAGTTAAAGCACTCAAATATTTTGCAGAAGATAACGAAGAGTTATCTCAAGAGTGGAGTCAAGCAAAGCAACTTGATTACATTAACGATTGGAAAGATAAAACACCAAAGGCATGATCTACATCTATGGTACTCGAGCTTGCGCTTTCTGCGATAAAGCTAAAGAACATGCAGCCAAACATTATGGGGGTTATAAATTCCTTGACATTGGGCTGACAATGTATTATAATCAATTAAAAGAAAAAGGCATAGGTACGTCCGTTCAACCTCAAATCTTTGAAGACGAAAGGTTGATAGGTACCTATTATCATTTAATAAGAGAAACACAATATAGGATGGAACAGCAATAATATGCTAGATGAAAGAATTAACAAGATTTACCAAAAAGAACTATCACGCCAAAAATTAACCACAGAACTAATTGCTTCAGAGAACTTTGCTTCGAAAGCAGTTATGAAACTTTGTGGTTCAGAGTTTACAAACAAATACGCAGAAGGATATCCAGGTGCTCGTTATTATAACGGTTGCGAATTTATGGATGAAGTCGAAACCTTGGCTATTGATAAACTCAAAGATCTATACGGTTGTGAATTTGCTAATGTTCAACCACATAGTGGAGCAAACGCAAACCTTGCTGTATATAAAGCATTCTTAAATCCAGGTGATACAATTCTTGGAATGGATTTAGCAAGTGGCGGTCATCTAACTCATGGAGCTCCAGTTACGATTTCAGGTAAATGGTTTAATGCTCATACTTACGGTGTTGATGAAAACGGTTTAATTGATTACGACGAAGTTGCTCGATTGGCACAAGAACACAAACCTGATATTGTCGTTGCTGGTGCAAGTGCATATCCAAGACAAATTGATTGGGTAAGGTTCAGAGCAATTGCTGATTCAGTAGGTGCATTACTTATGGTTGACATGGCTCACTATTCTGGTTTAATTGCCGGTGGTGTATATGACAATCCTGTTCCTTATGCCGATGTTGTTACTTCTACAACTCATAAAACATTACGTGGTCCTCGTGGTGGAATTATATTATGGAACAATCCTGACTATACAAGAAAGCTCAATGGAGCAATCTTCCCAGGTACTCAAGGCGGACCATTAATGAATATCATTGCTGCCAAAGCACAAGCATTCGTTGAAGCTGATACTGAAGAGTTTAAAGATTATTCAGCAAAGGTAGTTGAGAACGCTCAGGCATTAGCAGCAGTATTACATAACAGCGATACTCTATCTGTATTATCAGGTGGTACTGATTCTCATATTATATTAGTAAGTTTAGTTAACTCTGAATTGAGTGGAAGACAAGCAGCTGATATCTTAGAGAAACATCGTATCACTGTAAATAAAAATGGTATTCCTAACGATCCTCGAAACTTTAAAGAGACAAGTGGAATTCGTATTGGTACAGCCGCAGAAACAACTCGTGGCAAAACAAAGGAAGAATGGATTGAGCTTGGTCATCAAATCGTTTCTATCTTAGAGGATCCTTCTCAGTGGTAGTCTGAGTATAAATATACTTATACAAAGGAGTCGAGCATGAGCGAGACAATTAACACGGCATCAACAAAAGTTGATTCTAATGGCCTATAGTGAAAAAGTAATAGATCATTATGAAAACCCTAGAAATGTAGGGAAGATGGATGAGACAGATGTTACTGTAGGAACTGGGATGGTAGGCGCACCTGCATGTGGTGACGTAATGCGATTACAGATCAAAGTTAATGACTCCGGCGTTATAGAAGATGCCTGTTTTAAAACGTATGGATGCGGTTCAGCAATTGCTTCAAGCAGTCTCCTTACAGAGTGGGTCAAAGGTATCCACATCGACAAAGCAGAAACAATTAGAAACACTGAACTCGCAGAAGAACTTGCACTCCCACCTGTTAAGATCCACTGTTCGGTATTAGCGGAAGATGCAATTAAAACTGCGGTAAACGATTATAGGAAGAAACAACAATGTACGAGTATAGAACAAATTTAATTAAAGTAGTTGACGGCGATACCGTTGATGTCGATATTGATCTTGGCTTTGGAATCTGGTTACGAAACGAAAGAGTTCGTATCATGGGAATTGATACACCAGAATCAAGAACAAGCGATAAAGTAGAAAAGTTATTTGGTAAAGCTGCAAGTAAAAGATTAAAAGAATTACTAGGTAAGCGTCCAGTATTAAAAACTCAAGTTGCTCGAAACGGCGAAGATATGAAAGGCAAGTTCGGTCGTATCCTTGGAGACTTTGATGTCTACTGTCCAACAACAGATGGATGGAGACCAGTTACATCAGTGATGTCTGAAGAAGGTCATTGTGTTCCTTACTACGGTGGATCCAAAGAAGATACTCAAGCACAACACATGTTGAATAGAATAAAGCTTTTAGAGAACGGTTATGTAGATCAAAAGGCATATGATAAAGAAATTGCGAAACAAGAAAAAGCTGCTGCAAAATTGGCTGCTAAAAATAAATCATAAAAACTATTGACATTCATAATAAAACTTGATATAATAGATACATGAGAAATAATAACAATAATAGAAATGGTGGCTTATCAGTCGATTTGACACCAAGACCAAGACATCCTAAAGATAAAAGGCCGAGTACACCAATGCCGTTTGATATAGGATTGAGAAAGTTTAAGAAGAACGTTGAAAAAGCAGGAATCTTAAAAGAACTTAGAGCAAGGGAGTATTACGAGAAACCTACTGCGAAAAGAAAAAGAAAAAAGGCTGAAGCCATTAAGAGACATCAGAAGAAGATTTCATCTGAATTAAACGCTTTTAACGGTAGAGGTCAAAGGCACTATAAATAAACTTAAAAAACTATTGACATTTGGAAAATAGTTTGTTATAATTATATTTGAAACGGTGGGATAAACCACGACGGCGAGATGGAATCACGGAGTTAATAGCTCTACCATTTAGGACCCATGACGGAGAACTGCCTTCGGGAGCAACACCTGAACTACCGACATACTGAGTAGGAACGGAACGCCAAAGAAGCGACCACTGTTTCACCCTTTTTTGACGGAGTTTATATTATGGCATTAGCAAGAGGTCTATCAACGATTTCCACTCGGAAACGTAAAGTTAAAATCACTAAAGCTAAAATGGCTCAATACGAGCTTAATTGGCGACTGCACAACAAAGCAATGAAACGTAGTGGTATGTATGATCTAAGGTACGACACTGTTGATGAATATATAAATTATTGTTTAGGTAAAGTAAAACCTAGCAAAGAGTTTAAACCATTTGTACCAACCGATACATTTCGTAGAGAAGTACCAGAATATCCTTCTTGTCATTCTACAGGTGGCGGTGGTCATGGAACTAAAAAGGAATCGCCCAAATACACGGGTACACTCGTAAAAGGTATTGCTACGATGCATAAATCAAATGCAGTTCCAATTATGAATCAAAAAGAAGCAACAGAAATAAGTGAGATGGCAAGATGATGTATTGTGACTTTAAATTTAGAATTTCGGCAGAAGGTTTACATTTTATTGATAAACCAGATCCTGACGAAACTCACATGGTACGAATTAGTACTACTTCGTTCGAACCTGGCGACAAATTTACTTTAGAACTTGACGAATTAGGTCGTATGTTCTTTAAGAAAGACGCGCCTGTACAACTAGACTTGGAACTATATTAAAATGGCAACAAAGAACGACATAACTGGTGATTCTCTCAGAAGCAAAGCATCTACTAAATCGTATGATGATGGCTGGGATAGAATCTTTGGTAAAAAGGATAACGCTGATTTGGGTCTTGAAGGAGATACACGACAAACAGCAAAAGAACGGCATGAGGAAGAGTTCAATACCGTACATCCTGCGGAAACAAGGTATCCTCATTTGAAGGATAAGAACTTCAAGTACAAGCAGCAGGACATGACTGAATTGAATGCTGATGGAAACGAAGATCGTGGTCGAAATGGTGAAGATCTGAATAATGACTGAAAAAAGTTAAAATAACTATTGACATTCTTTATGATACTGTATATAATGGTTGTATAAATTGAATAAAGGAATACATTATGAGTACTGAATTGAGAACTGTTCCAACAACAGATATCATGCAAACAAGGTTCTTCGGTGGAAAGGAACGTGGAACTTGTATTCAATTAACCCCACCATGGAGAGATCAAGGTCATATTCAATTGACCCGCGAACAAGCTGCGGTGGTTGCTGCTGAGCTAATGCTATTTGCAGAAGGCAACGAAGTTACTCAATCTCTTGCTGAAATCATGGAAGAAGCTGATGGCGAAGCAATCTGCGAGGCACTTTGTTCATGAAAACAGATCCTTGGAAATTAATTCAGTTACTTGAGCGAGATAACAGTCGACTCTATAAAGAAGATATGTTATCTCAATATATTGATGATGAAGGTCTAGTCAAAGGTTTATTATATTGTCTCGATAATATGATTACCTTTGGTGTGGCTGATATTCCATACTCTGATACTCAAGGCGAAGGAATTACTGCTGATGAGTTCTATCATCTTGCAGATCAATTAAAGAATCGTGAATTGACAGGTAATGCTGCTCGAGACGCGATCTTATCTTTATCTCTACAGTCAACAATTGACCAATGGAATGATTGGTACCGTAGAATCTTAATTAAAGACCTTAGATGCGGTGTATCTCTCAAGACAGTCAATAACGTTAAGAAAGGAACCATCCCTGTATTCACTTGTATGCTTGCTCATAGTGGTGACAACAATCCTAAAAAGATTACAGGAGACTGCGTTGTAGAATATAAGTATGATGGAGTAAGAGCCATTATTATTGTAGAAAATTCTAACGCAACGATTTATTCTCGAAACGGTAAACAACTCAAAAACTTCCCACATATCGAAGAAGCATTCAGCAATAAAATGTTTGATGATCTTGTCTTTGATGGTGAGGTTATGTCCGCTGATTTCCAAACACTAATGAAACAAGTACATCGTAAAGAAGGTGCTGAAACAACTGATGCTTATTTTGCATTGTTTGATTTTATACCTCTTGACGAATTCAAAACAGCAAAGAGTTCATTACCACTTATTAAAAGAAAAGAATTATTGAAAGGCTTTGAAAGATCAGAATACTTCAAAGATTGCATTGTCTTAACTGACTATACAGTCCTTAATATTGAAGATGATGCTGATAAGTTCAAAGCAATTAATAATACAGCAATAGAAGAAGGATACGAAGGTATCATGGTTAAACCTGTGAACGGTTACTACGAATGTAAACGTTCTTACGGTTGGTTGAAAATGAAACCTTACATTGAAGTAACATTAACAGTAATAGATATTGAAGAAGGAACTGGTAAAAATGAAGGAAGCACAGGAGCACTTGTTTGCGAAGGTACCGACGAAGGTAAACTTATCAAGGTTAATGTTGGCACAGGTCTTAGCGATGCTAACAGGGATGATATTTGGAATAACCGTGACGCTGTACTTGGTCAGTTAGTTGAAGTACGAGCTGATGTTGTAACAATAAGTCAAGACTCGGAAGAAGTTTACAGTTTGAGATTCCCGCGATTTAAATGTTTTAGAGGTTTTGAACCAGGAGAAAAACTATGACACAATATACTAAGATGGTTGAAGATTTTGCCATAATGGAACAGGCGCTTGAATGGTCTCGTGGTGCTGCTTGCATCCATTCACATTCTATGGATTCTATGCACTACGATGATCGTCCTGACGATACTGCTAATATGACTAAGAGTGTAACTGACATTGAATACAATGCTGGTTATATCGAACGTTTTCAGAATGGTAAACTTATTCATACGTTCGGAAAGAAAATGTCCGACGAAGAATTGCTTAATGCATATTGTGTCACGAGACAAGCATGAGAGTTGCTTTAGCGTTAGTGGTAGCAGCGTTGACTCTACCTTCTTCGGCAAGTACGTTTGATGATCAAGTAGATTTATCAATAGAATACCAATCAGAAGACCTACATTGTTTAGCAATGAATATCTATCATGAAGCAAGGTCAGAGAACCTAGCAGGTAAATATGCAGTTGCAGATGTTGTTCTGAATCGTGTACGTGACGATAGATACCCAAGTACTGTCTGTTCAGTTGTATATCAGGCTGAGCATAAACCTTCTTGGAAAGATCCTAAAGTACTTGTACCTAAACGAAATCGTTGTCAGTTCAGTTGGTATTGTGACGGAAGGACCGATGAAGCAACTGAAGTAGATGCATGGGAAGAAGCAGTATATGTTTCTTATAGAATGTTACACGTTGGCAAGTTTCGTGGACTCACTGAAGGTGCTACTCATTATCATACAACGTTCGTAAATCCATATTGGGCTCCATCCTTACAACAAGTAGGAACTATAGGATCTCATATCTTCTACCGTCAAGACTGAATAAATAATACCATAATATATTAGTTATGGAGTTAGTTATGAAGGTGGCAGGTGTTGACTACAGTTTAAGTAGTCCGGCTATTTGTGTACATGAAGGTGAAGAATGGAGTTACGACAATTGTACTTTTTACTATTATGTAAAACAAAAGAAGTTACTGATTGGAGAGAAAGGACAATATCAAGCAACGATGTATCCTGACAATTGGTTTAACGATCAAGAACGATATGATATCATTGGATCTTGGTCTCAGGAAAAATGTTTTGAATGTGACTTTGTTGGAATTGAAGGATACGCATTTGGAGCGGTCGGTAGAGTATTTCAAATAGCAGAGAACTGTGGTTTATTTAAACATAAGCTATGGGAAAGAGATATACCATACGATGTATATCCACCAACAATGATTAAAAAGTTTGGTTGCGGAAAAGGTAATGCTGGTAAAGATTTAATGATCGAAGCCTTTGAGAAAGAAACTTCTATTGACATTCGCGAAAAATGTGGTATAATAAACAAATCGTGGAATCCTATTACTGATATTGTAGATGCCTACTATATTTGTAAATACGGTTTCACTCAACTTACAGAGAAGAAAGATGATAGTAATATTTAACGGACCCCCAGCCTCAGGCAAAGATGAAGCAGCAAGCTTATTCAAAGAGAACTATGGATTTGGCAATCTGTCTTTTAAGTATCAATTATTTAAAGAAACAATTAAACACTTTGATGTTGATGAAAGATGGTTCATGGAAGGCTATAACGATAGAGCTCAAAAAGAAAAGGCAGAGTTTGCTTTACAAGGTATGTCAAGACGCGAAGCAATGATTCATGTTTCTGAAGATATCATCAAGCCAAAGAAAGGTTTAGATTATTTTGGTAAATCAGTTGCCGAAGAAATAGAAGAAGGCAAGAACTATGCGTTAGCGGATGGTGGATTTGTTGAAGAACTTGAACCTATTATTGAAAAGGTCGGTGCAGAGAATATTGTTATCGTTCAATTAACAAGAGAAGGTTGTGACTACTCAACTGATTCGCGTAAATACTTTAATGGTCATGTTATTTCAGAGACAACGATTAATCATAAAACATCAATAGATAGAATGTATGTCCTAAAAGAAGAAATGGATATAAAAACATACCGCTTACATAACAATGGTTCATTACATAATTTACGTGATGCACTATATACTATTCATAATGAGATTTTTGATGATAGCACTAACGGACAAATTAAAGAATCTTCCGAAGCCTAATATAATAAACCTTACTGAGTGTAAGGATCGTAGGTCTTGGACAGAGTCAGAATTTTCACGTCATGGTCTTGACGATATAAAAGTCCATCAATACGATCGTTATGAGGAAGGCAAAAGTATTCCTTTCGTAGGTGATCCTGAGGTTGTAAACGCCACGACAAAAGGTGTTACATCATCTCACTTATTAACTATTAAATGGTGGTTAGAGAATACCGACGAAGAGTATGGTTTGTTCTTTGAAGACGACCTTGATTATGAACCACTTCAATATTGGAACTTTACATTAAGAGAATATATTGATAAGTGTAATCAGTGGGAATGGGGAGCGTTACAGATGTGTAATGTCTTTGAGTATCCATACGATTACAAGAATGAGTATATACCATTTGTTCCTAAGAAAAGAGAAATGTGGGATCATGGTTTACAAGCATATGCAATTAAAAGATGGTATGCAGAAAAATTAGTAGAATATTACTTTGGAGATTTTGAGGATAAGATACATTATCGTATGCCTTTAGGATCTCCTGTAACAACAGAGAACAATATATTACATGGGTTTGGGTTGGTTATTTCCTTTCCGTTGTTTAACCACAACATAACGGACTTTAGATCTAAGAATATATATTTTTATAACGAACAAGCAAAGGCAGCTGTTTATTCGTACGAGTTCATCGACCTATGGTGGGAGAGCAAAGGAATTCACCTTTCCCTTGATGAAGTATTTGAGAATGAACGTGAAGCAGACAAAATTTATGGAGTATTAGAATGAGTGTAATTTATAAGGGTGAAGTAATCGAGACAGATCTGTCTAAGAATTCAAGCGGCGGAACTGAAATGATGAGGCAACGTTTAATAGACGGTGTCGGCGCAGGTGTATTAAGTAAGGTGGCAGTACATGTTGGTCGTGTCAGAGAACTATATGAAGATGTTCCAAATATCCTTTGGTGTCATGACCTATCAGAAGATCCTGAGAATCAAATTCTCAAAGATAGCGGTTGGCAAAAGTTTACTCATATTGTTTTTGTGACAGCATGGCAAAGAGATCAATACATTATGAGATACGGTATTCCATATAGTATGTGTTCAGTAATTCATAACGCAGTTGAAGTTAAGTATGATCCAAAAGAAAAGGATATGGAAACAATTCGTTTCGTATATCATACAACACCACATCGTGGTTTAGAACTACTTGTACCAATTTTTGCTTCCTTAGCAAAAGAGTTTGATAATATTCATCTTGATGTTTATTCAGGATTTGAAATATACGGATGGGGAGAACGTAACGAAGCATATAAGCCACTCTTTGCGCAAATCGAAGAACATCCTAATATGACTTATCATGGAGTTAAATCAAACGACGAAGTTCTTGAAGCGTTAGATAAGTCTCATATATTCCTATATCCAAATATATGGAAAGAAACATCTTGTATTGCGTTACTTGAAGCAATCAAATCTCAAATGATTTGTATTCACCCAAACTATGGTGCTTTACCAGAGACCGGTGCAAACGCAACGATTATGTATGATTGGAGTGAAGATATGAATAATCACGCTAATTATGCCTTCTCAGTTACAAAACAAATTTTAACTCAGATGAAGAACGATCCTAACTACTTTCATGGATTTACCTTCTCTGATAGATTCAACTTGGCAAGAAATTCTATTGCCTCATTTGCCACAATGTGGAACACTCTACTAAGGAACATCGGAGATGCCTACCAAGAATAAAGATAACCTTATACATTTTCCAAAGATACACTCTAATCCGCCAATTAACGAGGAAAGCGTATCAGAAAGAATTCGCGAATATAAAGAATCGTATTCAACTGAACTTGCAGAAATTATATGGGAAAACGTACTGGGAGAAATGGCAAGAGCAGGTTGTGAATTTGATGAAGACTTTGAAAGATACTTCCCAAGTATGATACTGATCTTTGAAGCCATTCGTTCGTTACATCTACAAACAATGGGAGAAGAACATCAACTCCAACCATTTGCTACGCAGAATGTTGTTGTTATGGATTCTAACGCAGATCAGCTATCCGGTGGATTGAAAAAGAATTTAGAAGAAACTATTGACATTGACGAAGATCTGTGATATAATTGTACTTGTAAATTTAAATAATGGATAAATTATGATATTAGTTGACTATAACCAAGTAATGCTCGCGTCTTTGTTCGCAGGTATTGGTAATCACACAAACATGGAAGTTGATGAGAATCTCCTTCGTCACATGTTTCTCAATTCAATTCGTTTTAATCGAAAGAAGTTCTCAGGAGAGTACGGTGAAATCGTAATCTGCGCTGATAGCACAAATGTATGGAGAAAAGATTACTATCCATACTACAAAGCAAATCGTAAAAAGAATCGTGATCAATCAGACATGGATTGGAATGCGTGCTTTGATGCTATTCATCAAATTCGTAGAGAGCTCGAAGAGTTCTTTCCATATAAGGTAGTATATGTTGATCGCGTTGAAGCCGATGACATTATCGCAACTCTATGTATGGAACATGGCACTGAACTGAATAATGGATCTGAAAAGATTCTTGTTCTATCTGGTGATAAGGACTTCATTCAGTTACAACAATATGCAAACGTAGATCAGTATAATCCCGTTCTAAAGAAATGGGTAAGACATGCTAATCCTACTCAGTATATTACCGAACATATTCTTCGTGGTGATACTGGTGATGGAGTTCCAAACATTCTATCAGCAGATAACTGTCTTGCCGTTGGTGAAAGACAAAAGCCAATGACTAAGAAGCGTATTGAACTATTCTCTGCGCATCCTGAAGAAATGGATGAAGAAACAAAACTAAGGTATAATCGTAACAAACAAATGATTGACCTAACAATGATACCTCAGGAATACCAAGACAGTATACTTGAGAACTATAATAACCAAGAAGAAGTTGGCAGATCTCATCTGTTTAATTACTTCGTAAAACAAAAGCTAAAGAACCTCATTGGTGATTTACAGGATTTTTAATTATGATTAGAACCTCAATATCAAAAGTGATATCAGATACTGCTGCATGTAAAAGTGTTAAAGCAAAAGTCGAGAACTTACAGAAACATGATGCCGTACCATTAAGACAAGTACTGCGTTTAATATATGATGAGAATGTTGAATTCTTATTACCAGATACTCCACCTCCATTTAAAGATAACGAACTCGTTGACCTTGATACTATGTTATATAGAGAAGCAAGACGTTTGCGAATATTCTTTTTAGGTGGTGGGTATGACAACCTCAATAAAAATAGAAGGGAAGCATTGTTCATACAGTTGCTTGAAGACTTACATCCTAACGATGCTAAGATCCTCGCAGAGAATATGATTAGCCATACTCCTATCAAAGGATTAACTAAGAAAACTCTCGAAGCAGCGTTTCCAACTCTATTTACCGACCCACTCAACTTCAAATAAGGTAGGACCACATGGCTAAGCGGACTAAACAGACCGCCTCTTCCGACGATTGGACAAACATTAAGATCGAAGATCGTAAACGTGAAAAGCAGAAGAAAGCACATCGAGCAGAAGTTCGAAAGCGTAAATTATCAGAAAAGAAGAACTTTTTATCATAAAACCATTGACAATTAGTACATTCTTTGTTATAATATCTGTATAAATTAATTAATGGAGCAAATATGGATCACAGAGCAGATAAATTGATCCTTGTAGATTGTGACGGTGTACTACTTGATTGGAAGTATGCATTCTATAAGTATATGAATGAAAACGGATATACCGTTATTGAAGAAGGTCAGTACGACGTAGCACAAACCTTTGGTATTACAAAGGAACAATCAAGACAACTTGTAAGACAATTCAACGAATCAGCTAGGATTGGATTCCTTCCTGGTCTAAGAGACGCGATTAAATATGTCAAGAAACTCCATAGTGAAGGTTATGTTTTTCATTGTATTACTAGTCTCAGTACTGATTACTATGCCGGTAAACTAAGAGAACAGAATCTCGAAAGATTATTCGGTAAAGATGTATTTGAGAGAGTGGTATGTTTGGATTGTGGAGCCGATAAGGACGACGGTCTATTACCTTATAAAGATAGCGGATGTATTTGGGTTGAAGATAAACCTTCTAATGCTGAATGCGGACTCGATATGGGACTTAGATCTATTCTGATTGAACATGACTTTAATAAAGATTATCAAAATAATAATTTGGTAAAAGTTAAAAATTGGAAAGAAATCTACGAGTCAATCGTATAAATAAAACCATGGAATATAAGATTGGAAGCTGATGCCTACATATACCTTTGAAGATACAAACACTGGTGAGCAATTCGACAAGTTCATGTCGATGTCTGCTATCGACCAGTTCAAAAAAGACAACCCACATTTAAAATCTATAATTACTAGTGGCCAACCTGTGATTGAGGCTGCGCGTCTTGGACGGATGAAACCGGATCAAGGCTTTCGTGATATACTTACATCAATGAAACAAAACAAATCATACACTGGAAACAAAATTAACGATTGGAAGTAATCTTTCAGATCGCTTCCTTGTTAATGCAAAGGAGGTTTTATGTCAAGACAACGTCGTTTATCACCGAAGGAGAAAAGGAAGATTAAGCAGAAAGATGGAAAACGCATGGATAGTAAATTTTCCATGAATCATATTTCGCCACTGACTCCGACTCAAGAGGAATTTTTCGACAGTTATAACGCTGGGTATAATATTGCTGCAATTGGAACAGCAGGCACAGGCAAAACAATGTGCGGATTATATCTTGGTCTTTGTGATATTTTAGATGATGATAATTATGACCAAGTAATAATCGTTCGTTCAGCAGTACAGACAAGAGAGCAAGGTTTTATGCCAGGCACTCAGGCTCAAAAAGAAGCCGTCTACGCGGTACCCTACGCGGATATTACTAATAACTTATTTGGCAGAGGAGATGCTTGGGAAATACTCAAACAAAAATGCTCAGTTAAGTTTATGACATCATCGTTTGTTAGAGGATTAACATTTGATAACTCTATCATAATTGTAGATGAATGTCAAAGTATGACTTATCACGAACTCGATAGTATTATTACACGAGTCGGAGATTCGTCAAAAATTATATTCTGCGGTGATACAGCACAAGATGATCTTGCCGGAACTAGACACAAACACGATACATCAGGACTACGCGATTTTCTTAAAGTAATCCAACGCATGGATCATTCTTTCAAAGTAATTCAATTTGGAATTGAAGACATTGTTAGAAGTGGTTTAGTAAAAGAATACATTATAGCAAAGGAGAGAGCAGAAATAAGGCCGTCACTGGTGGCTTAAACTCGAAGGGGGATCTTCGGGTCCCCTTTCATTTCTAGGAAATATATTATGAAACTATTTGAACACAACTCAGAGGCACCTGTCCTCGAAAAACTAACAAGAGCTTCAGTGGATGGTAAACGTATTTACCAAACTCCATCAGGCAAAGGTTATCCGTCAGTCACTACTGTATTAGGTATTCTTGGAAAAGAAGATATACAGAAATGGCGTGATCGCGTTGGCCATGCAGAAGCAAACAAAATCTCTACTCAAGCCGCTCGACGTGGTACCGCAGTTCATAAACTTTGTGAAGACTATTTGGATAACGATCCAGATTACGGCAAGAAGCATATGCCTGCTAATCTTCATATGTTTAATACAATGAAACCCATTCTTGATGAACGAATAAATAATATTTGGTACCAGGAGTGTTTCTTATATTCCAATGAATTAGAAACTGCAGGTCAAGTTGACTGTATTGCTGAATGGGATGGAGAACTTGCGGTCGTTGATTTTAAAACATCAAAGAGACCAAAGAAAGAAGAATGGATTCTGAATTATTATATGCAGGTTTCTTTCTACGCAAAAGCATTTGAAGAAATGACTGGTCATAAAGTGAAAAAGGGTGTGGTCTTTATTGGTGTTGATGGAAACGAACCTCAAGTCTTTGAGTTTGATACGACACAATATATTGATCACTTTGCAGCTGTACGAAATACATATAAAGAGCTCTATGAAAAAGAAAAGACGGTACATAGTATTTGACGATAACATGGGTGTGTTCTTAGGAACCTATAATGGATATGATCTTGGAATGGAAGACGATGGAAGAATCTATGCGTGCTTTGCAGCCAACAATCCTTTTGGCTTAACTAACTGTTCATCGTTTAAAACTGAGCGTGCTGCTTCCCATTATATAAACGATATGTTTCCACCAAGAAAACAAAAGAACCTTAACATCGGTGAAGTAGAAACCGATACAGAATTTCCAACGGTCGTTGATCTGATTAAGTCAGGTTTTGAAGACCAAACATTTGACATGATAGATGGGTTAGTTGCGGAAGGAAGTCAACTAATACATTAATAACAGGATTACATTATGAATCATAACACACTCAATATAAACATGGATATGGGAACATTAGACATTGACCATATCTCTAACATGCGAAGAGAATTCTTTTTTAACAAAGATTACGAATGGTGGGACCAACCTAAACCAGGAGACGTTGTAGTTGATGTTGGTACTTGCGTAGGTATGTTCAGTTGTCTTGCTCTCGACTCTGGTGCAAGTAAAGTATACATGATTGAACCTAATCGTGAATTGTTAGAAACAGCAATGCGTAATACAGACAAGTATACGATTAATGCAAAAGAAAGAATGGTTGTTCCATGTCATGCCGCAATTATGAATAACGAACATAATGTTAAGCATGTTTATAATTCTGCAGCTGCTGGTGAATTCGTTCCTTTAACCTTTAGAGAGTTTATTGACTTTTACGAAATAGAAAAGATTGACTATTTAAAGGTGGATTGTGAAGGTGGAGAATACGATATCTTTACAAAAGAAAACCTAGATTGGATCTATAACAATGTAGGTCATATTGCTCTCGAAGTACATAGACGACATTCAACTTCAGGTCCTGCTGACTTCAAACGATTCAGAGATGATTTCCTTAAATTCTATCAAGATAAAGGAAAGGTCCAATATCAACATGCGTTCTTGGCAGAAGCAATATGGGATGACGAAGCAATCAAACAAGAATCTTTCGATTACCTTCCTGCTGAGTTTATGGTTTACTTTACAAATAGGTAAATCTTTTAGTTGACATTTACACTTAACTAGTATATAATTAATCCATGAAAGATACCAAACTAATACAAGAAGCGCTAATGTTGGCTATCAAAGCACACGATGGTCAAAGACGCAAATATACTGGAGAACCTTACTCCACGCATCCTATCGGAGTTTCAAAAATAATTGAGACAATCCCTGACCATACACCAGAGATGGTTGCGGCTGCGTTATTACACGATGTTGTTGAAGATACATATGTTACGCTTTCAGATGTGACAGATCAGTTTGGTTCGTTAGTTGCTGAGTATGTTCATTTTTGTTCTAACGTTTCTGAGCAGTCAGATGGTAATCGTAAATTCCGTAAGAAGATGGATGCAGATCATTTTGCTATGGGACCTGCGGAAAGTCAGACGATAAAGGTTGCTGATTTAATACATAACAGCGAATCTATTATTCCACACGATCCAAAGTTCTTCCATAAAGCTTACAAGTACGAAAAGCAGTACCTATTGGATGTTTTAATCAAAGCAAACCCAATACTCAAGAGTCATGCTCAATCGATGCTTGACAAAACGTGGGATCCGTCTTAATCGGCGGATTTCATCTCTATATAACCTCCAGTTCTATCCATATTCCTTTTTAATCTAAAAAAGTCACACTTTTTTCTCTAAAACTATTTACATTCATAAAGAACTATATTATAATAGTTGTATAAATTAAATTAATGGAGAATCAATATGGGAACTAAATTTATCAAAGAAGAATTCACTTGGGACGGAATGTACCTAATGTATCGTGGAGAATTTCCAGGAGCTCCGTTGATGAACGAAGTTCATCCTAACTGCCATCCTTCATGGATCGGTAAAGTCAAGCCTAATTTTATTGCTAGGTTCAAGTATGGATCAAAGCCTTGGAAATCTTGGGTCAACTGTATTGTAGATAACTACACTGTTGAAGACTACCTTGCTGTTTCAAAAGAAACATCTCCATTACAGGCTGTTCAAGCTGTTGGTTATAAAGGAAGAGGCAGATACTTCGCAAGGAAGGCTGCCTAATGATTACTTGGGATCAATACACAAAAGGTTATGACATTCCTGCAGAGTGGGAAGATACATCATGGGGTAACGACGAGTTACCTTCATTTGAGTTCAATGGATATCGTATCTGGGTCAACTCACCAGATCTTGCTGAAAGAAAAGAATCTCAGGAACATTTAGGAATTAAATTTGTAGACTGGATCTTTGGAGTAACAAGATCGTCATACTACGAAGATTATAACAATCTTCTCCTTACAAAGGATCTCGAAGAGGTCAAATCGTTTATTTCAGAACTTTATGAAAATAAATGAAATTAATCTCATAAAACTATTGACATTCTTTATGAAACCATTTATAATAGCTGTATAAATTAAATTAATGGAAACAATATGAAAAATTACATCGTCAAACAAATCGTCGTTCCTAAGTCCGAAGAAGATTACCCAAACACATACGGTTGGAGTGGAGCTGAGGAAAGGTCACCAGCTTGGAAAGCAAAGCTTGCTTACATGCATGGTCTGAGAAAGAACGAGTTTGATTCTGCTGATCTTGCATTGTACGAAGATACTTACGATGTTCAAGCAAAGAGTCTTGATGATGTATTTAGGATCACCAATCTTTGGGAAGACCCTGATGCAGTTCATAGGTTCAGAACTGGTCATAGTACTTCAGTCGGAGATATCATTGTTGATAAGACTGATGACAAAATGTACATGGTTGATTCATTTGGCTTTAAGGAGGTCGCGTAATGCTTAAAGAAATGTTTACTTTTTTAGATGATCTACGAGCTGGTGGATCTATCAATATGTTTGGAGCGCCGAAGGTTTTACAAGAAGCTTTCGGTTTAACTAAAGCTGAAGCGTTTGAGGTATTTACTGCCTGGACCGAACAATTTTCAAATGAGTGAAAAAAGTTGTTGACATTCGTTATGATATAGATTATAATGGTTGTTCAAATTAAATATTAATGAGGAAATAAATTATGCATGAATTAGAAATGGTAAATGGACAAGCGCAGATGGCATACCGCGAATCAAAGGGTATTCCTTGGCATGGTCTAGGAGTTCCGGTATCGGATGATATGACTCCAATGGAAATGATGAAAGCTGCTAACCTTGATTGGAAAGTATCAAAGCAACCATCATTTGTTGAAATTAACGGACAAAAAGTACCTACTGGTCAAGAGGCCTTGGTACGTGAAACTGACGGAAAGATTCTAACGAATGTTTCAGGTAATTGGAAACCATGTCAAAACGAAGATGCTTTTGAATTCTTTAATGAATTCGTATCTGCTGGTGATATGGTCATGGATACTGCAGGGTCATTGAAAGATGGTCAAATGGTATTCGCTGCTGCTGATGTCAAAGATGGATTTACGTTGAAGAACGATGATCAAGTAAAAGGTTATCTTCTATTCTCAAATCCGCATGTATATGGTAAGTCCATTGATGTCAAGTTCGTAATGACTCGTGTTGTTTGTAATAATACACTGTCTATGGCTTTGACTGAACGTGGTCAACCTGCAGTAAGGTTATCTCATCGTAATCACTTCAATCCTGAAATGGTTAAAGAGTTACTTGGTATCTCGCACAACCGTGTAGAGCAATTCCAAGAAGCTGCTGAGTTCCTTTCATCGAAGCGTTACTCTGATAAAGCTTACAAGTTATTCCTATCGCAAGTATTCGGTACTTCTAATCAAGAAGGCAAGATCCTCTCAAGGACTGCTGAACGTGCATTAGAAATCGTCGATACTCAACCAGGAGCTGATATGTCTCCAGGAACATGGTGGAATGCTTACAACTCAGTAACATATATGACTGACCACGAAATGGGAAGGTCTGCTGATACTCGAGCTGCTGCAGCTTGGTTCGGACACAATGCAAAAAGAAAGCTTGATGCTCTCAATCTTGCAGTTGAAATGGCGGAGGTAGCGTAAGCTACCTTCTATTTTTATTTGAAATACTTTCATAAAACTATTGACATTCATAAAGAACTATAGTATAATAACTGTATAAATTAAATAAAAAGGATATATTATGAAATTTGATGCTAATGGAAAACAAAGAACTGATGCTTACGTTGGAACCTTCGATACTTTTTGTGCCGAAGATATGCTGACCGTTGAATCTGTAAAATCTTATGTTACCTCTATGAATAAGGAACTTAAGTATTACGGAGCAACTGATAAGAGAGGTAGTGATCTGAGATTCAGAGTTACCGTTAAGGCAAGGAAGCCAATTAACAAAGTCGTTAATAAAAGAACAGGAAACATGATTGGTCATACTGGTCATGGAGATGTTATCGGTGGAATGGCTAATGCTGCCGCCGTTGATGTCTACATTCAAAGAAGGCATTGTTGGTAGGCATAAATAATTGTGTACATTACACAGGAAGTAAATTATGAAAATTAAAGTAGAAATAGAACTCGACACAGTTGAAGACTCTCGAGAGATTGAAGAGTTGTTAGAACTTGTTGAAAGAATGAAACAAAAGGCGGAAGAAGCGTATGAGTAAAATCCTAATTACCGGTGGAACAGGCTTCGTAGGTACGAATCTTCTTCCTCTATTAAATGCGGAAGGTCATGAGGTAGTACTCGTGGATAACCTTTCACAATCAGTCTATGTACCGGAGTTCCATGATTCAGCTAAGTTCTATCTTGCTGATATTACTGACTCTGTATTATTAGACAAAATATTCGCAACAGAGAAACCTGATGTGGTATTTCACTTCGGTGGTTTAGTTTCAATCTATGACTGCCATAATGAACCTGTCTTTGCCGCTGAACAGAATATCATTGGTTCTATTAATGTATTTAATGCAGCTCTAAATAATGGATGTGACAGAGTTATCTTTAGTGAAACATCTGCAGTATACGAAAACGTTGAGCTACCTGCAGATGGCTATAAAGAAGGTGCTTCAGATCCTACAACATTCTATGCAGTTTCAAAAGCATCAGTTGCTTTGATAGCAGACAGTTATGCAAGAACAAGAGGACTAAAGTATACGGCTTTACGTTACTTCAATATCGCAGGACCAATTCAAGACTATAAGAGAACTGTACCTCCTCTATTCGCAGGAGTTGCTATTCGTTTACTTGGTGGTAATAATCCAATCATATTCGGAGACGGAACACGTAGACGAGATTTTATTCATGTTGATGACGTAAATAAATTCCATATACAATGTCTGACTGACGAAAGAACTGTTGGAGAAACATTCAATTTAGGTATGAATCAATCGCATTCATTATATGAAATCTCTGAAATCATTTGGGAGTATCTTAAGGACGAAGTACCTGCAGATTATCTTGAATATGATAATCAACCAGAGATCAATGGAGAAGCTCATACGATATTTGCGAATATTGATAAGGCAAAAGGTCTCGGATGGCTTCCTGAGAAGACGATACAAGATGCCATATTTGATACGATAGATTACCTGAAGAAGGAAATCGAGGACGGCAATGTTAACCCTAATGACTTTATGAAGGCTTTAGACACATCAAAGGTAAAAATATAATGAATACTAGATATGAAGAATCGGACGGCAGAAAAAGAAATAAAGGTGGAGACAGGAACTTCGACAAAGAGGCAAGAGCCTTACTTGTTGGACTAACTGAAAGACAGCTTTATAACCTATTTGAAATCGTACATACCGAAATGAAACGGCCTTGTACTGACGAAAGGAATCTTGAGCTGATAGCAGTTAAGAAAGCCATCCGTAGTACACCTGGTGTTCAGCCATACAGGTTTGATAGAATCATTAATGGTTATCAATCAGAAATGGCAAGAACCGGTAGGCCAAAAGACGGTCAATTTACTCCTTATAAAAAGAAGACTTAATATAACCAAAAGTTCTAAAAAAGTTAGTTTATTTTCATAAAAACTATTGACATTAGTTATGAAACCGTTTATAATGGTTGTATAAATTAAATTAATGGAGAAGATATGAAATTAGTAATTCAGACACAGTACAGAGAAAACTACGCGGCTCATGATGAGGATTATGTCCATGGAGTTTCCGATGCTTATTGGAAGTTCAAGGGTGGCGATACATTCGTCGTTTCTTGTTCTATCGCCGATGCTCAGGATCCTGAGTTCAAGCAAGCTGCTTTTGACGCAGTGTCGTATTCCAACGAAGCTTCTGAGGAATATGTACTTGATTACAATTTCATTGACGACGCTGAGTTCAGTATGGCTGATCATATTGAATCTTGGGAAACTCCAACCCTTCTTTGGTTCGATGGAGAACACTTCTGTGCTACCAAGAAAACAGATAACACCGATATGGGTTATATGAGAAAGGAGATCCTAACCAAGCTTGAGTCATGGATCATTACCGACGCAGATAGTAGAGCGTTCTACAAATCAACATTCACTATGGATGATGGTTCCGAACTGAGCTATTCGCAACTCAGTTCTTATTTTGCCAAGGAGGCAGCGTAATGTTAAAAGATATAGCAATTTCAGCAGTAACAATTTCAGTCATTTCAGTAGGATTTATATTCGCACTGAATAACGCAGTATCACTACCAGATGTTCAGGTGAGCCATTCAACTAATGAATGTGTTCAAGTAATTAACTATACCGACCAACAATTCTCTTGTGAGAATATGCCTGAGAGGTATACTAAAGTTTGGGTGAAATAACTATGTTAGAATTAATACTAGGATATACTGGAGGCTTTTTCCTCCTATGGATTATGGGTCATGTCGTTTACATGCAAGTCCACATGGAAGAAGAGAAACGTGCAGGTAAAGGATTGCCTTTATATTGGGAAGAAGGTGGTTGGTACTACAATTGGAAACATCGTAAAGATGGAGAAACCTTCGATAAATCTAAAGTAAAATATTTTGACGGAGACAATACATAAATGAGACCATTAATTGAATACTATAATTCTGCAGCTGACATTGTTGAAAAGAATGTCAAGTCAGTTGATTGGGTAAGAGTAGGTAAGTTAATAATTTGTGTTCCTATAGCAGTCGTTTGGACACCAACGTTCTTTGTAATAGAAAATGTATACAAAGGATGTAGTTGGTTCAATGTATTTGGTGGTGAAATTATGGAGAGGTTTTTAAATGATTGAGATATTAAAAGAAGTTACCGATTGGGGCGATCATACGATCACTAATGGTTTCTATCACGTTAATGGTCAAACACAACTTGTGGCTTATCAAGCTCCAGGTGGAGAACTCAAAGTTTTCAATTCACCAATGAAACAATTCTCAAAATCAAGACGTAAGTTTGTAAAAGTTGGAGACTATCAAGAGAAAGGTAGTCTAGGTGGTGTTGCCGTGAAAGGTAGTAACGGCGATACTTATTATGTCACGAACGGCAAGTGTTCTTGTAAAGGATTTCAGTTCCGTGGCCAATGTAAACATGTAAAAGAAATGGAGAACGCAGCATGAGTATGGATAACGCAATAAAAGAAGACATCTTAAGAGATTACTTCGAAGCATTTTCAAATAAAGATGTTGATACTTTAGAGACAATGTTCTCTAAGGATATTCAATTAACTGATAGCTTTGGTCATTGGACAGGTATAGAAGATGTAATTGAGGCTAACAAGACAATCTTTCGAAACTGTTTACGAATAACCGCGATCATAGATGCGATTGTGATAGAAGGAGACTCAGCTTGCGCTATAATTGATATTGAAATTATGACACAAGGTAGTGATCCTTCAAACGACTTTAGAGAGAATCATCAAACACTTAAGGTAATAGATTACTTTGTATTTGATAATGCTAATAAGATCGTAAAGATTTCTGCATATAAGCAGTAGGAGTAAATATGGACGAAAGAATTTTAAAAGAGATTAAACTGTCAAGACAACTCGCAAGAGAGATTCAATGGGTACTTGATTCGGGTGGTGTTATGCCAGTTCAAATCAAAAATATGTATAAACCATTGAAACAGTTCTACGATGATTGTGTGGCAAAAGAAGAACTAGAGTTCTATGGAAAATAAAGCAGTTATTTTATAATGTATTATAACTAGTCTTTATATATAGTTTTATGGACCTAGAGAAATTTAAAGATAAACTTGAAGTATGCGCACTCGCATGTATTTTTTGTATGTCTTTGTTAGCGGTGGGTCCTAATGTTTAAAACATTTTTTAAATATTGGATTCAACCGTGGCATCCAGAGGGATGTATTAAAAACTCGTAATATAAACAACAGAGGAAGAAGCGATGAAGCAATTCATAAAAGAGTTGCATCTTAATAGTGAGATCTGTATCGAGTGTTTGTTGATTACCATGTTCATGGGATTAACAGTTTATAGCATAAGTACGATTGCATAACCTGAGTGCAATTCAACCGGTTGGGGTAGTCGAAAGGCTACCCTATTTTTTTATCTTTTAAAACAGCGTGGGTTTCTTTTTGCTTCTTTTGTAACCTGAAAGTTATTCTGTACTACAACTCCTGTCGTATATGCCGATGCAGTTTGAAACGCATTCCACTCTCTTGGATAGGCACCATAGATACTTTCTAATAAACTAATAATTGTAACTTTAAAAAGTATAAGCTTTAAGAGAGATGGATCTTTACCAACTATTGGATTTGCTTCTGAGATACAATCATACTTTAATCCTTTATATGTTGAAAAGACATCGAGAGCGTGAATGAATAGAAACTCAGATTGATAGTTAAAGTCTCGTGATTGATGAAACTCTAAGTGTGATAGATCAATGCTTTCTTTATGTTGCCATTTAGGATCATTTTGCAGAGCATCAAACGATGGAAGCATATCAGGTCCAAACGGTAAATTAACAATTGCACCATTTGGCATTATCCTTGCTTTACCAACAACGACTCTTTTTACTACTTGTTTATTATATGGTACGGTCATACCATTACGTATTAGAAATTTCTGAGTATTGTTGAGTCCTATATAACCTAACTCTAATTCGTCAGGCACATAAGCGTATGCAGGTAAGGCAATTAAGCCGATGATTAAACTACTTAGTAGTCGCGATAAAAACTCCATTCCAATCCTTGGGTAGATCTTGCGTTTTCATGTATTCACAACGCTCAATCCACATATTGTAGTATCCCTTCATTTGACCTTCGAAGCATTCCATTAAATCATTACATATTTTAATTGATTTATCAAAATCTTGTTTCTGATAATTCATATGCATATCATTGTGCATCTGAGCCGGTTTAATATATTTATCTTTATTCAAGTCAAGTACTGTATGTATTCCAACTCCAACAGTTTTTCCTTTTACTGCTAGGTCATCTACCTTTAAAAAGAAGAATTCGTTTTGACCACAACGATCTACTGTTTCTTCTCCGACAAGAAGGAGGCAGCCGTATTCTTTACACTTAGATTCGATTCTTGCAGCAGTTGATACTGCATCTCCAAGTATGTCGTAACTGTGTCGTGACGAGCTTCCCATTTCACCAACATAACCAAGACCACTATTAATCCCAGCACCCATACCAATAGGTGGTCGTCCTTCTTTAGTAATTTTATCATTAAACTTCTCCACTGCTCTTAACATATTAATACCTGTTCTTACGGCAGATTTTGCGTGGTCTTCATCTTCCATTGGAGCATTATGTATATGCATACTTGCGTCCCCAATGTACTTGATGATCATTCCATTCGCATCTAAGACAGGTTGTGTGATTGCGTCCATATAACCATTCATAAGATCAGTCAGTCCTCTAACATCATCTCCAAAGGATTCGCCTAATGGTGTAAACCCTCTCAAATCAGAAAAGACAATACTTACATCTTTTTTCATTCCTTCCTTGACAAGTCCTGGGTTTTGTTGTAAAATAGTAACAACTTCAGGACTACAGTAACCTGCGAATTGTTTCATGATTTCGCGCTTTTCCAAAAAGGTTAAATAGTATTTGTTAAAGGAAGATTGTGCGAACACTACCAAGGAACATAATGAAATTAAAGTTGCATCAACAAAGGTTAAGGAGGAGGTCCAATGCCAATGGCTCACTCCGTATGCAGAACCAACGAGAACAAGAGACATTAACACCCCAGGAGTTATGGGCAGTACATAGACCGCTACAAGGATTCCTAGACTCACTAAGACCAGAAAGAAGAGCTCAAATATTGCAGACCAGTCGGGAATCTTTATTTCGTATCCTGAAAGCAAGGTCTGAATTAACTGAGCTTGAACTTCGTGGGGATACATTGCACCCGTTGGGGTTGCGACTGGATTAGAATAGCCTTCTGCGGTTATTCCAAAAACTAATACTTTACCGCTTGGTAGTGGTTCTGTAATTGACTGCGATGGAAATTGATTCCAAAAGGCAATAGGTACTTCAGCGTAACTGTTTGTTGTAATAGGATCTTGACGACCCATACGAATCCATTCCACTCCTTGTGGACCTACCTTCATTTGATAGGAAGACTCTCCAGAGAACACCCGCAGAGTCTCAAGAGCGAGACTGGGATATTGATTTCCTCCTGCATTGACAACAAGTGGGCTTCTTCGCACAACCCCAGTTGGTTCGTCAGGAACTGCAAGTACACCGCCAATCCCAAAGGCAAAACTAGAAAGGTCATCAATGGGATAAAGTAACCCCGGAATATTGTAGAGCCAGTTTGCATCTTGGTCACCAAATGTAGCAACACCGACAAAGTTGCCTACACCTCCCGTGGTTTGTTGAGTTGGAGCAGAAGCTAATACAACAGCTTTGGTTGCCATTGCTTCTTGTAATAAATGATCTTCTTTGAATCTATCTGCTTCTGAATAGATTACATTTAATACATAAAGAGAATCATCAGGGCCGTCGCGTAAATAATCAGCAACGCTACCGCGGGGCCACGGATACTGACCTTTGGCAGAGATGGCTCTTTCATCGATGTTGATAAGTACCACATCTTCAATAATCTCTTTTTCTTTAGCTTGCTGTAACGAGTCATAATAAGCGTATTCTATACTTTGTATTATATTAGGGTTAGATATTGATATCGCTGCAAATCCTGCGATTGTGAACAATACCGTCCACCATTGAGTTAGTGTTTTAAACATTCTTTCGATATTCTTTTACCGTATTTACAAATTGTCTTACATGCTCTACAGGAGTCGTCTTGTGGATTCCATGAGCTAAGTTAACAACATACGGTCTGTCTTTCATTTTATTGAGGACAGGTGTAATATCTTCTCCTTTAATTAATCTCTTAATTGCTATACCACCTTGTAGTACTTCACCATTGATTTCATCAACTGGTTTATCATCGCTGATATTAGTACAATCTGGATTGACATATTCAATATAAGTATTAATCTTATCACCTACTAATCTTGGAAATGCAATAATACATACTTCAGGATATAGATGTCGAATATGATCTACAATAAGTTTAGTTGGATTCATAACGAATGCTTCGAAGTCTTCTTCAGAAATATCACCAGCATGCGAATCAAAGATTTGTACTGTATCACAGCCTGCATCGATCTGTCTTTCTAAATGTTCGATAATATACGGTATCAGTTTTACTACCGCATCTAAATTTTGTTCTTTACACATATACTTACATATTGTATACGGTGCTGCCGCAAATCCAATTAATGATTTACTATCATCAAGCTCTTCTCTAACTCTTCGTATTGCTTCATATACAGGTTCGCAGTTTTCTACAAACTCTTCTATAGGAGTATCAAAGAATGATGGACTATATGGACCTAATACAGGAGATGGATTATAATCAAGTTCTTGACCTAAAGCGTGATTCACAACAAGTATGTCTGAGAATATAATTGCACAATCCATATCAAACTCAAGAATAGGTTGCATTGTAATTTCAGCAGCCTTCCATGGAGTCATTGCCATATCTAAGAAGCCATTTGACTTTGCTTTCATTTCCATATATGCAGGCATATAACGACCTGCTTGTCTCATTAACCATGTAGGATATAAATTGACTTCTTTATCTTGTATTGTTCTTTGTAATAATGTTTTCATAATTAACTTAATTTCTTTTGTATGTATTTCACCGCAGCATATATTGTTAAACCATATACCGCGAATATTGTTAGAGGGACTGCCATGTTTAGAATTGTCATAGGATCAAGGAAGAGTAGATCTTTTGTAAAATCTATAATTGCTTCTGCATCGCCAACAGGTTGAATCTCTCTCGACGTTTCATCGTATTCCATACCTGCACCGGCAAGTTGCATATGAAATTCGTTTTCAGGAATACACATCATACCATCAGGACAGCCTTCTTCCCCTGGGTACTTAGTTCCTATTGGATTTCCGTAAATGTCTAATTCCATAATAATTTCATTTTTCTATTGACATCAACTGCCAACTGTGTTATAATAAGTTTATCGACTTTAAAGGTATAATCTAATCTTGAGTTACCGATACTCCACATCCACCAACCGTCATGCAGTTAACACTCAGTGTATACGTTTGATTCGTCTGACTCATTTGTTTTAATATTAAATCCGTTCCATATAATCCATCAAGAGTAATGTTTGCATTGTGCGAAGCACCGTTCCCCTTCTGTCTAATGAACGCATCGTTACCATCATTGTAAATAGTTAGATCTATACTCTTTGCGCCATCACTTTGTTGCTTTATTTTAACTTCGTTGTTATCACCTGCTAAATGTAAATCAAAGTTATGTCCGTCGAGTGCAGTAGATTGGTTTGTTTGCTGTACTGCTAATTTATTATAATCACCATACATAGCAATATCAACTTCATGACCACCGCCTTCCCAACCATCGTAACTCCAAGCCAAGTTAGTGTCTGATGTAATATCAGTCCAATCAATACCTTGACCTATTTTCATTTGATTACCTTGACCACTTATTTCATCAAAGGTAATTCTATTAGCAAGAGCAGTATGACTCGTATTTACTTGTACTAAATACATATCTAAAGTTGAAGCATTAATATATGAATTACCATCTAACATACTGATTTCATTAGAGTGACCGAATTGATCTACACCTAATTGAAAAGTATCACCAGTTTGTTCCATTGTAATTATATTATCATCTCCAAGCGTGTATGGTGCAACAAGCATTACGCCTATGAATACACCCATCGCAAACCAGGTACCCAAATCTCGGCCTGACCATACTCTTGGTCCAACTGATTTACGAAACATCTCCCATGCTCGTTCTTCGTTTTTATTCTTATATTTCATATTACTTATTTATCCACCCTGTCTTAATTCAATAATCGTGTCTTCCCCACCGTTTAATAATATAGTACCTTCGTATCCGTCTACTGTTGTTCGTAGTGTTGCTCTTGCATTAGAACCTAACATGATTTGTATCGTTTCATTTACAGAACGATAGAATACTACCTTACCGTCCTGTTCATAAACATTATATTGCGAATCTAAATTTAAACCAAAGGCTGCACCTTTTAATTCTGCTCCTAAAGACGATTGAGCTAATGCACTATCGTCAAGTCTTGCTGCTGTAGAGATTAATGCCTCAACTACATTTAATACATCAGTTAAGTAATCAACATTTAAATAATCAATGTCAAGCTCTGTGAACTCTAACGCATCGTCCTCCAAGTAATCAATATCTAATCCATCAAACTCTAAAAAGTCAATATCAAGTATTCCTTGATCTGCATTCATATCATCTGCTAACTGTTCGTCTATTGCTTCTCTAACCTCAGGAGGAGGCGATACGATAAACATATTGTCTATCATACTTGGTGTTATTCCAACCATTGTGATTTGTCTTGTAGGCGGACTATCCATTGAAGAAACCATTGTAGCAGCATACGCTTCATTCAATACAATCTCTCCACCATCATTAAAGACTGTAATGGAACCAGAAGGGTTTCCAAATTCGTCAGGTAATAATATGACAAGAGATCTGCCAAGCTCGTCTATCGTTGTTGTAAAATCTGTTCCGCGAACTGCAATTGATGCAGTGGGAGTTTGAATGTCAATGTTATTCTTATTGACCATTCCTAATCGACCTGAAGCAAAGCGTGCTGTGCCTAATGCCATTCGCATTGTCATTTTTGACTTGCTTGGGTCAGGATCGTAGTATACTTTATCTATGTATACTTTCGTATGTTCTGTAAGTGAGAGTTCAGCTTTATCTAAAAACTCAATTAGCATACGACCGTTTGTTGTTTCAGCAGTATCGTTTAATTCAATTGAGGGACTGTCTGAGAGGCTGATACTATTACCAGCCTCTCGAACAATTTGCCCACTACCTTTCGATTCTACAATTTCTCCTATTTGACTTGATATAACTTCAAGAGGTAAAGTTATAATGGAGCCTAACAGTAGAAACTTAGCTGTCGTTAGCTGAATCTTTCTGATTGATTTGAATAGTTGCATTATCAGAATCCACATCGAGTGTGATGATACCATTACAAGTGGTTACGCCTGTTGCACAGGTTCCACTCATTTGGTTGATATCTATGTCAGCAGAATCACCGACCAACGTTACATTGATCTCTTGTTCTCCACCATCCTTCTGCATAGTGTTAATGTTATTAGAACCACCTGTAATATCGAAGTTCCAAACTGCGTCATCTACATCTATGTCAACATCAAAGATATTGCTATCTCCGATTAATGTCAAATCCATATCTAATCTTTCTGCACTTGCGTTATAGCCTTGGTCAAAGTCCATAGTATTTGAATCACCAGTAAAGTCAACATCTATTGCTGAAGTGTCTGAAGAACCAACATATCCTATGTTCCAATCATAAGAATTACTATCTCCTGTAAAAAGAAGATTGTAAGTTGAGCTATCTGCAATCAGAGGACCGAATAATAAATTCTCATTACCAATCTGGTCAATATTAATCGTTAACGAAGAACCTGATACAGTCATTGGTGTTGAAGAAGAACTAAAGTCGTTTAGTCCAATCTTGTTACCATATCCGTATTGGTCTATGTATAACGTTAATGTATCACCGGTTTGGTCGATGTTAATTTCATTATCGTCTGTTGCTTGCCCAAATGCATTGAAAGAAAACATACATAATAAAGATAGGCCTATTATTTTATGTTTCATTATTTTTTCCTTTATTGTTTAATCGCATGTTTATCGTTTGTACCCATATGATCTTTCTGATGGGGGTGACGATGTCCATCTACGATTGTCCAAAACCCTCTATCGTGGCCTTGGTATATCATTTCTAGTACTGCAGCCTCAATAGCTGTTCGTACCGCGTATGTCACTGATTCATTATTACCCACTCCGTCCTCGTATTCAATCAACTGTGTTCCTTGTTCTACAAATCGGAAAACGTCTCCTCCTGCACCGTAGCTTAGGATTGATTTTTTCGTTTGGACATTCAATAATATTTCACCTGTTAACACGCTAACTGCTCGTACAGAAACTGTAACTTGGTCTTGTCGATATTGATTACTAAAACCTATACCTAAAGTCCTTGCTCCTCTACCACCAGTTTTCATATTACTATCATAACCAACTATACCACCCTCTATAATCATTCCTGCGAATAATAGAGGACCTACACCAGGAGATTTTTCATTAAGCTTCTTAGCTGCTTCATCCCGTGCTGATCTTATAATTTGTCTTTCTCTAACAAGAGCATCTATCCCTTGTCGTTCTACAACTCTAAACCACTTGCCGTTCCCAGCTGTCTTTAGAGCATCAATCAATAATTCAGTACCGCCTTGTGTAACCGCTGTACTAAAACTTTGACCTGTTTGTGAATCTTTTCTTTGGCCTGTTTTATCTTCGAATCTATATACTGCAACCACAGGCATATTTTGTGCAGCTGGTAGATTCAATAATTCCATAAAGGATGGTAACTTAACTACCTGAGGTTTCTCAGCGCAAATTAATCCCTTTCCAAAAAACTTTCTTGTACCTTGGTATGCTTTATCTCCAATATACTTCTCATCTTTCCAATCATCCCATTTACCGTTCTCGTAAGAACATTCGCCTGGATCTTCGCTCCAAACTGGAATTTGAGAAAAAGAGGCACACCCTGTTAAAAACAGTAATACGCTAACCGCCGTCAGAGCCCGTATCATCGCTTCCTCCAAAGTTACCGCTGCCAATCGGTATTTCGATAACTGTAGATGTTCCATTCTCATCAACAATTGTCATTTTAATAAATTCAGTTCCATCTGCACTTGTAATTACTTCGTAAGTTACTGTAGATCCTTCTAATACGAAAGATCCAAATCTAACTGGGTTTTCGTTAGAGAACATGTTATCAACTAACTGTTTTGATAACTGAGCATATATACGTGATTCTAGGTTTCTAATAAACTTGGCAAGAGTTGTATTAGATGCTTCTCTTTCGGCTGCTCTCTGCGCTGCTTCCATCGCATCTTTAATTGCTTTCTTTCTACCGTGTTCTTGGTTCTCAACGGTAAGGTAGTGTGCGCCTGTTCCTATCCCACTAAAAGACGGATTCTTAAAACCATGAACAATAGGCTCTGCCATTGCGTTAGCAGTAAACAAAGCACCTATTATAAATGATACTACAAATGCCGATAATACTTTAATTGCTAGTTTCATTTGATTTTTTTCTCCTCTTCCCTTCCTCTTTCAATTTTTCCATTTCTTTATATTTCAGAACAACATCTACTTTTTGTTGTAAACGAATTAAATCCTGGTCAAGCATTCTCATACGGTCAATGAGTTTGATTAAAGCCATGTGTTGTTTATCAATTTCTGGCTGTAAATTCTCATTCACAAACTTCCAAACAAAATACACAAAGTATCCTAGTCCTACTACCATGACAGCAGGGAATCCATACTCATTAACTAAATTCGCAATATCCATTATCTTTCTAATGATTCCATTTTTGTATATGTGTAGACAGGATCATGTGTAGCAAATAACCACAACCCAGCAGCAAAGAAGACCAAGACGAAAGCTAATGCCTTCCACGTATCTGGGTCACTCCAATCTTGTCCTGCCTGTATCAGTTTTCGAGACGCGCCTTTAAGGTTTTCTTTTGCCACCTTAATCTCTCCTTACGTCAACCTTTCCATCTTCAACAAAGTTCTCTGCTCGAGCAACTCTGCCAATATCTGGTGTTAATCCTAATGCACTCGAAACAAGGAGATCAATCTTGATCATCTCGTTCGACATGGTTCTTGCTCTATTTTCTAGTGATTCCGCAAACATTGTAAGCGTGGCTATATTGTCAACGATTCCTTCAAATATTTGCTTGATGATAATAAAAATAAAGAAGCCCATTGTGATAGCACCAGCAATAGGTAATCCCACATCGGATATAAGCTTAAAGATCTCTTCCATACTGTTATTTATACAGATACGACTATAAATAGGCAATTTTTAGGGCTTTGTATCGTCCCTCTAGAATAAGTTTGAAAGTCAATGGATTCAATCTATGGCAGCAATAATCATCCTTTAGATGACATTCTATTCGTTATAAAAATAGTAATTAATATAACAAAAAGTTCTAACCAGAGAGAAAAAAGTTGTTTACATTCTTTATGAAACCGTTTATAATTGTTCTATAAATTGAGAAAAGGAAACAAGAATGGATCGTATTGACATGAAGAAGAAATTTGCGTTAGGATACTTTGATACTAAAGCAAATGATGATACTTGGGTTCGTTTAGGTTCTTTCTCCAAGCTACAAGTTTGGGTTGATAACTCGATGCAAGATGAAGGTTACCTTGAGGTAACGGTAGTAGATACCAGCGTGGTTCATGGAAGAAGTCCTCAACGAGTTAAAATCGTCCTTGAGATCAACCTATCAACAGAATGCTTCAAGGATGCTTTCCATATCAACATGACTCGACTTGATCATCGTTATGGCGGTCGTGGTATTGCTGCTAAAGCTTACCGTTATATCATTAAGAAAATGGGAATTACTTTACAGGCTGGTACGGCTCAGTCGAAAGGCGGTCGAAAGGTTTGGTTTGATCTTGCTCAATCTAATGATCTTGAAGTATATACTAGGTCAAAACGTGGTATGCCTTTCGTCGTTGGTATTGACGAAGAGGAACGCGAAATATGGCATCCTATTAAAGAAATATACGATGGGATGAAGGAGATGTTTGTCTTCGCTCGAGCTGCATAATATATCAAAAAGTTATATGGATATAACAAAAAGTTCTATCCAGTCTGAAAAAAGTTGTTGACATTCGTTATGAAACCGTTTATAATATCTATATTAAATAATTGAAAAGGAACGAAAAAATGCAAGTAGAATTCATCGAAGTAAACCTTAATACTTTCAGTGGTACCATTCCTTCAGGATTCGATCTTGTAGAATATGAAAAAGGAACTGATCCTCTCGATGGTTGTGTATTGATGGGCTTTGACGAAGTTGGCATGTTCTTTCCGAGAGGAATTCATTGTTTTATGAAAATATCTTAAAATAATGGTTGACATTCGTAAAGAATCCTGTTAGAATAACAATTCAACAATCAAAAAGGCAAAACAATGTTAGAAGTAATCTGTCGTTTATCAGTCGCGTTGGTTTCGTTCGTAATCCTTGCTGCAGTCGCAGTTTCTCTATCAACTTTAGTAATGGTGCTATAATGATTGAAGTAAAACACATTGATCGTAAGGTGTCTGCCTTACAAGAAGCTCAGAACGCAATGTTAACCTTAAACAAGCATTTGGGTCGAGAAGTATTCTCCGCAGATGTACTGAGTATGATCTCAGAGCTTAAGGTAGATCTTGCTGAAATTCGTTATGAAAATAATTCAACTTTTTCTTAAAAAACTATTGACATCATAAAGAAACTTTGTTATAATAGTTGTATAAATTAAATTAAATAGGAAATACATTATGAGTTTATCTAAATCTGATCTTACCAAAATCAACAGCTTGTTCGCAAAAATGGACAGCAGTGATTTTACTACCGTAGCTGCTATGTTCAAGAACCACAGGAACAACGCTGCTTCAATGGCAACAGGAAACTTTAAGAAAGGTGATTCTGTATTCTTCGTATCTTCAAGGTCTAATCAAAAGATTAGTGGAGTTGTTGAAAAAGTAATGCTTAAGAACATTAAGGTTTCAACTTCTGAAGGTATGTGGAGAGTCCCTGCTACAATGCTTCAAGCAAGCTAAAAGAATTAGTCTATCGTCTACTCGACGCGTCTCCACGGAGAGCACCATACTGAGTAGACGATAGGCTTCTTTATTGATGCCGCGGTGGTGAAATTGGTAAACACAAGGGACTTAAAATCCCTCGGCTTAACGGCCTTGTCGGTTCAAGTCCGACTCGCGGTACCATATTTTTAAAGAAAGGAAAGTAAATGAGTAATGTAATTCAGTTCCCAGTGGATCGTGTTAGGTCAAGTTCAACAGTTACTTTTGTGGATGGAACAGGACCGTTTATTTGGTATTCAACTCCAAGTCAGACAGATCAACTTGAAGAGCAAATGAATGACATCTTGGATCAAGCAATTGCACTTGAAGAACAATCAGCACGAGTTCTTAAAATGATGGAGGAGAGTTTTGAGCCTGTATAATAACCCAGCTGCGGATAAACCGTATATGCAGTTGATATGCCACCCTTACGAACATGGCTCTTCTGTTAATACTCGTGTTACTATTGATGTGATGCAAAAAGACTTATCACGTGATGATATGCTTCAAGTATTTGAAAGCTTTATGAAGGCAATGGGATATCAATTTAGTGAGAAAGAATGCTTAACTATTGACATTCATCCTTAACTGTGATATAATATACATTATGAATATTTTTATTTTAGACAACGATCCAGTTAAAGCAGCTCAAGATCAGTGCGACAAGCATGTCGTAAAAATGATTATTGAATCTGCACAAATGTTATCAACCGTTCATCGCATGTTGGACGGCAAAATGGAACGCAGACCTTCTAAGTCCGGTTCTATGCTAAAGTATTATTACCTTGAAGACGGCCGCGAAGCTACACTCTACAAAGCCTGTCATCATAATCATCCATCTACTGTATGGACGAGAGAATCAAAAGCCAACTATGATTGGCACTATAAACACTTTGTTGCGTTGTGTGATGAATACACTTATCGTTACGGTAAGATCCACATGACAGATACTAAATTAAGAAAAGCATTAAAACAAGTTCCAACAAATATACCTGATATAGGCTCAACTAAATTCAAGTTAGCAATGGGTTCTAATCCTGAGTGTATATTTGAGGACGCCGTTAAATCGTATCGAGCTTTTTACCATACCAAAGAAGAAAGATTCAACCTTGTTTGGAGTAAAAGACCGATACCTGACTGGTGGCAAGGTCAGAGATTAGCTTAATTATAATTAGTAATAACATAGGAGTGTATATGGAAGCGTTAGGAAAACAGTTGTTAGAAGATGCAAATAAAAGGTTCATAGTAAAAGGTGAACTTTTAGAAGCATGTCTTGAGACTATGACCGAAGATCAGTTATTTGAAATGGCTATCAAGTATGAGTTTATCAGAGCAGATGAGTCTGATGACCCAATGGTTGTTAACCCAGATCAATCAACACCGGAGAGAATCATTGAAGCTGTCCTAGCAAGGTATGGTGAATAGTGGATCTTTGGATGTTTGTCACAACCGCAATAGTCTTTACTGCGTGTGGTTGGTTTTTTCGGTTTGACCGAGATAACCAGATAGATGCCCAACGTATAACGCAACAAACTATTGATACACTCATAGAGATGGGCTTTCTCAAAGTTATTGGAGAAGGTAAAGATTCAGAAATGATAAGATGGCCTGAAGAAGATATCTTATTTCTTGAAGAGGAAGAAGAAGATGATACCAGAAGTAGCTGAAGTATCTGCTAACTATAATGTACCATACACACCTCCAATTATGGAGTATCGTCAACAGACGGTTAAAGCAACAGTTACTGTAAATGGGGAATACCAATCCGAGACAGTATACACATATGATAAGTATGGTCGTTTAGTAAACACGGTTGTACGTAGTCATTTAATCGGTGAGATATGAGTAACCATTTTGAATTAGTAAATGTTTCTATAATCAATCCTTCTACAATGGAAAGAATTGACCAAGGACAAATGCGTAATAGAGATGCTAAACTATTCGTTGAGAAAATGGATAAGCAAGGAATTCCAGTACTTGTCCAAGGTGTTGAAGGCGACACTACTTCTTTTAACGAATATCTCTTAGAAAATTAATTTCATTTATTTTCATTATATCTATTGACATCTTTAGTCAACTATGATATAATAATCGTATATTGAGGGAAACACCCCTGCTCCGCAAGAGAAATGGTAAAATGCAATTACCTACGCGGCAGAGATACTTCAGTAGTAATAAAAGCTGTTCTTATCAAACAGATGCTACTGAGACATAAGGTGGACAACCCATACGGCAGCTCGAGGAAGGCCGCTCAGGAAGTGAGATAATATGGTGGGATAGAACGAGTCAATATAGACTGAGGCGAGCTCGGGTATGTAGAAACACTCGATACCGAAGTGGGAGAGAAACCCCGCAGTCTGAAAAGAGATAGGTTTTGACTTTGCAGTTAAGACGACACAGGACGGCAGTCTAGGATCTTCTTCTTTCAAATCATAGTATGAAACATGACTATGGGCGTCTGAAGTTTACGAAGTAAGATATAAGTCCGAGGCCAGCCAGTCGACTCAATTTCAGTTTAAGGCTGGTTGACTACGAATCTCAAAGACTCACTAATAAACTCTTTCAGAGATCAAGTCAACCAGCCTTTCTTTTAGGACATATAATGATTCCAAAAATTGGTACGCGAAAATCCAAACTTGCACTTGTCTATACAGGGATTGCTAAAGAAGCAATACAAATGCAATTAGAAACTGTCCTTATAGATTCCACGGCAGACCTTAATCCAACGACCTCTATTGAAGAGATGGGTGGTAAAGGTGTATTTACAAAAGAAATAGAACAAGCCTTAATAGACGGTGATATAGATATCGCTTGTCATGCATTCAAGGATCTCACTCGAGATAACGATCATTTACTTGAAATCCCTTGTGTTGTAAGACGAGGAGATGTACGAGATTGTTTAGTTGGTAATGAAGTAAATCCAAGAACAATCGGTACAAGTAGTCCAAGACGTATTGCACAGCTTAAAGACTTATATCCAAATGCAGAAATAGTTCCTATTCGTGGTAACCTTGATACACGTATTAATAAAGTGGACAATGGAGAGTATGATGCAATATGTGTAGCAGTCGCAGGACTTGATGCCGCGTTGCTTAGTCATAGAGTAAGTAGATTATTTGGAACTGCTGATATGATGCCTGCTCCAGGTCAAGGTGTTATTGCTTTACAGATGAGAATTGATAATCGCATGAAAGGCGCTCTATCAAATATGAATCATTGGAATACTTGGTATATGGCAATGGCTGAAAAGTATATGCTCAAAGAAATAGACGGAACTTGTCAAACACCAGTAGGTAGTGTTTCTGTTTGTGATGGAGATAACATAAAGATTATCGCAAAGAACTTTGAGACGAATAAAATAGCAGTTCAATCTGCACCCTTCAAGGAATACAAAGAACTAGGACAAATGCTTGGTTCGCAATTAATATGAAACCACAAACAAAACAAATCCACAAAGAAACTTCTTTTCAAATAGCCACCGGTTTGGCTATCAATTATCCTCTCAATCTCTTTTTATTGTTCATCTATATAGAACATCTAGGTATAACTGACCCTATCATGTTGGGCACTCTAGTGACTCTAGTAATGACTCTGGTTGCCTATATCCGTATCTTTACAATAAGAACATACTTCTCAAAAAAATAAACTGCGCTGCATAAAAAAGGCAACCCTTGAGTTGCCAATTCTATTTACCATCCGCTTTTGATTTTCGTATCAAAGTAATACTGTTTACATTCGCGAACAGTTTCTGAAATTTCTTGTTCTACTTCTATTTTGCATTTCTTATTCAATTCAATCGTGTTATTCGTTGCACTTATAGTTCCTACGGCAAGAATAACCCAAAATACAATAGTCATGATTTACATTCTCCAAGAGATAAAAAAAGGCAACCCCCGAAGAGGTTGCCCAAAGTGGTTTAGTTAACCTAAACTCTTTTTATTAACGAGACTTAGAATAAGTTAGAGATTGTAACTTTTCTGTAGTACTTGTTAGTATCAGCAGTAATAGCGCCGAGACCTTGAGTTGCACCTTGTGCAAAAGGATTCGCAACCATACCATAACGGGTTTTGAAACCAATTTTTGGTTGGAAGCTATTCTCACCAACCGCACGAACCATTTGTAACGGTACGTATGGGCAGTAGAATAAACCTGCATCGAATGCAGATGAACCTTTGTAACCAACTACTAAGTAGTTAGCACCTGCGAAAGGATCAACGTATACTCTGAAACGTCCGTTAAGAACACCAGCAAAAGTATTGCCTGTGTCATCAACTTCAAGAGTATTGCTGTTTAAAGCAGGAGTGTAATCCAATACACCAGCCATTTGTAAAGCAGAGGCTACATCAGAAGAACAGATAACAACGTTACCTTTTCCACGACGAGTTCCTTTAGCAATTGCGTTAGCTTCTTGCTCGATTTGGAACATTAAACCTTTGAACTTCTCAACAGACCATCTACCGTTGGCATCGACGTCAAGGTCGAAAGTACCAGGAGTAGCAGCGCCTGCAGCACCGACAACAGCTGTGTCATAAATTGTTCTAACAACTTCACGGTTGATCTCAGTTAAGATTTCAGTTTGAAGAATGTTAGCCAATTCAGTTTCAGCGTCAAGTCCGTGAACAGCTTTAAGATCCTGAGCAAGCTCAGTAGTGTATTCAGCTTTTAGAGCACGAGTCTTAGCAGCAACAGTTACTTTCTCGATTGAGAAGGCCATTTCTGCATAGTTAGTACCACCACCGTCGCCTAGGGCTTCAGCAGCTGCAGTACCCATACCAGTACCAGAAGTGACAGCGCCACCAGGTAAAGTATTTGCGTGAGTACCAGCTCCACCGAAATCAGTATCGGCTTCGTTGAATAATGCATCGTCGCCAGCTTGTGTACCATACTTTGCACGCATTGCGAAGATAAGTCCTGTAGGACCAGTCATAGGCTGAACGCCACAGATATCATAAGCAATCATGTTAGGTACAGCACGTCTTACCAATGAGATAAGAATTGGATCGTAACCAGCACCAGGACCGCCTGCAGCAGATGCGCCTGTAAATCCACCGGTTGCACCGACGTCATTAGTAGGGGCTTCTGAAAGCAACGAAGTCATGTTTGCTGATAAGTCACCAGTTTCGGCTAAAGCACGTTCTGTATTTTCCAGGATAGTAGCTGTAACTGCTTTCCTGTGTTTGTCAGTAATTGGTGAAAAAGATTCGTGCGCTAAGATAGGCTCCCACTTTTCCACTAGTCTTGTATAGTTATCCATTTTTGGATCTCCTTTATTTAAAATTAAAATTTAATTTAAAAACCAAATTAATTATTCTAATTACTTCTTAGTGTTGAAAGCTTCAACTAGAGCATTAATAGAGGTGTAATCAGAAGCTGGTTTAATCACTTCCTGTTCCTCTAGAATAATTTCATCACTCTCTTCCTGAACATTACCAGTTGCTTCCACAATAGGCTTGTCACTGAAGAATGATTCCTTAATTACTGAAAGATTCTCTGCGTATGCATCGAGATCTTCCACATCAAGTTTCTCAGACAATACTTTCAAACGTTCTACCTGATTAACAGATAGTCCTTCTGAAATTTCGTCAAATTTTTGTCCTGATTTGAAAGTGGCAATTTCTTTTTGTAATTCGATATTCTCGTTTACTAAGTCATTGGCTTTCCCTTCCAACTCAGATACTGTTGTTTCTAAGTTTTCCACAACATCAACAGTTTCTTCTGAAACGCTAACGTTATGTTCAACGAATAAGTTCTTAAGACCTGACATTAATGATTCCGCCATCTCAACCTTAATACCGGATTCGATTGCGATTTCATTCTCAGACATCCATTCAGCAACAACGTAATCTAAATACTTATCAACGTTTTCAGTAACAGTATCCAATTTCTCAGCAACTGCTTCTTCAAGTGATTCGTCTAAAGACTTAGTTAATTCTTCACGAATTGTCTCAGTTCTTTTGTTTACTTCTTCGTTTAATGCGGCTTCAAATACAAGACTGATCTTGCCTTTGAATTCTTCTGATAGATTTTCGCCTTCAATGATTGACTCAATTGAAGATTCTACTACTACTTCTTCTACAGTTTCAACTTCAGCGTCAACTTCAGTTTCTTCAGCAGTAGGAACAGGCTTACCAGCATCAGCTTGACCAGGAATTACTTTCTTGGCATCAACTGCGCCTTTTGGCTCGTCGGTAGTGGTCTTCTTCAGTTTGTCCTTTTTACCTTCTCCACCCTCAGGTGTTACAGCAGCAGGTACTTCTGAGATACCATCGTCGGAAACGAATTTTTCTTCTACGTTTTCCATTTATTTTCTCCTTTAAATTTGTTTATCTTACAAATATCTTTTATAATAAACTTTACTTTATTTATTTATAAAAATTTAGTTTCTCAAAGATTGGACGAATGTTTGAAACATTCTTGTTGCCGTCTCTTCATCAATAGTTCTTACTACACGATTAATCTTTTTCTCGACCTCTTCTTGGATATCGACGATAGCTTGTTGAGCTCTCCAATTTCCAGAAGCAATATCGTAGTAATACTCTACGTTCTCCATGATTCCATTTACGAACGCATTTGGTGCTGAAGGGTCAGTAACAATATCAACAGTAGAAAGATGAAAATCCTTTTGGACTTCCATAACTCCATCTCTACCTGCCTTGACCGAACCAAGACCGCGAGTCGAAACCCCGATCTTTACTCCTTCGTCTAATAGGCTCTTGACGATTTCCCCCATAGGTGTTGATAAGATTTTAGCCTTACCATAAAAATCGTTGCCGTCTCGTCTCATCTCAGTAATTAGATGTGAAACGCGATCCCCGTTGATCTGTGGACCATCAGGGTGACCTAGTTCTCCAAGTGCACGCTTTGTTTCAATAAATTCTTTTTGATAACGACCCATTTCGGCCTCAAGCGTTTTACTTGGATAAATTCTTCCGTTGCGATTTTTGATATCGCCTTGCATAAAGATACCTTCGATAAAGTAATTCTTTTTGCCATTATCTTTGGCTTCAGTAATTACCTCTACGGAATGATCTGTATATTCTGTAATTAAATTCATGATAGGTTCTCCTTAGCAAATTCTAGTATTTCGTTAAAACCTGCTTCATCAGCAACCATAACACCGTACATATCTTTGGAATTTGTTTCTGTTAATTCTTCAAACATTTTATTTAATAGGTTAGCTTCATCTTCGGAAATATCAATTGATGTTTTATTATCAAGTTCAAATGTTCCTGCTTCAATTGATTCTCCGTACCCGGCGCGAGTAAGAATCTTTGCTGCTCCAAGTGGTCGACCATTGACTAATGAATCACCTTTAGCATAAGCATATAATGATTTAACATTTGAGAATACTTCTGCTAACTTGTTCTGCCACCATTCTTCAGGATCTTGTCCTTCTCCAAGGTATTCTTCAATTTCTTGTGAAGCGTAACAAATAAAGTTTAACTGTTTCATCATCATTGGAACTTCTTGTTGGGGACTCTCAAGCAATTCTTCCTCTGTGGAAACTTTGTTTAACATTTCTTTGAACGTTAATGAAATTGTTTTACCGTTTGAATCTTTAATAGAAACAGACGTTGGTGCAACCTTTGGCTTTTTAATTGGTTTTGCTTCAGGTTCTAAAGAATCTTTGTTACCGCCTGCATCAACCTTATCTTCTTTAGTTTCTGCTTTCTTAACTGGTTTCTTTTCTGCCTTTAAGGTATCGCCTGAACAACCGCCTTCTTTAATATGGTAACCATTACCGTCACAATGATCGCAACCTTTGCCTTCACACTTTGGACAAGTTACTTTTTCTTCCATTGATTCGTCGTCTTTCTTATCGTCTTTCTTTTTCTTATTGACTCCAAGAATTTCTGTAATAGACTTTTTAACAATATTGCTATCTTCAGCAACAGGTTTTCCTTGTCCTGTACCACGTTGAGGTAAAGTTTGGTCTACTTTGGATTTGTATGCTTTATCGTAATCAGCTTCAGCGTTGTCGACATCAGCTAGGCGCTTGCCGTCAGTGAGCCCAGGAATCTCCCCGGTGAAAACGTGATCAGGCGCAACAGGATGAGGGATTACCTCAATAGTATGTTGATCCTTAAATCGTTTTTCCTCAGGTGCCTTGGGTTGGGCAACTTCTGAAACAAGATCTTTATAATTTTTCATGTTTAGTCCCTAATTTAATTTACTCTATTCTTTATTTATATCTTAAAAGGCATCGTCTTCTGGATGACCACCTTGCGCCGTTTCGTCAGCAATCTGATCTTCCATTTCCTGCTGTTGTTCTTCAGTCATTTGAAGTACGTTAGCAGTAATCCACTGGTGAGAGAAATACTTACCTGTATAATCAGATATATCTCTAAGAGTATTTAATCGCTCTCTCAAAATCTCAGCTTCTTTCAATTCCTCAAAATAATTATCCTTAACAAAGTCGTAACGAATATCATTCCTAATTTCGTTAAACTCTTCAGGTGTTAAAATACCTTTGAGTACCAACTGCTTCTCTAATACCGTATTAAATATCCAAGAGAAGCGAGTACGAATCCTTCTAATAAACTTACCAAACTTTAATTCATCTCGAGTAATCTCGGATGTTCTACCAAAGCTTGCCATGGCTTCTGGTTCTAAACGTGATAATGGAACCTTTAACGATTTGAACAACTTACGTTGAAAGTATTCCATATTTTCGTTTGTACTCAGTCCTGGTGCGTTACCGCCGGCTAATGTATCAACTTCAGTTGATCTTTCACCACCACGACGAGGAAACCAAAAGTCCTCTGTCATTGTTAGCATTTTTCTCGAATCAGTAATCTGACCTGACTCTGAATTATACTGTAACTTGTTCTTATGTCGAGCCATCATATCTCTAAGATATTGCTCTGCCTTGTTCTTTGGCAAGTTACCTACATCAATATAAAAAATTCTTCTTTCTGGAGCTCTTGTTAACGTGTATATAACAACAGCATCTTCTAACATTCTTAACTGGTTTAAAGCTTTACTTGCTGGATGTAAATGAGATAGTACTAAACTATTATTCTCATTCATCAAGCCCGATGTTACTCGAGCAATTGCATCCTTAGCAACTTTAATTCCCGATGTACTAGAATTCGGAGAACTACCTGCACCAGCTGAGCTATTCTGAAATCCTGTTTCTGAATACATATAGTATTCATTTTTAACTTTCTTTACAGGTATTCCTGAATGCGGATCTTTTTGTTTCTTATCAACTTCTCGTATTAACTTTAACTTACGAGGATCAACATATCTTAATTCTATTACACCTTTCTTAACATCTTCAGGATCAATAATAATATGATAATTCAGTCTACCGTCTACATAAAACTTTTGAAACATATCATATGAGTTGTTTGTAAAATCAAATAAAGCAAGGATCTGGTCAAACTCTTTAACAATAGTTTTCTTTACTTTATCTGATAGTTCAGTTTCTCCTAATGAGATATCAACAACTCTATCATTTGTATCAACACTAATGGCTTCGTTAATGATGTCATCAACAGCTTGAGATATCTCAGGCTGCATTGCCATTGAACGATACTTGGTAATTAGGTCAGATTCTGTTTTAGCAGAACCTTCCATATCCAAGATCGTATTATAAAATCCACCAAGCGCATTACCAACGGTAATCGCTCCATCATCGTTAGAGGGTTCAGCGAAACTAACTGGTAAGGTAGTCTCCTCTTCTGCCCTCTTTATGTCAAAGCCAAAAATTTTCAAAATATCATCCTATAATTTATTATGTAGTCGGGATTCCGGTATTACCTTCTACTCTCCAAAGATCGTAGGAAAAGGTTACACCGAAGTCTTGAATTGCATCGTTCGTTTCCCAACTCATAGCAATCTGATCTGTAGTTGTTGGATATAATCCTTCAAATACATATGTACGTAACGCGTCACCATTTTTACTATACTGCGTGATTAACGCATTCGATTTGTAATCCTGAGGTAAAGCTCTAGTGTTACTGTCATGAGAGTTGATTGCATTCAACCAAGCTTCAATTGAGTTACGTACTAAGAAATCCTCGTCGTTAATTATTGTTACTGTCCAATCAGCAAATGTTCTGTCACCAGCGTAATTAATCTTTCTTCCAAAATATGGAACAGTGAACGAACCTACCGTAGAGGCAGGAAGTCCAGCTGACTTAATCATGAAAGGCGATTTAAAGTCTGCGCTCGGATCAACAGGGTTTAAAATTTGCACTTGGAATAGATTAGCTCGAGCACCACCACCAGTTAACTGGGATTTGAACTCATTTATATTAAACGCCATTCTTATTCTCCTTTATTTAAAAATTATTTATACTGTTAGAGCGAACCAACAATTTCTTCAAACTCAACACCAGATCTTGTGGCAACAAAAGTTAACTCAATCACATTGATTGAACGTGCAGGCTTAATAAAGATATTAGCTCTGAACTTACCTTGGTCGATCACTGCAGGTGTATTTACTGTTTCGTCAGATACTACTCTGAAATCAACAATACCTCTTTTGCCTTGGATGTCTCTTAAGAATGGTTCTACTATTCCTTTGAATTGAGCTTGAGTAAACTCGTCGTTCAATTCGAAGAGGAATGATTCCGCAGCATTTGCGATCGCCTTCTCTACAGCAATAAACAATCTTCGTACGTTCAAACTATCAAACGCGCTGTTTTGACCAAATCCTGTCTTATCACCGAATAGAACAATTCCTTGACCTACTTGTGACATAACTGGATTAACTTCGTTACTGTATAACTGATCTCTTTGACTCTTGTTAGGGTTAAAAGCAAGTTTTACAACGTTCTTAATTACACCTTTACGGAATCCTGCTGGACTTTCAAAAGGTTCAACTCTTGAAGCAAGTCCTGCGATATCACCGTTAAGTGGAGTGTATCTGTATACATCGTTATATCTGTCGTATCTGTATTTGTAACCAGAATCAATTACTGAATATGAAGATGTTGGTAAAGAGTCCCTAAAATCAATTACATTTTTCAATTTAGCTTCTGTTTTACTTTCATCAACAACGTCTGATTTAGCAGGCGAGATAAACGCAACACAATCTTTTCTATATTCTGTAATATTTGAGATTAGATATGTACCTACGTTACCAGCATCGTCTGATTTACCACCTAGAACGAATGAAACGTCAATTTCATTTGCACCTTTGAATAAATCGTAAGCACCGGCAAGATCAGCTAATGTTGCTGCTGATTCTGTTCTGCCATTTGATCCTAATGCTAATGATTCGTATTGTGAAGTTTGAGCTTCAAAATGAGTTGTGTTAGCAACCTTTACCCAGCTTGACTCTTGGTCAATTACTTCTTTATAGTAATTTGTTTTACCACTTGACAGTTTTGTACCAACCGTAGTAGATACATCGCTATAGATCTCGACCGCGGCACCTTTAGTACCTGTGATCAAACCATCTTCGTCTAACACTGCAATATGGTAGTTCCCAGCTTGAGGTTTTTTACCACCAAACAATCCTGAGTATGCCCACTTTCTTGTAATGCTAAGTTGATTTAAATCTGTCTCTGCTAACAAGTAGCTGTTATCAAACGTTAAATCGTAGCTATACGCTGTTATTAACGCTGTATTTGCTGTTACATCTCCAACTGAGTCTCTTGATTCTTCTGCAAAAGTTGCTACAGTTAATTCTTGATAACCTACGGAATCGTTGCCGATTACGAAGATATCACCTACATTAACATTTGTTACCTTATTAGCGGGTAACACCTCAAAGGTTGTGTTGCTTGAGTTGAATGCAATTGTTTGTTTGGTTGCGAGTATCTCTGAGTTTGCGCCAGTAATTCTTGTTGCGGGTATTTCAGTTTTTGCGGCGACTTCGCCTTCAAAATTATCACTTCTACTATATGCTACTTCTAATGAATTACCTAATTCACCAGGGTATAATGCGTCAAATGATCCGAACGTATGTAATGCAGTGTTTGCATTAGTTGTATCGGAAGCGGTTGCTGTATTAGCGCCATTGTCGGCACGTGCAACCCATAAAGCATTTGCATATGAAAGATAATCTGCTGCTACAAAGAATGTTTCGTAGTTATCATCATCGGGCGTACCGAATCTAGAAACTAATTCATTCTCTGAAGAAACAAGTACTGCTTCACCTACAGGACCCCATCTAAACACGCCAGCGATTGCTGCAGGTGGTGTTGCGATGGCAGGTACCGATGCTGATGCGTCCACCTCTCGAACAATTACGGAAGGACTTACGGAAAAAGCCATATTATTCTCCTTTAATATTATCTAATTAAATCTTTTGTTACTAATTAATAGTTATCACAGTTTTATTTATAAAAGTTTCTATATCTACCATCCTGACTCAGGCTTATATTGAATCCACCCATCTTCGTCGGGTATATCGTCGCTGCCTGTATCAATAAAGCCAAAAGGCAATAATTCTTCATCAAGCTGTTCTTCTGTTTTTTCTTTTAGTTGTGCCAGAGTGTTGATATCTGTAAGTTCTCTAAAGAACCTTTGGTCAGATAGCCATGCAAACAGTACTAAGGTCATTACCAAATCATCATGATGACCTGATTCTGCTTCGTAAGAATTGCCTCTTTTACTAAACCGGGATAACTCCTGTATTGTATTATAATCCTGTAGTATTAACTGATTTTGTTCAATTAATAGTTTCAATATAGAACAACCTTTTGATTTTACGCTTTTGGTTGTTCTAATTCCATGATCTGATCTCTTTCCTCCAAAATTGGAAACCTGTTTGCCTGCTCGGCCATGGTTTTCCGTGAAGAGAAGATTTTCATAGCCGTAATCCATAAAGAGTATATCAGCAACTTGTTCGCCAATATCGTTAATTTCAATTAACACTGCACTCTCATTGTACATCAGCCCTATTCTATATATAACGGAGGCAAAGTCTACTGGACTTATTGTATTATCCTTAAAGACGCATACTTGTTTGTATGGCATTTCCGTCGTATCAACTATATTAAATGCTGAATAATCGAGTCCTTTACCTCTCGATACATCAACTACCATAACATATGAGCGGTCCGTTTGTGGCGCTTCATATTGTGTTATGTTCTCCGCCTCATGAATTGGCGTAGAAGGTGCAAGTTCTTTGAGTTTGGCACCACTAATAAGTGTACCTGAGCTTCCTAAGAACTGACAACAGTATTCTTGCTCAAACTTTTCTTGGTCAAAATCTAATGCTTCGAGAGTTTCCTCTTTCCACATTTCGTCTCTGCCGGGAACATCGTACCACATAACTTCAACATATTCATAACCGTTGGTACCTTCTTTAGCACCTTTACATGTTTTCCAAAAGTGGTTTAAACCGTTAGGAGTAGAAGTCATTAGTAATTTTGTACTTTTACCTGATGATATCGTTGGATATACTGAAGCAAAGAATTCGTTAAACCCTTCAATAAATGCAACCTCATCAAGATATAGAAATGATATTGATTTACCACGAATAGCAGAGGATGTTGTAGTACCTGCATAGATCTTACAACCATTCTCTAAAGTAATATTACCTTTATTCCATTCCTCAATACCTTGCTGCATCCACTTTGGTAATGCTTCATAAGCTAACTGAACTCGGCTTAAAACCTCTCGAGCTGCATCACCTTTGTTTGCCAATATAGCCACAGTCTTAAATTCATTAAACAAGATGTAGTGTAATATAACCGCCACTGCCGTTGTTGTTTTACCTGCCTGTCTTGATGTCAGTACAGAAACACGTCTACTATCGGTTATCTTTCTTACTATATCTTTTTGATAATCGTACATGTCCATTGGAATCAATCCGTGGTCAACATGTACAATTTTAATATATTTTTCTGAAAAGTAAATTGGATCTTCAGCACACTTCATATATTCTTGAAGCATCTCAGGAGTGAACTCTATTTGCTCACCAATCTTTTTGAGATGAGAGTTTCCTAAATAACCTTTATCGAAGTTATTCATTGTCACCTTTAATCATTTTAAGTAAATCTGATGTAGACACTATTAAATTATTATTGGTTACTTCAGTCTTACCTTGCTGATCTTCTTCCTTTGCGTATCTTTTCTTTGTTGACATTTCAACGTAATCTTTGTTTGCGTCAAGTAATGTTTTCATTAAGGTAGATACAACTTCAAACGCTCGAGGAGATTCGGATTGTTTTGCGATCTCTGTCATTTCTCGTACTGCGTCATCTCCAAGATTAATAATATTTTCTATGTTAGCTTTTGCCAATTCAATATCTTTTAGATTCTCGTTAGCTTCCTTTGAAGGAACGGCAGGTAGATTCTCTACACTTTTCTGCGGTAAATTCTTAACAGAATCTACACTTTCTACAAGTTCGCCTGCTTCTTCATTAGTTGAAAAAGAATTGTTAGGCAAGTCAGGCATCTTTTCTGGATTCAATCTATCCAATGCTTCTTGCTCAGTCTCAGCCGCATCTTCTAATGGTCTCATATTTAACTTCTGTGCTATCTTATCATCTTTCATTAGTCATCTCTTGTAATATATAACATAAAGTATGATCTACTTATTGGAAGATTTCTTACAACTTCGTTATCCCAAAGTGTATTAATAAAATCATCTTGGTCCATACTTCTTACTTTATGTTTTGAAGATTCAGCAAATGGCTTTAAGAACTCATCTCTAAACTGTATAAATCTACTAGGCCCGTCAAGTGTTGCCTTAACATGTATTTCAATTGCCATGTGCTTTACATTATTAAAGCAGTATTCTAAAGTATTCTTATTAAATACGTCGTATTCATTTCCTTCAATATCGCACTTCAAATAATCAATCTTGGTAATTCCATATTGCCTAATTAACTCTTTAAAGGAAATACGATCTAACTCATTAACAGGTAGAGGCGCTCTTTTTGTAACATAACAACCTTCTGCGTCTGATGTTCCTATAATTGCGTTGATAGGATAAACTTTTGGATCAGGCTCGTTCATACAATATTCGGAAACATTTTCGATTGCTGTTTTTAACAACTCTCTATTTGCTTCAACCATATAAACTTTAGCAGCTCCTTTATCTAGTGAGTCTGCTGCCATCATACCAACACAAGCACCAAGATCTACAACTACATCTCCTGGCTGTACAACGTACCACCAATCATAATCCTTTCTTACAAAAAATTCGTTATAGAATGTTCCTGCCATTTCTAATACAAGACCACCCATACTCATTTCTTGATTTAACGCATTCTTTCTTTTCATAATATAAAAACCTACTGTTTAATGATATACATTATTATTTATCGCGACAAACTTTTCTTAAATATGAGCTGCTGAATCTATGATCTCTTCTATTAAAATGCAAATCTATATCTCTCTTACGACAAATATCTTTACCTGTAAAATCTTTATCACGATATTCCTCACCAAGGATACGAACATCAATTGTATATAGTTCTAATATATCTTCGAGATCTCTTTCGGTTGTATAAGGAATAATTTCGTCAACATAGCTTACTGCTTTAAGTTGACTATATCTTTCAACTATTGTTTGTATTGGTGGGTTCTTTTCAGGACGGTCGAGAGCAGGATCGGTTTGTAATCCTACAATTAAATAATCACATTGTTCTTTTGCTTCTCTAAGCATTTGAACGTGTCCAGCATGAAGCAGATCAAAGCTGCTACAAGTAAATCCAATTTTCATAATAATAATTCCTTCTTAACTGGGTTCTGTATCAGATGTCCTCTTTATGTAATCCCAGTCGTCATCAAATTCAATTAAGCTATAATCAACAGTTTGTGTAATGTCTGTAGTCGGTTCGTTATTTGCTGTCATACCAGGCTGAATCGTTTTAAATTGTTCGAACTCGGTATCGGTTGCTGTATCAGTTGCTATTCTTGTATCAATAAATCGTATAACTTCTTTATCTCTTTCAGGACCAAAGAACCAACCTTTCATGTTAAAGTTTAGTGTATATAAAATACTTCTTCTTGTTGTAAATGCTTCCTCATACAAATCTTCTGATGTTACGTCAGTTAGAATTAACGGTATGTCCATTGGTTCCAATCCATCAATTAATCTTACAGTGCTTGTAAATTCTGGATTGAAGAATGGTAATATTTGTTCTAAACATTTAACAGCATCTTCGTTATATTTTGCCATGATGTATAAACTGAATCCCATATTATATGGAGTTCCTGAATATACAAATCGCCTACCACCGTTTGCTTCATCTACTGCTGTCTTTCTTATTTTTCTTGTAGGTGCAACTTTACGTTCTGCGTCGTATGTAAAACTTGTTAACTCAAATGCCATGCGAGGTAATGTCATAGCATAAGGTTGTCCTGCTGATGGATTTCCGTCGGCATCAAAACTTGCACCACCTTCTATATTAGGATCTTGGTCAAGTCTTGCTAATATCTTTTGATATGGACCATAAGAAATAGGTACTATCTGTCTCTGATTTAAAGTACCATCAGTGCTCGTTCTACGAACTTCTAATTGATTAAAATATGTACCAAATAAAGCAACATATTTGCGAATCGTAGAATTGTAAAAATAATTTGCTATTGCCATTAGGTATCACTTATTGTTATATTTTCGCTGAATGGATCAGTCTCTGAGAAATCAAGAATACCATCTGCCTCAAGTTCAAAGTCAAGGTTACTTGCGTTGTCGTCAGTTAAAGAAAGAGCGGATAATGTTGCGTTATTTGCATCTACAATTATATCAGTATTATATTCGGCAAAGTAATCATCAATTGAAGGATGACCGGTATTAAACCTTTGGTTGGCGTATTCAATCAATTCACACTGAATATCAAATACTTGCGTTTGTCCCATCTGATAGAATATGCTTTCGTGTTCAACATATTTAATTTCAAAGATCTTTTCGTTTAATGGGAAGTATACTAAATCACCTTCTCTAGGCCTTGTAAGTTCAACAACTTCACGAGTTACATATCTTTCAAATGTTCTGTTCGCAACGGTGAGTGTTAATGTATCTCTTATTTCTAAACCGAACTTAGATAGGAAATCACCTTCGCCTTCGAAGCCTTCCATATTTTTAACATATACTTCAAATCCAAATACTTCGTTATACTCAGGAAAGTCATCTTCATTAAAGATCTTATCACGACCTTTAATTGCTCTACTCATGTATATAACGTCAACACCATACTGCTTGATAGATTCGATTACCAAATCATCAATCAGGGATTGCTCTTGAACTTGAGAGTAATTGTTAAAGAAAGTATTAGTTGCCATTACTTATCCAATATAGTTATAAGAAAGAGGTTGTAGATTCTGTACTGCTTCTTCTTCCATAATCCGCCTTTCTTCTTTGGCATCCGCTAATATTTGTTCTCCGTTAAATGATACTCCACCTACAAGTTGCATACCTGTAAATTTTGTTAGGTTCGATCCCCACTGTTCTTTAATCAATGCAGATGTGTAATTTTGTAAGAAACGATCAGACCATACATCTGAATAGGAGGCAGGATCAATTACATCGTATGCTTCAACAATAATATATTCACCAACAGTCATCGCTTCTTGTCCGCTATCAATCCATAATTTATTAACGTGTTTATTATAACGAATCATTGGTTTGCCGACAAGCATTTCTTGTAGGAATTCTAAATGTTGCATTGACATAAAATAGTTTGTAATATTATAACCAGTAATGTCTTCAAGATTATTTAAAACAAATTGATACTGAACATTAAATATACCACCGCCTGTAGAGATACTTGATTGCATATTAAATATACCTGAGATACCAAGAATTCCTGCTGGTAGTTGCACAAACCCATCATCGATATTCTGCTGAGTAATCTGATGTTTCATATAAACAAGTTGGCTTCCGTTATAATGATAGTCTCTCCAAAAGTCAACTGCTTCATCAACACGGTCATCGATCTGTTCGTCTGACACATTAATATCAATGACAGGAGCGCCCAGCTTGCGGAGTACCCAGCCTTTGAATTCTTCTCTTGTTGTTGGTTGTGCCATTTTAATTTACTCTGTTGTTTTTATTTTTTCTTTTCTTTTTATTATTTATCTCAAACAATAATTTTTCTTTTTCGATAACCTGCCAAAACTTCTTATCTACTTCTTTAAATAAATCAGTCTTATACTGTTGTTCTTGCGTATGCTTTAACATGAGTAATTTCCTTAGATGAAGTATTAAATACACAGCCCCAAACAAATAACGTTGGCTCTATAGTATCATCATCGGTATCATATGGGAAAGTATGAGAGTTTGCGGTACACCATTCTTGTACTATTGTTGCATCTGCCTGAAAATAAACATCAACATTTTCATTAATGTTTCCATCTTTATCATGTATTTTAGCAAAGAACGTGTAACTTAACCACCCAGGTAATAAATCATGTATTTCTCGCCATGAAATAATATCTGTATTTTTCATTTCTTTATCTGAAATTACAAACTTTGCCAAAACTGTTTCAGTTACAGTATCAAATTTAAGACCATACCAAGGTAGATATTCATCGTAAGCCGCATGGAATCTTGCTTTAATTGCGTTTGACGGCTTTTCAAAGTTATAAAATGAAATACTATCATTACTATAAGGAGGTCTCTGCGCAGTATATTCTGCCACTAAGTTTTTAGAATGTGTTGTATATGAAGAAACTTCATTTGGCCAAGTAGCTTGTAATTTAGTAACTATTGCTTGGCCTTGTGTTGTACTTACTGAGTAATCTACTCTTGCTGCGCTTCCGCCCATGTAAGTAGTATCCATAACTTGAGACTCATCAATAGTCTGTACTCTTTCCAACTGAGAATTTACTGAACCTATTGTACAGTGATATTGGCCTAAGGCTTTCTTTTCAGACTTTGCTTCATCTACTTCAGTTCCAGCATTATTTAACTCAGATGGAGTTTCTACTAATGATCCGTTACTATCGGTAATTCTAGTAATAAATCCACTTGGACTTTCTAAATTTTCCGTGTGTGTATACGTATATGACATTATAATATCTCCACAAAATAATCTTTCAATTGACCTAATGTGCCAAAGTATGTAGAAATACTATAGCTGCCGTAACTTGTATAAGTTGCAGTGGTAACGCTGCCGCCGGAAGTAGAATAGTTAAGAGCTGTTCTTGCTAATGTTAGATCTGGTGAACCAGTATTATTTGACTGATCTAAATAAATGTTAATACTTGTCCAGCCTGTGTTAACAAAGCTGCCAGTATATCCAGGTTTTTCAAAGGTTATGTACATTGCAGCATTAGTAGTCCACACACCTTTGCAGACCAATCCGCCCACTCCCAATACTGTTCCTAGTAAGCTGGTGCCAGTGGCGGAGCCAAGGGTGCTGCCGCTGACGGTGAGGTCGTAATATCCGCTAGACTGAAACGCGTACCCGCTGGTATAGCCCGCAGTCATTTCAGCGCCCATTATTGCGCCGCTACCACCGCCACCTCCACTGCCTGAGCCCGCTCCTACTATTCCTGCATTACTAATAACATTCATTACATGTGATAGTGCCATTTTATTTTCCTATGCTGTTCCAGAGTAGTGAACTTTATAATAGCCGGTTGCTAATACTGGTGATCCACTACTATTCGCCGATATTTCTATTTTCATAACACAATTTTCATCGGCATAGCTATTGGACTGTCTAGTGTCGTATACGTTAAATTCTCTTGTTCCAGTTAAAGCTATCCATGTGTTGAGTGTATCACTATTAGCCACGTTTAAGTTAACTGAGCCTGAGTAGTTAGACGCCTTTATATAATATGTTTGCGATGGAGTAATGTTATTCCAATTTGTGGTAGAATATAAAGTTTCGCCATCTCCACCAGCATTATTTGGATGTTGCCATTTATATACATTACCGTCTGCTTTAAATCTCCACCCTGCTTCAAACGGTACTGTACCAGTTGCATCAAAATTATTTACTGGGCTGCTTGTGGTTCCACCTAAAGTAACGGCTTCTGTTGGTGAAGATCCTGCGTATCCTACAGCAGACCCTGTCTGGTAAGTTCCTCTTGAAAGAAGTGTTATTTGCCAATATCTCGAGCCACTCCAGGTTGGTTCTCCACCTATCCACTTTATAGTAGAAGGGAACGTTGGAGCATGGCCAGAAGATGTTGTATCTAATAATAAAGCAGTTGTTCTACCTTCATCGCCACCGCTTATAGTAAACGTTTGCGCTTGGGTCATAATACAAGTCTGAATAGAATTAGACAAAGTAATGTTTGAAGTAACAGAAGATGGAGAAGCGTGTAAGTCTCCATACACACCAGAACAAGACTGGATATTCAAAAAATTTCTACTATCATCTATAACAGTAGTGTTTGATATTTTAATTGCCATTTTTAGTTTCCTCTATTACTCTTCGGCAAGATCTTCGATTATCTCATCTGCACTACCTTGAGCAGATGCTTGAGATGCAGCAGTATCTATATTACCTTCGCCGTCGTATATAGATGGTGCCTCAACATAAATTTGTGCTGGGTGTTCTAATACTCTACATGTAGTCCATACATGATCTTCACCTTCTATATTTTCAATTCTTGTATTAAATTCGTATTCGTAATCCATTTTTCATTTCTCTCTAAGTAAACGTCATTTTTACTGATCCACCGCCTGTCTGACCAAGGAAGGGATTTCGTGGTGAATCACCGCCGCTACTGCCAGAGCCACTATAAGATCTTTTCCACTGTGTTACAAAAGTACTGCCAGACATAAAAGTTGAATATGTTGAGGAGGCTCTTGACTGAGCCTGTACTCCGTTAGTACTATCGCTATCAGTATCCCAGGTTAAACTAGACCATCCTGTTCCATCACCTGAAGTCGTTGGAGCCTGATTAGGAAAATATTGGCTGCCGCTTAATTGTAACCAAAACTCATCATCTTGCTGGCTACTCTGATAAAGATATCCATCTCTAAAAGTCATTGATCGTACAAGACCACCACCGTATGTCACATCTGAATATACACCAGTAGGAATTGCATTACTATCCAATGAACCAAATGCCGAAGCGCCGTTCGGACTTCCAGTACCACCATCATTTTTACCGAAAAGCGCCGTTGCCGTTGCAGCGTAGGTACCAACAGTCAATGTATATTCCATATTATTAGAAGGAGTACCTGATCCCGCGCCCCAGCCTGTCGCCGTTGCTCTAATCGTAGTGTTATCCCAACAAGTAAAACCAACTACCCAGTGTTGTACTCCAGTTGCATCCCAATCTGGTTCAGTACCATCTCCTGGCCATTGTATTGAGGAAGGCCAAGTTGGAAGATGTCCACTTGTGGATACGTCTAACATAAATATAGATGTTTTTCCTGTGGCGATATTAGATGCAGTAAATGTAGTAGGTGCGGTCAAGGTCTTTCTCATGATCGGCTTGGTCATGTCTAAGACTGTACCTACTGTATGATAGGTACCATGGAACTGACTATATTTACCTTCGATGCCGTTCATGTTTTCGACAGCAATAGAATCGTTTATGACGGTAGTTCCTGATATTTTAATTGCCATTTATGTTATCCCTATGGTATTGAGCCAGCATATGATTGCGCGAAGCACGATCCACTGCCCTGTGTAAATTCACATGTTGAATATAAAGTTCCTTCATCACATACAACCTTAACTCTAAAGTCAGGATCGGCCGTATTTAAACTAAAAGTTGTTGATGCTGTTTGGCCAGAATTCGCTTTAGCTATCCATCCAAATTGTAGCTGGCCGGGTGAATTAGGAACAGAATAATAAGTTCCTGAAGCGTATCCATCGTCTGCTGGAGTTGGACCATAAGGATATCCCGAAGGACTCCCAGGACCTGATTGTGAGCTAACATTATACTGAGCTTGTACTGAAGTAATATTAGTGCAACCTGATGTGCTAATATAAGTATGATAAACTGTTGCCACCGCTGCATTCGTTCCACCGACGTGGGAACAATCTATTCTGTTTTGAGAAGCATCGTAATTAAAAGAAACTTTCGCAAACGCCTCAGCACCAAGGCCACCCCCTACGGTACGCTGTTGGATATGATCCCAGTCTGGTATTGTAAAAGAAGCAGGTAGGGCTGGTGCGGAAGGTGTAGTGTTATATCCAGCAGCGGATGCGTAAACATCATTAGGCCCAAAGGCTACGGTAGTAATTACCCAATATCTATTAGAAGCCCAACTAGGAGTAGCCTGAAACGACCAATCACCAGGAAACGTAGGTACATGATTTGAGGTAGATATATCTAATAGTATTACTGATGTTCTGCCAATCTGTGCGTTAACATAAGTAAATGTTGTTGCAGCCGTAAGAGTCTTGGTTAACATTGTGTATGACAAGTCTATCGCGGTACCACTAATCGTCTGAACGTATGGGTGGAAGTTTGTATACGTACCGTCCATATCACTAATTCCAGATAGTGCACGATAATCGTTAATGACGGTTGCGCCGCCGATCTTAATTGCCATCTTCGTCCTCCAGACTATTAGCGTTTAAGTTATTCTATAGTTATTTATACTTAATCTCTTCTTTCGATATCAGATTCTTCGAGTTTATCTCCAAGCCATACTTCGATTACTTTTGCTGATTCTTTACCAACATTAGTTGCTCTATGCCATGTTTCTTTTGGAATGTCGACACTCATGCCTGCGTGGTAAATCTTTGTGTGTTTTGACCCAGGCATTCCATCGCCTCTATCGAGTTCCATTAAAACAGAACCACTTACAATGTGCCAATGTTCTGACCTATGTGTATGGCGTTGATCACTTAATGAATGACCAACATCAAAACTTAATTCTTTAACTTGCCAATGGCCATTAGAATCTAATATTTTATATGTTCCCCACTTACGCTGTGTTGTAGGTTGGGCCCATTCTTTTAATATCCAACTTGATGAATTCTTTTTATCTTCTCCGCCAATTCCAAATTCAAAAGATACTCCTTCTACTGCCATCTCAGGGATGTTATCTGATGTTCTATCACCACCGTTTACGAATATAATAGTATCTGAAGGATATAAAAGTTTAACCTGTTCTAAGCAATCTATCGCGCTTCCATCAGAGTCGTCAAATGAAATTACTTTATCTACACAAGCAAGTTCTGAAACAATAGCTGCTCTTTCTTCGAACGGCATAAAGTTTCTACCTTTCTTTCTTATGAGCCATTCATCTGAATTTACACCAACTACTAATTGAGTTCCGGATAAAGATGCATCTTTTAAATATTCTATATGTCCAGAATGTATTGGATCAAAGCCACCCGTGGCAACTACTGTAATCATTTATTCTTCCTCTATTGGTCTCATAAAGTAATCCCAAATAAAATTAACTTCTTTCTTTGATTTCATTTCTTGTGGCATATCTACTACATCAGGATGGTAGTACCAATCTTCGTAAGGATATCCATGATTAAAACAAACGTTTGGTACAGCGCAAACGTATCCTGCCTTTTCTAATATTCTTTTTGCATGAAACTTTTTATCAGTACCTAAACGATATGAATCGTGTTCAAATGTAACGACACCAAACTTATATCTGTCAAAAGGTATTTGCTCTAGTACCGCAATTGAAAAATCATCACAGTCAATTTGTAAGTAATCTATTTTATTATCAACAGAATGCATTTTAAATAATTGTTCGTAATCAATTTTAGTCGCATCAGCGCATATAACAGTACCTGAACGGTTCTCTTTAAATTTATAACATAAAGCTTCTGAGTTGTCAATAGAAATACCTTTCCATCCATATTTCTCTTCAAGTAATGCTGTGTTATTATGAACATAAGGATCGCCTGAACCAATCTCTAAATAACTACCATTTCTTTTACCTTTGTTTACCGATAGAACAAACATGTCTTGAAAATGTTTAGAATGATTTTTACCTATTTCATCAATACCTTCAAAAGGAAATTTATATCTGTTAAGATCAGAAGATACATAAGGAATAATATCAGGATAGAAAATATTATCTAACATCTTAGAAACTTTTTCTTTTAATTTGCGTGGCAGTGTTTCTTTATACTTTAAATCAAATAGTAGTTCTTTACCATTTTGTTGTCCTGCGATATACCACGATGCAAGGGCTTGATAATATTGTAAGTATACTGGTCCTGGGTATCCTAATTCGCAATTCTCTTCAGTAAATGGATCCATTGATAGAGCAAGATTTGCATGCATTAAACAATCTTTCCATTTTGAAACATCTTCATAATGCTTACATAATAGATAGTGCGCTTCAGGTCGGCTTGGGCATAACGCAACTGCGTCTTGGAATGCACCTTGTACTGTAAATCCTCTATCTCTTTGTCTATCGTAAGCACGTCCAATGCCGATCATACATTTATATTGTAGTTCGTTATCTTCACTTAAATCAGCTGCCTTTAGATATAACGAAACAGCCATTGCGCCATTTTCTAATTTATCGTATTCTTTTGCCAAATCATAACACAGTTCAGGATTCTTTGGATCCATAATATGTTTTTCTAATACAGTTTGTAGTATCATGCTCCACTCCTCGCAACAAAATCAAAGAATACAGGTTCAGGCATTTTCAATAAGAATGTACCGTTGTCCTGATATCCAAACGCAATAATAATATTTCCATTAAGGAATGTCATTCCTGTAGCAAACTCAATGTTATATTCCAATCCTGTCGTAGGATCTACTTGAGTACCTAAGAAATGAAAGTCTCTGGTGCGATGTAATAAATTCCAATCTTCATCCCACATAATAACTCGATGGTTATAGTGACCATCTTTACGACCAAACACATCTCTGTTTAAATCAACCTCGTGAGTAATTGTCATACGATTACCATCGCCGATTGGATATACTTGAGTACCTCCACGAAGATCACGTGGCATAGACATTTGTTTTTCTTCGTCAAGAACAATTGTAGTCGTTGTTCCTTCTTCAGGATCGAACTTACAAACTTCTACTGGGTTACACCATTTAACAAAACACCATGGCATATCAACAATAGGCATCCAATTCTTTTCACAATAGGTACCATCGTCTCCAGGAGCAGGGATAGGAAAACGAGCAACTTCTTTCCATTCGTCGTCGATATATTCTATCTCTTGCATTTCCATACGGCCTTTACCTTTATCGTCGTAACAATCTCGTCTTACTCCACAAAGGAATAAACGATTGTCCCAACTAAATAAACGACCGTCCTCAAGACCAATAAAGTTCCATGTTGGTGGTGTATCAAGTTCAGATGTATTAATTCGACCTGCATGGATAACTTCCAAGTCAGCATTTAACTCGGTCATAATATTGTAAGTCGTTAAACTAATATCGTTTTCAGGATGTAGGTATTGTAGGGGACCCCAAGTATGTGGGAACTTTTTACCTTCTGAATGATAAAGAGTGTAGTTGACATGGCGAACGTTCAATAGAATCCTTCCATCATGTTGAAAGATAGAAGGATTCATAATCCCGGTTTCGCCAGTTAACTCTTTGGGTAGTGTAATTGGGTGGATGCTTCCGCCACGTTTTAATGCATACTGCACCAATCCGTGATGACGTAAATCATGCATGTTGACTCCATAATGTATATCAAAATTTTATTTATTCAACTAAGACCAAGGAATATCTCGTGCCGTGGTAATACCACGATGTCGCTTCTCCGCAATCTTTTCGTCGTAGGATGCAATTTGTTCCGCTGAATTTATTGTATTCAGCCATCCTACAACTTGTTCTTCTGTTAAATCAGCAAAAGCAGTGAAGTCGCCTTCAGTCGTATTTTCAGCAGATAGTTTTGTATATCCAACTATCCTTGCTGAATTACCGTCTTCGTCAACTCCAATCCTTAACCATTGTATTACTATTACGGCATCAGCCAACGCAACACCATCAGCGTTGGTCTGAGCTCGAGTATCAAGCTTAAGTATTTGCCAAGAATAAGTCATTGGTTATTCTCCAAACTTATTCAGGTGCGGCTTCTGAATCTTCCGAATCATCTTCTGCAGCTGGTGCATCGGCAGGAACTGGTGGTGTTATATCACTACCGTCGCCCCAAGGCATTGCAGCTTCTTCTTCAGTTGCTTCATCAATTTGTGCGCCAACTCTTTCAGAGATATGATCCGCATATCCTTGATCGCCGTTTACAACATCTTGAATCCAACCTAAGACAGTTGCCTCAGTTAATGTTTCAAATGCCGCAAATGATCCAGCTGGTACGTTGACTGCAGTAAAAGGAGTAGCTCCTGAAAACTCGCCTTCAGCCCCATTTGAATCAGTACCTGTAAGTTTCCAAAATGTTTGGATTACAGCTCCGGATAGAGTTACACCTTCTGAGTTTACTTGGTCTTTCTTCTTTAAAGAAGTTACTTCCCAAACCCATGTATAATCTGTACTAAGTGCCATTTTTATTTTCTCCGTTATTTAATAACCTTAAGTTATAGTTCTATTTATAATATATTATATCACAAACTCGAGCATATGTCAATAGTTTATGATGGTTTGTTCAACAATTTTGAAACCATGTCTTTTAAGTCATCAATTTCTTGTTGCTGTTTATTTATAATGGTTTGCTGTTCTTTGATTGCTTCAATTGTTAATGCAACCATATTACCGTAAGCCACTGCCTTGTTACCTTCTTCTCCAGAAACAACCTCAGGTAATACCTTCTCAACTTCTTGAGCAACAACACCTGCCTGTCTAAGAATATCTGGAGCATTTGGATCTTCAACATCTTTTTCGTAATCGGTTCTCTCATATGTATAACCATTAAGAGAACATAGTTTTTCTAATGCGTTCGGTATAACTTCAAGATTTCTCTTAACAGCAATATCAGAATATGCAATAATGTTACCGCGAGACCATATACCGTTACCGATTGCGGCATACAAAGTACCGTTCATTCTGTGTTGTAACTGATGCGACAACCCACTGATTGATTGGTTAGATCCTGTACCTACGTTGGTATGTGTCCACGTTAAACCGTATATATTTCCGTATGAAGTACCAGAAGCATTTGTTCTATAGGAAGCACCCATTGACCAAACATGCTGATAACGAGTTGATGAATATACACCAACCACACCTTTTCCGTAGTTACCATCAATAAGAACATCACCGGCAAGTCTTGCTGAGGTTCCGCCTGAGCTACCGTCGAAATAATATCCTGTGTTATTGTAATCGTAGAATAATGTACCACGAACATCACTTGAGAATACCGCTCTACTTGATAAAGCAGCTCTAAATGATCCGTTGTTAATAATCAATAAACCATGATCGTTTAGATTATTTGCACCACCAAGACCGCCTGCATTTGGATGCGACCAATATAAACCATAACAATTCTGCGTTGAGCTACCTGCACCATTAATCGAATACTGATCATCCATATTAAAGACTGATTGTAATCTTGTAGATGTATAAGTACCTGTAACACCCAATCCATAATTCATGAACCTTAAAGTACCATTAATTTGGATTGTGTTATAGTTTGATGTACTTGCTTGGTCACTGTAATAACCAGTGTTATTAGAATCGTAATAACGGCCTGCATACATTGAACCGCCGTTGTCGCTATTAACATCCAACATTGGAACAGTACGCCAAGATCTCCAGCCAGGCCAAGAAGAACGGAATCTTAAGTTCTCAATTGGTCCGCCAACCATCTGCCAACCATAACCAGAAGTATTAGAGTTACGATAGTGGAATGCCTGCATTCCAACCCAGTGAGATGTACCTGAAGGCTGATTAGCTGGACTACTCCAAGAATCAATTGCACCTGAACCCCAAGTTGAAACGACGTTCATATCTTGACGACCCCAACCCATGGCACCAGTCCAATAGTTGGTATCACCAGTTTGACGAGGTCTACTTCTATAATATTCACCAGAGTTTCTTGTATGACCTGGTTTATTAATATAGGCCATTGTTCTATTACTCACACCTTCGAATCTCGTAGAGTGTGCAGATGCACCATCAAAGTAATAAGCTGTATTATTTCTGTCGTATAGAATATTGGCTTGAATTGAGTTGGCATATAATGTACGATATACTTCGGCATTAGCATTACCACCTTCAATTCTGAAGGCCCAGTTTCCTGAACTATTTAATAGACCAAAACCTGATCCATCATAATAGAGATAACCACGACGACCTGTACCTGATCCTTGTGAACCTTGGTAACGATCGTATATAATTAATCCACCTGAAGAACCACCACCGTCTAGATGCCAATAACTGCCTCCTGGACTATAGAAGTGACGGCCTGTGTTTTGGTTATATAAACCTTGTCCTGCGTTATAGTTTCTCCACCAACCGTCAGAGTAACCTTCTCCTACTCTTGTTGTTCTAAATCTTGCATCACCAGAGCCTGAACCAAAGTAATAAGCAGTATTTTCTCTATCGTAAAAAATGTTAGCTCTTACATCATTCATATATGAAACAGAAGCAAAGTCACCGTAGTAAGATGTATTGTTACGATCGTAGAATCTATCAGCCTGTAAGTTACCAATTACATAGGTTGTTCCACCAACATAGTTGTTTAGGTATATACTATAACCAGCTCTTGCGTCTAAATGCAAGTTACCGTTTGTAGCAGCAACCGATGCATATGAACCGGTGACATGGCCGTTTGTACCAACATACAAGTATTGACCCCATGATGTGTTAGGACCGTGGAATGTACCACCTCTTTGTCTAACCGCTGCGTTAGAAGTAGAGTTAAGGTCAGCATAATAACCAGAATCATTATTATCATAGAAGACTGGAGCTCGATAAGATCCGCGAGCATACATATAACCAGAGGCTGATCTTTCTTCCCAAGTACCATTATAGAAAAGCTCTGTATATGAGTTTCTATACCACAACTGACACCATTCGTTATCGGTATCGTTATAAAGACCGATCATACTGCTATCGGATGTCATCATTACGAATCGACCGTCAAACGATAGACCTTCGTAACCATTTTTACCGCCGCCGTTTATTTGGACGGAGCCGTAAGAGCCTGTTGGATAATCAAAGTAAATACCAGAGTTATTATCGTAGCATGGATATAATCTATTTGTTCTAAGCTCATTGAGTCGAGAAGTACTTGCTGGGTCAACATAGTAACCTGTATTGTTTCTATCATAGAACAACGTTGCGCGAACATCATCTCTAAATACTGCACGTGGTCCAATGGCAGCTCTCCAGGATCCGTTGTTGATAATCAACATACCGTGATCACTTAACTGATTAGCACCACCTAGTGAACCTGCGTTTGGATGCGACCAATATACACCGTAAGCATTCTGAGTAGAAGTACCTGCAGAATTAATAGAATACTGATCATCCATATTAAAGATTGTCTGTAATCTTGTGGATGCATAAGTACCAGTAACACCTAATCCATAATTCATGAATCTCAAGGTTCCATTAATCTGAACCGTATTCATGTTGGATGTAGATGCAAAGTCGCCGTAGTAACCGGTATTATTAGAATCTATAAATCGTTGAGCATACAGATCACCGTTACCAATGTTGGTGTTATGTATCGCAGTAGTACGCATTGCGATTTGACGTTCTTTTGTTCTTCCGCCTGGTAAACCTGAGTTTGTAATATTGGTAACGAGGTTAATATCATCGCCGTTTGCGTTTCTTACGTGAACCGCGAATGAATTCCAATATGATACTCTTGGCCACCAGAAATGCAAGGTTCCATTATACTGGAATACATACATTGTACCGAAACCAGCTTTACCGATATGTTGACCGGAATAGTTGATAATAGTATTAGCGTACAAGTAACCTTGAGCAGTAAAGCTAAACGGTACATCACCAGAATAAGATTTACCTGTTGCTTCAAGTACGAACGAAGCACCGTTAGTTGCCGTCGCAGGAATACTTGTTGCTACTAACGTACCTGCTGTAAAGTCAGAACCTGAATGTCTATAAGTTCTTACATAATTACCTCTTAACTGAAGATCATATAATCTCGAGTTAGAAGCAAAGTCACCGTAGTAA
>Ga0233438_10000299_pt1 | contig 66739 bp, 56 predicted proteins | sample SI_123_September_FD_182720 | JGI IMG/M metagenome (GOLD analysis project Ga0233438, IMG submission 182720) | Seawater microbial communities from Saanich Inlet, British Columbia, Canada - SI_123_September2016_10_MG | ecosystem: Environmental > Aquatic > Marine > Inlet | place: Canada: British... | reverse complement strand
ACTTTTGAAGAGTTGCAATAAAGCTTATCTATCCAAGAAGATACTGTACGAGTATAGATCTTGTAGGGAGTTCTACAAGTAATAAAGTAGTTCCACTCGTATTCACCTAAAAAGTGTGCCCATTGTTGTCTTACATCCATAGTTTTCAGTTTATTCAATACCAGATATTAAGGAGAGCCGCGTTCAATTCTGCCAGAAAGCCTCCTTCTTCCCAGTTTTATTGACATAAAGTTAGGTTTTAACTCCTATCTTATTTAAGTAAAACAAAGGATTGAACTTATATTTTGGGAACAAATCTGGGAACAATAAAGAAAAAACCCCTCACAAAAGTGAAGGGCTTTATTTGGTTGTCATCGTAAGTGTAGTCTAGCGGCTACGCTAGCTCCTCCTCTTGGGCTCGAACCAAGGACCCTCTGATTAACAGTCAGATGCTCTAACCAACTGAGCTAAGGAGGAATGTTTGGAGGGCAAATATAAAAATTTTTCTATCGTTCCGACTAAATTTTTAAACCTTTTAGTTCTCTGTTTCTTCTTTCGTTTCTATTTCTTCTATAGGATAGAATTCTTCCTTTTCTTGACTCCATATAAAGTCACTGTTTACCTTACCATCCAGAGGGTTGAAGGTAACTTCCAAATACTTTAACCGTTGCATATCGGTTACTTTAATTTGGCAAATAAATGTATGAAAGTGGAATTTATCGAAAGGACTGATAAAGGTCTCGTAGGAATCCCAGATGATATTTCGTGTGTATTCTACATTCGGGTATTTTTCTTCCACAAAAAAGCGAATCTTTTTATTGATTTCTTTGATGTTGATCGGGATGATTTCTCCATCGGCGTTTTCTTCAAACCCCTGATGTTGTTCGATAAAGTCTTCGATACCCACTTTTTGAACCTGTGCAGCGATGGGAGTTGCCAGACCAAAAACTACTAAAATGAGCAGTAAAGAGCGAAACTTTTTCATAAAGATATAGTTTGTTGTTTGCTCAAAGATAAGAAACTCCTTGTTGGCTCGAAAAAGCAGTCCTAAAAAAAACTAGCTTCCAAAAAGATAACGATACACATCATTTCCATTGGCAAAAAGCACCAATCCTAAAATAAGGAAGAAACCAATCACCTGAGCGTATTCCATCACTTTGTCATGAGGCTTTCGACCTGTAATGATTTCATACACCAAAAACATGACATGACCACCATCGAGAGCGGGGATGGGCAATACATTCATAAAGGCCAACATGATTGATATCAAAGCGGTGCTAAACCAAAAGCCTTGCCAGTCCCAACTGCCAGGGAACAAATTCCCAATAGCACCAAAGCCACCGACTTGACTAGCTCCCTTTTTAGTAAATATATATTTAAATTGCGCCACATAGTCGTAAAGCGTCCAATAGCCGTACGAAAACCCCTGTTGAATGCTTTCGAGCAAACCAAGATCCACATGCGTAGATTCAATGCCGGTATAGAGCTTATTCACTCCTATTTTTCCTTCTTCATTGGGCGTGAGTTGAAGGGTGTCGATTTCTCGTCCTCTTTGCATCACTAAAGTTATGGGGTTACTATTGGTATTGAGTTTAGCGACAAACTCCTGCCAGTGGGTGATTGCCTGATCGTTTACGGCAATGATGCGGTCGTTCACTTTAAGTCCTGCTTGATCGGCAGCCATATTGGGTACCACAGAATCTATTACAGGGGATAGTAAAGGGCGGAAAGACTGCATCTCTCCACTTTCAAACATCTGTTGTCCAAAATCTTCTGGGATCGCAATGCTTTCTTTGCGTCCGTCGGCGTGCACTACATCAATTTCTTCAACACTCCGCAAAAACAAATAACGGTTGACTTCCAACACATTGTCGAGCTCGGCACCGTCCACACGGAGGATCTTATCTCCGCTTTCAAAACCGATGGCTTGGGCAATAGGACTGGGTTGTAATCCCAAAGGAAGGGCTTCATTGGTTAGCGTATTTTTACCCCAAACAAAGAGAATCATCATATAGATCAAAAACCCTAGGATGAGGTTGACCGTCACCCCACCCAGCATGATAATCAATCGTTGCCAAGCTGGTTTGGAACGAAATTCCCAAGGCTGTGCGGGTTGTTTCATTTGTTCGGTATCCATGCTTTCATCAATCATTCCAGCAATCTTTACATAGCCCCCCAAGGGCAGCCAGCCGATCCCGTAGACGGTATCACCAATCTTCTTTTTGAAGAGGGCAAAGTTGACATCAAAAAACAAAAAGAATTTTTCGACACGGGTTTTAAAAATTCGGGCAGGGATGAAGTGACCCAACTCATGCAAAATAATAAGCAAGGACAAACTCATAAACAACTGGATCGCTTTGATAGCAAATGGACTCATAGGTGGATTTAAAAGGTGTCCAAAATTAAACTTTTTTTACGAGCAGTATGTATTTTAACACTTTCTAAATAGTAGCGCAGTGGTACGATGGCCGAATGACAATTATGTACCTTTGCTCTGAAAATAACTATGAAGGCATTTTTTCAAAAATACCGACGGTTTTTAATTGTGTTTGCTGCTGTAAGCACCATCATTTTGTGGTTGTTCTATCGGGCCTTGCAACCCACACCGTACCTTCCCATTTTTCAACCCGCAATGGTGAACTTTGAATTGGTGGACAGCACCCTTCAACATGTTAAAAAATACCATCGCATTGCCGATTTTCGTTTGCAAAATCAAAACGGTCTGTGGGTGAGTCAAAAATGGGTGGTGGACAAGATCCACATCGCTGATTTTTTCTTTACGACCTGCCCCAGCATTTGTCCCATAATGACCGCCAACATGCATGACTTGCAGCAGGCATTTGCTGCAGACGATCAAATTCGACTGCTTTCTTACAGTGTAACTCCCGAAATTGACTCCGTTGCGCAGCTCAAAAAATACGCTTTGGAAAAAGGCGTAAACGATCAAAAGTGGAATCTTCTTACAGGGGACAATAAAGAAATTTACAAACTAGCACGTCAATCGTATTTGGTTGCCAAAAACGATGGAGATGGTGGACCGTATGATATGATCCACACGGAGAACTTTGTTTTGGTTGACCCGTTGCAACGCATTCGTGGATTTTACGATGGCACTCAAGCAGAGGCGATGGAGCAGCTTATCAAAGACGTGGCCATCCTGCAACTCGAATTTCCCCAACCTTAATTCTCATTTTCTGTTTCCGCTTCCCTAAAATATCCTATTTTTGTTTTCTAAATTGATTCTAAATAATGCAATTTCTTGATTCACTAGAGCCCGGAGAACACGCAACGATTGTGGATTTCGAAACCGAAAAATTGCCTTTGAAGCTCATTGAAATGGGCTGTCTTCCTGGCAATAAGGTCTGCCTTCTTCACAGAGCACCTTTTAACTGTCCACTCTATTTGGAGATCGACGGCTGCCACATGGCCATCCGAAGAGAGGTAGCCTCCCTTATAGAGATTGAACGTCCCTAACACATGGCGCACTTCCTCAAAGTAGCGTTGATTGGAAACCCGAATACGGGCAAAACATCCGTATTCAATGCACTTACAGGCCTCAATCAAAAAGTAGGGAACTATCCCGGAATTACGGTGGAAAAAAAAGAAGGGAGCTGCCGCTTGAACCGAACCACCAAAGCGCACATTTTAGACCTACCAGGGACCTACAGTCTCAATGCATCTTCGATGGATGAGAGTGTTGTCATCGAATTGTTGCTCAATCGAAACAACAAAGACTTTCCTGATGTTGCTGTAGTGGTTACTGATGTGGAAAATCTAAAAAGAAATTTACTGCTCTTCACTCAAATCAAGGATTTGGAGATTCCTACGCTTTTGGTTGTCAATATGTCCGACCAAATGAAACGCAAAGGAATCAGTATTGAAGTAGAACAGCTACAAGCGGACTTAGGCACGCAAGTGATTCTGACCAGCATGCGCCATCAAGAAGGTGTAGCAGCACTCAAAGAAGCCCTTGTCAATTACCGACAACTGCCCACAACGCCTTTACTCGATCTGGAAACCATTGATGCGGATTATTTTTCTCGATTGCAAAAAACCTTTCCAACAGAATCCTTATACAAGTTGTGGCTGGTAATCACGCAAGACGTGAATTTCTCCAGTCTAGAGCGCAAGCGAATTCAAGCTGCCAGTGATTTCAAAGTCCAAAGCGATGCAGTGCTCAAACGTTTGCAGCAAAAAGAAACCATCAAACGCTACCAGATCATCAATCAAACGCTGAAGCAGACCTATCAGGTAGACAATGATGCAGCTACGGATCTTCGCAGTCGAATTGATCGCATTTTGATCCACAAGGTTTGGGGCTATGTTTTCTTTTTTGCACTACTGTTCTTGATTTTTCAGTCTATTTTTGATTGGAGCAGCGTTCCCATGGACTTCATTGATTCGAGTTTTGCTCAACTGAGTCAGTGGGTCAATGCCGAATTACCCCCCGGTCTTTTCACCAGTTTATTGGCAGAAGGAATTATTCCCGGTTTGGGAGGGATTGTAATATTTATCCCTCAGATTGCTTTTCTCTTTTTGTTCATTTCCTTGTTGGAAGAATCGGGCTATATGAGTCGCGTGGTATTTTTGATGGATCGCGGATTGCGCCGTTTTGGCTTGAGTGGTAAAAGCGTGATCCCCTTGATTTCGGGAACGGCCTGTGCCATTCCGGCGGTGATGGCTACCCGAAATATTGAAAACTGGAAAGAACGCCTGCTCACGATTTTAGTGACTCCTTTCACCACCTGTTCCGCACGGCTTCCGGTCTATTTAATTTTGATTTCATTGGTCATTCCCGAACGGAGTATTTTGGGGATCAATGCACAGGGACTTACCCTGATGGGGTTATATATCCTTGGCTTTGCCATGGCCTTGCTTTCTTCTTGGATTTTGAAAAGCTATTTTAAAACCACGACCAAAAGTTATTTTGTCGTTGAGATGCCCAACTACAAAATGCCGCACTTAAAAAACGTGGGAATCACAGTACTTGAAAAAACAAAATCCTTTGTTACCGAAGCGGGTAAAATCATCTTGGCATTTTCGGTACTACTCTGGTTAATGGCCTCCTTTGGTCCGGGCGAACCATTCACCAAGGCCGATACGATTGTACGCGAAGCCAATATCAATAACCCATTGACCGAAGAGGCTCTCGAAGCTGAAATAGCTTCCTACCGCCTGGAGCATTCTTACATTGGGATCTTAGGGAAAGCCATTGAACCTGTCATCCGACCTTTGGGCTATGATTGGAAAATAGGCATCGCTTTGATTAGTTCCTTTGCGGCGCGTGAAGTTTTTGTAGGAAGTTTAGCAACGATTTACAGCGTTGGAAGCGAAGAAGAAACCCCCATAAAAAACAAAATGGCCCAAGAAAAAAGAGCCAACGGACAAGTGGTGTTTGATCTGGCTACTGGAATTTCTCTGATGTTATTTTATGCCTTTGCCATGCAGTGCATGAGCACCTTAGCCATTGTCAAAAAAGAAACAAACAGCTGGCGATGGCCATTGCTTCAGTTGGGTCTGATGACTGTAATCGCCTATGTCACTGCCTTTGCGGCCTATCAAATTTTATCCTAATGGATTGGCTTCAAATACTTTTAGTAGCCCTAGCGGCTTTTTTGGCACTCCGTTTACTGTATCGCCGTTTTTGGATGCCCTCTAAGTCCGACTCCAGTTGTGGGAAAAATTGCGACTGTTAGAAGTTTTCAATTTTATGTAAGTTCGTAATGGAAAGCCCCCAGCTTGCCAAACGATTCTAAAAAAGTTGAACTTTAACCTTATGTGATGCCCAAAATGCGTGTCGACGAGTCCATCGTCATCCAAGAAAAACCTTCAAAAATCTATTCCATTTTAAGTGATTACCACCATTGGCAGACCTGGTCGCCTTGGTTGCTGGCAGAACCCGAAGCAAAAGTCACTATTGCAGACTCTGGAGATTTTTACCAGTGGGAGGGTCAAATCATCGGTTCGGGACAAATGCAAATCACCCGAAAGTCAGCAAAGCATGATTTTTTACTGATGGATTTGACATTCTTAAAACCTTGGAAATCCCAAGCCAAAGTAGCTTTTTATCTAAAAGATGAAGGAGCATCTACTCAAGTTCGATGGACCATGGATAGCGGCTTACCTTTCTTTTTGTTTTGGATGAAAAAATCCATGGAGGCCTATATCAGTCAAGACTATGGACGTGGCCTACGGCTTCTAAAAGATTTTGCAGAAACGGGCAAAACCAATTCTTCAATCAAGTTTTTGGGATTGAAAAAGCACCCAGCAATGCAATATTTAGGGCTTCAAAGAAGCATCAGCACTGCTGAGATGGAACAATGTATGGGAGAAGACTTTGGTCGCTTGATGCCCCTTTTTCATCAAAAGTGGAAAGCCCTTCAAGCAGGTGCTCCTTTTTCCATTTACCACAAGTTTGATGTAGTTCGTAAAAAGGTAATATATACGGCAGCCCTTCCCTTGACGGAAATACCTACAGATTTAGAGTCGGATATGATTACCGGAACGCTCCCTGCCATGCAGGTCTATTCCGTATTGCACCAAGGTCCTTATCGGCATATTGCCAATGCTTGGTCGGCAGCCGCTATGCATTTGCGAAGCAAACAGTTTAAGCCTCTTAAAAAAACACCCCCAATGGAAGTGTATTGGAACAACCCTAAGGACACTTCAGAATTGGAATTAAAAAGTGAAATACTCTTTCCGGCAAAAGCCTAGGCATTCATTAAGTCCTCAATTTCATCTGCTTCAAGTGGAATCTGCGCCATTAGATTTATGGGTTCTCCAGAAGCTTGTACCACCACATCGTCTTCCAAGCGAATGCCAAAGCCCTCGTCGGGAAGATAAATACCGGGTTCAACGGTAAAGACCATATTGGGCTCCATAGGAAGATGCAGCAAACCATAGTCATGGGTGTCCAAGCCCAAATGGTGTGAAGTCCCATGCATAAAATACTCCTTATAGGCCGGTTTTGCTGTGGTCTCATTTTGGACATCTGCTTTGTCAAGCAAGCCAAGCCCTAGTAATTCACTAGTCATGATTTTACCCACCTCAACATGATATTGCTTCCAAAGGACGCCGGGCCGGAGGAGCTTTGTCGCTTCATTTTTAACACGAAGTACGGCATTGTAGACCGCCTTTTGTCGTGGGGTGAACTGCCCTGACACAGGAATGGTTCGGGTCATATCCGAACTATAACGACCATAACTAGCTCCAACATCGAGCAGTAATAGGTCTCCTGCTTGGCACTGGTTTTTGTTTTCGGTATAATGAAGCACATTGCTATTGGCGCCACTGGCGATAATGGGCTCATAAGCAAAGCCATCCGATCGGTGGCGTAGGAATTCATGTATGAATTCAGCTTCAATTTCGTATTCCCAAACACCGGGTTTTACAAAGGAAAGTATTCGTCGAAACCCTTGATGGGTGATTTCACAAGCCTTTCGGATTTGTTCGATTTCTGCTGCGGATTTAACGGAGCGTAATTTTTGTAAAATCGGATTGCTTCGGGCCGATTGATGAGTAGGATAATTTTTTTGAGCCCATTCGATAAAGCGGTCTTCTCGTGTTTGGGTTTCCACTGCCGCACGATAATGCTCGTTTTTATTGAAGTAGAAAGTGTCGCATTGGGCGGCTAATTCAAAGAGAACCTTTTCGAAATCCTGAACCCAATAGATCGTCTCAATACCGGTCAAATTGCGAGCGGCTTTTCGGGTGAGTTTGGCTCCTTCCCAAACGGCAATATGGGGATTGGTTTCGCGTAAAAACAAAACCTCTCGATGCTTGGGATCCGCGGCATCGGGGAAAAGGATCAAAATGGTTTCTTCTTGATCCACCCCTGTGAGGTAAAGCATATCAGTGTGTTGCGCAAAAGGGAGGGTGCTGTCTGCGCTGATGGGATAGGTGTCGTTGGAGTTGAACACAGCCAGACTTTTGGGGTTTAAAGCCGCCATAAAAGACTGTCGATTCTTTTGATAAATGTCAGAAGATAAGGGTTCGTAACGCATACTGTAAGATTTAAAACACTAAGGTAGTTTTTTGTACTTTGATACCCTAAAATTCAGTCCGATATGAAAAATCTTTGGTTTCCACTTTGCTTGCTTTTAGGGTCTTTTTTGGTTCGTGCACAACCCACTTCAGGAGAAGCAATTTTCGCAGCTACTGTAGAGCACGAAAAAATGCAGTCGGCTTCTTCTGTCAAAAACATCCCTTTTGAAAATATCGGCCCCTCCATTATGAGCGGTCGGGTGGTGGCCTTGGCGGTGAACCCTGAACTACCCACAGAATTTTATGTGGCCTATGCCTCTGGAGGCGTATGGCATACCCAAGATAATGGAATCAGCTTTGTCTCCATTACAGACAATGCTCCCACGCAAAACATCGGTGAAATAGCCATGCACTGGCCTTCCCGAACCCTCTGGGTTGGTACGGGAGAAAACAATTCCTCCCGTTCTTCCTACGCCGGTATCGGGATGCTCCGCACCACAGACAATGGCGCTATTTGGACGCAGCACGGCCTCAATAGCAGTCATCATATTGGAAAAATTTTGATTGACCCCAACAATCCAAATCATTTGGTAGTAGGAGTAACAGGCCATTTATACACCCCCAATACGGAACGGGGCGTTTATGTTACTTCAGATGCTGGAGCCACTTGGGAGCAGACGCTTTATATCAATGATGAAACCGGAATTATAGACATGGTCTCTTTGACGGCTGATTTCAATGTTGTTTTTGCGGCGGCTTGGCAAAAAGATCGTAAGGCATGGAATTTTTCTGGGAGCGGTTCCCATTCGGGGATTTACAAAAGTACCGATGGCGGGCAGACGTGGCGTTTGATGAGTACACCTGAAAGTGGTTTTCCTACGGGGGACGGAGTGGGTCGTATCGGATTGGCTGTTTACGATGCCAATACTATTTATGCCATCCATGACAGTCAGTTTCGTCGAGAAAAAGAAGCTGAAAAAGAAAGCCAGGATTTGACCAAATCGGATTTTAAGACCATGAGTCGTAATGCTTTTTTAGCCTTGCCCAATAAAGAAATTAACACCTATCTCAAGCAAAATGGTTTCCATGAAAAATACCGAGCTGAAAATTTAAAAAACCAAGTGCGTAACGGACAGATCAGTCCGGTTGATTTGGCGACCTATTTGGAAGACGCCAATTCTTTACTCTTTGACACTCCTGTGGTAGGAGCAGAGGTTTACAAAAGCATCGATGGTGGCGCCAATTGGCAGAAAACCCATGAGGGCTACCTAGATGGCGTGTATTATAGTTACGGATACTATTTTGGGCACATTCATGTAGCTCCCTTTGATGCGGATAAAATTTACATCTATGGAGTTCCTCTTTTGACCTCTAATGATGGGGGTAAAAGCTTTGAATATCTGTCCAAACGCAATGTCCATTCCGATCATCATGCCTTATGGATCAACCCCAAGCAACCCGGTCACCTGATCAATGGAAATGATGGTGGGGTCAATATCACCTACACAGACGGAGCACATTGGAGTAAAAACAACACCCCTCAGGTGGGGCAGTTTTACGCGATCAACATCGACCACGAAGAACCGTATAATGTCTATGGCGGCTTGCAAGACAATGGTGTTTGGAAAGGCCCTCACAATGCAAAAGAAGATCGCAGTTGGCAAGCAAGCGGTCAATATCCTTGGAAGGAAATCATGGGTGGAGACGGAATGCAGGTGGCGATTGATGATAGAAATTCTAATATCGTTTATACCGGTTATCAGTTTGGAAATTATTACCGATTGGATTTGGCTTCGGATTCTTATGAAGCCGTACAACCCAAACACGAGTTGGGGGAAGCTCCACTGCGTTTCAACTGGCAAACCCCTATTGGTTTGTCCTCGCACAATCAAGACATTCTCTATTTGGGAAGTAATAAACTCCATCGTTCCTTTAACCAAGGAAACGACTGGGAGGCCATTTCTCCAGATTTGACCAAAGGAGGAAAGAAAGGCAATGTGGCCTTTGGAACTTTGACCACCTTTAGCGAATCTCCTTTTCAATTTGGGATGCTTTACACGGGAAGTGATGACGGTCAAATTCAGGGAACCCAAAACGGCGGTGCCCGTTGGGAGTTGCTTTCAAATAAGTTACCTCAAAACCTTTGGGTGAGTCGGGTTGTGGCTTCTTCGCATAAGAAAAACCGAGTTTATGCAACGCTCAACGGGTATCGAAATGATGATTTCACGCCTTATGTGTACGTGAGCGAAAATGCTGGAGAAAGTTGGAAAGCCATAGCGGCAAATTTACCAGCGGCTCCAGTGAATGTAATTGTAGAAGACCCTGTCAAGGAAAATATTCTTTTTGTAGGAACGGATCGAGGGGTTTATGTCAGTTTTGACCAAGGTGTCTCTTGGGAAGCCTTTGAAAAAGGACTGACAACCGTGGCGGTTCACGACTTGAAAATTCAGCCAAAAGCAAAACATCTTCTGGTAGGAACTCATGGACGTTCTATTTACAAAGCCTCAATAGCGGCCTTGCAAGAAAGAGATCCAAAACAGACCCTACAGCTATTTGTTCCAGAGAAAATGAAGCATTCCAAAAAATGGGGAAGCCGAAAAGCCTCTTGGTCAGAATGGAATCATCCCAATTTTGAATTCCAGCTTTTTACTGCAGCTGCCACACCTTATGTCTTGACGATTAAATCCAATGATGGAATTTCTGTATATCAATCCCAAGGATCTTTAGAACGAGGATTTTCTAGCCTTAGCTATTCTTTGACCTATGGTAAAAAGAATATGCGCCCTTCACGAAAAAAGAAAAAAATAATGAAGCCTGCCGAGGATGGAAATTATTATTTGCAACCGGGAATCTACACTCTTGAAATTAAAACAGACCAAGGCATGCAAAAGAGAAGCTTTACCTTGGAGTAACCGAAAAGCACTTTTAACGAATACCTTTTAATACATGCCCCCTTTTAAAATACTGAAGACGATTTGTTTACGTCATAACCATTGGGTATTTCTACTTTTATTTTCCATTCCTTCGTTATGGAGTCAGGAGGAAAATTCTGACAGTCTACCCCGTTGGAAACACCAACGCTCGATAGGAATTTTACTCAATCAAGCCAGTTTTTCCAACTGGCTGGCAGGAGGGGTCAATAACTTCAGCGGAACGTTTAATGCCAGCTATAATCTGAACTTCAAAAATGAACATCGGGATTGGACCAATCCTCTTGATCTCGCTTTAGGTTATGCGCGCACCAATGAATCGAGTGATTATATCAAAATGGATGATCAATTGGTGTTTCAATCAGTTTTGAAAGTCCGCTCCGAAAAAGCTTGGAATTTTTCTTCCAGTTTTGATTTAAAAACACAAAATGCTCCAGGGTCAATTGTTTTGGATAAAAGCCAGGCTGATAAAATTCAATCAACGCACTTTTTTTCTCCGGCTTATATGCAGTTGGGAACAGGACTCGCTTATGCAAAAGGCGATTCTTTTCAGCTGCAATGGAACCCCATAAACGCAAGAGTGATCGTCGTTGATGCTGATTTCACAAAAGATCTTGCTGCGGGAGAAACCTATTTTGGCGTGGCAGCTGGTAAAAGCAGCCGATGGGAAGCAGGTGTGTCCGTATCGATGGAGAGTAATATTGAGGTGGCGACCAACATTTTGTTGCGGAATAAGTTGAATGTAGTAACCAATTATCTTGAAGAATTTAAAAATGTCGATTTTGATTACACCTTAGCGTCACAAATGAAGGTCAATAAGCATGTAAGTGCGCTGTTTGAACTGCAGTTGGTCTATGACGATAACGCCATTGCGGATTTGCAGGTGCGTCAAATTTTTGGGCTATCAATAGCGCTGCCGTACTAGTCTTGTTGAAGCAAACAGTCACATTTTGAGCACGTGGGATTAAAAACCCTCAACAGAAGATTAGAATTGTTATAGATATACAGGCGCAAGCCAAAAAAAGAGCATAAGGGTTGGGAACAGAAGTCTTTATGCTGTAATTTTGACAACAAATTGAATTTATTTTTATGATCACATCTTCAATCGTAAGAAAAGTAGCCATGGCACTTTCAGGTCTTTTCTTGGTTGTTTTTTTGGGACAGCATTTTACCATCAATCTGGCTTCAGTTGTCAGTAAAGACAGCTTTAATGAGTTGTCCCACTTTATGGGAAACAACCCACTTGTTCAATTCATCCTACAACCCATCTTAATTTTTGGAGTTGTTTTTCATTTTGTAATGGGCTTTATTCTTGAACTTCAAAATCGTTCAGCACGTGCAAACAAATATGGATCCTACAAAGGAAGCGCTAATGCCAGTTGGATGTCTCGTAATATGATTTTATCAGGAGTAGTGGTCTTGTCTTTTCTAGGACTTCACTTCTACGATTTTTGGGTCCCCGAGATGAACTATAAATACATTGAGGTACTTCCAGAAGATCCAACACGTTATTACGAAGAACTGGTTCACAAATTCGTGAGTCCTGTTCGTGTTGGGCTTTATGTCGTTTCGTTTTTCTTTCTTGCCTTGCATTTGTTACATGGTTTCGGGTCTTCTTTTCAGTCCATGGGACTCAATAACAAATACACACCGGCGATTAAGACTTTTACTAAAATATACGCAATAGCGATTCCTGCGGGCTTTGTATTTATTGCGCTCTTTCACCATTTTAATGCACTATAAACAATGGGAACATTAAACTCTAACATACCGGAAGGACCACTGTCTGATAAGTGGACACAACACAAAAGCAATATTAATTTGGTGAGTCCTGCCAACAAGCGATTGATTGATGTTATCGTTGTTGGAACGGGATTGGCAGGAGCTTCGGCTTCAGCTACACTGGCAGAATTGGGTTACAACGTCAAGACGTTTTGTTTCCAAGATTCTCCCAGAAGAGCCCACTCCATTGCAGCTCAGGGAGGAATTAATGCGGCGAAAAACTATCAAGGAGACGGAGACTCTACCCACCGTCTTTTTTATGACACTATTAAAGGAGGGGATTATCGTTCCCGAGAAGCCAATGTACATCGTTTGGCAGAGGTGTCGGCTAATATCATTGACCAGTGTGTCGCCCAAGGCGTTCCTTTTGCTCGTGACTATGGTGGATTGCTAGACAATCGCTCCTTTGGGGGGGTACTGGTATCCCGTACGTTTTATGCCAAAGGACAAACGGGTCAGCAGTTACTGCTTGGAGCTTATTCTGCTATGAACCGACAAATTGGTCGTGGAAAAATTAAAATGTACAACCGACATGAGATGATGGACTTGGTTGTTGTTGATGGCAAAGCCCGAGGGATCATTGCACGTAATTTAGTAACTGGAAAACTAGAACGGCACGGAGCCCATGCGGTGGTGATCGCTTCTGGAGGCTATGGAAACGTTTTCTTCCTATCAACCAATGCGATGGGAAGCAATGTATCTGCCTCATGGAAAATTCACAAAAAAGGAGCGCATTTTGCCAACCCTTGTTTTACGCAAATTCACCCAACCTGTATTCCTGTATCTGGAGACCATCAGTCGAAACTAACACTGATGTCCGAATCTTTGCGGAATGATGGCCGTATTTGGGTACCAAAAAAAATAGAAGATGCCAAAGCCATTCGTGAGGGACATTTAAAGCCCACGGAATTGGCCGAAGAAGATCGAGACTACTATTTGGAAAGACGCTATCCTGCTTTTGGAAATCTCGTGCCGCGCGACGTTGCCTCTCGAGCAGCCAAAGAGCGTTGTGATGCTGGATTTGGAGTCAATAAAACAGGAGAAGCAGTTTATCTGGACTTTGCCGCTGCTATTGTGCGGTATGGAAAAGAAGAAGCCCATGTCAAAGGACTGGATGAAAACGATGCCCAATTGGTTAAAAAACTAGGGCAAGAAATAGTGCGTTCCAAATATGGAAACTTATTTCAGATGTACGAGAAAATCGTAGATCAAAACCCCTATGAAACCCCAATGATGATCTACCCAGCGGTGCACTACACTATGGGAGGTACTTGGGTTGATTATAACTTGATGACCAGTATTCCGGGTTGTTATGCCATTGGAGAAGCCAATTTCTCCGACCACGGAGCCAATCGCTTAGGAGCTTCAGCCCTAATGCAAGGTTTGGCCGACGGTTACTTTGTCTTGCCATATACCATCGGAGACTATTTGGCGGACGATATCCGAACGGGAACCATCGCGACTGATACCCCAGAATTTGATACCGCTGAGAAAGAGGTTCAAGATCGCTTGGAGGCTTTTATCAATAATGACGGAAAAAATTCAGTGGATTATTACCACAAGAAGCTGGGTAAAATCATGTGGAATAAATGTGGAATGTCTCGCAATGAAAAAGACCTCAAAGAGGCCATGACCGAGATAAAAGAATTACGCGAAGACTTTTATAAAAATGTAAAAGTTCCTGGGGGCCTACATGAATTCAATGAACAACTTGCGAAAGCAGGTCGTGTGGCTGATTTTCTAGAACTGGGGGAGTTGTTTGCCAAAGACGCTTTGGAACGAAATGAATCCTGCGGAGGACACTTCCGAGAAGAGTCACAGACGCCAGAGGGAGAGGCCTTGCGCGACGATGAGAATTTCACTTTTGTATCCGTTTGGGAATACCAAGGCGAACCTGCCAAAGCCAAACTCCACAAGGAAGCCTTGAATTATGAAGAGATAGAAGTGAAAACTCGTTCTTACAAATAAGCACTATAAAAGAATAATATGAATCTAACCTTAAAAGTATGGCGCCAAGCCAACACCACTACTAAAGGGAACTTTGAAACCTATTCCATTGAAGATGTATCTCCTGATATGTCTTTCTTGGAGATGATGGATGTACTCAATGAAGAATTGATTCAAAAAGGAATCGATCCTATTGCCTTTGACCACGATTGTCGCGAGGGAATTTGTGGAATGTGTTCGATGTTTATAAACGGAGAGGCCCACGGACCCGATCGTTTGGTTACTACTTGTCAGCTGCATATGCGGAAATTTAAAGATGGAGACACCATCACCATCGAACCCTTCCGCGCCAAAGCATTTCCAGTAGTCAAAGATTTAGCGGTGGATCGTTCCGCTTTTGATCGCGTGCAACATGCCGGGGGGTTTATCAGTGTGAACACTTCTGGAAACACCCAAGATGCCAACGCCATTCCTATTGAAAAACACGACGCCGATCGCGCTTTTGATGCAGCAACATGCATTGGTTGCGGAGCCTGTGTAGCGACCTGTAAAAACGCATCCGCCATGCTCTTTGTTTCCGCAAAGGTGTCGCAATACGCACTTCTGCCGCAAGGAAAAGTAGAAGCTACAGATCGAGTGCTAAACATGGTCAAGCAAATGGACGAAGAAGGGTTTGGAAACTGTACCAACACCGGGGCCTGCGAAGTGGAATGTCCAAAAGGAATCTCACTTGAAAATATCGCCCGAATGAACCGCGAGTATTTAACGGCGAGTATCAAAGGATAAATCACTCCCCTAACCTTATTAGTAAACCCACTATTTTTAGTGGGTTTTTTGTTTGGTCATGATGATGATACCCGTCGACCAATCTATTTGCGTCATTGAAAAGTTGTGTTTGCTTTCCAAAAAGCGAATCAATTCATCTACTTTTTCTTGATGTCCCACAGGCCAATTGGGTTGGGGTTTCATGTCATCGATTACATAAAAACCGCCAATTTTTAGATGTTTTAAAAGTTCATCTAAATCACTGTATTTCCCAGGCCAAGCATCAGCAAAAATCAAGTCAAAAGGAGCTCCTTGATACGCTCTAATCCACGAACTACCATCTTCACAAATTAGTTTTACACGGGGATGATCACCGAAGAAGGATTTGGCAATATTGATAAGGGTTGAATCATTATCTATTGAGATGATTTTGGAGTCTTTATCAAGCCCGTCAATCATCCAAGAAAGGGAAAGTCCAACCCCTGTTCCCAACTCTAAAACCTGCGCGTTAGGTTTTGAAGCGATGAGTGTTTTCAGCAATGAACCAACATAAATATCGGAAGGCATTGTAAAACCAATTTCTTTGGATTTCTTAATCAAAGAATCGTATTGAGCAGGTGTTTTTTGAAGAGCCATAGGAAGATTTTTGAGGGGGTTATTGTAAAGGTAAAAAACTTTTCAGCCAATAGGTAGCGTAAAAAAAGAGAAGGGATTAAGATTCAAGAACCATCTCCGTATAATCTGCAATGGCACTAACACAGCCTAAATCTAGGAGTTGTTGTTTACTAAACTGTGTAGCCACGCCTACCACATCCATACCTGCAGCCTGTGCGCTTTGGATTCCAGAAAGGGTGTCTTCAAAAGCGAGACAGTGCTCGGGTGCCATTTGGATTTTTGATGCTGCACGTAAGAATATCTCGGGATGTGGCTTGCCCTTAGTAACTTGATCGCCTCCCGTAGTTGAGTGGAAATACGCCTCGATTTTTAGTTGCTTTAGGGTCATGTCCAGATTGTTTTGGTCGCCCATTGTGGCCAATCCAAGTGGGATGTCCAGTGTTTTTAAATATTGGAAAAAAGAATGCAATCCAGGTAACGGTTGCAATAAGGAGCCAAAAGTGTCTCTGTAGAGGGCTTCTTTTTCGTTCCCTACAGCTCGCAGTGCTTCTTCTGTTTTTAGGTGTGGGAAAAAGCGTGCCATTACTTCAACAATGGTTCCTTTGTGGTAGTCTCGTTCAAAGGTTTCCGCGTCAATTCCCAATTGTTTTGCATCAATGAATTGCATCCAGGCATCATGATGATAGTGCATATTATCGACCAAGGTGCCGTCCATGTCAAAAATTAGGGCTTTATAGTGGGAAAGAGGTTTCATAGCAAAACAGAATCAAGTATTTTTATGGGGTACAAGATAAAGCTATGCATTCACATTTGACAATAGCCTTGGTTCAGGCAAATGCTGTGTGGGAAAACCCTCTCGAAAATCAAAAACAACTTACAACCCTTCTGGAGCGTGTGAGCTCAAAGGCGGAAATCGTTTTGTTACCAGAAATGTTTGCCACAGGTTTTAGTATGAATCCTCAGGAGTTTGCAGAATCCATGCAAGGTCCTACGGTTCAATGGATGCAGGCTTGGGCTGCGAACCATCAAAAAGTATTGGTGGGAAGTTTGGCTATTGAAGAAAAGGGACTTTACTACAATCGGTTTTTATGGGTGCTTCCCGACGGATCGTACCATGCTTATGACAAGCGCTATGGCTTTTCCTTGGCTGGGGAAGATAAGGTCTATACAGCAGGAACCAATACAGCTGTTTTTGAGTATCGGGGGTGGCGAATCTGCCCGCGGATCTGTTACGACTTGCGATTTCCCCTCTGGGCACGTAATACAGAAAACTATGATCTGCTTCTTTTTGTCGCCAACTGGCCACAACCACGCATTCACGCTTGGGATACCTTACTCCAAGCAAGAGCTATTGAAAATCTAAGCTATTGCATTGGAGTGAATCGCGTAGGGGAAGATGCCAATGGCAATATTTACCCAGGACATTCCGCTGCTTATGATGCGCTCGGTCATCAGATGAGCCAGGACTTGAATAAAAAAGAAGGTATTGCAGAGGTTACTATGGAACTTGATCCACTTCGGTCACTTCGGAAGCGGTTGAACTTTTTAGCCGATCGAGACGAATTTGTATGGGATCAAAAACTTGATTGACATCCCAGTTCGCTCGAACATCAATCTCTTCAGGGAGGTAGATGACTTCCTCAGGCTGAATTTTTTTCAAGTAGTTTCCGGTGTCCCATTTATTATTATCATTAACATCTTTGATCACGCGAATGATATACTTTCCAGGAGGGAGGTATTCAAAAGTATGCTGATTGTTAGGTAAGGCTTTGGTAATTCTTCGTTTGAGTTTATAACGACTGTTGAGCAGATCCACCACAAGGGGACTGTCTTCCAAGTTTTTGAATTGTACGATCAGTTTCCCATAACTCTCGTATTTACTGGTTACCACATCAAAAGCGATGGTGTCGTTGGTGGCGCCAAAAAAGTCAGTGAATGCGTTGGGATAAATGTCAAAAAAGTATTTGTCATTAGGTTCCAGATTGGGAATAGAGAGTCGAATTTCATCTTTGTTTGGATGAAGATTGACTTGAAAAGGAACAAAAACAGAATCTTTATTTCGCACCTGAATCTTACTATTGTCCATTTTGATAATGGGTAGGTTGGCTGTTAGAAGCACAGAATCCATAAGATGTAAAACTTTAGGACTGGTCTTTTTGACGACTAAAGAATCGGGAGTGGGGGTTGAATATTTTACCGTATGTGTTCGTAGGCTGTCTTTGTAGGGATAGCGAAACTGCAGTGAATCCTTAGGGGGGTTTTTAAACCAAAAATTCAAGCTGTCTTTTTCCCGGTCTCGGGTGATTAAACTTTCAAAATCATCGGGAACCTCAGAAATCATCTCCATGGATTGTCCCATATAGCGGCCAAAGTAAGGCAAAACAATGTGGTGCTCGTTAATGAATTCGGGCTTGCTCCAAGAAAAATTGGGAATCTCATTGAAAATTCTAAGATCAACAACACTATCGCCGGGCAACTCGATTTGTTTTTCTATAAACCCAATTTTATCAATGTTTTGATCAAAAAAATAGTTAGAAGCATTGTCCAGTAAAGCAATCAGTTCATATTTTCCTGCCTTGAGGTTTTGAAACTGATAAATAGTGCTGTCTAGCGTGCTGGCAACGTATAAGGGTTTTTGAGTGTAAACCGTAGAGTCATTGTGCGTACTGTCAATAGGATAAAGCTGTAGGGAGACATAAGGGGGTGTTTCTGCTTCAAAAGCATCCGTAACAGTTCCTCTAAATTGAAGGGAATCAATGGTAGCTCCTGTGGAAAGGGTATAGCTAAAATAGGAGAGGATATTACTTTCATTATTGTCCTGAATACTTTCGCCAAAATTGAAGGTGTAGGTCGTGTCATTCCGAAGACTGTCTTTGAAAACCACACTCAGCTTTTTGGAAACCCCTGTTTGCGGATACACCTTGTAATTACTAGGTTCCATAGGGGGTGAAATGATCAACTGTTTTTGGATATCTCTCAGTTTTATGTACTCATCAAAGGTCAGAACGAATTTTTCTTTGTCAAAAAAAGTGGTTCTTTGTTTGGGAGAAGCATTCTGTAACACAGGAGGAATACTGTCAAGAGGACCACCAGTAGGAGCACCGCGTTTGGCACAGTATGAAAGTGTCAGGGCAAGGCTAAGGCCTAGTAAAAAACGAAAAAAGGTCGATTTCATCTCAGGACAAAATAACAACATATTCCCATCACTTCCTACACCCGATGGCCAGGATACTCAGTTTCGATTTTGGAGCCACGAGCATACTTTTTCCACAGCTTTGTAAGGTAGCTCCCGTAGTAATGATATCATCTACGAGCAACCAATGCGGCTTTTCAAAAGGGTCTACTTGGGTCCGTTGAAAAGCTTGGTGCATTTCTTCAAACCGATCCGATGTTTTGTTTAGAGACAATTGCTGGGTGTTTTTTACACGTTGGATGAGGTTGGGCGTATAGGGAATATTAAGTTGTGAAGCGAGTGTTTGACAAAGCAAATCTACCTGATTGTAGCCGCGTTGCCGTTGTCTATGAGGGTGGAGAGGTAGTGGGACAATCGCGGTGCATTTTTGGTAGGGCGTATTTCGAAGTCGCTCCGCAGCAAGAACACCCAGCCAGTGGCCGAGTTGTTCTTGTCCCATAAATTTCAGTTGATGAATGATGTTTTGAAGGGGGCTATTGTCTTCAAAATAAAACAACGCCGTTCCCTGCTCAATGGGAATCCATTGGAGCAGTTTTTCGTAGACCGGATTGTTGTGAAAGGTTTCAAAATGGGTATAAGGGAGACTCGCTTGACAATGCAAGCAACAAGGTCTTTCATAGGGCATCATTTCTATGGAACAGCCCGGGCAAAAGCGAGGAAAAAAGAAAGAAAAGCAGATTTCCCACCAGCGATGGAAGTATTTTTTCATGGAAAAAAAGTTGAGGGATGTTTAAGATAGGGAAAAAGCCATTATTTTTGCCGAATGGCAACACAAAATGACCTCTTTAAAAAAGTAATTTCCCATGCCAAAGAGTATGGTTTTGTATTCCCCTCCAGCGAAATTTATGACGGACTCAGTGCCGTTTATGATTACGGTCAAAATGGGGCTGCACTGAAAAACAACATCAAAAACTATTGGTGGCGTGCGATGGTGCAGCTGCACGATAATATTGTAGGGATCGATGCGGCAATTTTTATGCATCCCACTACTTGGAAGGCCTCGGGTCACGTAGATGCCTTTAACGATCCTTTGATTGATAATAAAGACTCCAAAAAACGCTACCGAGCCGATGTATTGGTCGAGGATTACTGTGGAAAATTGGAAGTCAAAATAGAAAAAGAAGTAACCAAAGCCGCAAAACGCTTTGGAGAAGCCTTTGACAAAGAGCAATTTTTAGCCACCAACCCGAGAGTAGTTGGCTACCAAGAAAAGATCGATGGAATTCTAAAGCGTTTGGGTCAATCCTTGGAAAAGGAAGACCTAGCGGACGTTAAGAATTTGATTGAGGAATTAGAGATCGCTTGTCCCGAATCAGGCTCTCGTAATTGGACTGACGTTAAGCAATTCAATTTAATGTTTGGCACCAAGCTCGGAGCTTCCGCTGATTCTGCTATGGATCTTTACTTACGTCCAGAAACGGCCCAAGGCATATTTGTCAATTTTTTGAATGTTCAAAAAACAGGGCGAATGAAAGTGCCTTTTGGAATTGCCCAAATAGGGAAAGCTTTTCGAAATGAAATTGTCGCCCGGCAGTTTATTTTTCGCATGCGCGAATTTGAACAAATGGAAATGCAGTTTTTCATCCCTCCAGGAACCCAAAAAGAATGGTACGAAAAGTGGAAAGAAACACGACTCAATTGGCACAAATCTCTAGGATTGGGCGAAGAGAACTACCGTTTTCACGATCATGAAAAACTAGCACATTATGCCGATGCAGCTTCCGACATTGAGTTTAAGTTTCCTTTTGGATTTAAAGAACTAGAGGGAATTCACTCCCGCACCGATTTTGACTTGGGAAGCCATGAGGAATTTTCAGGAAAGAAATTGCAATATTTTGATCCGGAACGCAATGAGAACTATGTTCCTTATGTGGTGGAAACATCCATAGGATTGGATCGTATGTTCTTGGCTGTTTTTTCCAAATCACTACAAGAAGAAACTCTAGAAGACGGCAGTAGCCGAACGGTTTTGAAGCTCCCTGCTGTATTGGCTCCTACCCAAGTAGCAATCTTGCCTTTGGTCAAAAAAGATGGTCTACCGGATTTGGCACGAAAAATCCAAAATGATCTTAAGTGGAACTATGCTGTCAATTACGATGAAAAGGATGCAGTTGGACGTCGTTATCGTCGTCAAGATGCGCTGGGAACGCCCTACTGCATTACAGTAGATCACCAATCTCTTGAGGATCAAACGGTAACCCTACGAGATCGTGACAGTATGCAACAAGAGCGAATTGCGGTGGATCAATTGGATCGTTTCTTGGATGAAAAACTCAATCCAAAATACTGGCTGCAAAAAATTTAGAAGCGTTTACCAATGGAAAAGTTGATGCGGGGATAGGCAGTATTGTCCGTAGCACTCTCTTCGTTTGTTGGCAGGAAGTAGCGTCCAACACCACCATGAACTTCAAAACTGTAGTTTTTTTGGTTGATCCATTTGAAGCCGATCAAAGCCCCTCCAGCAAATCCCAAAAAATCTTTTGAGACAAAACTGTCTGTTGAATTTGTATAAGAATCATACGCTGTACTAAGCCAACTTATAAACGGTTGCACGAAAAAGCCGCTGTTGTTTTGTTCTCTCTGACTAAAATACAAACGATAGTAGGGAGAAAATTCAAATCGATCAAAGCGATACCCTTCTGATAAGTTGCTATCAAGATTCACAAAACCTGTGACACCCCAACTGGAAACAGGATCAATAAAATGTTCATAGGAAATATCAAAACCGGGCAATATGATGAGTTGAAAGATATCCAGTCGAATTTCATGTTTGCTGGGAAGGCTGTCTTTGTTTTGGAGATTTTGCGCGCTGAGCGGATTATAAAAACTCAAAACGATTAGGAAAAGTGGCAGAAAAACATTTCTGAAGGGCGGCAATAAAGTGTTCATAGATTTGAGGATAAAGATTCGGGGTTTCTTCAAATTTATAACGCTCAGATTGCTATTTTAGTGTTGATGAATATTCTTTCTTATAACGTCAATGGAATTCGTGCGGCACTCAAAAAAGACTTTATGGGCTGGTTGCAGGCCGCTGCCCCGGATGTATTGTGTTTGCAAGAGACGAAGGCTTTAAAAGAGCAGGTAGATACCGAGTTGTTGGATGCCGCAGGCTATTACCACTATTGGTTTTCGGCTGAAAAAAAAGGCTATAGTGGCGTGGCTATATTGACAAAAGAAAAACCCAAACACGTGGCCTATGGAACAGGCATTGACCATATCGACTTTGAAGGACGAGTGATTCGTGTTGATTTTGAAAGTTGTTCGGTCATCAGCCTCTATTTGCCATCGGGAACCAACAGCGCTCGTTTGGATTATAAATTCCAATTCATGGATGAATTTCAAGCCTATATTGACAGCCTTAAAAAAGAATACCCTAATCTGGTCATCTGTGGAGATTACAATATTTGTCATGAGGCCATTGACATTCATGATCCGGTTCGCAACAAAACGGTATCGGGATTTTTACCCGAAGAACGTGCCTGGTTAAATGGTTTCCTAAAAAGCGGCTTTATCGATTCCTTTCGTTATTTAAACCCAGATCCGCATCATTATAGCTGGTGGAGCTATCGGGCTAATGCACGAGCCAACAACAAAGGCTGGCGCATTGATTATGCTTTGGTGAGTACTCCCCTACAAAAACATATTGCAAGATCCTACATCTTGCCGGAAGCCCGCCATTCCGATCATTGTCCGGTGGGTGTTGAACTAAATTTTGATTTATGAAAAAACATTTCATCCCCCTCGTTTTGTTAGTGACAACTTTGTTTAGCAGTTGTGTTGCCAACAAAGTATTCGCTGATTTAGAAAGCCGTTATGCAGACCTTAAAGTGGTTCATACGGATTTGAATAAAAAATATGACTCTCTTCAACAGTCGAACAAAGCACTTGAAAAGGAGTTAGAGGTCAATAGAAAAAATTTGACAAAAACGCAGGATAGTTTGGTGCAGACACGGAAAGATTACACCAATTTGCAAAGTGCATACAGTGCTCTAGAGGAAAATTCGGATGCCGCAATACAAAAGAGTATTGCCAAAAACAACGAATTGCTCGCTGAAATTTCCCAGAAAGAACAAATGCTTACGGAACGAGAAGCACGTCTTACAGACTTGGAAAACCTGATTGCAGAGAAAGAAAATGCAATGAACGAATTGAAGCAGCGCTTGAGTGATGCCCTTCTGAATTTTGAAGGCAAGGGGCTAACAGTTGAGCAGCGTAATGGCAAGGTCTATGTTTCGATGGAAAACAAGCTTTTATTCCGATCAGGTAGCTGGGAAGTAGGCTCGGAGGGGCGTGTGGCGATTGCTCAATTGGGAACTGTCTTGGCTGAAAATCCAGATATAGGCGTTCTTATCGAAGGACATACAGATGATGTTCCTTATTCTGGGAAAGGAGCCCTGGAAGGAAATTGGGATCTGTCAGCCAAGCGCGCTACAGCAATCGTAAAGCTTTTGGAGCAAAACGCAGATATTCTTTCTCAAAACCTAACAGCCGCCGGCCGTGGGGAATTTATACCCATTGCTCCGAACAGCACTGCTGAAGGCCGTGCCGCCAATCGCCGAATCGAAGTTGTTCTAAGCCCCAATTTAGATGCTATCACTGATCTGCTCAATAAGGAATAAATTAAATGGAATATCGCTTATTACCCCATACCGACATAAAAGTCAGTAAAATTTGCTTGGGAACCATGACCTTCGGAAATCAAAACACCGAAGCTGAAGGGCACGAACAAATGGACTATGCACTCGAACAAGGGGTTAATTTTTTTGACACCGCTGAGTTGTACCCTGTTCCAGCAACCGCCGAAACACAGGGGGAAACGGAACGTATTATGGGAACGTGGTTCAAAAAAACAGGTAATCGTGAAAAGGTTATTTTGGCCTCCAAAGTGGCTGGCCCAGGGGACTATACTCAGCACATTCGTGAAAATCTGAGCTTCCGAAAAGAACATATAGACGAAGCGGTTCACAAAAGTCTCAAACGACTGCAAACGGATTACATTGATCTTTATCAATTGCATTGGCCAGAGCGTGATAACAATCGTTTTGGGCAACGTGGTTTTATTCATAACCCCAAAAACGAATGGGTAGAAAACTTCGAAGCGGTTTTAGACGCGCTTCAGGGGCATGTGAAAGCAGGTAATATTCGGCAAGTGGGTCTTTCTAATGAATCTCCATGGGGAATGATGCGGTTTTTGCAAGCGGCTAATGCTGATCGTCCAAGGATGATTACGATTCAAAATCCCTATTCGCTCCTTTGTCGCCCTTTCGAAGTCGGTAATGCAGAGATTTGTCATTATGAAAACGTTGGCCTTTTGGCTTATTCCCCCTTGGGTTTTGGTGTACTTACGGGGAAATATATTCATGAAACGGCCGCTGAAAATGCACGCTTGAAGCTTTTCCCGCGATTCAATCGCTATAGCAGTCCACAAAGTACCCAAGCAACAAAACGGTATATGGAATTGGCTGAGGCCCATGGAATGAGTGTTACGCAAATGGCATTAGCTTTTGTTAATGATCGTCCGTTTGTAACTTCCAATATTATTGGAGCTACAAACTTAGAACAACTCAAGGAAAATATTGATTCGGCAGAAGTACGACTTTCCAAAGAGGTTCTTAAAGAAATTGATCGTATTCACAACGCGATCCCAGATCCAGCTGTTTAAGATTTTTCTGACTTCTCTTTTGTAGGAAAAAATCCCCATAGTTTTATGTAAATAACCATAAAGCGCCTTTGATTCCTTAAAGGAAGACAATAAGGTTTTTTAGATTTTTGTATTCTTTCACGCTTTTGAGAAATTAGAAAAAAAAAAATCAGGATAGCCCTACAAAAACTTTTCCCATACTGTTAATAATACTAATTCATTTGTAATTAGCATTATCAGTATGTTTTTTAAGGATGTGTACGGTTGAATAAAGCGATCCCGTAACGCTAAGTACTATTCGTAGGATCTTTATTGACCGTGTAAGAAAACAAATTTTAACAATGTTAATTTTTAGTATGACATAATATAGGAGGAACTGGCTGAAATTTATCGTGGTGACTAAAAAGGAGTTGAATAAAAAAATTGGTCAAAGAACCATTGCGATGAGGCAGCAAAGAGGATGGAGTCAATCAGACTTGGCACGAGCTTCATTCAAGGATCGACAAGCCATTCATAAACTTGAGAACGGAAATGTAAATCACACGATTTATACACTCTGGGAAATCTCTAAAGCTTTTAATGTGTCACTAAGAGATTTTCTTGACTTTTAAGTTTTCACTATTACGATCTAGAGGATGGCGTCAATTAATTTTTGGGTATAGGCGTTGTTTGGCTCCAAAAATAGTTGATCTGCTTCCTGAAGGGTTTCCATTTTTCCTCGGTTCAGAACAAGAATACGGTCTGACACATAGCGAACTACAGCCATGTCGTGAGAGATAAAGAGATAGGACAATCCCAATTGTTTTTTAAGTCGGTTGAGCAAATTCAAAACCTGTGCTTGGATGGAAATATCCAAGGCTGCCACGGCTTCATCGCAGATGATCAGTTTGGGCTTTGGGGCCAGTGCTCGTGCGATTACTGCCCGTTGCCGTTGTCCGCCAGAAAGTTGGTGGGGGTAGCGTACTTGCATTTCTTTTTCAAGACCTACTTGCTCTAGGAGTTCTTCAATCCTTTCGCTAATTGCTTTCGTTTTATAATGTCGAAGGACTTCGGCAAGCATTTGCCCAATTGTTTTTCGAGGATGCAAGGCGGCATAGGGGTCTTGAAATATAAATTGGATGTCTTTTCGGAGTTTTTGTCGTGCGTATTCAGTTTTTAGTATGATGGGTTCCCCTTCGAATAATACGCGACCTCCACTAGGGGGTGTCAAATAGCTCAAGCTTCGTCCGAGTGTGGATTTTCCACTACCAGATTCTCCAACCAAACCTAAGGTTTCACCGGGATATATTTCAAAACTTATGGGAGCTAGGACCTCTGTTTCTTCCTTTTTTTGCCAAAAAAAAGTGTTTTTAGGATATGCTTTTCGGAGCTGATGCACCTCTAAAAGGGGGGTGTTTTTATAGAGTTTTTCAAGATGTTGCTTTCGTCTCGATTGGGGTTCTATGGCAACATCGGTATTGTCACTTAAAAAATCGGCCAGTGTTATAAGCCTTTCCGGACGTTGATCTAGGGGAGGACGAGCGCTCAACAAACCTTTGGTGTAAGCGTGTTGCGGTTTGGAAAAAAGGCTTTTGGCACTTCCTTGTTCAACAATCTTTCCTCCTTGCATTACCAATACTGAATCGGCAAAGGATCGCACCAATGACAAATCGTGAGAGATAAAAAGAATGCTCATTTTATACTGCTGTTGCAATTGTTTGAGTAGGGCTAAAACTTCCTTTTGAACGGTAACATCCAGTGCTGTGGTTGGCTCATCACAAATAAGCAGTTTGGGTTGACAAATCAATGCCATGGCAATCATGACTCGTTGTTTTTGACCGCCACTCAATTCGTGAGGATAGGCCTTGAAAATGCGTTTGGGTTCGGGGAGAAGTACTTGTTCAAACGCGGTTAAAACTATTTCTTGAGTAGCTTCTTCTGAGGAACGATGTTGTTGAAGCACTTCCAAAACTTGTGGACCACAACGCATACTAGGATTTAAGCTGGACTGTGGCTCTTGGAATACCATTCCGATGGCTTCCCCTCGCAATTGCTGCCAAGTTTTTTTTTCTAAACCTAGAAGCGATAGGGAGTCAAAATGAATTTTTTCGGCATGGACTTTGCTGCCTTCTGGGAGCAAGCCCAACAAGGATAAGGCGGTGAGGGACTTTCCGCTTCCAGACTCTCCTACAATGGCTAAGGTCTGGTTTTCATCCAGTGAAAATCCAATAGAATCCACAAGCCGTTTGCTTCCGATTTCGATGCTGAGGTCTTTTACTTTAAGGAGTGCTTTCATTGGAGATTAAATTCTATTTCTTCGGGGCTAAGAAGTGGTTCTTGACGCATTTTTAAGAGTACTTGTGCAACGGTCACCACGTCTTTCTCGCAGTAACGAACAATACGTTCAATATCTTTTTCTTGGTAGTACACTTGTGCCACTTGACTTCCGTCAATATCGTCTTTGGGGGAGGGAATTCCAAACACATGCGCAAGAAGCTTCAGTGAGGTATATTGTTTAAAGTCTCCAAAACGCCATAAATGCATGGTGTCAAGGTGGGGAATTTCCCAGGGTTTCTTTCCGTGGAGCGATAGGATTTTAGGGAGTGCAATCTGATGGATGAGCATACGTCGAGCGATATAGGGAAAATCAAACTCTTTGCCATTATGCGCACAGAGAAGATGCCGAGAACCACTATAGTAATTATCCAGCAAGGACTTGAAGTCAAGAAGAAGTTCTTTTTCTTCTCCGGAAAAACTCTTGATACGGAATTGTCTGGGTTGATACTTGGAGGCAAAATAACCCACCGAAACACAGATGATCTTTCCAAACTCGGCCCAAATGCCGGCTCTTTCATAAAAGGATGAAGCACTTTGCCCTTCCGCTCTTTGATAGGCAGTCTTATCACTAAAAAGATACTGTTCGGTTTCGGGTAGATCGGAGAAGTTTTCCTGTAATGGAACCGTCTCTATATCTAGAAACAAAACATTATGAAGGTTTATTTTGTGTAACATTTTCAGCCATTTCAAGTGCGGCGTCCATGTAAATATAAATATCTTCTGTGTAGGGTTTATCCTCTGTGCGGTTTCCTTTGAGTTCTCCCAATCGAACGATGATTAGATCCAACTCTGGAAAAACAATTACGTATTGTCCCAAATGCCCTCTTTCCATGAAAACCTTTTGCCCTTTATAGGTTTCTAACCACCAGCCATAGCCGTATTCGGGGCTTGCTTCAAAGCGCGGCTGAATGGATTTTGCAATAAAAGTTGAATCCAATAACTGGGTATTGTTCCAGCGACCGTGGTTTTTATAGAGTTTTCCAAAGCGCGCAAAGTCGCGAGCATTGGTAGCAAAGCAGCAATAGGCTTTTTCCATTCCATTGGCTTCCGAATCCAATTGCCAAAGGGCTTCTTGCTCGGCACCCATGGGTTTCCAAAAGCTCTCAGAGAGATAGTCACTAAGTGTTTTTTTGGTAGCTCTTGTGAGTGCAATTCCCAACATTTGAGTAGCGCCACTGAGGTAGCTAAAACTTTTTCCTGGCTCATCAATAATGGGTTGATCTAAAATCAAGGGGGTTAAATCACTGACAAAATAGGCTGCTGCCGTAACGGAAAAGGGATTGTAGTATTTCTCATCCCATTTCATGCCAGAAGCCATGGTGGAAAGATCCCTCATGGTAACTTGTTGTGCATAAGTTCCCTTGAGCTCGGGAATGAAGTCGATCACTTTTTGATCTAAACTCGTGACATAGCCATCCATGATGGCTTTTCCTAGTAAAGCAGAAACCATGCTTTTAGCCACCGAGAAAGAGTTGGACTTGGAAGAAGGGCCATATCCTTTGTAGTATTTCTCATAAAGAAGACTGTCGTTTTTGATCACCAAAAACGCCACTGACTTGGTTTCTTTATGATAATCTTCTAGGGCTTCAGACACTTCCAGCTGGTTGAACTGTTCGTGTTCTGGCCATGGTTGTGCCACTTTAGGAGCAGCAACGGCTCGATTATCAAAATAGCGGTAGTCCTCCAAAAAAGCAGTGTCGTGACCCGTGAAATAAATCACACCTATTCCTTTAAGGAACCAATCGTATCCTGAAATAAATAGCAAACCATAAGCAAACGCAAGGCCAATAATAATGACTGAAATTTTCTTTTTCATCTGTTTAATAAGTGTATGTAGTTCGTGTTGAGACATTCATCATGTTAGTGGATATTCGTATATGATGTCTATTGAATCTATCCTAGGCAGGCTTGTTTACCGGTGGCAGATAACTAGCTTTCATAAAATCATAAACTAAATCTTCTCCTAAAATAGGGAATTTTGTTTTGGAAAACCCTCTAGTTCAAGGAGTTTTCGTTTTCGTTCCAGTCCTCCTGAGTAGCCAACCAAGCTTCGGTCACTGCAAATAACTCGATGACAGGGAATGGCGATCAGGATAGGGTTTTTGGCAATAGCATTGGCAATGGCTCGAACCTTTTTAATATCTCCAGATTTCTGTGCAATCTTTAGGTAGGGTAGTGTTGTGCCGTTAGGAATCTGTTCAAGCAACTTCCATACAGCAAGTTGAAATTCGGTGCCCGAAGGATCTAAAGGAAATGAAAAGGTTTTATGGTTATGAGTGAAATAATTATCTAATTGTTGAACGACAAGATCTAAGAAAGCCGTCCCTTTGGAAGCGGTTTCTTGAGGTTTTTCAACAAAATGGATGTGGGTAACGCCGTTAGTATTAGTGCAGATTTCGATCCACCCTAGCGGGCTATTGTAAAAGGCTTTATCCATTATAAATGGTTGCTTAAAATAGTCAAAAGGTTTGGACTAAAGTTAAACAAAATATCGAGACTGTTTTACCTGTATGATATAATGCCTTTTTTATAGGTATTAAAATCCCATTTAAGGAGCCATCACAGAGGCTTGTTTTGAAGCGTTTTCCTTTAAAACTGTTGAAGCAATGCCACTTCTTTGGCATGGTAAGAGGCAATAAGAGAGGCTCCTGCCCGCTTAAAGGCCACAAGTTGCTCCAACATCACGGATTCATAATCGAGCCAGCCTTTCTCTGCTGCTGCTTTGAGCATGGCATATTCCCCACTAACTTGATACACGGCCAAGGGCGTATTGAGTTTTTGTTTGAGTTCGTAAAGTATATCGAGGTAAGCAATTCCTGGTTTGACCATTAGGATGTCAGCCCCTTCATCAGCATCCCTTTGGCTTTCTATCAGTGCCTCAGAACGATTGGCAAAATCCATTTGATAGGTTTTTTTATCTCCAAAACCGGGTGCAGAATCCAAGGCGTCGCGAAAAGGCCCGTAGAAGGAAGAGGCGTATTTGGCACTATAGCTCATGATGCCCACATCGGTAAATGCAGCCGCTTCCAATCCTTTACGGATACTCAAAATACGACCGTCCATCATATCGCTGGGTGCCACAAAATCGGCACCAACTTGTGCATGGGATAGTGCCATTGCGGTCAAAACCTCTACCGTAGCATCATTGACAATCTGGCCTTGTTCTACTATCCCATCATGACCAAAACTGGAATAGGGATCGAGGGCTACATCGGTCATTACCAACATTTCTGGACAGGCCTTTTTTACCGTCTGGATGGCACGTTGCATCAATCCCTCAGCGTTTAGTGCTTCCGTTCCTTTATTGTCTTTTTTGGCATCGGCAACTTTAACAAAGAGCAAAACGGCTTGGAGACCTAGTTGCCAGAGTTCTTCTACTTCTTTTTCCAAAAGATCCAAGGAGTAGCGATAATACCCAGGCATGGAGGGAATTTCTTCCTTCTTTTGCAGCCCTTCCACAACAAAGAGGGGTACAATAAAATCATCGGTGTGGATTTGAAATTCGCGAACTAAGTTGCGAATGCTTGTATTCTGACGCAAGCGTCTATTCCTCTGGAGTGGGTACATCGGTTTCGTTTAAAGATTCTGTGTTTGACTCAAGTGTTGTATCCGGATTGGTAATCGAAAAGGCAACAGTTTCTTCTGCTTCCTCGGCTTCTTCCTCTTGTTTGGGAGGGGTTTTACGCAATGTGCCAACAATCATTATCAGCATTGAAAAAATAATAACAATCAGCAGGACTTTTTCGTTGATGGGTTGGTTATCCAAACCAGGAATATTACTGTCTTGGAGCTGAAAAAATAGTAGGATACTGATAAGGCCACGGGGTGAGAGAAAGACTTTTGTGCTGGGTTGTAATTTGAACTCGCTAAGTGAAAAATAAGCATATCGCGCCAAAAACATGACCCCCAAAATCAGCAGTCCGTAGAAATAAGGATCTGGTGACAAAAAGTTGTCTAGGGTGATCGAAAAGCCAAAAAACAGGAAAAAGAAAGTGCGAACCAAGAAGGTGGATTCTCCAGTTAGGATATGAAATTCGTGCAGTTCGTTTTCGGTTTTTTCAGGATCCAGATACTGTGCCAAAATCCGAGGGAAAAAGGTGGAGACGTTCCCCAAAAACAAACCAAAAATAAAGATGGTAACCAAGGCCGGGAGGTGTAAGTACTTTCCAATGGCATAAAGAAGAATCAGTAAGGCAAGAATAAGAAAGAACTTTACATGATGCGTGATTCGTTGCAGCAACTGAAAAAGAAGAAAAGCAATAACCAAAGAAAGAGCTACAATTCCAACAAGTTGAATCCCTAGATTAATCAATGGTGCCGATGCAAGCAGCACCTCTTCTTTTTGGTATTGTCCAAGGGCATAATTGAAAATCAGAATCCCTAAAATATCTGAAAAGGTAGATTCAAAAACGACAAATTCTTTGTCTTGCTCTAATAAGCCTGCCGCCGAGGGAATGGCCACAGCACTACTGATGATTGACAAAGGAACGGCTAAGAGTACGGAGAGGTGATTGTCTAGATCCGTCAAGGCGCCGATTAATTGACTCACCAAGGCGATGTTGAGGAGTAATACCACCAAGGCAGCAACAAAGCCTTTTAGTAATAGACCGAGGTTTTCTTTTTTAATTTGAAGCTCTAAGGCACCTTCCAAGACAATTAAAATAAGACCAATGGTTCCCAAAACAGCAATGAGTTCATCGAGAATCCTGGAACCGCCAAAGCCAGACCAATCTGCAAAAGCACGGGCAATAATTCCGGTTCCCAGTAATAACAGTACGGAAGGGAACTTTGTTTTTCGGGAAAAAGCATCAAACAGATAGGAAAAGATGATCAGCAAAGGGATCAGAAGCAATATTTGTTTGGTGTCCATTGGGGGTTGTTTTATGTTTTGATTATACCCATTCTTGAGGTTGTTCCAAAACGGCAATTAAAGCAGCTTCTTCGCTTCCGTTTTCTGGTTGAAAATCATATTTCCATTGCACATGGGAAGGCAAGCTCATCAAAATACTTTCAATCCGACCGTTGGTTTTTAACCCAAACAAGGTGCCTTTGTCGTGAATCAAATTAAATTCTACATAGCGGCCGCGACGTATTTCTTGCCAGGTGCGTTGTTGTGGGGTGTAGCGATAGCTTTTTCTTCTTTGCACGATGGGTACATAGGCATTGAGAAAATTGTCTCCAACCTTGGTCACAAAGTCATATCGATCTTGCAGGCTGATGGTTTCGGTAGGTTTAAGATAGTCAAAAAATAAGCCGCCAACCCCACGGGCTTCGTTGCGATGGGTATTCCAAAAATAATCATCACATTGTTTTTTAAAGTTGGGATAAAAAGAAGCATCAAACGCATCGCAGCTATTTTTACAGCACTGATGAAAGTGTTGTACGTCTTCTTGGATCAAATAATAAGGCGTTAAGTCCAACCCTCCGCCAAACCATTGATCCTGTAACTCCCCTTGTTTGTTGTACATTTCAAAGTAGCGAAAGTTCGCGTGAACGGTTGGCACCATTGGATTTTTTGGATGAATGACCAGACTCAGGCCGCAAGCGTAAAAAGTAGATTCCCCTACCTTGAAATAGTCTTGCATACTTTTGGGAAGCTCACCATGCACGGCAGAGATATTGACTCCCCCTTTTTCAAAAACAGCGCCCTTCTCTAACACGCGTGTTCGGCCACCGCCTCCTTCGGGGCGCTCCCAGTTTTCTTCTTTAAATTGGCCCAAATGATCCAAGGACTCCAATTTTTGAGTGATTTGATCTTGTAGGTTTTGAATGTAAGGAAAGAACTGTTCTTTCATGATTTTAAGAATAATTTTTTACTGCGTCAACAAAGGCCTTTGCGTGGGCAACTGGAATGTTGGGCAGTATGCCATGGCCTAAATTTACAATATATCGATCTTTTCCAAAGGCATCGATCATTTGACGAACATCCTCTTGGATTTTAGAGATGGGAGACAATAGTCGGGCAGGGTCGTAGTTTCCTTGTAGGGTAATATTTCCTCCGGACAAATAGCGAGCATTGGCTGGGGAACAGGTCCAATCAACACCCAAGGCAGATGCCCCAGATTGACTCATTTCCTTGAGTGCAAACCAGCATCCTTTTCCAAAAACAATGACAGGGATATCGTCTTTTAGCGCATCGACAATCTGTTGAATGTAAGGCCATGAAAAGCGCTGGTAATCCGAAGGGGAAAGTAAGCCTCCCCAGGAGTCGAATAGCTGTAGGGCGTGCACCCCGTGTTGGACTTTGGTTTTTAAATAAGCGATGGTGGTATCGGTTATTTTTTGGAGTAAGCAGTGCGCTAGTTCGGGTTGTTCGAAACAAAAAGCCTTGGCTTTGTCAAAGGTTTTGGACCCTTGTCCTTGAACGGCATAGCACAATAGTGTCCAAGGAGATCCAGCAAATCCAATAAGGGGTACTCGGTCATCTAATTGTTCCAAGGTGAGTTTGATCGCGCCAAAAACATAGTCCAAAGTCTCATTCACATCAGGGACAATCACCTTATCCAAGTCGGAGGTGTTCTGAATGGGGTGGGGCAGCCAAGGTCCCACACCATCTTTCATTTCCACTTCTATGTTCATGGCTTGCAAGACCACCAAAATATCGCTGAAAAGGATGGCAGCATCGGGTCCCACTTGGTCAATGGGCATGACGGTAATTTCAGCGGCAAGCTCTGGTGTCTGACAGCGCGTAAAAAAATCATATTTGGCCTTGAGCTTCATAAAGTCGGGCAAATAACGTCCAGCTTGTCGCATCATCCATACGGGAGGGCGAGAAACCGTTTGACCAGCGAGTGCTTGAAGGAATAAGTCGTTTTTAGGCATGATAGTGTTGCATTAAATCCAGAAAAATAAAGTTGTTATGCGGGGCTTTGGCCACGCTATAATTTTGAGTGTGTTCGCGTACTTTTTCGGCTGTAGTCGGACCGATACAGAAGCATTGAGCCTGCTCCATTTTATTTTTTAATAGATAGCTTTCAACAGCTGAGGGGCTGTAAAATAAAATACCATCTGGAGCGGTTTTTATTTGTTTAGGCGTGAGTACTGTGTCGTACAGCTCGTGAATGTGTAGGCTTATTTTTACCTGTTCCAACTGCGTTTCAATGACGGACAGTCGTTTACGGCCACAGCAATAGCTGAAGGTATAATCCGAATAAGATCGGCATATTGTTTCGGCAAGAGCCGAGGCGGAAGGGGCTATTTCCACAACTGTTGCTTTTTGGGCTTTCAGCATTTTGGCACTTTTTTCACCAACGCAAAAAAATTCGTATTGGCTCAGTTGCAAGCGAAAAGAAGCCTGCTCTAATAAAAGCTGGGTTGCATTTTGACTGGTGAGAATTATGTGTTTTTGAAATGTGTTTTTTGGAAAGGGCAAAGGCCGAATTTTTATAAAAGGATATTCGATCACAGAGAAATCCTGTTGAATCAATCGTTCTTTAAACTCGGGAGCTAATATTTTGGTGGCCAGTAATCGCATCTCAAGCTTTTTTTATTTGGGACATGATGGCGGCACCTCCTTCTTTTAAGACGGCTTGGGCAGCTTCTTCTCCGATTCGTTCCCAAGCGTCTTTTGAAAAATGTTTTTCAAAAAGGGCTTTTTCGCTTCCGTCTAATGAAAAGACGCCTCCTTTGAAATACCATCCCTCTTGGGTGGGTTGCATCAAAGCTCCAATGGGAGCCGTACAACCTCCTTCAAGCAAGCGGAGGAATATCCGTTCTTGTTGGGTGGCCATAAAGGTGTTTGAACATTCTAGTTGGGCGGCAACAGACAAGGACTCCAAATCAGCACCTCGAGCGACCACGCATACAGCTCCTTGGGCGGGGGCAGGAATCATCCAGTCAAGGGGTTTGCTTTGGGGCGGGCGGCTGTTGACACGCTCCAATCCCGCTTGGGCGAACAAAGCGCCTACCCAATCATTGGCTTCAAGTGTCTCCAATCTTTTTTGAACATTTCCTCGAAGAATGGCTGTTTGATGCGTTGGATACCGATGCTTCCACTGGGCGCTCCGTCGGAGACTGGAAGTGCCAATGGTGGCATTTTCCGACCATTGGCTTTCGTTGGTTTTGTAAACGAGTAAGTCGGTGGGATTGCCTCGTTTCAACACAGCGAGTTTGGAAATCCCTTTGGGAAGTTGGGTGGGAACATCCTTATAACTATGTACAGCAATATCGATTTGATTATTGAGTAAGGCTGTATCCAATGCTTTGGTGAATATTCCTTGAATATTCATTTCATACAACGGCTGACGGCTGTCTTGATCGCCATGGCTCTGAATAAGAACCAGTTCCGATGCAATATCTTTTTCTTGCAAAAGTGCCTGTACCCAATGCGCTTGCCACAGGGCTAGCGGACTTGAGCGTGTTCCAATCCGAAGTGGGTTTTTAGACATGGGAAGGGATTTCCAAATCGAAAAGATCCCGCAGTACTTCGGCAGTATGATCTGCTTTTTCTGGATTTTCACGCAAAAAACTAGCAATCTGCCCAGTTACCTTGAGGAAGTTTTGTTGTTGAGGATTGGGAGTTTCGCTAAGGTCGTTCAACTGCCATTTTTCTTTCAGGGCGTGAAGCAATGGCGCATACTTTCGCAGTCGGAGCCACTCCATATATTCGTCTTTGACTTCTTCAATGATGGCTTCAGCTTGGGGGATGTATTTTTTGCGTTCGTTTAGTGTGGCATCTGTTATTTTGGAAAGTTCATCGAGTGGAACCAAGCGCACCAATGGGTTTTCGGTAAGAGAAGGATCAACATTTCGAGGAATCGAAAGGTCTAGAACCAGAAGTGGTTTTTTCAGATGAACCAATTCATTACTGATGGTATATCCTGAGGCACCTGTGGCTACAATGAGAATGTCTGCTTGGCGAATTTCTGCTGCCAGATCGCCAAGGGGTTTTACGGTTAAATCAAACTTACCTGCAATTTGATTTGCTTTTTCAGTGGTTCTGTTGATGAGAACAATTTCGTTATCGGGAGCATGCTTGACAAGGTTTTGACACGTATTTCGTCCGATTTTACCTGTACCAAACAATACAATTTTAGCGTGGCTAAGCTGTTTTTGCTGGGCTAAAATATATCGTACTGCAGCAAAGGCAACAGAGGTAGCGCCCGTGGAGAGTTTTGTTTCTGTTTTGACGCGCTTGCTGGCTTGAATCACAGCATTGACGAGTCGTTCCGAATGGCCATTGACCATGCCTTGCTTTTTGGACAGGTAGAAGCTTTTTTTCAATTGACTGATGACTTCAAAGTCTCCTAGGATTTGACTGTCAAGACCTGTTCCTACCTTGAACAAATGATTGATGGCTTCTTCTTTTTGAAACTCATATCCCAATGAATCGAAAATTCCTTGATCTCCTTGGCTATGTTCAACGAGTAATTCTTTAAGTGCTTTGTGAGAGTCCGCGAAACCATACAGCTCAGTCCGGTTACAGGTGGTATTAATCATCACTTCGTCCAATCCTCTTTCTTTGGCTTTGGCGATTAGGGCTTCCGATTGCTGCTGGCTCAGACTAAATTTTCCTCGTGTTTCGGCATCGGCATTTTTATAGCTGATTCCAACGGCATAAAAATCCTTATGGGTAGGATTGTTTTTCATTCCATTTCTAAATATCCAATGCAAAAATACCGTTTGAAGAAATTAAAAAACAACGCAAAAAGAACTAAAACTATCAAAATGCGTAATTTTAAACCCTAAAGCGTTGTTATTCGGGTTCTACCAGTAAACATAGGCACTCTTAAGCACTTCGCTATTTAGAAAAAGTCTAAATAATAAAAAGACTCAAAACGTAAAAATAACGCTAAAAGGTCAAAATGGAAACAACAATAGAAAATGGGTTTTATGTAATTCGGCATCAAAATGAAGCGACGGAGGATTTGCAAGTTACTCGCCCCTTGAGTCAAGAGTATATTCAATTTCATTTTTGTTTGAAAGGAAAAGCTGTTTTTTCATACAATTCCAATGCCTATCAGTTCACAGTGAATGAGTCCCAAACGATGTTGCTCTATAATCCTCAGAAGGGGTTGCCAATTGATGCTCTGTTGAGCCCAGGCACATGGATGCTGAGCTTGATTTTATCGATTAAAAAATTTCATTCTCTCTTTTCCAGTGATGCCGATCATATTCACTTTTTGAGTCCCGAAAATGTGGCTAAAAAATTCTATGAGAACAAACCATTGACGCCTGCAATGGCAGTTGTTTTGAGTCAAATGCTTCAGGCAAAGGTTCATGATAGTATCCGTGCGCTTTACTTTAAAGGAAAAGTTTACGAGCTGTTGAGTCTGTTTTTCAACAAAGGAGGTGATGAGGATGTCGAAAGCTGCCCTTTTTTGGTCGATGAAGCCCAGGTGGGGAAAATTCATTTGGCTAAAAAAATTATTTTAGAACGCATGACGGCACCGCCTTCATTGACGGACTTGTCAGCCGAAATAGGCCTGAATACCAAAAAGCTCAAAGAGGGCTTTAAGCAACTTTATGGACAGACGGTATTTTCGTATCTATTGGATCATAAAATGGAAGAAGCACGGCGTATGCTGGATTCACAGCAGTATAACGTCAATGAAGTAGGCTTAAAGTTGGGATACAGCACCTCGAGTCATTTTATAGCCGCCTTTAAAAAGAAGTTTGGTACGACTCCCAAAAAATACCTAATGTCTGTATCTTCGTAAAAAAAAGCGATGAAAGGTGTTTTGCTGGTGAATTTGGGTTCCCCGGAAAGTCCGGACCCCAAAGATGTGAAGGTATATCTCGATGAATTTTTAATGGACGAGCGGGTTATTGATCTCCCCTCATTTCTCAGAACCCTCTTGGTTCGTGGGATTATTTTGAATACACGGCCTAAGAAATCGGCCAAAGCATATAAAAAAATATGGTGGAAAGAAGGGTCGCCTTTGATTGTGCTTTCCAAACGACTCCTTCAAAAGATGGAGGCTAAAGTGCAGCTGCCCTTGGCTTTGGGAATGCGCTATGGAAAGCCCTCCATTCAAAGTGGTTTGCAAGAATTAGCGGATAAGGGTGTTACAGAAGTGTTGCTGGTGCCGTTGTACCCACAATTTGCCATGGCAACCACGGAAACCATTTTGGTGTTGGCGGAATCCTTGCGTCAAAAGCATTTCCCTCAGATGGAGTTCACCACGCTACCCCCTTTTTACAAGCATCCGGATTACATTCGAGTCTTGTCCCAATCGATAGAAGAATCGCTAAAAGGAAAAGAATGGGAGCATCTTTTGTTTTCCTATCACGGGGTTCCTGAGCGCCATATTCGCAAATCGGATAGCACCAAGTCCCATTGCAAAATAGACGGACAATGCTGTCAAACGGCCTCTCCAGCCCACCAATTTTGTTATCGTCATCAATGTTTTGAAACAACTCGTTTGGTGGCCGAATATTTGGAGTTAAAATCCGATTCCTATTCTACTTCCTTCCAGTCGCGTTTGGGCTTGGATCCTTGGTTGCAACCTTACACGGACAAAACAGTTGCCAAGATGGCCCAATCGGGAGTAAAGAACATGGCCATTGTAACGCCTGCTTTTGTGTCAGACTGTTTGGAAACGTTAGAAGAAATCGGAATGGAAGCCGTAGAAGATTTTGAAGAAAAAGGGGGTGACCACCTTCATGTTATTCCATGTATCAACGATCGTGAAGACTGGGTGAATGTGATGAGTCGTTGGGTAGATGAATGGGCTACGGCTGAAGCGGTAAACCCTTAATGGCTACCCAAAAAGCTGCTCAATTAGGGCAGCTTCCCATAGGGAAGCTACTGTTGCAACAATCGGTGCCGGCATCCATTGGGATTTTAGCGATGTCTATTAATATTTTGGTGGACACGATTTTTGTTGGACAGTGGATTGGTGCCGATGCCATTGCTGCGATCAATGTGGTTTTACCCGTATCTTTTTTTATTGGTGCCTTAGGAATGGCTATTGGTATTGGGGGAGGTTCGATCATTTCCAGAGCCTTAGGCAAAGGCAATGCTGAAAAAGCCCGCCAGACTTTTGGAAACCAGTTGACCCTGACCCTGCTTTTGTGTTTGAGTTTTGTATTGGGAGGGCTTTATTTTTCTGATAGTTTAATTCCTTTATTTGGGGGGCAGGGGCGTTTGTTTTCCTTAGCCAAAACCTATTATGTTATTGTATTGTATGGAGTTCCCGTATTGGGATTTTGTATGATGGGAAATAATGTGGTTCGTGCCGAAGGGAAACCCAAATATTCGATGTATGCCATGTTGCTTCCGTCGATATCCAATCTTTTAATGGATGTTATTTTTATCAAAGGAATGGGCTGGGGGATGACCGGAGCCGCATGGGCAACCACTCTTTCCTATGGTGTTTGTGCGAGTTATCTGCTCTATTTTTTTATTCGACATAGCGAACTGAAAATTCATTGGGAACAATTGCTTCTCAAACCAGTTATTGTTAAAGAAATTGGAAGTTTAGGGATGGTTACACTTGCCCGTCAAGCAGTGGTCAGCCTGGTGGTGTTGATTGTGAACAATCTATTGTTTGATTATGGAGGGGAGGCACAGCTTGCCATTTATGCCATCATTAGTCGGATGCTTATGTTTGCACTCTTTCCGGTATTGGGAATTACCCAAGGCTTTTTACCCATTGCTGGATTTAATTACGGTGCCCATAACAAAGAGCGTGTGATTGCCTTGATTCGGCTTACGCTCATAGTGGTTACTGTAATGGCGAGTCTTGTGTTTGGACTCATTTTTATTTTTGCAGCACCCATTGCACAGCTTTTTACCAACGATAGCGAAGTCATTACCCAAACGCCTTATGCCCTTCGGTGGGTATTCGCAGCCACCCCAATTTTGGGGATTCAGTTAATCGGGGCGGCCTATTTCCAAGCCATTGGAAAAGCCATTCCAGCTTTGTTGCTTACTCTTACACGACAGGGGTTTTTCTTTCTCCCTCTAGTATTTATACTCCCAAGCTATTTTGGTATTGATGGTATCTGGATGGCCTTTCCAATAGGAGAAGCTTTGGCTACTATTATTACGGCTTTCTTTTTGTTTCGAGAGCTTAAAAAATATCGGAATAGCGAAGTTCCAGAGGCTTAGACCTACTCAGATACTTTTTTGTAATTTACCCGTTAAAATTCAGAAAACATGAAAGCAATGGGCAAGTATGTAGTTGTTATTCTAGGGCTTTTATTGGCGCTGGCTCCCAGCACAATAGAAGCACAGAAAAAGCGAAAAACAAAGAGTACGGGAATAGACAGTGCTCTATACAGCAGTTTAGAATATCGTGAGATCGGACCTTTTAGAGGCGGTCGCTCTGCTGCGGTCACGGGCGTACCCGGACAACCCAAGTTGTTTTATATGGGAAGTACCGGAGGAGGCGTATGGCGTACCACAGACGGAGGGCAGACCTATGAGAATATTTCAGACGGCTATTTTGGAGGCAGTATTGGATCGGTAGCAGTAGCCCCCAGTGACCCCAATGTGATCTATGTAGGAGGAGGTGAAGTCACTGTTCGCGGAAATGTGTCTTCGGGCTATGGTATGTGGAAAACCACCGATGCTGGACAGACATGGCAATTTGTGGGGCTTCCCAATTCACGGCATATTCCACGAATCGCTATTGACCCAAACAATCCCGATATCGTCTATGCAGCGGTTCTTGGGGATTTGTATAAACCAACATCCGAACGAGGGGTTTATAAAAGCATCAATGGTGGGAAAACATGGAAAAAAGTTCTGTTTTCAAACAATCAAGCCGGAGCCGTTGAGCTTCAGATGGATCCGACCAATCCTAGGATTTTATATGCAGCCACTTGGCGTGTGCAACGAACGCCTTATAGCCTGAGCAGTGGGGGATCGGGTTCTGCGCTGTGGAAGAGTACGGACTCCGGGGAAAACTGGACTGAAATAAGCCAACATGAAGGTTTTGCCCAAGGAACACTCGGAATCATTGGTGTAACGGTGTCTCCCTTAAATGCTCAGAAAGTGTGGGCCATTGTAGAAAATAAAGAAGACGGAGGGGTTTACCATTCTAAAGACGGTGGGACCTCTTGGGAGCATATCAATGACAGTCGGGCTTTACGTCAGCGTGCATGGTATTATTCTAAGATCTACGCAGACACTCAAAACGAAGACATTGTATATGTGATGAACGTATCCTATCACAAATCCACCGATGGGGGAAAAACCTTTGAAGGCTTTAACGCACCCCATGGCGATCATCATGATTTATGGATTGCCCCTGAGGACAATCAGCGAATGATTATTGGAGATGATGGGGGAGCCCAAGTGAGTTATGATGGGGGAGCCCATTGGAGTACCTACCAAAATCAACCTACGGCACAGTTCTATCGGGTGACGACAGACAACGCCTTTCCCTATCGTATCTATGCTGCACAACAAGACAATTCCACGATCCGGATTCAGCATCGTTCCACGGGACGCTATTTGGGAACGGATCATTGGGAACCCTCTGCAGGTGGGGAGTCGGCCCATATAGCGGTTGACCCTCTAAACAATGAAATTGTTTACGGAGGAAGCTATGGCGGCTATCTTACACGTGTCAATCACGAAAAAGATACCGAACGAGGCATCAACGTATGGCCGGATAATCCTATGGGCTATGGTGCCGAAGGGATGCGTTATCGTTTTCAATGGAATTTCCCCATTCTCTTTAGCCGTCATAATCCAAAGAGACTTTACACCTTTTCCAATCAGGTGCATATGTCCGAAAATGAAGGACAAAGTTGGGAAGTAATCAGTCCGGATTTGACTCGGAATGATCCAGCCAAATTGCGCTCTTCCGGAGGGCCCATTACCCAAGACAATACGGGAGTAGAGTATTACTGTACCTTATTTGCCGCCAACGAATCGCCGTTGCAGGAAGGTCTTATGTGGGTGGGAAGCGATGACGGTTTGATTCATTTGACAAAAGACGGAGGTAAAAACTGGACAAATGTCACGCCGAAGGCGCTTCCCGAATGGACACAAATTAATAGTATAGAACCCTCTTACGAAGATCCGGCCGTTTGCTATGTGGCTGGAACACGATACAAAATGGGGGATTACCGCCCGTATTTGTACAAGACTTCAGATTATGGAAAAACGTGGAAAGCAATCAACAAAGGCATTCCTTCGGAGCACTTTACCCGTGTACTTCGTGCCGATCCAGATCGGAAGGGGCTTTTGTATGCTGGAACCGAATCGGGGATGTATATTTCCTTTGACGATGGAAATTCATGGAGTCCTTTTCAGCAAAACCTTCCTTTGGTTCCGATCACAGACCTAACGATTAAAGAAAAGAGCTTGATTGTCGCCACCCAAGGGCGTAGTTTATGGATGCTCGATGATTTGTCAGTATTACATCAATTACCCGATACCGCCACAGATCAAAAGCTACGTCTGTATGCGCCTAAAGACACTTACCGTATGTCGGGTCGTGGGGGAGACCGCTCAAAAACCCAAGGAACCAACCTTTCCAATGGGGTTATTGTTCATTATTATCTACCGAGTTGGGATGCTGAAAAAGACAGCCTTTCCATCCACTTTATGGAAGAAGACGGCAGCCCAATCACAACGATTACTTCTTTCGATGAAGAAAACCCTCTTGAACCTGAAAAAGGAGGGAATCGTTTTGTGTGGGACACTCGTTATGAAAAGGCAATGACATTGGAGGACATGATTTTTTGGAGTGCTTCCTTTTCGGGACCCAAGGCGGTTCCTGGGAATTACAAGGTGCAACTAAGTCTTAACGGTGAAAATCTTCAACAAGACTTCACCATTCTTCCCAATCCTGCTGGGGAGGCTACTTTGGCAGATATGCAAAAGCAGTTTGACTTTATACAGCAAGTAAACACCACCAACGACAAGGCGCACAAAGCCATCAAAAGCATGCGTTCGATTCGGGAAAAATTGGCTGGATTCGAAGTCAATTTTGCTTCGGATGCTTCATTGAAGGGTTTGGTTGATCAGGCAAAAGCAATTCAAACAGCCCTCTTGGACGTTGAGAAAACACTCTACCAAACACAAAACAGAAGCAATCAGGATCCGTTGAACTTCCCCATAAAATTAACCAATAAATTGGCGCATCTTAACCGCTTGGTGGGAATGGATGATTTTGGGCCTACCCGTCAGGATGAAGCCGTTCGGGAAGCCCTTACAAAAGCCATTGACGAAGCCTTAGCAACTTTTGAAAAAATCAAAGAAACGGACGTAAAATCCTTTAACTTAGAGTTTTCAAAACAAGCACTGGATTATCTAACGATCGAAGACTAAAGTGAGTTATTACAACTATATAAAAGCCTTGCATCTGATTTTTGTAATCACATGGTTTGCAGGGCTTTTTTATATGCCGCGGCTTTTTATTTACTGGATAGAAGCGCAGCAAAAGGAGGTGCCAGCTCGCAGCATATTGACGGAACAATTTAAGTTGATGGCCTATCGATTGTGGTATATCATCACCTGGCCTTCTGCTGTTCTAGCCATTCTTTTTGCTTCGGCTTTGTTGTATCTGATGCCTTCTTGGTTGGTTCAATCTTGGATGTGGATCAAACTGGCTTTTGTTGGAGTTTTGATTGTTTATCACCTCAAAACGCACATGATATTCCGTCAGATGCAAGGCGGTATATACCCGTACAGTGCTAATTTTATGCGAATTTGGAATGAAGGGGCCACACTTATTTTATTTGCCATTGTTTTTTTGGTGACCCTAAAAAATAGCTTTCACTGGGTTTTTGGCGTAGTAGGAATTGTACTCTTGGGCGTATTTTTGATGTTGGGCATTCGACTGTATAAACGAATTCGGAAAAAGCAAAACACATGACGTTAAAGGCGCTTTTTAATCGAAGACTATCATTGCGTACACGGCTATTCCTGTCCATGATATTATTGGTCTTTTTGGCTTGTATGCTCATCTTAGCTGCGACCTATATACAGTATCAAACCGAAGCAGATGACTACAACTTATTTCGTTTGGATCGAAAAGAGCAGCAAATTCAACGTCAGCTCAATTATTTAGTAGATAAGCACGATCTGGAAGAAGCTTCTGATTCCGTTTGGGCGAGTTATGTAAAAGACCTGCGATCTATTAGTAAAATTCATAAAGTGGAGTTTTCCATTTTTAGTCTTGAAGGAGATTCGCTTTTTGTCTCCTTTACACCCCTTAAAATCATTGCGAACAACTACAAGATCGATTCAAGCTTAGTAGCCAAAGTATTTGAAAAATCCGGGACACGATATTTGGAAGAAAGCAATGATGAAATTGGAAAATTTCAATCGTCTTACAGTTTGTTGAAAACGGAAAATGGGACGCCGTATGCCATCTTGTTTTTCCCTTATTTTGAAGACATTTCTTTTTCCGAAAACGAACTAAATAAGTTCTTGCAAAGGCTGTATCAGGTGTATTTGATCATGCTGGTAGTGGCTATTTTCTTTGCTTATTTCATATCTCGCTACGTGACGCGATCGCTGGAGAAACTTCGGCAAATGATTGGACAGACCGGTTTTTTGACACGAAACAAAAAAATCCATTTGGATAATGCGACTCGTGAAATTGAAGGCTTGGTCAACTCCTACAACAACATGATTGATGATCTGGAACAAAGCGCAGAGCTATTGGCCAAAACAGAAAGGGAACAGGCTTGGCAGGAGATGGCACGACAGGTGGCGCATGAAATCAAAAATCCACTCACTCCCATGCGGCTCACAGTACAGAGTTTTCAGCGGCGTTTGGATCCGAATGATCCCGAACTAAGAGAAAAAATTGATGAATTTTCGTCTATGTTGATTACGCAAATCGATACGATGAGTCAGGTGGCAAACGCTTTTTCCGATTATGCAACCCTGCCCAAAGCACAATTGCAAGAAGACAACATTGTAAAGCTAACACGAAGAGCTGCGGATGTTTTTGAACAGGAAAATATTGAATTTACAACCACCATCAAAAGCCAGTATGTACTGCTAGACAGAACCCAGTGGATTCGAGTGATGACCAATTTGATTCAAAACGGGATTCAGTCAGTGCCTTCTGAAAAAACACCCAAAATCAAAGTCCAAATCAAAATTCAAGCAGATTGGGTTGTGATTACTGTAAAAGACAATGGACACGGAATTGCGGCTGAGAATAAAGACAAGATTTTCGAACCAAAATTTACCACCAAAACCAGAGGGATGGGTCTTGGTCTTGGGATTGTCAAGAACATTATTACGTCTCACAATGGAGAAATATCCTTTACATCCAAAGAAGGAGTGGGTACTAAATTTGAGGTAAAAATCCCCTTGCTTTAAGAAGCAGATTGGATGCTATTGACGCCTTGATGAATCATTTTTTCAAGAGAATTGATCGTTTCTTCAGGTGCCTTTGTATTGATTTCCTGGAGGGGGTGAAATTTAAAAATAATTGGTATGCCGAGGGGGAAGGGAAAGTAATTGTAACGACTCAGCTGCCATGAATTACCAATGCTTACAGGAATGATCTGCGCGTCGGGAATTTCTTTAAAAAGCGTAAGCAGTCCTCCTTTTTGGAAGGGTTTGGGGAGCCCGTCTCGACTGCGCGTTCCTTCGGCAAAAATGACAACGGACCAGTTGTTTTGGCGCACTGTTTGGGCAAAGGTTTTGATGTCTTCCAGCGCTTTGATTTTATTCTTCCGATCAATCAAGACTGAGCCTCCGTTTTTTAGATTGTAAGATATACTAGGGAGGCCTTTTCCCAATTCTTTTTTACTAATGAACTTGGGATGACAAGCCCTCAAATACCAAATCAGGGGTGGAATATCATAGGTGCTTTGATGATTAGCAACAATAATAGAGGGTCTGTTTCGATTCAACTTGGGCAGGTCGTGCAGTTCAAAACGGATTCCCAGAATATTGAGGCAACGTAAGAGGCACCAATTGAGTAAATCCACACTTTTTTTATGTGCTTGGTATCCGAATAACCTCAGACAAATCACTTGAACTCCGTGAAAAAGAATAAGGGTACTCCCAAAGCAGAAGTAGTACAGTAAAGAAAGCGGATACGACAGTGCTTTTTTCAAAGCAAAAGGGGTTTAGCAGTGCTCGCTGTAGGCCGATTGCAGATTTTCAGCAATCATCTGAGCAGGTCTCCCTTCGATATGATGTCTTTCGATCATATGCACTAATTCTCCATCTTTGAACAAGGCGATGCTTGGGGAAGAAGGTGGAAATGGAATCATTTTGGCACGAGCGGCATCGGTAGCTTCACGATCCACACCGGCAAATACCGTGAAAAGGTTGTCTGGAGTTTTGTCTTGTCCCAATGACATTCGTACGCCTGGACGTGCGTTGGCGGCGGCACAGCCACAAATAGAATTTACAACAACCAAGGTAGTTCCTTCTTTGGCTAGGGCCGTGTCCACATCTCCTTCTTGAAACAACTCCTCAAATCCAAGGGTTGTCAGTTCTTCTCGCATGGGTTTTACAATCTCTGCTGGGTACATAATTATTTTTTTCCAAAGATATAAAGTTCGTTTGGTATTGTCCCCTCCCTTTTTTTAAATATTTACAGGTCTTGTATTTGAATTAATTTTTTCCTTTGCAAAACAAATAAACAATGATAGGTGAAATGGATGGCTGCCCTAATCGGGTACTTAATATATCGTTTTCCTGGAGCGGTACTGGGCTTTGTGATTGGAAGCCTATTGGATCAGGCGAGTAGAAGTAATCCTCGATTTCGTCCTCCGGGTCAAGGACTTTCCAAAAGCTCTTTTGAACTAAAGTTATTGGCTTTGGCAGCTGTGGTCATCAAAGCTGATGGCACAATTTTAAAAGAAGAATTGCGCTACGTTCGCAACTACTTTATTGGGCAATACGGAACGCAAAGGGCTCAAGAAATTTTTCAAACTTTTAATGAGGAGATCAAAAAAGAATCTCAAAGTGTGGCTGGGTTAGGCATGGATTTTGTGCGAGGAACCGTCTATGCGACACGGGTTCAAATCCTTCATTTTTTATTTGGGATTGCCCTTGCCGATGGGAATATGTCGGAAAGTGAGGAGGCCAAATTACGTGAAATTGCTTCGGCCATGCGATTGCGCTCCCAAGACTTTAATCGCATCAAGGCGATGTTTGTAAAAGAAACCGGGCAAGCTTTTAAAATATTGGAAGTAAGCCCTAAAGCGACCAATGAAGAAATCAAAAAAGCCTACCGAGCCTTAGTGAAAAAATACCACCCCGACCGAATCAAAACGGAAGACGAAGCACTTCTAAAGGGGGCTCAACAAAAATTTATTCAGATTCAAGAGGCCTATGAGGCCATTAAAAAAGAAAAAGGATTTTAAACAACAGCAATGGAACAGTTATGGTTTTATTTTGACTTGGGACTCTGGCATGTGTTGGATGCAACAGCCATAGACCACCTCTTATTTATTGCGGCGTTCACTGTGCCCTATCATTTTGAAGCCCTTCGAAAATTACTGTGGTGGACCACCTTGTTTACGGTGGGCCATACGCTCTCTTTGATGGGCAACTATTATTTTGCCCTCAATCCCCCATCGGAATGGATAGAGTTTCTAATACCCATATCCATTCTTGTCGCGTGTGTTCCCTTACTGCAAGGCTCAATCCCATCTCCTCGTTCTCAAGCCTTACTCAGTTTGCTGATTTTTGTTTTTGGAATCATTCATGGATTTGGATTTGGACGTTATTTTGGAATGATTGTGTCTGGAGAGGAGGCCGGTTCCGCCTTGTTTTCTTTTGCTTTTGGGGTTGAAGCCGCACAGATTGTCATCATCCTTTGTGTCTTGTTGTTACAATTACTTGTAGTTCGTTTTGGCCTCTTGACCAAGGAAAAATGGAAGTTGGTCGCGGGTGCCATGATTCTCTCACAAGCTCTTGAAATGACCCTCCAGAATTGGCCGGGATAAAAAACTACCACTGCTTTTTAAATACTCGTATCTTAGTCGGCTATGGGAAGTAAACAGGAAAAATACGATCGCGCTTATCTGGAGATGGCCCACACTTGGGGACAGCTTTCCTATTGCAAACGCAAGCAGGTAGGAGCTCTAATTGTAAAAGACCGAATGATCATTTCCGATGGATATAACGGAACGCCTTCTGGTTTTGAAAATGTTTGTGAAGATGACGAATACGCAACCAAATGGTATGTGCTTCACGCCGAAGCCAATGCGATTCTCAAAGTAGCCGCCTCGACTCAATCTTGCCAAGGGGCCACACTTTATATCACTCTTTCTCCCTGTAGAGAGTGTAGTAAATTGATTCATCAATCAGGCATCCAACGAGTGGTGTATTCCAAAGCCTATAAAGACCTTTCTGGAGTTGATTTCTTAAAACGCGCTGGGGTTGAAGTCACCCAGTTGCCCCTATCTTCTTAAAACGCGATTTGTGAAAAACACCTTTTATCTTTTGGTTATTGTTGTTCTATCGTTATTGATTGGCTTTTTCTGGGGCAGTCGTTCCGAGGAGTTGGGATTGTTTTCTGCCGAAAGGAGTTCGGCCCAAGCAAAACTGAATCTTTTGATGGACTATGTCGATCAACGCTATGTGGATTCACTTGATATTGACGCGCTGTCGATTGAGGTCATTCAAGAGATTATCGATCGTTTGGATCCCCATACGGTCTATATTCCCAAAGAAGAAAGTCAGGCATTGTCAGAAACCATGCAGGGGAATTTCGTAGGGATCGGGGTTAGTTTCTATATGGTTCAAGATACGGTCACGATTGTCCGGGTATTGGAGGGCGGTCCTAGTAAAAAAGCAGGCATCCGAGCGGGGGATCGTATTTTGATAGCCGATACAGACACGCTCTACCAAAAGGAGTTCCAAATTGAAGATATTGTGTCCAAACTCAAAGGAACGCCCGATAGTTCGGTAAACCTTCAGTTCTATCGTCCTCAAAATGATTCTCTTTTTTCCTTAACCATGCCCCGTGGAACGGTTCCATTAAAAAGTGTAGAGGCCCATTTTCCTGTAAATGAGACCACAGGCTATATCAAAATCAATCGCTTTTCTCAAACGACTTACGAAGAGTTTATAACGGCTTTGCGGTCGTTTGATCTGTATCAAACTAAAAAGCTAATTCTCGATTTGCGAGACAACCCAGGAGGGTATATGTTTCCAGCCAAGCAAATTGCCGACGAGTTTTTAGAGGATGGAAACCCCATCGTTATTACAAAAAGCAACAATGGAATACGTCAACAAACACTAGCAACCGAAAAAGGAGGTTATGAAAAAGGGGAGGTCTATGTTTTGCTCAATGAGCAATCAGCCTCAGCGGCAGAAGTTTTGGCAGGGGCACTGCAAGACAACGATCGGGCGTGGATTGTAGGCCGTAGGAGCTTTGGGAAAGGCCTTGTTCAACAACAGCTTCCATTGGGCGATGGGGATGCCGTACGACTGACGACAGCTCGTTATTACACCCCTACCGGGCGCTCCATTCAACGCCCTTACAGCAGTGACAAAGAGGCCTATTACGATGAAGTCAACCAACGCTATGACAGTGGTGAAATGGCCGATGTAGCAAAAGTTCCAGTCAATGATACGCTGGTATATAAAACACCTGGAGGACGAACTGTGTACGGAGGTGGAGGGATTACTCCAGATATTTACGTGCCAAACAATAATACTCGTGCCGAAGAATTTGATTTCTTTTTATTGCGGTCCAATCTGATGAATCACTTTGTCTTTAGTACGATAGATGAAGACCGAGGCGCTTATGAGTTTGCTTCAGAAGCCGATTTCATCGCCACTCCCTTAGCCAACACCCAACGTTGGATTCAAGATTTTAAAACCTACTGCAAAGACAATGGTTTGCCATTGAACATAAAAGACACTCAAATCGTTGGGAATGCCATCAAAGCATACTTAGGCTTACAGCTGTTTGGCGAAAATTGCTACGCCAAAATCCTGACCCAGCAAGATGTTTTTATAGAACGTGCGCTCACGCATCAAAGCATCGAAGACTAGTTTACTTTCTTTTGAGCTTTTGAGCTACTTTGAGCGATTGCGATAGCAAAACCAATAAGAGAAGGGCACAAGCAGAAGCTAGTACTCCAATGCAGGCCACCAAACTTTTCCCTTCTAAAGGCGCACTCCATTCTATTTGAAAGGTATTGAACCCCAAGGCAGCTATTGCCAAAAACATAAATACGTAAATCCACTTTTTCATCGTTCGATAAAAGTAAAAAACAAGATTGTATTAGGACGCTAGTTGCACCACATTTGTAGCAAAAAGTTTTAGGGCGATAGCCAGTAGCACTACGCCAAAAACCTTTCGAATGATCTGAATCCCCGAAGGTCCAAGAAATCGACCAATGGCATTGGAAGATTTTAAGACGCCATAAACCAACAGAATATTGACCACAATAGCACCAATCATATTGACTACATGGTATTCAGCTCGTAGGGAGAGAATAGAGGTCATGGTCCCCGCTCCAGCAATAATTGGAAAGGCAAGGGGAACAATAGAGGCGGAAGCAGGAATATCGCCTTTGAAAAGACTCACTCCCAAGATCATTTCAACAGCCAACAAAAACATTACTAAAGATCCAGCTACGGCAAAGGAACTCACGTCGATTCCTATCAATTTAAGAATTTCTTCTCCTAAGAATAAAAAGGTGATCATTAGCAAAGCCGACACAATCGAGGCCTTTTCAGATTGGATATGACCAACTTTATCACGCAAACTGATGATGATCGGGATACTGCCAAAAATATCAATGACGGCAAACAGGATCATTCCGGCACTTAAAAATTCTTTGAAATCAAACATAGCCCTGGATTTAATGGGATTAAAATTTGCCGCGAAATTAGTATTATTCTCAGTATTTTTAAGCACTAATCCCAACTATGATTGTACAAATTCAAGATTGTTTGGTTTCGGAAGCTGTTTTGCAAGAAGCTTTTGCTTGTGATTTGAATAGCTGCCAGGGAGCTTGCTGTGTAGAAGGCGAAGCAGGAGCCCCCTTGGAGCCTCAAGAAGCGACCTTTTTAGCTAAAGAATGGCCCAAGATCAAACCCTATATTCCCATCAAAGGGCAAGAAGCAATTCTCGAACAAGGGCCCCATGTAAAAGGGTTTGGTGATGAATTGGAAACCCCACTTGTCGATGGGAAAGAATGTGCCTATACCGTATTTTCAGAAACAGGAATGGCGCAATGTGGTATCGAAAAAGCCTACAAGGCAGGAGCCATTTCACAGAACAAGCCCATCTCTTGTCATTTGTATCCAGTTCGATTAAAGCAATACACAGATTTTACAGCAGTTAACTACCATCAATGGCATATTTGCAAGGCTGCCTGTTCGTTAGGAGCACAGCAAAAAATCCCTGTTTATGAATTTGTCAAAACAGCCTTGATTCGAAAATTTGGACAAGCGTGGTATGATGAATTGGTTTTAGCAGCCCAAGAATTGTCAAACTGACGTTTTCAAGTATACTGCGGCATAGCCGCATTTCTGACAATCTAAAACACTCAAAAACAGATGGTTGTGTTTTTATATTTTTTAAGCCATTAGCGAGCAACAACCGTTTTTTGTTAAAAACTAGAGCTGTTTGTGGATAAGTACCCCTTTCAATTCTGCGAGCATTTTTAAATCTTTGTTAGTCTCGAAAGTAACCTAATCAACGAAAAACAGTAAACTATGGCAGCAGTGGAACCCATCCTAGCAGAAAACGAAAACCGATTTGTGATTTTTCCAATACAACACCATGATATATGGGAGTGGTATAAGAAAATGGAAGCTAGTTTTTGGACCGCTGAAGAAATTGATTTGCATCAAGATCTTACCGATTGGAATAACAAGCTCAATGCGGATGAAAAATATTTCATCAAACACATTCTAGCATTTTTTGCTGCTTCTGACGGGATTGTCAACGAAAATCTTGCGGAGAATTTCGTGAACGAGGTACAATATTCCGAGGCTAAGTTTTTCTACGGTTTTCAGATTATGATGGAAAACATCCATTCGGAAACCTATTCGTTGTTGATAGACACCTATGTAAAAGACGAAGCAGAGAAATCGAATCTTTTTAAGGCCATTGAGGTTTTTCCAGCGATTAAGAAAAAAGCCGATTGGGCACTGCGTTGGATTGATTCTGATTCTTTTGCAGAGCGTCTGATTGCTTTTGCTGCTGTTGAAGGAATCTTCTTTTCAGGAGCTTTTTGTTCGATTTATTGGTTGAAAAAACGCGGGTTAATGCCAGGGCTAACATTTTCCAATGAATTGATCTCAAGAGATGAAGGTGTCCACTGTGACTTTGCGGTACACCTCCACAATCATCACTTGGTAAACAAAGTCCCCAAAAAGCGAATCCAAGAAATTATTCTAGATGCGCTCAAGATCGAAAGAGAATTCATCACCGAATCTCTACCCGTAAGCCTCATCGGGATGAACGCCAAACTCATGACTCAGTACTTAGAGTTTGTGACGGATCGTTTGTTGCTCGAATTGGGCTGCGAAAAGCAACACAACGTAACCAATCCATTTGACTTCATGGATATGATTTCCCTCCAAGGGAAAACCAACTTCTTCGAAAAGCGCGTATCAGAATACCAAAAAGCGGGCGTACTCAACAAAGAAGAACCAGAAACTAAGATATCCTTTGACGCTGATTTCTAGCCACAACCTTCCCTCCCTAACCAAAACAATAACCAATAATCCGATTCCCTATGAGCATGTATGTAGTAAAAAGAGATGGCCACAAAGAACCCGTAATCTTTGATAAGATTACCGCAAGAGTACGCAAACTCTGTTATGGTCTCAACGATTTGGTTGATCCGGTACGAGTAGCCATGCGCGTGATTGAGGGTCTTTATGATGGCGTTACAACATCAGAATTGGATAATTTGGCGGCCGAAATTGCAGCTACAATGACAACAACGCATCCGGATTATGCGCAGTTGGCAGCACGGATTTCGGTGTCGAACCTACACAAAAACACCAAAAAATCCTTCTCGGATACCATGAAGGATTTGTACGAATATGTAAACCCCAGAACCGGGAAAAAAGCACCTTTGTTATCGGATGAGGTGTATAAAATTATCAAGAAAAATGCGGAGCTGTTTGACTCCAGCATTATCTATAATCGGGATTTTGGATATGATTTCTTTGGATTTAAAACCCTAGAACGATCGTATCTATTAAAACTCAATGGGGTGATCGTGGAACGACCCCAACATATGTTGATGCGCGTTGCCGTAGGGATTCATCTTGAGGATGTGGACTCGGTTCTGGAAACCTACCACCTGATGTCGAAGCGTTATTTTACCCACGCAACACCCACCTTATTCAATTCAGGAACCCCCAAGCCACAAATGTCTTCCTGCTTTCTACTGGCCATGAAAGACGACAGTATTGATGGAATTTATGACACCCTGAAGCAAACGGCTAAAATTTCACAGTCAGCTGGCGGGATAGGTTTGTCTATTCACAACATTCGCGCAACGGGTTCGTATATCTCAGGAACCAACGGAACCTCCAATGGAATTGTTCCAATGCTTCGTGTTTTCAATGACACGGCACGCTATGTGGATCAAGGAGGAGGAAAGCGAAAAGGCTCCTTCGCGATCTATGTAGAGCCTTGGCATGCGGATATTTTTGATTTCCTTGATTTGAAGAAAAACCATGGAAAAGAAGAAATGCGCGCACGCGACTTGTTCTATGCCATGTGGGTGCCGGATTTATTCATGAAGCGTGTTGAGCAAGATGCTGAATGGACGCTGATGTGTCCCAACGAATGCCCAGGACTCTTTGATTGCCATGGAGAAGATTTTGACAAGCTCTATCTTCAATATGAAAAAGAGGGGAAAGGCCGCAAAACGATTCACGCTCGTGAACTTTGGGAAAAGATTTTAGAATCTCAAATTGAAACGGGGACGCCTTATATGTTGTACAAGGATTCGGCCAACCGTAAATCCAACCAAAAGAACTTAGGAACCATTCGCTCTTCGAACCTTTGTACCGAAATCATGGAGTACACTTCTCCAGATGAGGTAGCGGTTTGTAACTTGGCATCCATCGCCCTGCCAATGTTTGTCGAAGACGGAGCGTTTAATCACCAAAAACTCTATGAGGTAACCCTTCAGGTTACGAAAAATCTCAACCGTGTGATTGACCGTAACTATTACCCAGTCCCCGAAGCGGCCAATTCGAATTTTAGACATCGTCCTGTAGGGCTTGGTGTTCAGGGATTAGCAGATACGTTCATTCTATTGCGTTTGCCGTTTACCTCTGAAAAGGCCAAAGAACTGAATCAAGAAATTTTTGAAACGCTTTATTATGCTGCGCTAACTGCTTCCCTCGAAGAAGCTAAAATAGACGGACCTTACGAGACCTACAAAGGATCACCAATCTCCAAAGGGGATTTCCAACACAACCTGTGGGGGATCAAGGACGAAGAGCTCAGCGGACGCTGGGATTGGACCGGATTGCGCAAGCAAGTCAAAAAACACGGTGTTCGAAACTCCCTGTTGGTTGCTCCTATGCCAACAGCTTCGACATCACAAATACTAGGGAACAACGAATGTTTTGAGCCCTATACATCAAACATATACACCCGACGCGTACTTTCCGGGGAATTTATTGTAGTAAACAAGCACCTATTAGAAGACCTCGTGGATCTTGGCTTATGGAATGAGGATATGAAGCAAGAATTGATGCGCGCCAATGGATCAATCCAGCATATTGAGGGCATACCCGAAGAAATTAAAGAGTTGTATCGTACCGTGTGGGAAATGAGTATGAAGGACATTATTGACATGTCACGCCATCGTGGATATTTTATTGATCAATCACAATCATTGAATTTATTCATGGAAGGCGCGACCATGGCAAAACTGACTTCCATGCATTTTTATGCCTGGAAGTCAGGTCTTAAGACGGGAATGTATTATCTGCGCACGAAGTCTGCTGTAGATGCGATCAAATTTACCATTGACAACAAAGCAGCGGAGAAAGTCGGGACAACAGTAGAAGCAGCGGCACCCATTGCTGCTGGTGGAACTACCGCGACCAAGGCGTCTCCTGCCCAAGCAGGACAGCAAATTGCCGTGGATCCGCTCTCCCCCGAAGAACTCAAACAAATGCTTTCACAATCCCAAAATAGTGAAGACGATGACTGTCTGATGTGCGGTTCTTAGAAGTTTAAAATCACCCCTTATCTTAACATAAGGGGTTTTATTTTACCCCCAATGTTAAGAAAATGTTACGCAAACATTAATTAGGAGTAAAATAATCCCTATATTTGAATTGAATCCCCTAAAAAGGAATGAAAAATGAGACAGTTTATTATAGGAATAATGGTTTTAGGATTGAGTATCCAACTAGGATATAGCCAAAAGAGAACCGATTATAAAAAGGAAAAAAACTTGATGAGTGTGGTCAGTTATCATGATAACGGACAAATTGCTCAGAAAGGATATCTGAAAAATAATAAGCTTCATGGTGAATGGATTAGCTACACCGAAACGGGAGAAAAACTAGCCCAAGGGACTTTCCTAAAGGGTAAAAAGATTGGCAAATGGTTTTTCTGGCAATCCGAACGCATGACCGAAGTGAGTTTTGAAAACAACTTACCGATTGATCATGTTGTCTGGGAGCGTGGAGCCGTTGCTTCTATAGACTAATCTTTCCCCACCGAATTCATTTCGGCATATTCCTCTATCGTTTGAAATTTGTGCGCAATCAAATCTTTTGTTCTTAACAATAGATTGAAGTACATCGCTGTATTCTTAACACTGGTTTCAACCTCTTTTGTTCGAACAATCTGCTTTTGAATCATCTTTTGAATAAGCGCAATGGAGGCTTCTTTCTGATCGAGTACCATTTGATATTCTTTAGAATCTGTCATCCCTTTTTCAAAAATCTTAAGCATCATATTGAATACCAGATTCAGTTGAGATAAAACACTCAATAATTCCTCGTGCTGTGGAGTACTAATCTTACTATGATTATTGTAAATATGACGGTGGCTTAACTTGGTCATGTAGTGAATATCTTCTGTTAAGTCGTGCAATAAACCTAATAAATTGATATAAGAATACACAGGTAAAATATTATCAGACCGTAAGGATTTAATAAAAAAGAAAGAGGCGCTTCTTAGTTCCTCTAAGTCATTTTTGAGGACTTCTGACTTTCTTCGCACTTGATACAATTTTCTGTAATTGTCTGTTGCCAACCCTTCAACCATTTCGGTGTAAATTTCAATTGTGTATTGGAAAATGCCTATAACATTGTCTCCAGATTCAATAACAGCAGCCTCCAAGGTTTTGGTTCGTGCATTTAAATTGAGTTTAGAGGTGATCTTAGTTTTAAGGTCTGTTTTGGAAATAAAATTTCGTCCAATGATGACCAACACAGCTAAAATGATTAAAGCAATGGCAATGTTACCTCCGTAGTAGATGGTTGCTGTAACAACGCCACATACAACGAATGCACTGAGTGCGGTAAAAAACCATCCCACAATAACATTAATGACTCCTGCGACGCGATAAACGGCACTGTCGGTACCCCAAGCGCGATCGGCCAAAGAGGTCCCCATAGCCACCATAAAGGTCACATATGTTGTTGATAAGGGTAATTTAAGCGAGGTGGCAATGGCAATCAGTACTGCTGCGACTACCAAGTTGATACTGGCTCTCAGTTTATCAAAGGCAGGGAGGTCTTTGTTGTTGAGGGTATAAAATCGTTCCGTAGTCATGGATTTTTTTATCATCTTATTGATGCTGTCAGGAGTAATACTCGCAAGAAACGTATGGCTGCTAGAGAAAACACGTACCAGTTGCCGGGAAAGGTAGTTGGGTTGGAAGCGTTCTTTGATTTGATTTTGATCGGAAAGATCCAAAGAAGTTTGCACAACCCGTTTTGCTTTGGAGGAAAACCACAAAGTCACAATCATAATACCACCAGATGCAAAAAGGAAGATACTAGGCGTAGCCACCTTAGCAGAAAGTACGCTCATATTAAAAACGGTTGCTTCGACTCCTGAATTTACCCAAGCCAAATAGGACTGATAGGCTGCAATGGGAACTCCGATGAAGTTGACCAGATCGTTTCCAGCAAAGGCGAGTGCCAATGCAAATGTTCCCAAACCAATAATGAATTTATAAACATCCAATTTCACAAAACGGATCAAAGCTGCGATCAGTAAAAACAAAAGGAAAGCAATAAAGACATTCACCAAGAGATAGTTGGTTTCTAAAAACTCATTAATTGTCAATCCATTGAGCCATTCATAAGACGAATTGGCAACATCCGTTCCTTTGATTCCTTTGATCAAGATAAAATTGACAATAGCTGCTGAAGAGAGGGCTCCAAAAAGCGCATTGACATAAAAGGGACGCGATTCGAAATCATAGGACAATAATATGCGTGAAAAGGTTTGGACCAGAGCTCCTATGGTAAAGGCAATAAAGACAGAAAGTAAAATCCCAAGAATGATCTGGACGGCCTTATTGGTATTGATGTAGGTGTCTATATCATTCAGATTTTGATCGCTGGAGTAGATTTTAATCATAGCAATAACAACGGCTGCTCCAAGTAGTTCAAAAACAATAGAAACCGTTGTGGAAGTAGGCATTCCTAGGGTATTAAAAAAATCAAGCAGCAGAATGTCGGTAATCATAACCGCTAGAAAAATGTATATAATCTCGTTGAATACAAAGGCTTCAGGATTGAAAATACCCTTTCGAGCCACTTCCATCATTCCACTAGAGAAAAAGGCTCCCATGGCGATTCCGGCGCTGGCAAAAATCATGATGCTCTTATAGCTAAAGACTTTTGAACCGATGGCAGAGTTCAGAAAGTTCACGGCGTCATTGCTAACACCAACAATTAAGTCTCCTATCGCTAGGAGACTTAATACGATTATAATTTCTAGATAAAAATTTTCCATATAGTGAAGTAGTTACACAAAAATGGAAAATTAATTCCGGAATTAAAATTTAATTCCGTAGCTCAATGAAAAGGAGGTGCCAAAATTTCGGAAAGAGAAGGGTTGCGTCTCGAAATCATAAAACTCGTATTGGGATTCTCTTTGATCGTTTAAGATGTTATCAATTTTAATCCGTAAGGTTCGATTCACGCCGTTTTCTTGTTTGAATTTTTTCTCAAAAGTGAAGTTTAAAGCATTGAAAGGAAGTGAAAAAACATCAGGTACATCATCGTTTCCGACAATTTGAAGCGTTTTCCCCTGACGATTAAAAAAGAGACTCATTTCATAGTTCTTCTCGATTTCTTCAAAGCTAATCCCCGTATTGATGATATACGGTGCTTGTCCTTGAAGTTGACGGTAGTTTTTGAAAGCAATTCCTTGGGGCTGTCGCAATTGGCGAATATTTCGCTCAATGGGTCCCATGGTCTGACGGGATTCAATTACTGACAGGTTTACATTAAGGGCTAGTTTGTTTCGATCGGTTGCAATAAAATTCTTGCGCGCTTCAAATTCAGCTCCTACTACGGTTGCCTCAGGGTTATTACGAGCGATAAATACATTGGGTGTTGAGCGGTCAAACAAAACAATCTCAATGGGATCATCAAAATTTTTGACAAAGCTACTGATGGCAAAAAACTCCCCTTTGGTTCCATAATTTTCATATCGCAGATCATAGTTCATGATCAACGAAGGCGTCACGTTGGGATTCCCGTAAAAACGAGTACCTGTGATGGGATCTAAGATAACAGCTGTTGAATTTTCCTTAAAGGAAGGTCTTGCAGTAGTTCTATAAGCTGAAGCCCGTACTTTTTTAGTATCGCTAAGGGAGTAGATCAAGTTTAGCGAAGGGAAAAAATCAGAACGATTCAAGAATTCCGCTTTGTTATAAACCGTTTGACTCAAGGATTGTCCCGTATAGATCAATTTGTAGTTTTCAAATCGCAAACCTATGATTCCTTTAATTTTTTCATTCAGGTTAACTTCTCCAGAGACGTATGCGCTGGTTTTGTTGATTTCCGAGTCAAATTGATTTTCTTCTTGAAAACTCCCTGAGATATAGGCACCGCTGTTGCCCTGGAAAGTCCACAGATTGTCATTCTGAAGCAATTGATTCGCTTGACCGTTTAGATAGAGTGTAGAGCCAATGTGGTTTACGGTGTAATAATCAGTTCCAAAAACACGATTCTTGTACAAGTAAGCGGCTCCCACATCAAGTTTTACTTCACTGTCATTGACAGAGAATTTAGTAGCGTAGTCAACTTTGGCGTTGTATACATTTTCATCCAAGTCTCTCCAAATTCGTTGGGGCAATCCAGCACCATTGGGAGACAGCGCATAGCGACCTCCATCCAGAATTTCAAAAACAGTGATTTTAAAATCTTTATCATAGACTAAGGCCTTGGTAGCATTGGCTTTGATTTCTAAGCTGCTGTTGCCTTCGTCCAGATTGTATTTTGCGGCAAAAGGAACGGATAAGATGGTTCGCTGGGTGTAGGTAATAAAGTTCCCAATACCATAAAAATCATCCGAAACAAACTCTGAAAAACCACCCTGACGAACATTGGAGACACCATTTTGAATCCACAAAAAGTTTAATTTGTATTTGGAATTATCTCCGCTATAAGTAACACCGGTGAGAACATTTACAAACTTTTCTTCGGCCCCTAGGAGACCGTCGTTCTGACTGTTAAGAGAAAAGCCATTTTGATTAAAGATATACGTGCTGTTTAGGAAATCGTCCAAGAAGGTTGTGTTGCTTCGGTAATTGACGCTCCCGATGTAGCCAAACTTTTTCCCGTTGTTCAATTCAAAACTATTGCTAGTAGAAAACCCAAAATTGTAGTTCATAAAACTAGTCCCTGTCAAAGGCTCTAAGTTTTTATCGAGCAACTGAGTATAATTGTTGATGATGCTGGTTGCGGGTTTGTCACGAGCGGGTTCGGGTAGGGTTGCTCTTCGCGCAATTCGAAGCTTTCGGTCTCCATAGTCATAACCCAAGAAGTCTGTCTTGCTTGGTGCATCGTAGATATAGTTGTCTTGGAAGTGCATTTTAGGATTGTAAGACATTCCAAAGCTGAAGTTGTATTCTGGGGTATTGGCGAAGTCTTTTAATTCAATATTGACAATTCCTCCCGTAAAGTCAGCGTCTTGCTTAGCAGATGCTGATTTGATCACCTGAATGTTTTCGATCAGATTGGTTGGGAAAATATCCAACTGTAAGGTGTTTTTGTCGGGGTCTAGACCTGGAACTTCCATTCCGTTCATGGTTGTTTTGGAATAACGGTCACCCAGTCCTCTTACATAAACGTATTTTCCTCCTTCGATAGAAATTCCTGGCACTCGTTTGATGGCTGAGGCAATATCATTGTCTCCTGCCTTACGAATGGTTTGAAGAGACAAACCATCTAAAAGAACAGCTGATCTTTTTTGGATGTTTAAAACAGCATTAGCGGTGTTATTTTTTGCAGAAGAGGTAACCACCACTTCTTCCAATTCCGAAGAAGAAGCGTCCAAGGTGATTTCAAAAAGCTGACTTTGCGCGTCAGCTGTTATATTGATACCCGTAATTTTTTTGGTGTTGTATCCTACGAAAGAAACTTCTAGCTCGTATTGCCCTTCGGGCAGTTCCTCAAAAAGAAACTTTCCATCAAAATCTGAAGTGGTTCCGTCCACAGTCGGATAAGGACTGATTTGCTTTAGCTGTATGTTGGCGAAGGGAAGGATGTCATTAAAATCTCCATCGATAATTTTTCCTTCGATAACGCCCTGCGAAAAAGCAAATAGAGGGGCTAATAACAGTAAATATAGAAAGTGTTTTTTCATGCCGCGAAACTAAATGAAATCGTTCACTATCGGTGTTACCGATAGTGAACGATTAGGTTAAATTATGATTAACAAAAAAGGTTTAGTTATTGGCTTGACTCCACCAAGTCCATGTAAATTCGGATTCATCAGCACCTTGATCGGCATCGGGGGATGTTCCGATCGAAGCCCAGCTTCCGAAAGCAGTATTGATATCTCGATTGCTGTTGTCGTTTACAGTATTCGGCCCCACAATGGTAGCTTGACTAAAGTTTCCATTGAAGTAAAAGTCGCTAAAGATAATGTCTTCTGAACCATTAAGATCTGTTCCAAAAGAACGAGCTGTTACGATATTTTTGTAGTTACCGTTGTTTTCACTGAATTTTTCAAATTTGGACTTTTCAGCCGCTACCCCTTGGTATAGGACATTGGACATTTTGATCTGAATGTTTTCACGAATGCGTCCTAGTTGATCGCTGTCGGAAGCATCTTCTGAAAAGCGTCCATAAACGGTCAGTCCTTCAATGGTATTTTGAGCCTCATAGCTAATATCTTTAGCTCCGTCGATTTCAAAAGCTCCATCTGAATCTACCGCATATTCTACGATGGCATTTTTTATCGTACCGCTATAGGCCATGTCAATATCAATTCCGTCATCAAACTGATTCCAGATCAAAAGGTTGGTAACGTTTACCGCACCACCAAAAAATTCAACACCATCGTCTTTACTGGCAACAATCTCTACATTTTCAATCGTAGTTCCGTTACCAACAGCACCCAATGTCAATCCTTGAAGTTCAACATCTGGAGCGACTTGTGTTCCAGAGTGACGAATGGACACGTAGGAAATGCTTCCAGAGTTATCGGTGTCATCCATTCCTCCATAGAAGTTCCAAGTTTCGCCTTCGATAGCCAAAACCCCTTCAATTAGTTTTTCATCAACGGCATCGGAGATTTGAGCTTTTCCAAGGATAATCAGTCCGCCCCATTTTCCACGGTCAAATGCGTTGCGGTTTGTAGAGGGAGAACCGTAATCAATGTTGTCATTAATATCTGTCATAATAATGGGACTTTCGGCTGTTCCATTCATATAGATTTTGGCTCCACGCGCAACAATTAGAGCTGTTGCATCGTTGTCTTGTCCTTCCCCCGCTTTGATGATCGTGCCTGCATCTACGGTGAGTGTAACACCGTCCATAATCACTACTTTTCCCAGAATGACGTGAATTTGATCATTGGACCATGTTTGATCTTCTGTGATTTTAGTAATACCACCATTAGAACCGATTGTGTTGGTGTCAGGAGAGGTGGATGTGGTTGTAGTTTGATCAGTGGTTTGAGATGTTTCTGGGAAGGCAACATACTCAGTTACTGGATCATCATCTGAACAGGCAAAAAAGGAAGCTGCTACCAATAGACTTGTGAGGGAGATTTTTAGATGTTTCATTTTATAGGTTAAAAGTTTAATGCCACAAATCTAGGGGACACCTCCGGTTTGTTCTTTAGTTGTACGTTAACTCTAAAGCCAAAAACACTAACTTTTTGTTAAGTAAATCAAATCAAATAACCTTAACTTAACATCCTTTATGTGGCGATAAACACAAGTTTTAAAAAATGAACTGGGACACCCTACTATCACTAAAACGCTTCGGCGACACCAACAAACGCTTACGATCCGAACAAGACGCTACCCGCCTAGGATTTGAAGTAGACTACGATCGAATTGTCTTTTCAATGGCTTTTCGGAGCCTTCAGGACAAAACCCAAGTAATTCCTTTTTCGCAAAAAGATTTTGTTCATACTCGGCTCACCCACTCCTTAGAAGTATCGGTTGTAGGGCGAAGCTTGGGGCGTTTGGCAGGAAAGCATCTGCTTGAGAAATATCCGCACTTATCGGCTAGTTTGGGCTATCAAGCCAATGATTTTGGCGCCATTGTGGCTGCGGCTGCCTTGGCTCACGACATTGGAAATCCTCCTTTTGGGCATAGCGGAGAAAAGGCCATTGGTCACTATTTTAAGGAGGGCGCTGGAAAGCAATATGAATCAAATCTGACAAAAGAACAATACGAGGACCTCTGTTCCTTTGAAGGCAATGCCAACGGATTCAAAATACTCTGCCAGTCGCAAACGGGCAGTCCGGGAGGACTTCGCTTGAGCTATGCAACCCTTGGGGCCTATATGAAATATCCCAAGGCATCGTTGCCCTTCCGACCCTCACAGCACGTAGCCGACAAGAAATTTGGCTTTTTCCAATACGATCAAGCGATGTTTGAGACCGTAGCGACTGAGTTAGAAATGCAAGACGGCAAAAAGTATCACAGACACCCTTTGGCCTATCTTGTGGAGGCGGCAGATGATATCTGTTACACCATAATTGATTTTGAAGATGGCATCAATTTGGGTTGGATTCCTGAGTCGTATGCATTAGAATATTTACTGCAATTGGTGCAAGGAACCATAGACACCAAAAAATACGCTTCATTGGAAAGTCGTCCCCAACGACTGAGTTATTTACGCGCCTTAGCCATTAATAGCTTGATTCAAGAAGCAGCTCGTGTGTTTATGGAGAATGAAAGTCAAATTTTAGAGGGGACTTTCCCTCATGCTCTTTTGGATCGTTGTCAATACCAAGCTCAGATCGATGATATTATCGGAATTAGCGTTGCCAAAGTATATCAGTCGGATGAGGTAGTGCAAAAGGAAATTATGGGCTATCAGGTATTGACCAAATTATTGGATGCATTTGTTGGAGCGGGAATTCACGCATTGGAGGGTCGAGCCAATTCCTATGACACCCTACTGTTACAACTCATTCCAGAAGGCACTCCCTTTATTGGAAAGACCCATTATGAGACCTTACTAAATGCCAGTTGTTTTGTGGCGAGTCTATCCGATGGAAAGGCTAAAGATTTGGCGCAAAAAATCCATTAACTTTACCCGAAAAATACGCTATGGTTTTTCGCTGGATTTTGGTTCTTGCCATTACTGCACTCATACAAGTTTACGCTTTTCAAGCTGTCAAAACCTTTACCTCCAATAGAATTGTTCATATTCTATATTGGATCGTAGTTGTTTTCATTTTGGCATTGTTTTATGTACAAAGTTTCTATTATGTGAGCAGCCGTGGTTTTTCTCATTTTATGAGTTATTCTTTAGGTTTGTTTTTTTCCCTGTTTTTGTTCCAAAGCTTTTTGATTCTATTCCTTTTTTTAGAAGATATTATCCGACTACCGCAAGCTTTGTATCGCTATGTGACCACCCAGCAAACTGAGGGCATGCTTCCCGAAAGGAGAAAGTTTATCTCTCAAATTGCTTTGGGCTTGGCAGCAATCCCATTTACCGCTCTATTGATTGGGATGGTTCGAGGAAAATACAATTATAAGGTCTTGAAGTACACCCTGACTTTTGACGATCTGCCCGATGCTTTTGATGGGCTTACCTTGGCACAGATATCGGATATCCATTCCGGCAGCTTTGACAATCCTGAAAAAGTAGCCTATGGGGTAGACTTAGTCAATCAGCAAAATCCCGACCTCATTCTATTTACGGGAGACATTGTCAATAATAAAACGACAGAATTGTATCCCTACCAATCCATATTTTCCAAACTGAGCGCTCCTATGGGAGTCTATTCCATTTTGGGGAACCATGACTATGGTGATTATGTGGACTGGGAAAGCGAAGCCGCCAAACGGCAAAATATGGAGGATTTAAAACGAGTTCAAAAAGAAATGGGTTTTCACTTGTTGCTCAATGAAAGTGTATCACTTGAAAAAGAGGGAGAGAAAATTTCCTTGGTAGGAGTTGAGAATTGGGGTAAAGGGCGTTTTAAAAAAGCAGGAGACTTGGAAAAAGCTGTTGCTGATGTAGCTCCTGAGGACTTTAAAATCCTCTTGAGCCATGATCCGTCTCATTGGGAAGCTCAGGTGCTTTCCCATCCCTTTCCGTTTCATCTAACACTCAGCGGGCATACCCATGGGATGCAGTTTGGGATTGATATTCCTGGGGTTATCAAATGGAGTCCTGCCAAGTGGCGCTATAAACAATGGGCTGGAATTTACAACCAAGGACAACAGTATTTAAACGTCAATCGAGGCTTTGGATATTTGGCCTATCCAGGGCGTGTGGGTATATGGCCAGAGATCTCATTGATCACCCTTAAAAAGAAGCCCGTTGCGATTTGATAAAAAAAAATCTACATTTGTTCGTATCGTAAAACCACACTATGTCAAAGTTTGGAGAGCTTATAGACGATAACCAGCCATTGTTGTTGTTCTTCTTTAACGATGAAAACGACCTCACTGAAAACATGCATCCTGTATTGAGAGATGTCGCCGCAGCCATTGGTGATAGCGGAAAAGTCATCAAAATTGATACGGAGAAAAATGAAAAACTTTGCAACGCCCTACGAGTGAAAGTGCTTCCAACGCTTATGATTTACAAAGCGGGAGAAATGCTATGGCGTCAAAGTGGCGAGCAAGATGCCAATACACTAATCAGTTTGATGCAAGACCATCAGTAGCGAGCCTACTTCTTCTTCGTGACTTCTATTCCTTAATCAAATCCTTAATTGTTTCTTGGTAAAGTGAATCCAAGGGACGATAAAAAGTAATAGTGTCATTGACTTTGATATCATCCAAAAAAGCGCGGTAATTCATAACTCCAGCTTTGATTCGTTGGACGATTTGCAATTGACCTTCCTGAGGGAAACGCGAAAACAACGCCATACGATCTTGATATACATCCGAAATGACGCGACCTAGCATCCGTGCTTTTAGAATGTTTCCTGCGGAATAATATCCCAGCATGATTTCTTCCAATTCGGTGTAGTAGTCAAATTCACCATAGAGGAACAAAAAGGGACGCGATGTTTGCATAAACTGATCCAGCATTTGTTCTAGGATTTGTTTGTCATCATGAACCAGCACGGCTTCGATCAAGGTGCGGTAGCGTTCAATTTCGGTGATAATTTCTTCTCCGATTCCATATTGTTGGTTGGGGTCTAAGGAGGCGAAATAAGTCAATCGATCGGCATATTTATCGGCTACTTTCTGAACGAGTTGTTGTGCTTTCTCGGTTTCACCGATTTTGTAATACCCATCGACAAAAGGGACCAACAGGCTGTAGTAGCCATAGAAATCTACAGGCATTTTTTCTAAGGCTAGGTCAATGACTTCTGCTGCGCGTTCCAATTGTTTTTCTTCAATCAATTGTTCGGCCAGTCGCGCCATATTACTACGGAAAGAAATGCTGTTTTTTCGGGTTTCAGGGTCGTGATAAATATCGGGCAGATTGGAATTCCCCCAGCTCCATTTTTTGACAATCTCATACATGGTTTCGCTGTCAATACGCCCCATCAAATAGGGGTTTATCGGGCTGAGTTCGGTCTTGATGGGGACTAATTTGTATACCAAACCGTCCAACTGAAGGTATTCTTTCATCCAAATATATTCGGAATCTTCAAAGCTTCCTCCAGTGAAATAGATGGGTCGCTCCCAATCGTTATTGGCCAATATATCCAGCATCATTATCTGGTTTTTGGTCAGGATGCTGGTGGGCAAATCAATATCGATGTAGGGAACAATCAGATCGGCATCTTCGGCTTTGACAACACCGCTTTTGAGGACATTTTCTTTGTTGACAGGTAAACGGATTTTGTTGGTAGGGTAAAAAACCAATTCTTGTGTATTCTTAGGATACGCCCTGGGATCCACCTCCGATTGTAGCAGTAAGCTCTTGTATTTGGTGGCGTCGTTGTCACTAGCCACCCAATCCACAAAGTCCCCAATATCCCAACGTACGGAGTCGAGTAGTTGTTCGTGTTTGATATAATCTCGAATTCCAAAAGCGTATAGCTTGTGTTCTAATTGCGAGGGGATGGGCTGGCTTTCATAGGTTTTGCGCTTCATCTGGTCGATATACCAGTCCGTAG